>Ga0209069_10000915_pt1 | contig 14455 bp, 13 predicted proteins | sample Str013_2_FD_187202 | JGI IMG/M metagenome (GOLD analysis project Ga0209069, IMG submission 187202) | Freshwater sediment microbial communities in response to fracking from Pennsylvania, USA - Straight Creek_MetaG_SC_2013 (SPAdes) (version 2) | ecosystem: Environmental > Aquatic > Freshwater >...
CGAACACACCTGGGCGACGCTCGCCGACGGCACGCCGCTCGTCACCGCGGAGCATCGCGGCAAGGGCCTGATCGTCCTGTTTCACGTCACCGCCGACACCCGCTGGTCGGATCTGCCGCTGTCGGGTGCGTTCGTCGATATGCTCAAACGGATCGTCGCGCAGGCCGGCACCGCGGCCGCCGCCGAAGGCAGCGCGAGCGGCGGAGGGGAAACCCAGGAAGCCGTACCGCCGAGCCATGTGCTCGACGGCTTCGGCGTGTTCGTGCCGCCGCCGCCGAGCGCGCGGCCGGTACCGGCCGGATTTGCCGGCCGCGCCACCTCCGACCACCCACCCGGTTTCTATGGTCCACCCGAAGGATTGTTGGCAGTGAACACACTCGCGCCCGCCGACCAGCTCGCGCCCCTCGCCGTCTCGGCGCTCAACGCGCGTCAGGAGGAATTTCGGGTGAGCGAGCCGCAAAACCTGCGCGGACCGATCCTGCTGGCCGCGCTGGTGCTGCTGGCGCTCGACGCCTTGGTGGTGTTCTGGCTCGCCGGCGGGCTCAAGCAGATGATGCGACCGCTGCGTCGCGTAGCAGCCGCAATCGCGGCCATGGCGATATGCGGATCGGCGATGCTCGCCGCTCCTGAAGCGCGGGCGCAAACCGGCAACGATGCGGCCTGGAAGGCGGCCCTGGAAACCCGACTTGCCTATGTGGTGACCGGAAACCAAGAGGTCGACCGGATCAGCAAGGCCGGACTGCAGGGCCTCACGGTTTTCCTGGCGGCACGGACCGCGCTCGAAGCCGCCGAGCCGACCGGACTCGATCCGGCGCGCGACGAGCTCACCTTCTATCCATTGATCTACTGGCCGATCGTGGCGAGCGCCCCCAAGCCTTCGCCCGAGGCCCTGCAGCATATCGACGCCTACATGAAGCAAGGCGGCACCGTCCTGTTCGATACGCGCGACGCGATCGAAGTGCCGCCCGGCGGAGAGTCCCGCGGCCCAGGCGCGCTGGCGCTGCGCAACATTCTGTCCTCGCTCGATATTCCCGGGCTCGAGAAGGTGACGCAGAACCATGTGCTGACCAAGACGTTTTATCTGTTGAGGGATTTTCCGGGTCGCTTCAGCACCGGCCCGCTGTGGGTCGAGGAACTGCCGGCGGAGAGCGAAGACACCGAATCGAACCGTCCGGCGCGCGCCGGCGACGGCGTCTCCTCCATCATCATCACCTCGAATGATCTTGCCGGCGCCTGGGCGATGCGGCCGGACGGTCAGTACATGCTGCCCATGGTCGAGAACGAGCCGCGCCAGCGCGAGTTTGCCTTCCGGGCCGGCGTCAACATCGTGATGTACACGCTGACCGGCAACTACAAGGCCGATCAGGTCCATATTCCGGCGCTGCTCGAGCGGCTGGGACAGTAGGAGATTAGACACCGATGAATTTCGGCATCGCATTCTCGCCGCTTGTGCCAGCTTATGTCCTGTGGGCGGCGCTCGCGGTGACGCTGGTGCTCGCCGTGATGCTGGTCCTGGCCCGCAGCCGCGGCGCCCTCGTCCGCATTCTCGCCCTCGCCCTATTCGTGCTGGCGCTCGCCAATCCGTCGCTGACGCGCGAGGACCGCGATCCCTTGACCTCGGTCGCCGCCGTGATCGTCGACAAGAGCCCGAGCCAGGAATTCGGCGACCGCACGCAGCAGACCGAAGCCGCGCGCGCGCAGCTGGCGGAGCGGCTCGGGCACATTCCCGGGCTCGAGGTGCGCTTCGTCGAGGCCGGTCAGTCGGACGGCGAAACCGACGGCACGCGACTGTTCAGCGCGCTCAGCTCGGCTCTGTCGGATGTGCCGCGCGACCGGGTGGCGGGCGCGATCATGATCACCGATGGGCGCGTGCACGACGTTCCGACCGACGCCGCGGCGCTCGGCTTCAGCGCGCCCGTGCACGCCTTGATCACCGGCCACAAGAACGAGCGCGACCGCCGGGTGGCGCTGGTCACCGCGCCGCGCTTCGGCATCGTCGGGCAGTCGCAGACCATAACGTTTCGCGTCGAGGATCAGGGCATTCCGCCCGGCCCCGCCCAGGTGGCGATCCGCCGCGACGGCGAGACGCTGGAAACCCGCAATGTGCGCGTCGGCCAGCCGGTCAGCGTGGACGTGCCGATCCCGCATGCGGGGCCGAACATCATCGAGATCGAAGCCGCGGCCGTCGACGGCGAGCTCACGACGGTGAACAACCGCGCCGTCGTGGTGATCGATGGGGTGCGTGACAAGCTGCGCGTTCTGCTCGTCTCCGGCGAGCCCCATGCCGGCGAGCGGACCTGGCGCAATCTGCTCAAATCGGACGCCAGCGTCGACCTCGTGCATTTCACCATTCTGCGCCCGCCGGAGAAGCAGGACGGCACCCCGATCAACGAGCTTTCGCTCATCGCCTTTCCGACGCGCGAGCTGTTCCAGCAGAAGATCAACGAATTCCAGCTCATCATATTCGACCGCTATGCGCGCCAGGGCGTGCTGCAGATGATTTATTTCGACAATATCGTCCGCTACGTGCGCCAGGGCGGTGCCGTCCTGGTCGCGGCCGGGCGCGACTATGCGAGCCCGACCAGCCTGTGGCGGACACCGCTCGTCTCGGTGCTCCCGGCCGAACCGAGCGGCCAAACCACGGAGACGCCGTTCCGGCCGCGCCTGTCCGATCTGGGCAAGCGCCACCCGGTGACCCGCGGCCTCGAGGGCTCGGCGGAGGATCCGCCGCACTGGAGCAATTGGTTTCGGCTGGTCGACGCCCGCGCCGAGAAGGGCACCACGGTGATGGAGGGCCCCGACAGCAAGCCGCTGCTGCAGCTCTCGCGCGAAGGCGAAGGCCGTGTGGCGCTGCTGCTGTCGGATCACATCTGGCTGTGGGCGCGTGGTTTCGACGGCGGCGGGCCGCACCTCGACCTGCTGCGACGCCTGTCGCATTGGCTGATGAAGGAGCCCGATCTCGAAGAGGAGGCGCTGCGGCTGTCGGTGCGCGGGCACGATCTCACGGTGCAGCGGCAGACCATGGCCGACGGCGTCGACGAAGTGACCCTGACGATGCCGTCAGGCAAGGCGCGGACGGTGACGCTCACGCAGGCCGAGCCCGGAGTATGGCGCGCGACCGTCGAGGCCAAAGAGTTCGGCCTGTGGCGCGCGAGCGACGGCAAGCTCACCGCGCTCGCCAATGTGGGCCCGGCCAATCCGCGCGAGTTCAACGAAGTCACCTCGACAACCGAATGGCTCGCTCCGATCACCGGCGCAACGGGCGGCGATGCGGTGCGCATCGAGGACGGCGCCGGAATCCATTTGCCGCGGATCGTCGGCGTGCGCGCCAATGACAGCTTTCACGGCGACGACTGGATCGGCCTGAAGCTGCGCGAGGCGAGCGTGGTGCGCGGCATCGGCGTGCTGCCGGTCTTCGCCGGGCTGATCGGCCTTCTGCTGCTGGTCGGCAGCCTCGCCGCCACCTGGGCCCGAGAGGGACGCTAAGGCGCGGGCGCCCACAAGGGGCGCCCCTACCAAACAACTGATGCGTAGGAGCGGCCCTGGTCCTGGTGGCCGCCCGCTCCCCTTCAGGGCTTGCCCAACACGCTCTCGGCGGCGGTGATCACGTTGAGGGTCGGATGCTTGGCGCAATAGGCGTTGAGCTTGTCGGCTTTGGTCTTCGCGTGGTCGAAATCCACCACCACCGGGTCTTCATCCGCGGTGTAGTAGCCGTCGAGCCACATCAGGATGAAGCCGATCCGGTCCGGCTTGAGCTCCAGAAATTCCTTGCACTTGATGGCTGCGAGATCGACCGCTTGGGCATTGGCGGGCGCAGCGGCCATGAGCAAGACCGCGGCGAGAACCGAGATGATGACGGTCACAGGAAATGCCCCCCGCGCGAGGAGTGGGCCGGCAAATCAACGCTAACTTCGCGCCCGATTGCCGTCAAAATCATTCGACGGTCTGGCTGATCATAAAGCGGGCAGCAGCTGATTATTCATTGCGCATCGCGGTCGGGCCGGATCGGCCCGGCGACGTCGGCAAACGCGCCTTCGCTGAGCTCGCAGACCAGAACGCGGCTCGGATCGACCGGCCCCGGCATGACGGCCCGTCCGTCGGGAATTCGCTTGAAGCCGTTCCTCCCGTAATAGGGCTCGTCGCCCACCAGCACGACCAATCGATGGCCCTTGGCCTTGGCTTCGGCCAGCGCCCGGGCAATCAGCGCCTGCCCGATGCCGCGCTCGCGGAACGGCGGCTCGACGGTGAGCGGACCAAGCAGCAGCGCCTTGGCGGCGCCGATGCGGACGGGGGTAAGCCTCACCGATCCGATCATGAGCGTGCCGATGCGGGCGGTGAATGAAAGATCCAGTCGATGCTCGGCGCCTTCGCGGATGCGATAGGCCGTCTTGGCGAGCCGACCGGGACCGAAGGTGCGCTCGTGCAACCGCTCGATGGCCACGGCATCCTCCGCGGTCTCGGGCCGGATCGTGATGGAAGGTTCGGTCATCGCCTCGATCGCCAGCCGACCGCCGGAGATCCCGGATCGGCGCCGCCGATTAGCATTTGGTCAGCGCCAGGTCCATTGCCTGCCGGCGCGGAACGATGCCGGCGTCGATGCGGCCAGGCGAACCGGCCGCAGATTGAGTGACCCGGGAAGCCGACGAACCGCACCTACCACCGCTCCGTGGCCGGCGCTCCGCCGACGACCTCGATGATACGGGCGCGGGTCGCCGCCGTGGTGTCGTTCGGCAGCGCGTCGAGACTGAAGAATCCGTGTGCGATGATCTCGAAATCCGGCACCGGCTCGCCGATCTGCCGGAAATCCCGTACCACGAAGACCGCCACATGGTTGCGCGGCGAGAGACTGTCGTTGAAGAACATTCCATGCAGCATCGGCGGGGCGGTCGGCTCCAGATTGCCCTCCTCGCGCAGCTCGCGAATGAGCGCATCGATGAGCGTCTCGCCGGGTTCGACGCCGCCGCCGGGCAGATGCCAGCCGCTCACGTAGCTGTGCTTCACCAGGAAGATGCGGCCGTCGGGGTCGATTACCATGGCACGCACCCCGAGCGTCATGCCGCGGGTCAAGCGCCCGTGCACATCCACCACGCGTTGTAGGCTCATCTCGATCGCCCGCCGCAGAGCCTTCAGCCGGGTCGCAGTCATCCGTACCTCGCTGCCCGACATGCTCGCCAGATGCTCGCACAGAGAACGGGTTGTCAAAGGAAGCCGATTCCTATTTAGAATACTTCTAATCATGTCCTTGGTCCGCAAGCATGGTCCGCAAATTCCAACAATGAGGCCGATGTGAAGCGCTTTGCCGAGCTCACCGAACAGGAAATCCTCGCGCTCGCCATTTCCAATGAGGAAGAGGATAGCCGGATTTACCGCGGCTTTGCCGAAGGTCTGCGCGCGCAATACGGCGCCTCGGCCAAGGTCTTCGACGAGATGGCGGAGGAAGAGGTGCACCATCGCACCATGCTGTTCGATCTCTATCGCTCGAAATTCGGCGACTATCTGCCGCTGATCCGCCGCCAGGACGTCAAGGGCTTCGTGCAACATACCAAGCCATTGTGGCTGGTGCGCCCGCTCTATCTCGACGAGGTGCGCAAATACGCCGAGACCATGGAATTCGAGACGGCGCGATTCTATCGCAAGGCGGCGCAATCGGCGCGCGACGCCTCGATCCGTGAATTGCTGGACCACCTCGCCGAAGCCGAGGATGTGCATGAGAACCTGGCCCATAAGCTCGGCCAGACCATTCTGACCAAGACCGCGCGCGAGCACGAGGACGAGACGGCGCGCCGCATGTTCGTGCTGCAATACGTGCAGCCGGGGCTCGCCGGCCTGATGGACGGGTCGGTCTCGACGCTGGCGCCGCTGTTTGCCGCGGCCTTCGCCACCCACAGCACATGGCAGACCTTCTTGGTCGGTCTCGCCGCATCGGTGGGGGCCGGAATCTCCATGGCGTTCGCCGAAGCGCTGTCCGACGACGGCTCGCTCACCGGGCGCGGCGCGCCGGTGCTACGGGGATCGGTCACCGGCACGATGACGGCCATCGGGGGGCTCGGTCACACGCTGCCGTTCCTCATTCCTGATTTTTTCACTGCCATCATCGTGGCGGGGTGCGTCGTGGTGGTGGAGCTCGGAATCATCTCCTACATCCGCCATCGATTCATGGACACGCCGTTGCTGTCGGCGGCATTTCAGGTCGTGGTGGGCGGCGTGCTGGTGTTCGTTGCCGGCGTCATCATCGGCAGCTCGTGACTTATTCTAGGTATTAGTGCCAATTGATCGCGCAAGGCACGCCGGCTAGGTTCGGCGCTCTCCTCCCACAAGCGGCATCTGAGCATTCCAGACGGCCCTGATCGCCCACACCGATCAGGGCCGTACTGTTTCTTGGTCAGGGCCCGAGCAGCAGGGCGGCGGCGATCAGGGCCGCAGCGCCCACGAACAGGCCCAACAAGAAAATCCTGACGGCGTGCCGGCGTCGACTGCGGCGCTCGAATTTGGCCTCACGCTGCAATTCCCCGATGAGGGACGTGCCGCTGTCGGCGAGCGCCCGCTCCCGCTCGACCAGCCGCTGCGCCAGATACTTGGTCACCACCTGGACGATTTCCGGGATGTGCACGCTCTCGGACAGCACCTTGCGGCCATAGCGGGTGTCCTGCACGAACCGGTAGACCCGTTTGTCGCGGCCCATGGCGACGTGCGCGATGGCGTCGATCCACAGCTTCGGCGTCTCGCCGCGGCTGATGCCGAGGTCGAACAGATCCACCTCGGCTGGAAGCTCGCGAAACAGCGGCTCGATGGCCTCGTTCAGGAGCTCCAGCCGGGCGACTTCCGCGTCATGCAGATCGACCACGATGCCGGAGCGCTCGGCCGATTCGACGCGCGCCTTGCGCAACGCGTCCTTGAGGCGCTGCGGCCGCGATTCCTCAGGCTTGGCCTCTTCGGCCGCCTGGCGTTTACGTCCCCACATACCGCACAGATTAGCAAGCGCCGCGGCCCGCGCAATGCCGCCCGCCGTGGCCGGGGACGGCTCAGGCCGCCGCCCCAACCTGCAGCGGCTGCGCCAAAGCCCCGTTCAATGATGCGCCGGCGGAACGCCGAACGACCGTACCCAGGCGAGCCCATCCTCGGTCTTCGCCCGGGGATTGTACTCGCAGCCGATCCAGGCCTCATAGCCGAGCCGATCGAGGGCGGCAAATATGGCAGGATAGTTGACCTCGCCTTCATCCGGCTCATGGCGCGACGGCACCGCTGCGATCTGGACGTGACCGATCACCGGCAGGTATTTCTCGAACCGGCGCATGAGATCGCCGCCCACGATCTGGGCGTGATAGAAATCAAACTGGATGCGCACGTTCGGCCGCTCCACCTTCGCGATGATGTCGGCGGCGTGCTCGACCCGCGCCAGAAAATAGTCCGGCCGATCGCGCGGATTGATCGGCTCGATCAACAAGGTGATGTCCTGCTTGGCTGCAGCATCCGCCGCGCTGGCGAGATTCCGGATGAAGGCTTTTTCCGAGGCGGGCCGCGCTTCCGGCGGCATCTTGCCGGCGAGGCAATGGATTTGCCGGCCCCCGATGGCGACCACATAGTCGAGCGCCTGCCGAAACAGGACGGCAAAGTCGGCCTCGCGCCCCGCAACCGCGGCCAGGCCGAATTCGCCCGCTTCCCGACGGCCGGGCGGGGTGTTGATGCCCAGCATCGTGAGGCCGTGCCGATCGAGCTCGGCCTTCACGGCGGATGGCGCGAAGTCGTAGGGAAACTGCAGCTCGACCGCCTTGAAACCGGCCGCCGCCGCCGCCCCGAACCGCTCCATGAACGGCCGTTCGGTGAACAGATAGGCGAGATTGGCGGCGAACCGGGGCATCCGATCCGGGTAGCAAAAGATCGGGCCGCGGTCGAGCCGGCCGTTAGCGAGAGTCGAACCGTGGCGGCAGGTAGGCTAGAGTGGGCTCCCGCAACTTTGCGAGCCGTGTCTGCTTAGGGAAATCCGCCATGCTGTTCGTAATCCACGCGACCGACAAGAACGACGCAATGGCGACGCGGGCCAAATTCTACCGCGCGCATCGCATCCATCTCGACCAGGCGGAAGACCATGACGTGAAAGTGGTAACGGCCGGCACCTTGGTGGCGGACGATGGCGAGACGCCGGTCGGCAGCGTTTTCGTGGTCGACGCCAAGAGCCGGGCCGCCGCGGATGCCTTCACCCGCAGCGATCCCTATCACGTCAACCGCGTGTGGGAGCGGGTCCAGATTCACGGCTACAACAAGAAGCGCGGCACGCCGATGGCGTGACGTTGCTGCCGCCGCACAAGTTCGAGAACCTTATCGTTGCGTGCACCCGGCCTTCATGCATCTGGTCTTCACAAAGGCCGGCACCGATCCGAGCTTAGCCCTTCGCGCCCAGACCCTTCACATCCTTGTCCTCGCGCCAGATGCCGAGCGCCTGCTGGGCCGGGCGGTCCGAGATCGAGAACAGCACCGAGTCCTTGCCGGCCGCATGGGCGTGAGGCTGCCAGGGCGGCACCACGAAAATATCGTTCGGACGCCATTCGAAGACCTGGTCGCCGACCCTGGTGGTCCCCTGCCCTTCGACGCAAACGAAGATGGTGCCGTCGGTCGAACGGTAGTCTTGCCCTTTGAAGCCCTTCGGCAACAGCGCGAGCGAGGCCCCCATGGTGGGCAGCACCGGGCCGCCATTGATCGGATTGACATAGTGCACGCGCGCGCCGTGCCGCGGATCGATCTCGCCGGATTTCTTCAGGCGCTCGAGGATCGGCCGCGTCCGCGCATAGGTATAGTTGATGACCGGGCTGCGGTTGAGCGCGACCGGGGCGCCATCGGGCAGCACGCCGGAGCCGTAGAAGGTCAGCGAATCGCCATCCTGCCGGGTGGTGTTCTGCATCCCCTCCTCGTAATAGTCCGCGAACGACGCCTCATAAAAATTAACCGCCGGGAAATCGAGCACATCGAGCCACAGCATGGGCTTCTTCGAGGGATTGCCGTGGTCGTGCGGCGCCCAGTTCGCGGTGATCACGAAGTCGCCGGGAGACATGAAAGCCTTTTCGCCCTCGACCGCCGTATAGGCGCCCTCGCCGTCGAGCACGAAACGGATGGCGGAAGACACGTGGCGGTGCACCGGCGCGACCTCGCCCGGCAGGATCATCTGGATGCCCGCAAACATCGTGTTGGTGGCGCGCGACTCGCCCCGCATGGCGGGATTCTCCAGGATCAGCACGCGGCGCTGGGCCTCCTCGGCCGAGATCAGGGCGCCCGATTCCATCACCAGCGCTTTCACGTCGTCGTAATGCCAGATCACCGGCGCGCAACGCGTCACCGGCTCCTTGGTCACGACTGATTTCATGACCTTCCAGAGCGGCGCCATGTCGAACTTCGAGATGCGCTCGTAATAGGCTTCCCGGACCGCATCGACGTTGTGCTTGGGACTCGGCGGCCCACCATTGCCCTTGCCTTGAGCCCGCTTGCCCGCAGTCGTGCTCACCATGGCGCTCTCCTTGGTCCGGCTCCGGATTCCAACGCGAACCGGCACTCTTTGTTCACAATAATGTATGCGGGAGAAATAGTATACAATGTAACTATCTCGCCGAAAGGAGCGCCGGCCAGGGCAGCTTACCCTTGCATATCAGGTATTCGGCGCCGATGGCGGCCGGCCTCCGGGTCGGGCGCTTTAGCCCCTGGGGGCCAAGCGGCGGACGAACTTCTCGAAGGCTTCGAGCTGCAGCTTGATCATGTCCCGGGTCGGCTGGTCGGTGAGCTCGAGCGTCTTCTCGTCGAATTTCTTGGCCGCAAACGCGACGATCACCTCCGGCTTGGGAAACATCAGCGCATCGATCGATGTCAGCGACTGGCGGAGGTGATATTGCATCCGGGAACCGCCCAAAAGACCGGTCGCCGCCGATTGCAGGGCAACCGGCTTGCCGGCGAACGGCTGATCCTTCATCCGCGACGCCCAGTCGATGGCGTTTTTCAAGCCGCCGGGAATCGACCAGTTGTATTCGGGCGACACGATGATCACCGCATCGGCGGCCCGGAGGGCGTCCGCCCAGGCGGTGGCGATCGGGTGGACGCCGCCCGCCTGATGTTCGTCGAAATTGTAGACCGGCAACCCGGCAAAGGCGGGCGCCGTTCTCAGCGTCATGCCGGGCGGCGCCAGCGACGGTAAGGTCCGCGCCAGCGCGGCATTGTAGGAGCCCTTGCGCAAGGAGCCGCAGATTACCAGCACATCTAGCTGCTTGTCGGTCATGATTCATCAGTCCACTTGAACATCAATTTTTTGCCGCCACATGCGCGATGAATTTTGCGAAGGCAGCGAGTTGCTGCTTGATGAAGTTACGTGTGGCTTCATCCTTCAGCTCGCCAGTCTTCTCGTCGAATTTCGAAGCACAGCTGCCGATGAAGATCTCCGGCTTGTTGAGAACGAAGGCGTCGAGGAACACCATCGCGCGGCGCAGATCATATTGCACCCGCGCGCCGCCCAGCGGACCAGGCGATGCCGATTGCAGCGCGACCGGCTTGCCGGCGAAGGGCTGGCTCGGCAGCCGCGAGACCCAGTCGATGGCGTTCTTCAAGCCGCCCGGGATCGAAAAATTGTACTCAGGCGTTACGATGATCACGCCGTCAGCGTTGCGGATGGCATCCGCCAGGGCGGTGACGGGGCCCGGGAACCCGGTCGCGCCCTGCACATCCGCATTGTAGAGGGGAAACGCGGCGAAGGACGGTGCCGCGTCGAGAACCATGCCTTCGGGCGCCAACGGCGGCAATGCCCTTTGCACCATGGCGTTGAACGAACCCTTGCGCAGCGAACCGCAGACGGTGATCACGTTGAGAGCTTTAGCGGCCATGTCCACCTCGACGGTTGGAGCATTTCAGGAAAAGTCCGCCCCCGCCAACGGGTCCGGCCGAAGGCCGGCCCGATGATAAACTCCGGCGGGGGTGGAATCCGGTTTTCCGTTCGAAAATGCGACTATAAAAGATGCCAGAGCGGTTTCCATTTGGAACCGCTCCAGCGCGTGAGCCCGGATCGATCCGAGTGCCTCAAGCCTTCTCGTCCGCGATCGGATTGGACAGCACCCCGATCTTCTCGATGTCGATCTCGCAGGTGTCGCCGTCCTTCATCCAGACCGGCGGCTTGCGTGCAAAGCCGACGCCAGACGGCGTGCCGGTCACGATGATGTCGCCCGGCTCGAGCGTCATGCCCTGGGTGATATAGGCGATGGTCTCGGGCACCGGGAACATCATGTTGTCGGTATTGTCCGACTGCATGACCTGACCGTTGAGCCGCGTCTGGATTTTCAGCCCCTTGCCGCCGGGCGGCAATTCGTCGGCCGTCACCATCCACGGGCCGAAGGCGCCGGTGCCGTCGAAATTCTTGCCCATGTCCCACTGCGTCGTCTTGCGCTGGAACTCGCGCACCGAGCCCTCGTTGAAGCACGAATAGCCGGCGATGCAGGAGATCGCATTGGACACGTCGAGATGCTTGGCGCGCTTGCCGACGATGGCCACCATCTCGGCCTCGTAGTCGAGCGTCTCGGTCACCTGCGGCCGGATGATCGGCTTTCCGTGCGGCAAGAGCGAGGTCTGGCAGCGCATGAAAATTGTCGGAAATTTCGGGACATTGTCGCGCTGGAAGCCTTCCTTGACGTGTTCCAGATAGTTGAGGCCGAGGCAAATGATCTTGCCGGGCCGCGCCACCGGCAATGCGTAATTGAGCCCCTTGAGGGGCCGGCGGGCGCTGGCCGGGGCGCGCCTGGCCAGGTCCTTGAGCGGGCTCAGGTCCCCGTTGTCGCGCCGCAGCCACTCGCCGAGATCGTTGGGCGCGTTCTTGTCGACCGCCTGCAGGTCGATCACCTCTTCGCCTTCGACCACGCCGAGACGCAATCCATCATTCGTGTGAAAACCGACGATCTTCATGGCTCTAAGTACTCCTAGTCATATGAGGCAGGCCCCGATGCCGGGACCTCGCAAGGTTCATATTGGATGCGGCAGCTTGCGTCTACCGGTGCCCGGCGGTGGTGCGCAACCCCCTTTTTCGGATCGGCGCGCGCCGCGCGGAAGGTCGCTTCGACGGGGCGCGGCGGCGGCCGCGTGCGGTGTCGCGTGCGGTCGTCAAATCTCGCGCGCCGCGATATGGTGGGAGGAAGCGGGGGCTGGACATGGCGAATTCGGATTTGGCAAATCCTGCGTTGATCGAGATCGACACGGTCCGCAAGTCCTTCGACGGCGGCCGAACATTTGCGGTCCGCGACGCGACCATCGGTATCGCCGCCGGCGCCTTCATCGCGGTCGTAGGCACATCCGGCTCCGGCAAGACCACCACGCTCAAATTCATCAACCGGCTGGTCGAGCCGGACAGCGGCGAGGTGCGGATCGAGGGCGTGCGGGTCGGCACCATCGATGCCCCCACGCTGCGGCGACGGATCGGCTACGTGTTCCAGGGGATCGGCCTCTTTCCGCATATGCGGGTCGGCGAGAATATCGGCATTACCCCGCAGCTCCTGGGCTGGGGACGCCCGGAGATTGCCGCGCGCATCGCGGAGCTCCTGGACCTGGTCGGGCTGCCGCGCAGCTATTCGTCGCGGTTTCCGGGCGCGCTGTCCGGCGGCGAGGCCCAGCGCGTCAGTGTGGCCCGGGCGCTCGCGGCGCGGCCACGGATCGTGCTGATGGATGAGCCCTTCGGGGCGCTCGATCCCGTGACCCGCGACGCGCTCGGGTCGACCTATCGGCAGCTGCACGAGCGGCTCGGCCTCACCACCATCATGGTGACCCACGACGTGCAGGAGGCCGTGCTGCTCGCCGATCGTATCGTCGTCATGCGCACCGGCCGCGTCTTGGCGGAGGGCACGCCGGCGGCCCTGATGGCGGACGCGGCCGATCCCGACGTAGCGGCCCTCATGGCGATGCCCAAACGCCAGGCCGAGCGCATCGCCTCGATCCTGCAGCGCGACAACGCGGAGGCCCCGCATGGATGAGCGCATCCAGAGCGCCCTTCATCTGCTGCCGGATTATTTGGCGCGGCACGTTCTTCTGAGCGCGTCGGCGCTCGCGCTCGGCATCATGCTGGGCCTGCCCCTTGGACTCTGGCTCGTGCGCCATCCGCGCATGCGCTGGCCGGCGCTGGCGGCGGCGAGCTTCGTGCAGACCATTCCGGGATTGGCGCTGCTGGCGCTGTTCTATCCGTTGTTGCTCGGGCTTTCGGCCTTCACCAATCCGCTGCTCGGCTTCCGCCTGCCGGCGCTCGGTTTCCTGCCCTCGCTGCTCGCGCTCACGCTCTATTCCATGCTGCCTATACTCAGGAATGCGGTCGCCGGCCTGACCGGGCTCGATCCGGCCGTGATGGAAGCGGCGAGCGCGGTCGGCATGACCGCCCGGCAGCGGCTGCTCCGCGTCGAGGTGCCGCTGGCGGCGCCGGTCGTCATGGCGGGAATTCGCACCGCCGCGGTCTGGACGATCGGGGCCGCGACCCTCTCCACATCGGTCGGCCAGACCAGCCTCGGCAACTACATCTTCACCGGGCTGCAGACCGAGAACTGGATCTTCGTGCTGTTTGGCTGCGCGGCCGCGGCCGCGTTTGCGTTCGTGGTCGATCAGATTCTCGGGCTGATCGAGGCCGGAGCCACCGAGCGCGACGCCAGGCGCATCTGGTTCGGCGCGGCGTTCATGGCGGTGGGCATGAGCGCTGCGCTGGTGCCGCTCATGACGCCGCTCTTGGCTGGCGGATCGGGCGCCTACCTGGTCGGTGCCAAGAACTTCAGCGAGCAATTCATCCTGGCCGAGCTCATATCCGAGCGGTTGGAGGGCGAGGGCGCGTCGGTCGCCCGCAAGGAGGGGCTCGGTTCGGCGGTCGCGTTTCGGGCGCTCGCCGCCTCCGATATCGACGTCTATGTGGATTATTCGGGAACCCTGTGGGCGAATGTCCTGGGCCGCAGCGACGCGCCGGAAAGCGCCGCCATGCTGAGCGAGCTCACCACCGCGATGACGCTGCGTTTCGGCGTGGTGCTGCTCGGTCCGCTCGGATTCGAGAACGCCTATGCGCTGGCGATGCGGCGCGAGCGGGCGGAAGCGCTCGGCATCCGCACCATCGCGGATCTGGCGCGCCATGCGGGCGAGCTCAGCTTCGGCACCGATCTGGAATTCCTGAGCCGGCCGGAATGGACGACGCTGCGGGATGCCTATGGGCTCAAGTTCCAGGCGCAACGCTCCTACACCCCGACCTTCATGTATCGGGCGGTCGACAGCGGGGACGTAGACGTCATCACGGCCTTTTCCAGCGACGGCCGGATCGCCGCGCAAGGCTTGGTGGTGCTCGCCGACCCCAAGCACGCCATTCCGTCCTACGACGCCGTCCTGCTGATCTCTCCCCGCCGCGCCAAGGACGAGATTCTCAAGCGCGCACTCACGCCCCTGATCGGCAAGATCGCGGTCGAGCCCATGCGGGAGGCCAATT
>Ga0209069_10000917_pt1 | contig 14451 bp, 12 predicted proteins | sample Str013_2_FD_187202 | JGI IMG/M metagenome (GOLD analysis project Ga0209069, IMG submission 187202) | Freshwater sediment microbial communities in response to fracking from Pennsylvania, USA - Straight Creek_MetaG_SC_2013 (SPAdes) (version 2) | ecosystem: Environmental > Aquatic > Freshwater >...
ACCCTGAACGAGCAGCTCACGCCGGGCACCTACCACCAACTGACTGGGCGCGCCGGGCGGCGCGGCATCGACGCTGTCGGCTACGCCGTCGTGCTGTGGAGCCCGTTCGTGACCTTCGATCAAGTCGCGGCGTTGGCGATGTCGCGCAACTTCCAACTGACGAGCGCGTTCCGCCCGACGTACAACATGGCAGCGAACCTCGTGCGCTCGTACCCGGCCGATCGCGCCCACCACCTGCTCAACTTGTCGTTCGCGCAGTACCAGGCCGATCGCGATGTCGTCCGGCTCGAAGCGCGCATCGAACGACGGCAGGCGCAACTGCCCGAAGTCCGCGCTAACGCCGAGAGCCCCTACGGCAACATCTGGGAGTACCGCGAACTGACCGGGCGCGTCGATCGTCGGCGGCTGCTGGCCGGTCGAGCTGACAACGCCGCCATCCAAGCAGCGATGGCCAAGCTCCGCCCCGGTGATGTGATCGTGCTCGAACGAGGTCGTCATGCCGGGCGCGTCGCAGTGTTGACGACGTCGTCGAAGCGCGGTGCCGGTGTACGCGTCCGGGCGATCACGCCGACGCGCGTCCTCGTCCCGCTCGTCGCCGCCGACTTCGATCTTGCCCCCAAGGCACTTGGTCGCATCGAGCTGCCGATGCCGTTCACGCCGGCGCGCAAGGACTACCAACGCAACGTCGCCAATCGCTTGCAACAAGCCAGGCTCTTGCCCGGCGAAGGCAACGGCGGCGGCGCCGCGAACCGTGCGGCGCGCGACGAGGCCGTCCTTGCCCATCCGGTCACTGACGATCCCGACCTCGCCGAGCGGTTGCGGGCGGCGGGCGCTGCGGAACGGATCGAGCGCGAGGTCGCCGATCTCGTCACCAAGGTTCGCGGCCGCAGCGACAGCTTGGCCCGCAAGTTCGACAACGTCCTCGACGTCCTCACCGATCGCGGCTACGTCGACGGTTGGTCGCTGACCGATCAAGGTGCGCGTCTCGCTCGCATCTTCCACGAGTGCGATCTGCTCGTCGCCGAGACGTTGCACCGCGGCCTGCTCGACGATCTCGACGCCGCGTCGTTCGCCGCGCTCGTGTCGGTCTTCGTCTACGAGCACCGCTCCAGCGAGCCGCCGCCGGTGCCGTGGTTCCCGTCAGCCGTGGTCCGCAAGCGCTGGTTGGCGATCGAGTCGCTGGCGCGAACCTTGAACGCCACCGAGGACGTCATCGGACTGCCGTTGACGCGAATGCCCGACCCGACGTTCATCGCCATCGCCTACGCCTGGGCCGCAGGGGAGGGCTTCGCCGAGGTCGTGAGCGACGAAGAGCTGTCGGGCGGCGACTTCGTGCGCACGACCAAGCAGCTGATCGATCTCGTCGGCCAGCTCGCCCAGCTGGCGCCGGTGCCGGCGACTGCGAGAGCAGCGTCGCAGGCATCGGAGCTGTTGTTCCGCGGTGTCGTCGCCACCTCGACCGTCGTCGAAGTAGACGGCACCGACGACATCGCCGAGGATCGACGCGACGGGCGCTCCGCAGGCGCGTCGAACACTCCGTGACGATCAAGCGCGGCCAGGACTGGGGTCGGACGGCCGCACTTCCCGCCGATGCACCGGTTGCCGCAACCGATGCACAGCTCGCCGACTTGATCGCCCCGGTGCTGATCGTCGCCCATCGCGCCACGGCGCCCGGACGATCAGCCCCGTCCCCGTCCCCGTCGCCGTCGGTCAGACCGATCGGTTTGGTTGGTGGTGATCTGTGCCGAACGTTGGGTGGTCGCGGCGATCGCCAGCGCTTGACTCAGACCGACGCGCAGCAGTTGCCGATCGACGCGCTGATCGTGACGATCGACGATCGTGCGGACGAGCCGTTGATCGCCGTCGCTCACGTTGTCATCCGGCGCAGCTGGTGGCACGGCCCGGTCCACGCGTTGATGAACGCGCAGTACCTCGGTCGTTACGACGTCGCGCCGCGCAGCCATCCGAACGACGGCCGGGTCGATGTGATCGAGACGACAGCGCTGTCGTTGCCTGATCGTGTCAAGGGATGGCGCCGCCTACCGACGGGCGCACATCTGCCCCATCCGGCGATCACGGAGCGACGCGTCACCGAAACGAGCTACACGTTCGAACGCGCAATGACCGTCTGGGTCGACGGCCGCCGTCGGGCGCAAGCACACACCGTGCACGTACGCGTCATGCCCGATGCCTTCGTCGTCGCGATCTGATTCGCGCGCTGGCCGCGGACCCTGACGAGGATCCGCACGTTTCCATGCCTGACACGGGTAGTGGCGCGATCCGCTCCACCGCTTCGCTACGCCTCATGACGCTACGCCTCACTCGGCGGGAACCGTCGCTGGCTCGACTTGGTAGGCGTCGAGCTCGGGGTAGCGCCACGCCGTCAGCGCGATCCATGCGATGCACGCCAGCCCGCCCGTCCACGCTGCGACCTGCAGACCAGCGACGGATGCCAGCACGCCAGACTCCAGCTCGCCGAGGCGGGGCCCACCGCGCACGACGGCGATGTGAATCGCAGACAACCGGCCGCGGTACTCGTCGGGCGTCGTGACTTGAACGATCGTCGAGCGGAACAACGCCGACACGGCATCGGCGCCGCCAGCGACGGCAAGGGCGACGAGCGCCAGCGGCAACCAGCGCGAGAACCCGAACACGGCGATCGCCATGCCCCACACGGCGATGCAGATGATCACGGCGCGACCTTGACGGCGGATGGCGGCCGTCCAACCCGTTGTTGCCGCGGTGACGAGCGCGCCGAACCCGGACGCCGATTGCAGCAAGCCGTACGTGCGCGCCCCGCCACCGAAAACCTTCGTCGCCATCGCCGGGAAGAGCGCGTCGGGCAGACCGAAGATCATCGCCCCGATGTCGGCGACGAACGTCGATCGCAACGTCCGGTCGCGGCGCACGTAGCGCAGACCGTCACCGACGGACGCGAACCCGAAGCGGACCTGACCGTGTGAGCGCGGCTGCGACGGCAATGTGACGACGATGGCGAACAAGAACAGGTAGCTGACCGCGTCGACGGCGAACGCGACCGATGTCGATGCGCTGACGATGAAGCCGGCCACCATCGGTCCGACGACGGCGGCGAGGTTGAACAGCAGCGAGTTGATCGCTGCCGTGGCGCGCACGAGATCGGTGCCGACGAGGTTCGTGACGAACGCCGAGCGCGTCGGCCAGTCGATGCCGACGATGAACGACGCTACGGCCGCAAGCACGAAGGCGAGAGCGACGCTCGGATGGCGGAGGTGAGCGTTGACGGCGAGCAACGCGCTGGTGCACAACAAGCACAGCTGTGTCGTGAGCAGGATCCGGCGCCGGTCCAAGACATCGGCAAGCTGGCCGAGCCCGATCGCCGAGACGAGCAGTGGCAGGAGTTGGACGAGGCCGAGGAGGCCGACCATGTACGTCTTGCCCGTCAGCGCGTAGACCTGGAAGCGCAAGGCGACAACGGTGAATTGGCGGCCGAGGAGCGACGCAACCTGGCCGCAGAAGTAGCGGCGAAACGGTGGCGAGCGTCGCAGCGGACTGAGGTCGGCCAGGATCGCCACGAACGCGCACGCTAAACGACGCGCTGCAACGGCGCCCTCGGCGTTGCCCGCCGTCGCCTACCGTCGCGTCCATGCATCAGGCCACCCATGCCGCCATCGCCGAACAGCTCGCCCAGCTACGTGCCGGCCTCTTGGACGTGTCGCACGAGATCCACGCCCATCCCGAGCTCGCCTTCGAGGAGCACCATGCTCACGACGCCTTGTGCAACGCGCTCGCCGCCGCCGGGCTCACGGTGGAGCGCGGTTACCTCGACGTGCCGACGGCGTTCAGGGCCGATGCCGGCCGCGGCGATGGTCCGCTGGTGGCGATCCTGTGCGAGTACGACGCGCTGCCCGAGATCGGTCATGCCTGCGGTCACAACGTCATCGCTGCGGCCGGTCTCGGCGCCGGACTCATCGCCGCAGCGTTGGCCGAGCAACACGGCGGCCGGGTGTCGATCATCGGTACGCCCGCCGAAGAGGGCGGGGGCGGCAAGATCGTTCTTGCCGATCGCGGCGCGTTCGAGGGTGTCGACGTGGCGATGATGGTCCACCCCGCCGACGCCGACTACCTGTGGATGGACAGCCTCGCCATCGAGCAACTCGACGCGTCGTACTTCGGTGAGGCCGCGCACGCTGCCGCCGCGCCAGCCAAGGGACGCAACGCGCTCGATGCCGCGGTGCTCGGCTACGTCAACGTTGCCGCGCTGCGCCAACACATCGAGTCCGACGAGCGCGTCCACGGGATCATCAGTCGCGGCGGCGACAAGCCGAACATCGTGCCGCATGAGACGGCGTCGTCGTGGTACGTGCGCTCGCCGACGACGGCCGGCGTCAAGGCACTCGGCCAGCGCGTGCAGCGCGCCCTCGAAGCCGGCGCGGCGGCGACGGGTTGCACGTGCGAGATGACATGGGGCGAACGAGCGACGGCGTACTTCGACGTGCGCGACAACCATGCCTTGCTCGATGTCTGGGCACGCAACCTGGCTGTCACTGGTCGCGTTGCCGAGGCGCCCGGACCGGGTCGCCGCGTCATCGGCTCGACCGACATGGGCAACATCTCCTACCTGGTGCCGTCGATCCATCCGATGATCCAGGTCGCGCCGGCCGGCATTCCGATCCACTCGGCGCCGTTCGCCGACCACGCCGGTGGCGCGGGCGGTGATCAGGCAGTGATCGATGCGACGACGGCGATGGCCGCCACGGTCGTCGACTTGTGGACCGACGCCGCGGTCCTCGCCGCTGCTCGTTCCGAATTCGCAGGTCAGCGATAGGGCGTGGTCCCGTGCGCGGTTGCGCCGGGGCCGTAGCATGACCACTCGTGACGGTGTACGTGCCAGAGGTGTTCACGCCGGCCGAGGCCGACATCTTGCGGCGGTACTTCACGAACCTCGACGGTCCGGTGTTTGCCCTGGTCAACCTGCCTGAGGTGGTCAAAGGGGCGCTGTTCGCCCGCTACAGCCGGTCGGCCAAGAGCCTGCGCCGGTTGTTCCTCGACGAGTTCGTCGGCGACCTCGACATCTCCGGCGATCAGACCGTCGACGCGACGGTCGGACTGCGCCGGGCCGAGGAGCTCTACGAGCGTGTCTTCTTCGAGTACGGCGACGACTCGGTGGCCCAGCTCGGCGGTGTCCACCTCGCCTGCGAGCAGGCCTCGAACGTGCTCACCAAGATCCTCGAGTGGGGCCGGTTGGCGAGCTACCTCGAGCAGTCGACGCGCTACATCGCCTACGACAGCCGGCTCGGCGGGCGCTACCGCTTCTACCGCGACCCGGCTGTCCTCTCGTCGCCGCTCGGGACGCGCTACGTCGGCGATCTCGACCGGATGTTCGACGCCTACGCCGAGCTCGTCGGCATCGTCACCGAGCACGTACGCGCCGTGACGCCTCGGCTGGCGGCCGACTCCGACTTCGTCTGGCGTCAAGCGACGCGCTCGAAGGCGCTCGACGCGACACGTGGCTTGCTGCCCGCTGCGGCGATCTCCAACGTCGGCATCTACGGCTCCGGGCAGGCCTTCGAAGCGATGCTGTTACGGATGCGCGCTCATCCGTTGCCCGAAGCGCGTGAGTACGCCGAGCTCATGCTCCACGAGTTGCGCAAGGTCGTGCCCAGTTTCCTGCGTCGCATCGATCTGCCCGAGCGTGGTGGCGCGTGGGTCGACTACCTCGCCCAGACCCGCAGCGCGACAGTCGAATGGGCCGATCGGCTGTTCGGTGACGCCGAACCGGACGCCAGCGAACTGGTGACGCTGACCGATTGGGACCCGGACGCCGAAGACAAGCTCGTCGCCGCCGCGCTGTACCCGCACGTCCACGTCTCCGAGCACCAACTGCTCGATCGCGTCAAGCAGCTCGGCCACGACGACAAGGTCGCGATCTTGCGCGACTACGTCGGCGATCGATCGAACCGGCGTCACCGTCCCGGCCGCGGCTTCGAGCGCACCGACTACCGCTTCGACGTCCTGTCCGACTACGGCGGCTTCCGCGACCTGCAACGTCATCGGATGCTGACGATCGAGTGGCAGCGCCTCACACCGCGCCACGGTTATGTCCGCCCTGAGCTGATCGATGCCGCTGGCGGGACGCGCACGTTCGACGCGGCGATGGAGCGCTCGGCGGCGCTGTACGACGCGCTCGCCGAACCCTTCCCAGAGCAGGCGGCCTATGCGGTCGCAATGGCGTATCGGGTCCGCTACGTGATGCAGTTCAACGCCCGCGAGGCGATGCACCTGATCGAGCTGCGCTCGAGCCCGCAGGGTCACCCGGCGTACCGCCGCGTTGTGCTGGAGATGCACCGGCTGATCGCCGAGCAAGCCGGCCATCGGGCGGTGGCCGAGGCGATGTCGTATGTCACCTGGCAGGCCCCAGAGCTGGAACGGCTGGAGTCTGAGCGGCGCGCCGAGGCCCGACGGCTGACGCAGTCCTGACGGTTATAGGCAAGGCCCGGCGCACGATGCCTTGACAGAGCGCCTAGCGTGGCCGGTGACGAGGAGCGGGTGGCTTCTGGAGGTCCCGTGGCCCGGACGCGCATCCTTGTCGGTGTCGCCGTGTTGCTCGCCGCTTTGGCGGGAACGGCAATGCCGGTGGTGGCGCGCCCGGCCACGGTGACGACGCCATCTACGGCGACGCCATCTGCTGCTGCTGCTGCTTCTGCTGCGAAGCAGGCGGCGAAGCCGGCGGCGGTCAAGCTCTCCGCCCGAGCCTTGGCGAAGTTGCCGGCCGACGTGCGCGACGAGCCGTCGCGCCTGGCCCTGATCCCCATCTTCAAGGCCGAAGCAGAGCGCTACCACGTGCCTGCCGACCTGCTCATGGCGCTGGCGTACACGGAGTCACGCTGGCGAGCCGATGCCGTCTCGTCCTCCGGCGCGGTGGGGGTCTGCCAGCTCCTGCCATCGACGTCGCGCTGGCTGGCGCGCGACCTGATCGGGCTGCCGAAGCTCAACCCCAAGGTCGCGGCGGACAACATCCGCATGGGTGCCCGCATGCTCCGCCAGCTGCTCGACAGCTTCAAGACCGAACGACTGGCGCTGGCCTCCTACTTCGAGGGGCACGGCTCGATCGTGCGCCACGGGCCGACGCGGGCGGGAAGGCGCTATGCCACCGTCGTCCAGTCCCGCCGATCGATGTTCGGCAGCCTCTGATCGACGCCGCTGTGACGCCCGACCACCGGTAGTTGCGATTGTGTTCCAGCACGGGTGGGTTCTCGGCTCGCTTGGTCGTATGATCCCGCCCCGCGCGAGCAGCCCCCCGCACGGGCGAAGGGACGATCCATGGCCGAGCAGGACGAATTTACAGAGGACGCAGAGTTCGAGACCGATCTCGCCGATGCTGACGTCGATCCTGACGAGCTCGACGAGGAAGACCTCGAAGAAGACGAGTTCGTGCTCGACGAGGCCGTCGACGAGGTCCTCGACGACGAGGTCGTCGAAGACGAAGCCGAGGAGGAAGAAGCGCCTCCGCCTCGGCGCACGGCCGCGGGCGAGGAGGACGACGACGACGAAGATCTCGTCGACCCTGACGATGTCGAAGCGGACCTCGACACGATCCTCAAGGATCGCCTCGTCTCGCAAGACGACGAACCCGACGAGGACGACGAGGTCGAGGTCGACGATCGCGGCGACCCGGTCGACCGCATCCAACCAAAGCGACCCGGTGAGTTCGTCTGCCAGTCGTGCTTCCTGCTCAAGCCGCCGTCGCAGCTCGCCGACCGCAAGCGCCAGTTCTGCGCCGATTGCGTCTGATGGCTGACGAGGACCGGACGCCGCTCGACCGAGCCCTCGATACGGCGTTGCACCTTCCCGTCGGGTTGTTCCTCGATGCCAAAGACCGGCTGCCCGAGCTGACCGAGAAGGGACGCCAGCACGTCGACTCGCAGATCAAGGTGGCGCGGACGATCGGCGAGTTCGTCGTCACGATCGGGACCAAGGAACTGGTCAAGCGGTTCGGTCATCTGTTCGGCGATGCGCCGGGTCCGGATGGCGCAGCGCGGCCTGACGAGGCGACCGACGCGCCGCCGGACACCGATGCCTCGTCGGCGGACGCTGACGCGTCAGCGCGCGAGGCGAGCTCGTCAGCGGCGGCACCGCGAGCGAGCCGCAAACCGCGTGCCGCAACGCCGGCGCCGACGCGATCGGCACGACCGGCGCGGCTCCCGATCGACGGTTACGACACCTTGGCGGCGTCGCAAGTCATCGCCCGTCTCGACGCCCTGGCGCCGGCCGAGCTCGAGTCGGTGCGCGCCTACGAAGCCAGCCATCGCAACCGCAAGACGATCCTTGGGCGCGTCGCACAACTGCAGCGGGGCTGACGGTGGAGGTAACGGCGCGATTGACGACAGCCGGCGATCTCGTCGACGTCGTCCGGCTCATCGGTGACGCGCATCGCGCCGTAGAAGGTCAGCGCGGGGGCTCGCATTGGCTGGCGACGGCGGCGTTGCCCGAACCGCTGGCCGAGACGGTCGCCGGCGCGCTGCGCGAGCCGACGTGCGTCGCACTTGTCGGTCTGATCGACGACGTGCCCGTCGGCATCGCGCTCGCGCGGCTCGACGTGTGGCGCGAAGCGACGAAGGTCGGGCTCGTGCGCTACCTGTACGTCGAACCCGAAGCCCGGCAGGTCGGTGTCGGCGAAGCACTGCTCGACACGATCGTCGAGTGGGCAAAGGCGAACGGCTGCGACGCGCTCGAGTCGATGGCGCTACCCGGCGATCGCGAGCTGAAGAACATGTTCGAGCGCTACGGGTTGGTGGCGAGAGCGATCGTCGTTCATCGCCGCCTCGACCGATGAGCGCGTCCGCCGCGCCTGTAGCCGAATCCGGTTCGGCGCATCCGGAGCTGTGCGTCGGCGCCATCGTCATCGATCACGGTTGCTTGTTGCTCATCCGTCGTGGCCGTGGTGCCGGCGTCGGGATGTGGAGCGTGCCCGGTGGTCGAGTCGAGCTGGGCGAGACGATGCGCGCCGCGGCGCTGCGCGAGCTTGCTGAAGAGACGGGACTTCGCGGCGAGGTGACCGAGCACGTCGGCTGGGTCGAGCGGATCGTTGGTGGCTACCACTTCGTGATCCATGACTACTTGGTGGCGGTGCACGATCGTGCTGGGGCGCGGGCCGGAGATGACGCCAGCGAGATCGCCTGGGTGCCGCTCGACCAGCTTGATCGCCTACCGGGCCTCGTTGCCGGCTTGATCGAATTTCTACGCGAGCACACGATCATCGCCTGAGCGTGCCGGTCACCACGGGTTCGGCCTGGTCAGCCTTGCCGCGGGGGCGCCGCCGGTTCGGCGCAGTGGCGGTCGGTCGATCCTTGCCGTCGTCGCAACCTTCACGTTTGCCGCGCACCACGCCCTCGACAATGGGGATACGGTGAACTACATGGATGTCGCTTCCAGCGACGGGTCAAACCGGCAGGCTCACCACCTTGGCTGCCCGTACTGCGTGTCCTACGAGGTGGATCGGCTGTACGTCGCGTCCGCCGTGGTCGATGCGTGCTCGTGTCGAGCATGCGGCGCCGAGTGGGACGAAGTGCTCGGCACTGGTGCGGTCAAAGGTCGATCGCAGCGACACTCCGTCCTGCTGCACGGCTGATCAGACGACGCGCTGACGCAGGCGGGTGTGCCGGATCGGTCGCGCCAAACGCGTCAGGCCGATGAAGCCTGGCTCGCGTCGCTGTCGGGCGCCACTACCTCGCTCGCGACAGGCGTCGCCTCGATGATCGGTGCGTCCACAGTCGCCGCTGCCTCAGGTTCGTCAATCGCGATGGCGACCATCGCCTCGGCCGGCGTCGCGATGGCTGCCTCTGCTGGCGTTGCGATGGTCGGGTCTACCGTCGCGATGGTTGCATCGGCGGCCGGCGTCGCTGCTGGCGTCGCGTCTGCATCCGCATGCCGGTCGGCCGGCGTCGCGATGGTCGCATCCGTAGGCTCGTCGGGCGACGTCGAGGTTGGCGCGTTGGTTTGCGTCGCGACTAGCGCCTCGCTGGGCAGTGCTGTTGGTGTTGCGTGCGCGTCCGCCGACTCGTCGGCCGCCGTCGAGGTTGGCGCGTGAGCGATGGTCGTCGGTGCCGGGGGAGGCGGCGGGATCGGTGCCGAGCTACCGGGCCGGCGCGGGGGCTGTCGATCGGCACCGGGGCGCGCCGGTCGTTGCGGCCGCGCCGAGGGGCTGCGCGAGCCGGGTGGCGGCGGTGTGACGCCAAGCAACGTCGCGATGGCGGGAAGCAGCCCGGCGACCCGGTTGATCGCCGACGTCAGCTCGTCGGTGACTGATGTTGGCGGCGCGGTGACGATGACCATCGAGCGGATGGGTGAGTACGCCAGCGCTTCCACCACCGCCGCCCAGCGCTCACTGGAGGCGTCGGGCGTGAGCGCGCCAACCGTTGCCTCGGTGAGCCGCGTCCCAAGCTCGGTCGGGAAGCGAACTCCGGCCTTCGGCGGCCGCGACGACAACCGCAGAGCGCGAACGAGGCGCCCGATGTCCAATGCTGCGGTCATGTCGCCCAGCCACTGCTCATGCTCGGCGTCTTGACGACGGTTGAGACCGTCACGAAGCTGCGCGGTCAGCTCGCGAGTCGACTCGTCGCGGGCGACGACCGGATCGCCTGACGCCGCCACCACCGAACGAAGGTCGCGCAGGTCGAGCTCGTCGAGATCGGCGATCGCCGCTTCGGCGCGGTCGAGCCATTCGGCGACGCGCACCGTCGGGAGCAACTCCTCGGCGAGTGCGAGCACGCCGCCGGATCGGATCTCGGACTGCCCTGCTTCGCGCAGCTGCGTGTTCTGATCTTGAACGGCCTGGCGCACGGCCGGGATACCGCCGCGCATCACCTGTTCGGCGACGACGCGATGCTCATCGGGCAGGGAGGCGAGCAGCGCGTTGCGGTGCGTGCGACCCGGCTTGAGGCGCTTTGCCTTCGGACGTTGCGGAAGTTCGGGCACGTGCGGCCGGGGCGGACGCGAGGCGCGGTCACGACGGTCCGTCGCCGGGCCACGCGCGTCACCGGCACCGTCCGCACGAGGCGGGCGTGCCGGGCGATCGCGGCCGTCGCGACCGGGACCACCCGAGCTCGGCCCACCGCCAGGGCGGGCCGGACGATCGCGCCGATCACCGCGATCGGGTCGATCACCGCGATCGCGACGGGGTCGATCGTCGCCGTCGCGGCGCGGCCGATCGCCTTTGGCGGACAACGTCTGCATCACCGGTTCGAATGGTCGGCCCGAGCCGAGGATCTCGATGCGGTCGGGTTCCTTGCGTGACTTTGCGCCGCCGATGACTTGCGTGACGGTGATCCCGTCGATGTCGCTCTCGACCTCGGCCCGCAACACGTCGCCGACCCGCGCCCCGGCCGGCAGCAAGCCGCCCGCCATCACGCCGCGCGGCTCGCGAGCACCAGGGGCGCGCCAAGTCCAGGTTCCATCTGGGCGCGAGCTGGTCAGCTCGATGTCGATCCGGCGGGACATGGGGTTTCACCGTACTGGACATCGACGTTCGATCACCACTGCGCGCCTTCGCCGCGAGTCGCACGCGCGTCGATCGCCTCGCTGGTTGGCTCGGCGACGCGCTCGCCGCGTGTGTCGTTGGGCGCGGCGGTAGCGTGCGCCGCCATGCCCATCTATGCCCTCGGCGCCGCGGCGCCGACGATCGACCCTGAAGCCTTCGTCCATCCCGATGCGGTGATCATCGGCTCGGTCACCATCGGGGCGCGCTCGTCGATCTGGCCGGGCGCTGTGCTGCGCGGTGACGACGGGACGATCACCATCGGCGCGAGAACGTCGATCCAAGACAACTGCGTGATCCACACGACGGCCGAGCTGGCGACAGTCGTCGGTGACGAATGCGTGATCGGCCACATGGTCCACCTCGAGGGCTGCACGATCGAGAGCGGGTGCTTGATCGGCAACGGCGCCATCGTCTTGCATCGCGTCATCGTCCACACCGGTGCGATCGTCGCCGCCAACGCCGTCGTGCTCAACGACACGATCGTGCCCGGTGGCGCGCTGGCGATGGGCGTGCCGGCCAAGATCCGCGAGGGCGCGGCGCGCCAGGGTGAGATCGACCACGGGATCGCGTCGTACCTCGGCAAGACGGCGCGCTATCGCGCCGAACTGCGTCGCATCGACTGACGAGGTTCATCGGGTTCACGTTCGAGCGCGTCGCGCAGCGCAGCGCGTGGTCGGCGAGCGAGAGAACGACGGTTGGCTGGGCCTCGCTTGTGGTCGTGGAGTAAATCCAGACGAAGTCTTGGCTGATTCCTGGCAAACCTGGGCCTACCGGCTTAGATAACAATGACTACGGTTTCTTTACGGTTCTGCGTCAGTCGTTGACCGTGAACCTCTACCGAGATCGGAGTCGAGCCGTGCCGACAGGAGCAGCAGACGTCGCCCATCTCCTTCGCCGCGCTGGCTTTGGCGGGGACGCCGCCCGCATCGCCCAGCTCGCTGCGCTTGACCTGACGGCCGTCGTTGATGCCGTGCTCGACACCACCGCCAACCCGGCGGACGACCCGCCCGTCGAGTTCGCACAGGACAAAGGCGACTACGAACGATTCGTCGCCTTGACGCAGCAGTGGTACGACCGGATGGCGACGTCGCCGACGCCGATCGTCGAAAAGATGACGCTGTTCTGGCACGGGCACTTCACGACGCAATCGGCCAAGGTGTACATGCCGACGGTGATCCGTGAGCAGATCTCGTTGTACCGCAAGAGTGCGGCTGGCGGCTTCCAGAACAGTCCACTCGGCGACTTCCAGGCGCTGGCGCAGGCGATGGCGGTCAACCCGGCGATGCTGATGTACCTCGACAACGATCGCAACGTCAAGGGCGCGCCCAACCAGAACTTCGGGCGCGAGCTGCTCGAGCTGTTCCTGCTCGGCGTCGGGAACTACACCGAAGCCGACGTCGAAGCCGCAGCCAAGGCGTGGACGGGGCACAGCGTCACCGTCGTCGACGCCGACCGCACCGCGACCTACGTCTTCAATGCGAACAGGCACGACACGAGCACGAAGACGTTCCTTGGCAAGACCGGGAACTTGGACGGGCCGGACACGATCACCCACATCTTCACCGACACCAAGCTGCAGATGATCATGGCGAAGTTCATCGCCGCCAAGCTGTGGACGTTCTTCGCCTTCCCTGACCCGCCGGCAGCAATCGTCGACGCGTTGGCGGCGGTGTTCATCGCCAGCAACTTCCAGATCAAGGCGCTGCTGCGGGCGCTGTTCCTGCGCACCGAGTTCTATTCGCCGGCCGCCAAGCTCGGCCTCGTGCGTAGCCCCGTCGAGTGGGTCGTCGCCATCCTGCGCGGCAGTGGTCTTGCTGCCGGTGTCCTCAACCCGCAGTGGCGCCAGGAGGACATGGGTCAAGAGTTGTTCAACCCGCCGAACGTCGCCGGTTGGAAGAACAACCTGTACTGGATCTCGCCGTCGGCGGCCGGTGCCCGTGAGCAGTTCGTCGACGACGCCAGCAACGCGATGGCCAACAAGAACGTGCTCATCAACGACACCAAGGCGCCGGCCGCCCAGGCGATCAGCGACGCCATTGCCCAGTTCCAGATCATGATGCCGGCTGCGCACACGACACAGGTCTTGACGAGTTGGATCACCGCTCAACGAGCTAGCAAGGACCCCGGGGCGGAACCCGGCAACTTGGCCCGCCTCGTGATGCTCTCACCCGACCTGCAGATGGCCTGAAGGAGACGACGCCGATGCTTTCCCCTGACATCGAAGCCGAGGACGCGCTCGCACTGTTGTCAACGCCGGCCCGCCATAGCGCGGCTGGTGTGAGCCGGCGACGGTTCCTGCAAGCGGCAGCCGCCGCCGGCACGGGTGCAGCTGCGCTCGCCTACTTGCCGGGGCACGAAGCTTGGGCGACGGCGCCGATCGGGCCGTCCGATGGCGTGCTCGTGTTGATCATGCTGCCGGGCGGCAACGACGGCTTCAACATGGTCGTGCCGGTCGAGAACAGCGTCTACTACGCCAAGCGTGGCAGCATCGCCATTCCGCAGCCGGGATCGTCAACGACGGCTGCCCTTCCGCTGGGCTCGGGCTTCGGACTGCATCCCAACTTGCCGACTGTGCAGAACCTGTTCAGCCAGGGACAAGTGGCGATCGTCAACGGTGTCGGTTACCCGAAGTACTCGCGCAGCCACTTCGACTCGATGGACTTGTGGATGCGCGGTTGGGGTGGAGCCGGTGAGCCGCAGACGGGTTGGATTGGTCGTTGGCTCGACGGCATCGGCGGTGTCGACGATGTCTTCCAAGCGGTCTCGTTCGGCAACTCGGTGCCGATGCACTTGCGTGGCGCGAAGCGCGCCGCGACGACGCTTTCGACGAACGCGTTTCAGTTCGGGACGCGCAAGAACGCGAACGACCTCCTGCTCTATGCCGCGCTCGACGGATATGCAACGGGTGCCAGCGGCTACGGCGCGCTTGGTGA
>Ga0209069_10000918_pt1 | contig 14446 bp, 10 predicted proteins | sample Str013_2_FD_187202 | JGI IMG/M metagenome (GOLD analysis project Ga0209069, IMG submission 187202) | Freshwater sediment microbial communities in response to fracking from Pennsylvania, USA - Straight Creek_MetaG_SC_2013 (SPAdes) (version 2) | ecosystem: Environmental > Aquatic > Freshwater >...
GGTGGCGCTGGAAGTTGCGGTGTGCCTATTGGCGCTGTTTGCCGCCGGACTCCTGGTGCGCAGTTTGAACAACCTCAAAAACGTGGATTTAGGCTATGGGCGCGAAAACCTTCTGATCGTCCGTGCCGATCCCGTGGCTGCCGGTTACAAAGTCCAACAGTTCATCAACTTTCAACAGGAGATGACGTCCCGGCTTGCCGCCCTGCCGGGCGTTAGGGGAGTTACTGGCTCAGAGAACGGTTTGTTTAGCGGAACCGAATCCAACAGCGGGCTGAAGATCGAAGGCTACACCAGCAATCGGGACGACGATATGGAGTCCTTCTGGGACCAGGTGGGGACCAATTACTTTAAAGCGCTGGGCGTGCCAATCCTTCGCGGACGCGAATTTGGTCCGCAGGATACGCCAACCTCAATGCGCGTGGCCGTGATCAACGAATCCATGGCCAAATTTTACTTTGGGAAATCGGACCCAGTCGGCAAACATATCGCCATTGGGGATTCGGAAAACAAAGACAAACCTTTTGAGATCGTCGGCGTGGCCCGCGATATGCGCGACCATGAACTGCGCAAGCCGATGCAACGCCGTTTCTACATCCCGCTGGGCCAGGCTCCGGACGCGCTCTTTGCCGTCAATTTTGAAATTCGCACCGCGGGCGACCCTACTGCCATGCAAGAAACGGTACGCAAGGCTTTTGCGGCCTTCGATCCCAGCGTGCGTCTCACGCGCGTGAAGACTTTGTCTGAACTCCTGGACAACTCCATGTCCCTGGATATTCTGCTGGCCAAGCTGACGGGCTTCTTTGGGTTGCTGGCCCTGATGTTGGCGTGCATTGGGCTCTACGGCGTTATGTCTTACACCGTAAGCCGGCGTACGCGGGAAATCGGTTTACGAATGGCGTTAGGCTCACAGCGTTCGCAGGTGCTGGGCCTGATCTTGAAGGAATCCATGAAAGTGGTGGCGATTGGCGTTTTAGCCGGTATTCCGCTGGCGTTAATTGCGTCCAAAGCCTTGTCTTCGATCCTGTTTAGGCTGGGATCTTCCGATCCCGTTTCCATGGCTGGAGTGATCGTGGTTTTGGCGGCGGTATCCGGCCTGGCTGGTCTCATCCCCGCTTTGCGGGCCACTCGCGTGGATCCCATAGTCGCGTTGCGCTATGAATGAGAGAATGGGGGGGAATTGGTAATCGGGTAATTTAGTAATTTGGTAATTGGCAGGAAGCTGGCGAAAGCTCTTGCTTTCAGGTCTGCGAATTCAGAGAGACGTTCAATTGCCAAATCATTCGATTACTCAATTACCAATTTAGGGGGAGCCGCAAGATTTTTGACGTATAAGAGAAGGCGCGCGTCCCGACCGTCTTTAAAAGGAAAACATGATTCAACTGCGCAACCTGGAAAAAACCATCAAAAGCCCAGCGGGCACCATGTGGCTGCTGCGCCGCGTAAACCTCAACATAAAAGAGGGTGAATTTGTAACGATCATGGGACCATCCGGCGCCGGTAAGACCACCCTGCTCAGCATTGTTGGCATGCTGGATGACGGCTGGGCCGGCGAATACGTCTTCGGCGACCATATTGTTCACAAGCTGGACCGCAAGAAGCGCGCGGAACTGAACCGCAAGTTCATTGGGTTCGTTTTCCAAAGCTACCATCTGCTGGACAACCTGACTGTTCAGGAAAATATTGACGTTCCGTTGTCTTATCGCGATATTCCGCGGGCGCAGCGCGCGTCCATGGTGGCGGACATTCTGGACCGCTTCCAGATCGTCGGGAAGAAAGATTTGTATCCGAACCAGCTCTCTGGCGGGCAGCAACAGTTGGTCGGCGTGGCGCGAGCCGTGGCGGGAAATCCCAAGCTGATTCTTGCCGACGAGCCCACGGGCAACCTGCATTCCGCCCAGGCAAAAGAGATCATGGAATTGTTCAAGCGGCTGAACGACGCGGGGACCACCATTATCCAGGTGACGCATTCAGAAGCCAACGCGGCTTTTGGCAACCGTATCATCCAGCTCAAAGACGGATGGATCGTTTCGGATTCCTCCGCACCGCCGGATAGCGCCACGGCGTAAGCCGGGCTGGCGCAAGCAGGATTTAAGACAAGCTTTGAATTTCGGAGTATATGGGTGCCAACGAGAGCGGAAGAAATCGAAGTCGCAGCCAGCAATCCTCGGACGGAGCCGGTACGCATTTTGATTGCGGACGACCAGTCTGACGTCCGTGAGGCGTTGCGTCTGCTGCTCAAAGGCGAGGGGTATGCCACGGAAGCGGTCAGCAATCCCGCCGCCGCGCTGGAATCCGTAATGACCGGCGACTTTGACGTAATGCTGATGGACTTGAACTACCAGCGCGATACCACGTCCGGCCAGGAAGGCATGGAACTTCTCAGCCGCGTGCAATCCGCGGACAGCCGATTGCCCATTGTGGTGATGACCGCATGGGGCAGCGTGGAACTAGCCGTGGAAGCGATGCGCCGCGGAGCGCGCGACTTCGTCCAGAAGCCCTGGGACAATACGCGCTTGCTGACCATCATTCGTACACAGGTTGATTTGTATCGCGCCATGCGCCGCGCGGAACGGCTGGAAGCAGAGAACCGGTTGCTGCGGGCACAGAATCGTCCCACGTTTATTGCAGAGTCTAAAGCCATGCAGCCGTTGCTTACGTTGATCAGCCGCATTGGCCCCAGCGATGCCAATATATTGATCACCGGCGAACACGGCACCGGCAAAGAAGTGGTCGCGCAGACCCTGCATGCTCTCTCTTCACGATCCGGCCGTTCCATGATTACCGTGAACACCGGCGGCCTTCCCGAAGGCACGTTTGAAAGCGAATTGTTTGGCCATGTGAAAGGCGCATTTACTGACGCGCGCGTCGATCGCGTAGGTCGCTTCGAGCTCGCCGACAAAGGTACGCTGTTCCTGGACGAAATCGCCAACGTTCCGCTCAAACAGCAGGCTCGTTTGCTGCGCGTGCTGGAAAGCGGCGAGATGGAGCGCGTGGGTTCATCCAAGACGCAGAAAGTTGACGTCCGGGTGATCTCCGCCACCAACGCTGACCTCAAGGCTGAGTGCGCGGAAGGCCGTTTCCGCTCTGACCTTCTTTTCCGGCTAAACACGGTTGAACTGCCGATTCCGCCACTGCGCGAAAGAAAAGAAGACATCCCACTGCTCGCCGCGCATTTCCTTAAGCTCTATGCCCAGCGCTATCGCAAGCCCGCAAAGACTTTTGATCCCACTGCACTGCAGAAGATGCTGGAACATACCTGGCCCGGCAACGTGCGCGAGCTTGATCATTCGATTGAGCGCGCCGTGTTGATGAGCGCAGGCGATCAGGTGCTTCCCGCCGACCTGGGTCTGGAAGCCGAGCGTGCGGGCTCCAGCAAGATAGAAGATATGGGCCTTGAAGACGTAGAATGCCTGCTCATCCGGAAGGCGTTGACCCGCCACGCCGGAAATATCAGCCATGCCGCTGAGGCGCTTGGTTTGAGCCGAAGCGCCTTGTACCGCCGCATGCAAAAGTATGGCATCTGATCCGCTTTTTGAACCTATTTCCGTTACGGGACCTCCCCAGCCTCCGCCCAAACCGAGCCGGCTGAAATTTGATACGCGCATGACCCTGGTAGCGCTGCTGGTGAGCGCTCCCGGCGCGGTGGTAGCAGAACTTCTGCTCTGGTTCAGCGATCATTCCCCGGAACTCAAGTGGACCGTCACGCTTTTCATCTTCATCGGATGGCTGATTGCCAATTCCATGCTGCATGCCCAGGTGATTCGTCCGTTGCAGACGCTTTCCAACATGGTGGCCGCGATTCGTGAAGAAGATTTTTCTTTCCGTCTGCGGGGCGGCAGCAGGGAAGACTCACTCGCCGACCTGATCTTTGAAATCAATGCGCTGGCCACTCGACTGCAAGTCCAAAAAATAAGCGCCCTGGAAGCCACCGCGTTGCTGAAAAAAGTGATGATGGAAATTGACGTGGCCGTCTTCACCTTTGACCAGCAGAACAATCTGCGCATTGTGAACCGGGCAGGCGAACAGCTGATGGGCAGGATTGCGCCGCGCATGCTGGGACTTACGGCCGAAGAACTAGGCCTGGCGGAATTCCTGGAGTCACCCGGGCCGCAAACGCTGCAAATGACTTTTCCCGGAAAGCACGGACGCTGGGCCGTTAGTCATACGTCGTTTCGCGAGAACGGCGTTCCGCACCAACTCCTCATCATTTCCGATCTGAGCCGCGCGTTGCGTGAAGAAGAACGCCAAGCCTGGCAACGCCTGATTCGCGTGCTCGGCCACGAACTGAACAATTCTCTGGCGCCAATCAAATCCATCGTCGGTACGCTGGCTTCGCTGACAGCTCGCGCCGGGCTTCCGGGCGAAGTAACTCAAGACATGCAGCAAGGCCTGAAAGTCATCGAAAACCGGGTTGAGTCTCTCAACCGCTTCATGCAGGCTTACACGCAACTGGCGCGCATGCCCGCGCCCACGCGCAGCAGAATTGAAGTCGGTCCGCTGGTTGCACTTGTGGCGTCACTGGAACGGCGCCTGCCAGTGCGCGCGCTGCAAGGCCCCACGGTAATGATTGACGCCGACCCGGACCAGATTCAGCAGGTCCTGATCAACCTGGTCCGCAACGCCGTGGACGCGTCGCTTGATCCCTCGCTGCGACACACAGGATCGGTTGAAGTCGGCTGGCGCACCAACGCGCGCAGCGTGGAAATCTTTGTCCGTGATGAAGGCCCAGGCCTGCTCAACAGCGACAATCTCTTTGTCCCGTTCTTTACCACCAAGCACGGCGGCAGCGGCATTGGGTTGATTCTCAGCCGCCAAATTGCAGAAGCCCACGGCGGCGTTCTGGAACTGGCCAACAGAACGGATCGCACCGGCTGCGAAGCCATGATCGCCCTGCCTGTCTCTTACTCGCCGTATTAGATTTTTACCGCGAACGAAAGAACGCGTTATGATGGTTTCTACCACCCATGGATCAAGACCTTCATAATCTGAAAGATGACATGATCGCCTTCACGGAAGGTCATGGCTTGCGCCGCTATAACGCGTTAATCAGCGACGAAGTGCCCAACGTCCCCTGGACCGCGGACGAAGACCATCCGGATGCCTGGAAAGATTTTGTTGAACTGGCCAAGGCCGCTGGTGTGGCCTTTGTCACCATGAACTTTGCCGACCTCGATAAAGAAGACGTTGACCTGCTGGTGAACCGCCTGCAGGAAATCGAGTACATGAGTGAAGAAGACCTGGAAGAAGCCCGCTGGCTGCGTAACTTTGTGGGCAAAGTCGGATTCGTCCAGATGGGATTTCCTTGCCAGGGCGTGATCTTTCTGTATGAAGTTTCTACGCCGTGGTATGAAAGCTATCAGCGGCTGGAAAACATGGCCGACGATTACGACGGCATTCTGATTGACGATACCGACCAGGAAGATGAATAGCCGCTGGGTTTATCGTCCCTTCGATCCATCTGTGGTGGAGAGTCTTCGCACTGAAGCTGGCGTTTCGCCTATTCTGGCCCGCTTACTCGCCCTGCGTGGCGTAAACAACGCGGAACAAGTTCGCGTCTTTTTGTCGCCCACTCTGGAGCAACTTCATTCGCCTTATCTCTTGCGCGGCATGGAACAGGCGGTTGAGCGTATCTGTTCGGCCATCGCCAACAAAGAAAGCATTCTGATTTATGGCGACTACGACGTGGACGGCACCACCGCCGTAGTCATCCTCAAGACAGCCATTGAGCTGTGCGGAGGGACTGCCGACTTTCACGTACCGCACCGCATCAAAGAAGGTTACGGCATCAAGGAAGATGTGATTGAACGCTCCGCAGCGGCCGGCGTAAAGCTGGTGATCAGCGTGGACACCGGCATTCGAGCATTCCAAGCCGCCGAGACGGCGCGCCGAGTGGGCGTGGATTTGATCGTCACCGATCATCACTTGCCGGAAGCCAGTGAAGGGGTGCCTAACGCGCTGGCAGTGCTGAATCCTAATCAGCTGGGCTGCGAGTATCCGAACAAAGCTCTTTGCGGGGCCGGCGTGGCATTCAAGGTTGCACAAGCGCTGCTGGCTAAATTCAAAGACGCCGCCGACCAAGCCCGGCTGGTGCCGTCTTTCCTGAAAATGGTGGCCATGGCCACCATTGCGGACGCCGTGGAACTGAGCGGCGAGAACCGCGTGATTGCGAAACTTGGTCTTGAAGGCTTGCGGCGTCCGGTGAACGGTGGGCTGAAAGCTTTGATGGAAGTTGCCGGGCTTTCCGGCCGCGGACGCGCTCTGGGCGCCGGTGATGTCGGTTTCCGTCTTGGTCCGCGCATCAACGCCGCCGGACGCATGGACGTAGCGAAAGACGTAATCGAGCTCTTCACATGCAAAGATCCCGTGCGCTGCAAAGAGATTGCAACCAAACTCGATCAGTTGAACACCGAGCGTCAAGCGGAAGAAGCGCGTATTGTTACGGAAATAGACAAGCTCCTGGCTGCCGAGCCCGACCTGAGCGGCAAGTTCTGCATGGTCTTTGATGGTGAAGGCTGGCACCGCGGTGTGGTCGGAATCGTGGCCTCGCGTGTGGTGGAGAAGACTGGACGCCCCGCACTGGTGATCGCTCGCGATGGTGAGGAAGCGCACGGGTCAGGAAGGTCGATTTCCGCTTTTCATCTACTGGAAGGCCTGGAAGCCTGCCATGATCTTTTTACGCGATTCGGCGGTCACGCCCACGCGGTCGGCTTTGCGCTGCCCAGCGTGCGCCTGCCAGATCTAAAGCAACGCATTAATACTTTTGCTCAAAGCAAACTAAAGGAAGAAGATTTCGTTGCAACAGTGGACCTGGATGCCGACCTGGCTTTGGGTGACGTAACCCCCGCTTTGCTGGCCCAAATCGAACAACTCGAGCCATTCGGGCACGGCAATCCGCAACCAGTGTTTTCCAGCAGCGGCGTGACCCTTCTGATCGCGCCCAAAATTCTCAAGGAGAAACACATCAAGTTGCGAGTGAACCAGAAGCTTCCGGACAAAGCTGGGTTCAGTTACGAAGCGGTTGGCTGGAGAATGGCGCAGCGGCTTCAGTTGGAAAGCTTCCTACCCGGCGATGCCTTGGACATGGCCTACACTATCGGGATGAACCACCATCCTGACTTTGGTGGACTGCAACTGACGCTGGAAGACTTCCGGCGCACCATGCCAAGTGCGGTTCCTGTTTACACATGATGCACGCAGCGGTATAGTCCCGTGATGGCCGAATCTCAAGTGTTTTGTTCCCAATGTGGCGCCGCCAATGCAGGATCTGGAGCGTTCTGTCAAAAATGTGGTGCGCGCATCGAGGCTGCTTCAGTCTCTGCCGCCCTGCCCACGCCGATGGCACCCGCGACCGCAGTTCCGCCTGCCGCAGTGCCTGTCCACTACATGCCCGGGATCCCCAATCCGTATGGCGGTTTCTGGATTCGCGTATTGGCGAGGTTAATTGACAGTGCGTTGATCGGGCTGGTGGCCGTACCGCTTTTTGTCATCATCAGTCTGCCGGCCCTTATCCGGATCATCCATGAGGCGCAGCGGGATCGTGAGCCGCAGCCCGAATTGATCGCCGCCCTGGTCACCTCAGTGCTCGGGTTCGCGGTGCTGGCTCTGGCCGGGCAGTGGCTCTACGAAGCGCTGCTTACCAGTTCAACATGGCAGGGAACCGTGGGAAAGAAACTTCTGAGCCTTAAAGTGACGGACGAAAACGGGAACAGAATCTCTTTTGCACGCGCCACGGGAAGGTTTTTTGCGAAACTCATTTCCCAGCTCATCCTGAATATTGGATTCATCATGGTGGCCTTCACCGAGCGCAAACAGGGTCTGCATGACCTTATCGCGGGAACGCTGGTGAAGAAATATTAGCCGCGCTTAGATCGGTTAATATTGAGGGCAGATGGCCCTGGATACCAACAAACTCAGGAAGCTTTTTGCCGCGGGAGCGGTAGCCGCCATTCTGGTGGCTGCGGGCTTTTATGTCCGCGGGATGCTTAGATCCGGACACGGGCCCACCAAGCCTGTCACCAGCATTCCTAACAACGTCGGGGAATTGGCTAAAGGCTTTTCTTTCTCGCAATCGGAAGGCGGGAAGACCTTGTTCACCATTCATGCCGCCAGCTTCCAGCGATACAAGGATTCCGGTCGCGGTGAACTGCGCGACGTGAGTATTGTGGTTTACGGTCGCGATGAAAGCCGCTCCGATCAAATCTACGGATCGCTGTTCGTCTACGATCCCGCTACGGGGGACATTGGCGCGGAAGGCGAAGTCCGCATTGATCTTGACGCCAACACCAAGGGAGCAACCCAGCCCAATCAGGCTCCGGTAAAAGAAACGCGCAACCTGATCCATGTAACGACCCGTGGTCTCACTTTTAACAAGAACAGCGGCCTGGCCCACACCAAAGAAAAGATCGAATTTCGTGTTCCGGAAGCCAGCGGCTCCGCGATGGGCGCAACCTACGATTCGCATAGCAGCGTGTTGACGCTGAAGTCGGCCGTCAAAATCGATACCACCGACAAAAACAAAGCCAGTATCAGCGGGCAGAGCGCCAGCATCACGAAAGAGCCCCGGCAGATTGTTTTGCGTGGCGCCAGAATTGAGCAGCAACAACGCATGATGGCCGCCGACAAACTCACTGTTCTATTGCGGCCGGACAACACCGTGGACCGCGTTCTGGGGTCAGGCAACGTACATAGCCATCAGGCAGGGCCGAAAGGCTTTGACGTTACCGCTCCCGAAGGCGAGCTGTTGCTGGCTGCCGGGAACCTGTTGAAGTCGGGAGTGCTTTCCGGCGGAGTGAATTTCCAGCGCCTCGGGGACCAGCCCTCAGCGGGCAAAGCCGGACGCATGGTGCTGGCGTTTGGTCCCAAGGGCCGGGTTGTCTCGGCGCGAGCGGAAGATTCCGTGGATGTGAAAGAAGGTCCAGAAGGCAAGTCGCGGCAGATCGTAGCTTCGGCTTTGGATGTCGCCATCAAAGACGGCAAGATCGTCCAGACCGCCACAACGTCGGATGGTCCGGGCAAGATCATTCTGGCGAAAGGCACCTCAACCACAGCCATCAGCGCAGCTCGTCTACAGATGAGATTTAACAGCCAGAACCGTCCGGTATCTCTGCTAGGCAGCCCAGATGCCAAGATCGTTTCGTCAACGCCAGGCCAGCCGGACCAGATCGCGACCAGCCGCGAACTTACTGCCAGCTTCAACGATAAAGGAGAAATCACCGCTGGCGACCTGAACGGTGATTTCCACTTTCAGCAAGGTCAACGCACAGCTACCGCGGAGCATGGCAAGTTCAATCCAGTGGATGAAAGCTTTGTTCTTACCGGTTCGCCGCGCGTGGTGGACACCGGAGCAACGATTACGGCTGACACGATCCAGCTTTCACGCAAAACCGAGAGCGCGGAGGCACGAGGCAACGTCAAAACTACCTACAATGACCTGAAGCCTCAGCCCGGCGGCGCCATGCTGGCTTCTGGTGAGCCGATCCATGTGACCGGAGTCTCGGCCACTGCCAGCCGTAGCGCCGGAGTGGCTAAATACGCCAAGGCCCGCTTGTGGCAGGGAGCGAACATCATTGAGGCCCCATCCATCACTTTTGATAAGCTCCACCGCAGCCTGCTGGCGCAGGGCGACCAGACGGCCCGGGTGAGCACGGTTTTCGTCCAAACGACCAAAAACGGCAAGACAACGCCGGTAAACGTCATGGCTGACAAGCTCACTTACGTGGATTCCGAGCGAAAAGCGGTGTTCAGCGGACGGGTGGTGACCAAGATGGAGGACTCCACCATCCACGCAGATACGGTCCAAGTTTTGCTGATGCCGCGTGGGGAACAGGCTGCCGATAAACCCAGCAGCCAGCTGGATCGTATTGTGGCACAAGGAGATATACAGATTCAGCGTCCGAATCGCAGGGCGACTGGAAGCCAGGCCGTCTACACGGCGGCGGAAGATAAATTCGTCTTAACCGGGGTGCCGGGTAAACTCCCTAGCATTTTTGATGCCGAACGGGGCCAAATTTCGGGCGATTCGTTGACTTTTTTTTCGCACGATGATAGGGTGCTGGTAGGCAGCGGAGATTCCTCCCCCGCTCAGACCCAAACTAGGAACCGAGACGCGAGCAAGAAGTAAATGCAAACCCTGGCAACGGACGACATAGCTAAATCGTACCGCGGCCGCCGGGTAGTAAATGGCGTCAGCCTCCACATCAATCAAGCAGAAGTAGTCGGACTTCTTGGGCCCAACGGCGCTGGAAAGACCACGACTTTCTACATGACCGTGGGACTGTTGCCGCCCGATAGCGGCCAGATCCTGGTAGACGGGCAGGACATCACCAACGTCCCCATGTACCTGCGTGCGCGCAATTATGGCATCAGCTATTTGCCGCAGGAGCCCTCGGTCTTCCGCAAATTGACCGTGGAAGAGAACATCATGGCCGTGCTGGAGGTGCAACCCATCACCTGGCAGGAGCGCCGCAAGAAGCGTGACCAGCTGATTGACGAGCTGGGCCTGGGCCATATCCGCAACAACATGGGTTATGCGCTCTCCGGTGGTGAACGGCGCCGGGTGGAGATTGCGCGGGCCTTGTGCATCGCACCAAAATTCATTCTGTTGGACGAGCCTTTTTCCGGAATTGATCCCATCGCCGTGCTCGATCTGCAGAAAATCATTTTTGATTTAAAGGGAAGCGGGATTGGCGTTTTGATCACCGATCACAATGTGCGGGAAACACTTTCCGTAACCGACCGCGCCTACATTATTAACGATGGAAAGATTTTTCGTGCCGGAACGCCGGAACAACTAGGCAACGATCCGGAAGTCAAGAGGGTTTATCTGGGAGAGAGCTTCTCCTTTGTGTAGGTGGCCGTTCGTGACTTGGCCATCGGTTGTTCGATCACTTAGTTTAGTTTTATGCAAGGGTTTGCGAATTACCCCAGTACTCTTTTGAGCTAGCGCCCAGAATGGTACAAAGGATTGCAGGAAAAGGACTTATAAGGACGGATGGTTTCACTCCAGAACAAACTGAACCTGAGGGTCAGCCAGAAGCAGATCCTGACTCCTGGCCTGGTCCAGATGGTAAGTGTGCTCGCGCTGAACAAGCTGGAATTGCGCGAGATGATCAACACTGAGATGATCGAAAATCCCGTTCTGGAAGAGTTGGATTCGTCCGTTCCGTTGCTGGACGAGGTTGCCGGCCGCGATGAGGCCCGCCAGCGCGATGAAGCGCAGGAACGCCAGGAGTTGAACAAAGAAGAGCCGACTGTCGCCGAGGCGGACAAGAAAGATCCTTTCGACGAAATTGATTTTGGTTCCTTCTTCCGCGACTATCTCGATCCCGGCTATCGCAGTTCCGCCGATCTGGAAGAAATTGAACGGCCATCTTTTGAGAATTTTCTTTCCAAGCCGGGAACACTCACTGACCACCTGCTGTGGCAGCTGGGTTCGGTGACCGTTCGTCGCGAAGTACACGCCGCCGCCGAGTTGGTGATTGGCAATCTGAACGACGAAGGCTACCTCACAGCCTCAGAAGACGAACTTCTAGGACTGGCGCAGGCTGAAACTGAAGTCCAAGTGACGGTGGAAAAAGCCGCAGCGCGGGAAGATTCCTTTACGGAGTTTGACGACTCGCCTGAAGTCGATTCCCACCAGGGAAATGGACTTGGCGATCCATCTCATTTACGACTCGTAGTTTCGCATACGCCGGAAAAACCTACGGCGCCGCAAAAACCACTTGCCCCCATTCTGCACTTTACGCGTGAAGATCTTCGCGAAGCCATTCAGTTGATCCGCCAGTTTGATCCGGTAGGCGTTGCCGCCCGCGATCTGCGCGAATGCCTGATGGCCCAGCTTGAGCATCTGCTCAAGACCCGCGAAATGGAAGGCTCGGACGATCCGGAAAACGATCAAGTCGTGGCCGACGCCCTGCGCATGGTCGACGGCCAGCTGCACTTCTTGCAGAACAAGCAATACAAGGAAATCGCCAAAGCCATGGGACGTCCCATGGAGTCCGTGGTGCAGGCGCATGAATTTATCCGTACGCTCGATCCCAAGCCGGGGCTGCGCTACAACAAGACTGAACCCAAGCTGATTGAGCCGGACGTGGCTTTTGTAAAACATGGCGACGAATATCTGGTCCTGATGAACGACGAAGACTTGCCGACACTGCGCGTAAGCCCCACGTACCGCAAGATGTTGCACCAGGGACCGACCGTGGAAAAAGACGTCCGGACGTATGTGAAGGAACGTTACAAGTCCGCCGTTCAATTGATCAAAAACATCGAGCAGCGCCGTCAAACGATTTTGAAAGTTTGCTACGCGATCATCGGACGCCAGAGCGAGTTTCTGGACCACGGCATGGACCGGCTGAAGCCCATGATGATCAAGGAAGTGGCCGAGGAAATCGGCGTGCATCCTTCGACCGTGAGCCGCGCCGTGGCCAGCAAGTATGTCCATACGGCACAAGGCGTATATGAGCTGCGTTTCTTCTTTTCTGAAAGCGTTCAGGGACCGGAAGGCGCCGGTACGTCTCTACTGATTCTCAAGCGCCGCGTGAAGAAGCTGATTGAAGAAGAAGATCCTGCGCACCCGCTTACGGACGAACAGATCACCCGCGTGTTGCAGTCGCAAGGTATCCAGGTGACAAGACGCACGGTTGCCAAGTATCGTGAAGACATGAAGATTCCCAGCACCCACCAAAGGAGGACGAAGAACTAGGTTCACGGAAACGCACCCGCACGAGGCCGCGCTTTCCAGATTCATCGCTTTCCAGATTTAAAGGAGCCACAGGTAAAGAGGCCGTGTTCTTTCCAGACATGATCTGGCGGGACACAAAGACACAGACGATCTCTCATATCTCGAGTCTTTCCAGGAGGGAGTCAATGAACGTAGAGTACACTGGCCGGCAATTTGAAGTCACTCCCATCGCCCGCAAGCAAGTCGAAAGCGGGCTGCAAAAAATCCAAAAACATTTAGGCAATCAGTTTGCGACCCATGTGGTCCTTTCCGCGGAGAAGCGCCGCCACAAAGCAGACATTACGATTACCGTCCGCAATCACGCTCCCATTGTGGGGCTGGCGGAAGCCATGGACATGACAGTGGCCATCAGCAACGCTCTGGACCGCGTGGAGCGGCAGGCGGAGAAGTACAAGACCCGTTGGAAAAGTAAAAAACGTGCGGCCCACAAACGCCAAGTGGCGGCTCCCGTGCCAGACGAAGTAGCGCTAGCCATTGCCGTGGGAGGCGATCTGACCACAGCCGTCCCAGTAAAAGTGCATTCATTTCCCAATAACGTAAAGCTCAGAGAAACGCATATTGTTAAGAGCACGGATTCGGTCAGTTATAAGCCGCTTTCCCTGGAAGAAGCCGTGAAGGAATGCGAGTTTCGCGATCGCGAAGTTTTCGTCTTCCGTGACCTTGAGGGACGCGTGAAAGTACTGCACAGAAAGCGAGACGGCAAGATGGAATTAATTGAAGCGCCCTAACATTTGTGTCGCTTCGCTCCAAACCGCCCGGGGTTTATTTTCCTGCTTAGACTATGAGGCACTTACGGCGGCGGGCTCGGCGCGCAAGTCGCCGAGCCCTTAAATTGTTTTTCGAGACATCGCAAAAACCACTAAGGGGGCCGCGATGGCGCCTTCTGAATTTCGACTGTTTGTGCCGACGAAGGACGCTTGATTTGTGTTCAGCTGCCGTGATATCTCTTGCACAAGAACCCTGTCGCTGTGAAAATCTCGGACTAACTTCAAGCGTATAATCAAGACTTCAACTCATGAGCTACCAGGTACTGGCGCGCAAATACCGTCCGCAGCGTTTTTCTGAAGTCATCGGGCAAGACCATGTGACCCGGACTCTGCAAAACGCCATTGAGCAGCAGCGGATCGCGCACGGCTACATCTTTAGCGGCCATCGTGGTATCGGCAAAACCACGATTGCCCGAATCCTCGCGATGTCTCTGAATTGCCGCGGCGTTGACGGTAAAGCGGACCGCCCTACGCCGGAGCCTTGCGGGATTTGTGAATCGTGCACGGAAGTGCGGTCCGGCAGCGCTGTGGATGTGATCGAGATTGACGCGGCCACCAATCGCGGTATCGACGAGATCCGCGAACTGCGCGAAGCAGCGCGTTACCGTCCGGCACGCGATCGCTTTAAGATATATATCCTGGACGAAGCCCACCAAATCACGGACGCTGCCTTCAACGCGCTGTTGAAGACCTTGGAAGAGCCTCCGCCGCATATTGTGTTCATGATGGCGACCACGGCGCCGGAGGACATCCCGCAGACCATCCGTTCGCGTTGCCAGCATTTTAGTTTTCATGCCGTAAAGTTCGATGAGATCGTGGGCCAGTTGGGATCAATTGCCGGTAAAGAAGGCATCAAGGCCGACAAAGAGTCACTGGCCGTGCTGGCCGAAGCCGGTGATGGCTCGATGCGCGACGCGCTCTCCATCATGGACCAGGC
>Ga0209069_10000919_pt1 | contig 14437 bp, 13 predicted proteins | sample Str013_2_FD_187202 | JGI IMG/M metagenome (GOLD analysis project Ga0209069, IMG submission 187202) | Freshwater sediment microbial communities in response to fracking from Pennsylvania, USA - Straight Creek_MetaG_SC_2013 (SPAdes) (version 2) | ecosystem: Environmental > Aquatic > Freshwater >...
TATTAAAAAAATTGTTATGAAAAATAGAATGGGTAGAAAAAAGTTTTGCCTGATCCCTGTCTTCGCACTGGCCTTTGTGGCCCTGATCAGTTGGGTCGTCATGGCCCTTTGGAACAACATACTGGTGGCTGTGGTACATGTGGGTGCGGTCACTTTCTGGCAGGCGGCCGGCATATTCGTGCTCTCCAAGATCCTCTTCACAGGTTTTCGGGGTGGTCATGGTGGTCCCTGGGGTCGGCATGAATGGAAACAAAAAATGCAACAGAAGTGGATGAACATGACTCCTGAAGAAAAAGAAAAATTCAAGGATGAATGGAAGACCCGCTGTGGTGGCCGTCGCTTTGCCGGCTTCGGAGAAGAAAAGAAAGCTGAACAATAATACAATACCAAAACCAACTTATACTTTATCTTATGTCATTTACAACTGCACTTATTCAAGACCGTGAGCAGGGACGGAGCTGGGACAAACTGATGGGCCGCCGTTCTATCATGAAGAACAAAACCATTACCGACTGGACGGTGGAACAACTGAACGTACAGCCTTACCAGCATCTCCTGGAGATTGGATTCGGTCCGGGGCACACTTTACACGAAGTGGCAGCAAAATTGAAAATCGGTTTCCTTGCGGGCGTGGATGATTCCATGAGGATGTACCGCAGGGCATTCCGAAAAAATAAAAAATTGATCGCCCGCCAATTGCTGCAACTGCATATCGGTAATCCGGAAGACCTATCCTATCCGCATCATTACTTTCATACGATCTATGCCGTGAACCCGCATTTCGGATTGAAGGATCCCGCTTTGGTCTTTATGCAACTGACTGCTATGCTAAGAACAGGTGGCAGATTGGTAATCGTTTTTCAACCGACCTGGGCTGAATCGGAATCCGAAATTTTTGGTGCAGCAGAAGAAATGAGGAACCAGTTCCTGGAAGCAGGACTTGGTCGTGTAGAGGTTGAGTTAAGAGATATGCATCCGGCAACAGGGATTGCAGTAGTGGGGATTAAAGAATAAGCCTGGAATTTTATCTGAATCATGGATGAAGCGGATTAAAGGATTGCACGGATTTTCTATTTAAAATTAAATACCATCCGTGCAATCCTTTAATCCGCTTCATCCATGATTCAAACTCATTTCACCATCTCCGCCCACCTCTCCAATAATGCCTTTCCCGATAACAATCAGGAATATAACGGCGATACACAGGTGCGTATACGGGTCGCTCACGATAGTACGGAACAGGTTCCGGGTATACGACAGGTGCCGGAGGGTAAAATATGCGGTGTGGCGGAAGGGGAACTGGAATTCCAAAACCAATGCGCGCGCCTACTACAATTTGTCCCTGGCTATTTGTCGCGAATAAAATTGAGCCAATGAGGAATGCGGAAACTAATAACTTTTTCATACAGGTAAATTTTACTGTTTACTAAAATTTGCCGCGCAAGGCGGACCTGTATTTGACCTTCCAGGAAGAGAAAAATTTAATGAACGGCAAACTGAATTGCTAAAGGTTTTGTTAAAGCTTCTTGGTCTGAATTTGGATTGGGATGTACGAATTTTTTTGTCTGAATCACGGATTAAGACAAAAAGCAATCAGGGAAAAAGTTCCTCCGCCACTGCAACAGCCTCCACATTCCCAACATCCACGAGTTTAGATCCGCTATGGTCGAAAGCCCGAATGGTTTCTTCATCAGCAAGATCAAGATAAACATCTACCATCGAGAATTTTCCGCGACGTGAAATCCTGGAGAAGAATGCCGGGTCAATGATGTGAATACCGCTGAAGGCTTTTTGGGAGATATTTTTTTTATTTGCAGCTGAAAAATTTACCACGGGTCCTTTTTCTTCATTCGTCCTGACATTCCGCCATCCGCACAACTGATCGTTCTCGTTGAATAAAAAATATCGGGAAGTTTCACGACGTGTAACAGCCAATGTAGCGAGCGCGCTCGTTTGAGTATGATGATGCATCATGGCATTGAAATCAAGGTCGCAGAGAATATCAACATTCAATAAAACAAATGGACCCTGGTTAAAGTACCAGGCTGCTTTTTGCAGTCCGCCGCCAGTTTCCAATACTTCATCGCGTTCATCGCTGATCGTGATATTAGATCCCCAACCATTATTTGATTGAATCGCAGCCAGGATCTGGTCCGCGAAATGATGCACGTTTACGATTACATGATTCATGCCGTACCGTTGCAACCATTCGATATTCCTCTGCAGTAAGCTCTTTCCATTCACGATGGCGAGTGCCTTGGGATATTTATCGGTCCAGGGTTTGAACCGGGTGCCCAATCCCGCTGCCAGGATCATGGCTTTGGTTCCCATTAATGTTTTGGACGATGGATTGGTTTGCGTGGATTTGTCGACCATATCAATGAAGATCTATAAAACGATATTTTGCACAAGCGGACTCTTATCCGGATAATCCGTATTGAAATGAAGTCCCCGGCTTTCTTTTCTGAATTGTGCACCTTTTACGATAAGGTATCCAACCGTAATCAGGTTTCTCACTTCACAAAGTTGTGGTGAAGCGGCGGTGGTTTGATAAAGTTCTTCAATTTCCTGGTGTAACAGATCGAGTCTTTTCATAGCCCTTTGTAAGCGCGTATTAGTGCGCACAATGCCCACATAATCGCTCATGAGCAATTGCAATTCCTTTTCACTCTGCGTGATCAGGATCATTTCTTTCGGTTCGGTAGTTCCTGCTGTGTTCCAATCAGGGATTTCAGCGGGCAGCGTAACTCTATTCACTTCTTCAATACTGTCGAGATAGCAGCGATGACCGAATACCAATCCTTCCAATAGTGAATTGCTGGCAAGTCGGTTGGCGCCGTGCAGGCCCGTGGATGCACATTCGCCACAAGCATATAAATGTTTAATAGAAGTGCGCCCCCACTCATCTGTCTTAATGCCGCCGCAGCTATAATGTGCAGCAGGTGCCACGGGTATCATTTGGCTCGCCACGTCAATTCCAATGGATTTACACTTTTCATGAATATTGGGGAAATGCTCGATGAATTTTTTCTGATCCATTTCCCGACAATCGAGGTAGACATACTCGGTACCGCCTTTCTTCATTTCATTATCAATCGCACGGGCAACGATATCTCTTGGCGCGAGATCTTTCCGTTCATCATATCGCCCCATAAAAGCCTCTCCTTTTTTATTTCGCAGAACAGCGCCATCACCGCGGACAGCTTCGGTAATCAGGAAAGAAGGACTAACTCCCGGTTCAAATAAGGCGGTGGGATGAAACTGGATAAATTCCATATTCTCTATCCTGCCCTTTGCGCGGTACACCATGGCAACACCATCACCGGTCGCAATATCAGGGTTGGTTGTTGTACGGTACACCTGACCATTACCACCCGTTGCGAATAATGTGATCGGGGAAAGAATCTTGATCATTTGGTTAGTGTGGAGATTCAGTGCATACAAACCGTAGCATTCAACATCTGGTGTAGCTTTTGTTACCAGGTAACCAAGATGATGTTGTGTGATGATGTCCACCACAAAACAATGCTTAATGATCTCGATATTTTTTTGCTTGCCGACCGCTTCCAGCAACGCACGTTCAATTTCCTTACCGGTTACGTCTTTGTGATGGAGTATTCTGAATTCCGAGTGGCCACCTTCCCTCCCTAATTTGTATTCTCCTTCAGAATCCTTATCAAATCTTGTTCCCCATTCGATGATCTCCTGTATACGGTCCGGGCCTTCTTTCACCACAATTTCCACCGTTCGTGGATTGCACAATCCATCTCCCGCAATCAGTGTGTCTTCGATATGTTTTTCATAACTGTCATGCTCAAGGTCAGTCACCCCTGCGATCCCACCCTGGGCATACTTGGTATTGGTTTCATCAGCGCGGGTCTTAGTGATGACAAGGATCTTCTTATCCGGATAATGCATCGCCACCTTAAGGGCGTAACTAAGTCCTGCGATGCCCGAACCAACTACGAGGAAATCTGTGTGCTGTACCATGTTGGTGAATGTATGTCTGAATTGGATTGGGATTTTTGGATTAGTGGATTTAAGGATTGTTAACATTACAATGACACCAATCCCTTAATCCACTAATCCAAAAATCCCAATCCAATTCAGACAATTGTTAATACGCGATCGTATACTCAAACTTACCCGGATCCTGGAACACATCAACCATACTGTACTTAATGGTTAATGTTTTTTTATCATCAGATAAAACGGCGAGCGGATTATCTACTTTCTTAACCGGCCTGGGCAGCTTTATGGTCAGGGTATAGGGCACTTCGATGCCCATGCCGGAAGCTTGTTTCATTTGCGCGAAGGAGGGATCGTCCTGCAATGCTTTCCATTTTTCTGCGTCGAGCTTACGGGAGATCAGTCCGTCCTTGCAGGTAAAAGTATAAATCGCATTGAACTGGTTCACATCTGGTGTTGAGGCATTATCAGGTTCATCTTTTTTTCCCGAAGCCAGTCCTTTAAATAGTGATGTCGTGTTCAGCGAGCCATCATTCATTGCAGTGTAAAGTTTTTGTAAGTTGTTCATGTTGCTAAACGGAAAATGCATATCAGCTTTAAATAATTTCTGTTCCAAATTCAGCCTCATGTGGATTTTTCCGTCTCTGAAAAGCGCCTTGTTCTCTGCGGAAATATTTTTAGCCGTATCCACCAGGTCCTTCATCAATATAGTTGTGTCAACAGGTTTAGCTGGAATTTGTTTTTCCATTTCTTCCTTACCCATAAAACCCTGCATCATATCGAGTAATTTACTCATGTCGGTGTTGATCGTCAGGTCACCAGCACCGTTGCTTTTGATATCAATCTTCTCCTGAATTTCAAAACAACTGCTTAGAAAAATTGTCAGACACGGAATCCAAAGCCATCTAAATTTTTTCATCATAAGAAATTTATGCAGCAAGGTACTCTTTTTACAGAATGCTGACCTTGTATTGAAGCCCAAAACTTTCCGATTGTCCGGGCTGGAGTATTGTCAATCCCATTTTATTGTTAAAACTGTTCGGCGCTGAGCTTAGGTTTTCGATAGCGATGCTGTTCCGATGCGGAGGGGTATATATCTGAAGATAGGGATATCCTTTGCCAGGGAAAAAGGAGACTTTTAATTTATTATTCGGATTGAAAATTTCGCAGGATGCAAGTGTTTTATCAGGATTTATCAGAAAACAATTATCCAAAAAAGTCTTCCCGATAAGGGCTGGCTGGTTGAATTGTTCATAGTCCAACAGGCGCCCTGTAGGAATGAGTTTATCATCAAATTCAATCATCGCCGCCGCTTTGAAATGCAGCATCCAATCATCCACTTTATCACCCAAACTAAAATAAGGATGCCATCCATCTGCGATAGGCATGGGGGAGGTCCCGAGATTTGTTAAAACTGTTTCTACACTAAGCACTTGTTCCGGTAGCAATTCGTAATGAATCCGGCAGGAATACTTAAATGGATATTGATCATCATCACGGTCATACACATACTCCAGGGCAATCATCGCCGAATCATTACCCGGTTTTTCATCGACGATAGAGAATGCCTTGTCAAATAAAAGCCCATGAATTGCGGACCCATCCAGGAATTTGCTGGCAAACTGGTATGGTATTCCGTCAAAACTGTATTTACCCTCTTCAATGCGACATGGAAAGGGTGAAAGTTTAGAACTCTTGAACGATGTGGGTAATAGGTTTTTGAGCTGATCGAGGTCCTCATAGTGATCGATTACATCAACCTGCTTGTCTCCGGCTTTTACTTTGAAGCCGTGCAACAAAGCTCCATACCCCGGGATCACCGTCACTTCCGCCTCTGACTTTTCATCTTTCAATGCAATCAACTGCAAACTTTTTTCTTTCCGGTGATTTATTGAATAATTCATGTTGTGGCGTAACTATGCAATGAATAAAAAAATATTACTTTTCAGGTATGGTACCGGATATCAGGGAACAATTTAAAAAACAATTTGGAAAAGAACCGCTCATTGCTGCTGCTCCCGGTCGGGTGAACCTGATTGGCGAACATACTGATTACAATGAAGGGTTTGTGCTTCCGGGTGCCATTGACAAAAGAATTTATGTTGCCATGGCAGCGAATGGACAAGAGGAACTGAATATTTATGCCTGCCAGTACCAAAAAAAATTCAGCTGTTCCATCAAAGATATAAAACCAGTAAAGGGATGGGCCACTTATCTTCTTGGGATGTTTTTCTACCTGCAAAAGGAAGGCCATGCCTTGGGTGGAATGGATGTTTTGATTGATGGAGATGTTCCGGTAGGAGCAGGCATGAGTTCTTCCGCGGCCATTTGCTCAGCTTTCGGCATGGCGTTGAACGAGTGGTTTGGATTGAAATTGGACAGGATGTCACTCGCGCTGATGGGACAAAGAACCGAACACCATTTCGCCGGTGTACAATGCGGTATCATGGATGAATTCGCGAGCCTGCATGGAAAAGCAGGTCACTTGATGAAACTCGATTGCCGCAGCCTCCAATATGAATACATTCCTTTTAACTTTCCCAATTATAAAATCGTTTTGTTGAATACGATGGTGAGTCATTCACTCTCAGGTTCAGAATACAATGTGAGGAGGCAGCAATGCGAAGAGGGTGTGTCCATCCTTAAAAAATATTACCCGGCGATCCTATCTCTTCGGGATATAAATTTAGATCAGCTACAGGCACATAGAAATGAATTAAGTGATGTGGTTTACCGCCGGTGTTTGTTTATACTTGAAGAAAATCAGCGTTTACTCGCTGGCTGTAGTTCGCTGGCCAACGGTGATATCCTATCTTTTGGGGAAAAAATGTTCCAGGCCCATGAAGGATTGAGCAAGCTTTATGAAGTGAGCTGCGAAGAATCAGATTTTATGGTTGAGCAAGCACAGTTGCAGAAGGGTATCGTTGGAGCGAGGCAGATGGGTGGCGGTTTTGGAGGATGTACGATCAATATTGTTGAATATGGAGCGGTAAATTCTTTCACAGAAAATATGTGTGGTACCTACCAGGAAAAATTCAACATTGTTCCTGAAACCTATACAATGCAGATCGAAGATGGCGCCAGGATTATTTCCAGCCATTAATTGCTTTTAGAATACTTCCCCGAGATTCACAAAAAACCCGCGTGAGCCATCAGCACCAAATCCATAGTCAATGGCGATGTTTGTATTGGAATGCTTGTTGACTTTGACACGCAGACCTAGTCCAACGGCTGGCCAAATCTTATCAAAATCATTGACCGGATAATTGGAAAAACTCTGCGCGTTGGCAAATACGACACCGCCAAACAAACCGTTCCGCGTAATACCAAAGCGGTACTCTGTTTCGAGATAGAGCATGTTGTTGCTGCGAAATCTTCCCTGGATGTATCCACGGCCTGTGTTATTGTAGTTATCCCAACCCGTACTCGGCAAATCCAGGTAAGGAGGTTTTCCCGAAAGCGTTAGCCAATTATAACTCCAAAAGGCAAGGATGTTCCTGCTATTGGGAAAATGAATATATTTTCTAAAGTCGATGGTCAATGATTGCCAATTGGCATCACTGCCCATGAATGTGAAGTTGGGGTGATAGAGGATATTTGCGTATACACCTCCCTGTGGATTGATCGAATTTTTCCGGTTATCATATAAGACATTCACTACAGGGCCGGATGACATTGTTTTATAAGGAAGACCATATTTCTTTGCGTCTGATTCCTGGCCATTGGATTGACCTACCTCTTCTATATCCCAGTGATAGTCGAGAAAATATCCGAGGCCCGCGTAAGTATTGGCGAAAACTCTTTTTAATACGGTTTGGTGTATGCGCAGATGTGAGTAATCGATCTGGTTGGCATTCTCCAGTGAACTGTGGCCGCCAAGCCCATATGTGTCCTGGGGATACTGATAGTACCGCCAGTCTGTAATGATATTATAGCGGTTATCGCGGGTCCAGATATTTGCCTGCAGGGGGATCGTAAGTTGATTGTACTGAGAATATACTACTGGCACCATGATGCTCGACACGTTTGTGTTTTCAGGATCCGCCGTATAAAATGCAACATTACTCGCGACGATGATGGCAAACCCGGTTGACAATGTATACCCGATTGCGGGCACAATGGAAAAATGATATTTACTGCTATCTGATTTTACAGGTGCTGCCGTGTCGATCTTATGTTTTCCCAATGATCTGAAGACGTCCACCATGTCTTTCTGGTCATCTGGACGCTCCACTACACGATGCGAATACAGGTTTGAGATGTTATGTCTTGTGCTATCCGTTTGCGCATAGGCATTACCGAAAAACAGCCCGAGGAACAATAATATTAATGCCTGTTTCCTATGCAAGTAGAAGGTAGAATTTAAGTGTTGTACGCTGATTCGAAAATGCCAGTTGCTGCTCAAAAACGATTTAACAAATCGCAATAATTTACTGGATTTGACTGACTGCCATCCCGAAAGTTTAGTGCGTTACCACAGAAATTCTTTCATTAAGGAGTCTGGATCATGGATCCACCCATTCATCACTTTCTTTGATCAGGCTGATGAGTTCTTCTACGGCAATATCGCTGTTTACACCCTTCTTCACAACTTCCTTTCCTTTGTACAAAGTGATTTTTCCCGGCCCGCTACCCACATAACCGAAATCAGCATCTGCCATTTCACCGGGACCGTTAACAATACATCCCATGATAGCAATTTTAACGCCCTTGAGATGATTCGTGACAGCCCTGATTTTAGCGGTGGTTTCCTGTAGGTCGAAAAGGGTGCGACCACAGGAGGGACAGGAGATATATTCTGTTTTTGAAATCCTTGTTCGGGTAGCCTGGAGAATGGAGAAAGACGTATTGTTGATGAACTGGTGCTGGTTTCTCGCCTCGAGATAAGTTCTGCCGCTGACTTTCGCATGAACCCTTTCTTCCCCATCCTGTATCAGCCAAATTCCATCGCCCACGCCATCGAGCATTAATGCCCCAGCCTCAGTAGAGAAATGGATAAGTTGTTCATCGATGCTCTCGCCATCACTTTCAACGGCCAGTATCACCGGGCAATCAATTGCGCGGTTCATTAATTCCAGGGCATATCTTCTCACCGACAGCATCGGATGCTTATGCGAAGAATAGAGACAAATCACGAGATGATGATCGTCCTTAAAATTGTTCAACAAGGAATAGGCATCTGCATCTTCGGTGTCGATCGCGACAAAATTGATAACAGAAGATATCTCGGACGACACCAGGTATTCCTTCCCCTGGAAAAGTGGGAAATATTTTTCTTTATCAGGTGCTTCCAACCAGCTTGAATAGTTGCAGATCACTTTCAAAGTCCCGGGTAGAGCAAAATCAATGAATTTACTTCCGGTGTACAAGTAATCAGCAGCAGCATCGCCGATGTTCCATTTATCGGTTCGTACTTCATACCCATAACCAACCGATAATAAGTCGGATGCAACGATCGTTTTGGCGTGCATGAAATCTGCCACGACCACTGGAACATGTTTACCGCCGATATTGGAAACCGTAAAACTCAATCTCCGTTTGTATTCAAAAGGATTATAGGGAATTTTTGTAACGGGAGGTATTGGTGTTGTTACAACGATCTTTTCTGCCTGGTATCTTTTTACGAGATCCAGGCAAACAGGTATTTCAAATTCCGGATCTTCGGTTAAGGATACCCGGATGGTATCGCCAATCCCGTCTTCCAGCAGGCTCCCGATGCCAATGGAAGATTTGATGCGCCCATCTTCTCCATCTCCGGCTTCGGTAACGCCGAGATGCAATGGATAACATTCGCCGAATTCTGTTTGCATGTGCCGGACAAGCAAACGGTAAGCCTGCACCATGACCTGTGGGTTGCTGGATTTCATGCTCAGCACAATCTGGTTAAATTGTTCGTTGCGGGCCACGCGCAGAAATTCCATGGCACTTTCTACCATGCCCATCGGCGTGTCGCCATAGCGGCTCATGATCCGGTCACTGAGTGACCCATGGTTGGTTCCGATGCGCATCGCCGTTCCATGCTCTTTGCAAATCTTAACCAACGGTGTAAATCGTTCAGCAATTCTTTCTATTTCTTCCTGGTAGTCTGCGTCGGTATATTCGATGAATTCAAATTTCTTTCGATCAATATAATTCCCTGGATTGATCCTTACCTTTTCTACGATCCGGGCAGCGATCTCCGCGGCATTGGGCGTGAAATGAATATCAGCGATCAATGGAGTGTGATATCCCCTTTTACGCAGTTCATTTTTTATGTTGAGGAGATTCTCAGCTTCGTTTTTACTGGGCGCTGTGATGCGAACCATTTCTGCTCCGGCCTCAATACACCGAATAGATTGTTCCACCGTTGCCAATGTATCCATGGTGTCGGTAGTCGTCATGGTTTGCACGCGGATCGGATGAAAGTTTCCCAACAGCAGATCCCCTACTTTCACTTCCAGGGTTTTCAATCTTTTATACTGGGTCAAGGAGTTACAGTATAATTGCATAAGTTTTATATCTTCAGATCGTGCAAAATTACGATTCGAAAGGCGATTGTCGGGCATTTTGTGTGAACAGCTGGTTAAGCGCGTGCCGGGCTTCGCGGCTTTAAATTATCACTGATATGCATTGCAGGCTTTATTTGATCCCTTGCTTACTCTTAGTTTGCCTTATTGCAGCGAGTCAGCCGGAAAGCTATCCGGGCATGCGCACATTGCGCCTGTATTCTTCCCATACTTCTTTTCCTGATACGGGTCGCCTGCAAGGCCATGTTTATGATAGTGTGCTCTACGATGTAACGAATCATTATATGGACAGCTCGGTAATGATGGTAGTGCCACCGGGATTGAAAATGTCGGGCACCGTTGATCTTATTTTCTGGTTTCATGGCTGGAGAAATAATATCGACTCTGCGCTATACCGTTACCGTTTGGCCTCTCAGTTCCTGGCATCCAATCGGAATGCTGTTCTGGTCCTTTCAGAAACAGCAAAGAACAGCCCCGACTCATACGGCGGCAGACTGGAACAACCCGGCACATTTCACGGATTGGTTGATGACGTATTAAATGAACTTAAAAAGGAAAAACTGGTTCCCGCTAAATGTGCAACAGGCGATATCCTGATTTCAGGCCACAGTGGTGCTTACCGGGTTATGGCCCGCATCCTGAAAAATGGCGGAGTAAGGATCAACGGAGTTGCGTTGTTTGATGCACTGTATGCGGAAACAGATCTTTTTGATTCCTGGATTCAATCCAATATCGCCAACAAATTCTTTGATATTTATACCAATGAAGGCGGCACGGATCAGGAGTCTGTGCTCATGATGAACCGGCTGAAAAAAGAAGATATTTCAGTTGCATTTTTCGAAGAGGCTGCATTCGGATTGCCTGCACTTCAATCCAACAGGATCGTCTTTGTTCATAGTACCAGGGCGCACAATGATATCATCTCTGAGCCTGATTATTTCAGGATGGTAATAGAATCATCCCCCTTCTTCGAAGCGATTAAATAAGCAATTAACTTTTGCGAAGTTAGTTCCATTGTATCCCTATGTGAAACCTATGTGCCCTATGTCCTATGTGGTTCAAAAAATCAGAGCGAGTTGTCCCCTCGGTTTTTTGAACCACATAGGACATAGGGCACATAGGAAAACACATAGGACCAGGCCCGGCTATATTTACTATTTTAAGTAGCCTTGATATCTACTATATAATTTCTTGTTAAAGCTATTTCGATAGAAACATCAGTTCCCTGATTTTACACTGAGTGGTTCAAAAGCAAAACATGTTGTCCCATTAATATGCCGCGTTTACCAATCCTTATCAGGTTGCGAAAGCGATTTTGTTTTATTCTGATTCATCTTATCCTGCACATCCTTTTCTCTCTGCTCCAGGTTTTTAAGGTATTGATCAACTTCTTTCTTACTTAATTTACTTTGCTGTGGCTTGGGTTGTTCTTTTTGCTCTTGCGGTTGCTTCTTTTGATCCTTTTGTTTTTCAGGTGGGGGAGGTTGTTTAGCCTTTAGCTCCATGAGCGCTTTCTGCAGATTCTCCCTTGCTTCCACATCCTCGGGGGCCATTTTTAAAGCATCCTTCCAGGAAGCAATGCTTTCTTCCAGTTTTTTTTGTTTGATGAGCGCTACGCCTTTGTTATACATCCCTCTTTCGGATGCGGATTTATCGCTGCTGTGATGAATACTCTCGTCATAAGATTTGACGGCATCTTCGTATTCATCTTTTCTGAACTGCGCATTGCCAAGGTTATACTGTGCTGTAGGGTTTTGAGGGGCTAGTTCAACGGCTTTCTGATATTCTTTTTTGGATTGATCAATCTGTTTCTCCTTATAATAAAGATTTCCCTTCCGGATCGCCCCATTTTCTTTTTGGGCTGATGCAGTTAAACAGGTCACACAAACCATTACTGTACAAAATATCGGCAGTCTCTTTTTCACGTCATTTTATATTTTCTTTCCGGCAAAAAGAAGTCAATCAACAAAAGCAACAATGCTGCAGCCAGGAACCACTGGAAATAGTTTTTATACTCCACATACTCCGAATCCGTGAGCGCCTTCTTTTCGATACTATCCAACCGTTTAGAAAGGGTGATCGTTGCATCTTCCACATTGTCGAGGCGGATATAAATCCCATTGGTGGCATCAGCAATATCGGTCAGTTCTTTTTCATTTAATTTTGAAATGACAGCCAATCCATTCTCATCTTTTTTTGTTTCTCTTGTCACCGGATCGATGATCGTTGCTCCATCTGAAGATCCGATACCGACCGTATTAATCATCACACCATTTTCCGCCATTTTCTTCGCCGTAGCCAACGCATCCGGGTCGTGATCTTCTCCATCAGAAATAAGTACAACAGCTTTGTACTTATGCTCCTGGCTATTGAAAGCTCCACTAGCCATGCGGAGCGCGTCTGCGATCACGGTGCCCTGCGTAGGCACTACGTTAGGACCAGCATCCTGGATATACATTTTTGCTGCTGCCTGGTCGATGGTCAATGGCATTTGCATATAGGCCCTGCCAGCAAACAGGACAAGTCCTACGCGGTCATCCGGTAACTTATCCAGTAATTTTGTAAGCAATTGTTTGGCTTTCTCCAGCCGGCTGGGGCGAATATCTTCCGCGAGCATGCTTTTGCTCACATCCAGCAGCAGTATAACGTCCACGCCTGTACGATTGATATTGTCCGACTTCCCTTTCTTTTGCAGGTTGGCGGCACCCAGAACAATTGCCGCTATTGCCAGTAAAACGATACAAAACTTGACCAGGAATTTTACGGGAGAATAGGTGGCTACCAATTGCCGAACCAGTGCCGGGTCGCCGATTTTCAGCGAAACTTTTTTCTTCCATTTCACAACCGCCACGAATAACATGATCAGCGCCGGGATGACGAGAAGGCCCAAAAGATATTCTACATGCTGTAATCTCATCAGAAGGTAAAGGGATTAGGCGTGAAAATACACAGAGTTTGAGTCCAAAAAAAGAGCCAATTTACCCTGCAACGAATAGTTTATGCTCCGATTTGGCAGATTTTTATGACAAGCAGCCAACTTCCTGTGCTATTTCTTTCCCTGCATGAAACCCATTTGGGAAAGAATCTGTTTCAACATCTGCATCCTTACGTTAACCATATCGAATTTCGGATCCGGCGTTTCGATATTCAGTACGAAGAAATACGGATGTTTATTCTCTTCTATCCAACCCACGATCCAACCGAGTTCATGACCTTGCTCCGTATTACCCCAGCCTGTTTTATAACTGAGTTTATAGTTGGCATTGTCTTCTCTCAACATCATCTGGCGAACGATCTCGTCGGTATGGTGGAAAAAAGGAAGTTGATCAAAATATAATTTCTTAACCAGTCCGAGCTGCTCGTCAGGTCGAATTTTTAAATGGTTATTGAGCCAAAATGAATCGACGGGACCGCTGACATCCTTATTACCATAGGAAAGACTGTCGATCCACTTCTTCATGGTATGATGGCCAATACGACGGGCAACTTCCTGGTAGTAATTTACTGCGGATACTTTGAACGCTTCCTCCATAGTAAGGTCCCTATTCCAATCCGGGTTCCAACGTTTAATACTATCCCATTTGATGACCATTTTCTCATCAGACACTTTGCCTGTTTGAAGCGCGATAAGCGAATTCACGATTTTGAAAGTCGAAGCCGGTAAATACGCGCTGTCGCGGTATCTTTTTAAATTGTAAATGGTAAAATGTCCCTGTCCATTATCATAGAGGCCGAAACATCCATTGACTCTTGCGGAGTCGAAATATTTTTTCAAACTGTCATCGATAGTGACGTTATTGGAAGAGCAGGATGATAGGAGCGCGATGATAAAAAAAGGAACCACTAGATTTTTCGGCATACGAGAAATTTGACGCTGCAAGATAGGGCAAGATGGGAAATTTTGCTGATGCTTTGTTTCACGCAAAGACGCAAAGGAGGCGCAAAGGCGCAAAGTAAAGCGT
>Ga0209069_10000920_pt1 | contig 14426 bp, 13 predicted proteins | sample Str013_2_FD_187202 | JGI IMG/M metagenome (GOLD analysis project Ga0209069, IMG submission 187202) | Freshwater sediment microbial communities in response to fracking from Pennsylvania, USA - Straight Creek_MetaG_SC_2013 (SPAdes) (version 2) | ecosystem: Environmental > Aquatic > Freshwater >...
GTTTTGACCGTGACAGACTTCGAGATAGCGATAAGAGCGCCGAGGCCAAGCGCGGCGGCGAGGATCGCTGCTCCGAGGAGCCATTTCTTGGAGGGAATGTGCATCGCACTTGATATCGATCTCATCGTGCAGGCGACGCGATCCCGGCGGATTTTCCGAGTTTGCCATCACCGGTTCCTACGTCCGGCATGCCGTCGAAGTTCTCTCCAATTTCTTCGCGCCAAGACTTGTGCCTCTCGAGCGCCGCCAGCACTGCGACGATCATTGCAGCCGTCAGCAATGCAAGTAGCCAGAACGGCACGTGCACCAGTTGGTCGTAGGTCGGTTTACCTGATCCGCCGGTGAGAAGTACCGGCCGCAGAACCGGCTCCAGGTAGCCGAACACCAGTGCACCAGCGATACCACCCGCCACCGTGAACCAGGCGTCTTTGTAGCCGGCGCCGATCTGAGCGAAGACGGTGCCCGGGCAGGCACCCGCCACTGTGATACCGGCCCCGAGAAGCAGCCCGCCGACGATATCGGCCTGCCAGACCAGCGCTTTCGGATAAATCTTGACGCCTACGATGCCGTTGAGGACCGCCAGCACCACGAGACCGGTCGCCACCGCGGTGAGGAATATCTTCAGCATGAGAAAGGTGCGCAATTGCATCTGGCTGATGATGGCGCCCGGCTCGAATACGCGCGATTTCTCGAGCGCGAGCCCGAAGGCGGCGCCCATCGTGAGGCCGAGCAGGATTGCGACGGGGACATTCATGACGTCATCCTTCCTGTCAGACGCGCTTCATCAGCAGCGCAACTGTAATCGCTGCGAGGAACATGGCTGCGACCGCGATACTGGAGCTGACGGCGAGCTGCGCGATGCCCGAGATGCCGTGCCCGGTCGTGCAGCCGTCGGCGATCCTGGCGCCGAGCACCATGATGAATCCGCCCGCGAACGCCATCGGCGCCCGCGATTGCAGGCTGTCGATGTCGAGCGCCCTTCGCCAGACCGGGGAGATCGGACCGCGGCGTGCGCCCGAGGCCCGCATCGATAGCATTGCTCCGACAGCGATACCGAACACCATTGCCAGCTGCCAAAGGTTCTTGGCGCCCCACATATGCTTGGCGAGATAGTCCATCCTCGAGATGCCGGAATCAAACAGGGCTGCGACGTGGGCAGCGATTGTCACGTAAGATGATGAGGTGCCGAGCGCCGTTTCGATCAGCAGGAATGCCGGGATCTGCAGCAACCCGATGAGAATGCCGGCGAGGTAAGGCGACCAGGCCTTTTGGCTGAAAATCATGTGCTCAATCTCCGTCACGCGAAATCCCACGATATTCATAGATGCAAGAACTCGAATGTAATTGCGCAGGATCAAGGCCCGCGTGGCTGTGAGCGCCTACAAAAAGCAATCCGGTCCGAACAGACTCGGTCCGGCGTTTCCGGCGCAATCAATGGACAATTCGTTGGAGGGAGAGCAATGGCGGCTTCGCGGCGCAAAGTTCTGAAGGGGCTCTTGACAACAGGGGTCTTCCTCAGAACAGCGAGGTAAACACCGCGACCACGCTCTCCAGCAGTACAAACACCCCGAAGCCGACGGACTGCACGACACCGAAAATGCCGGCCGAAACGATGACCGCGATCAGCGCATATTCGATGGCGATCGAGCCCGAGCGGGCTTGGGCAAACCGCCACGCCACGCGCAAGAAATGCATCGGTGCAAGGCTTCGCATGGCACTTTCGTGGTCCTCGGTTTTGCCTCCGGAGCGCATTGCCTGCCGCCCGTGGCCCAGTATCGATGTGTGAACGCGACCCGATGCCCGCTCGAAAGCAAAAGGGCGGCCGTGCTGCCGCACGCCGCCCGGGCGCAACAGAACCCTGCCGCGGTTGCCCGTTGCCGGACCACCGCGGCAGGAGCCGCTGTATCAAGCCGCCTTCATCGTGCTGGTGACGCTGGCGAAGGTCGCATTGAGCTGGACCGACAGCGCCTTGAGAGCTGCGACGATCGCAACACCGACGAGGGCGGCGATCAGGCCGTACTCGATCGCGGTGGCGCCGGACTCATCGTTTGCAAAGCGGGCGAAGATGTTCTTCATGATGGATACTCCTGTTGAGGTGTTTGACGCATTCGGAAGTGTTTTTGTTTGACTGGACGGCGGTCTCCAGCCCGACCTGGTAGAGTCGTCGTCGTTGGCATCCACCGAAGTGGGCGCCGGATTGCTAGGCGGCCTTCATCGTGCTCGTGATGCTGCCGAACGTTGCGCTGATCTGACCGCTCATCGCCGTGAGCGCGGCGATGCAGGCGACGCTGAGCAGCGCTGCGATAAGACCGTATTCGATCGCCGTAGCGCCCGATTCGTCCCGCGCAAAGCGTGAGAACAGATTTTTCACGGTTGTATCTCCCTTCCCGTGGCGCTGCCGCAGAGCCTTGCCGTTTCCTTGATGAACCGACGCCGCCCAAGACAACCCACTGTAAGCCGGGGCTTTACCGCGACTGCCCGTTTCCAGACAGCCGCGGCGGGAGCCGATCGATTAGGCGGCCTTCATCGTGCTGGTGACGCTGGCGAAGGTCGCATTGAGCTGGACCGACAGCGCCTTGAGGGCTGCGACGATCGACACGCCGACGAGGGCGGCGATCAGGCCGTACTCGATCGCGGTGGCGCCGGACTCGTCGTTTGCAAAACGGGCGAACAGATTTTTCATGACAGAGACTCCTGATGGGGTGATTGACGCAATTGGTAGTGTTTTTGACTGGACGACGGTCTCCAGTCCGACCCGGTACAGCCGCTGCAACTGGCTCCTGCCAGAGCGGGGGCCGAATGATTAGGCGGCCTTCATCGTGCTGGTGACGCTGGCGAACGTCGCGTTGAGCTGGACCGACAGGGCCTGCAGCGCAGCGACAATCGCCACGCCGACGAGGGCGGCGATCAGGCCGTACTCGATCGCGGTGGCGCCAGACTCGTCATTAGTGAAGCGGGCAAAGATGTTCTTCATGGCTCAACTCCTTCAAAGGCCACACAAGCTCGACTTCCAAGTCCTCCTGCAACTTTTTCTGCAGGTCTGAACTGGGATCAACCTACCGGCCGGGCGTTAAAGACGAATTAAATCGCCAAGACCCGGCGGCAACACTTCAAGGAACAAAAGTAAAAGTACATGATATATTGAGTCCATCAGTGATGATCCTGAGAAGTTAAACAAATGTCAGCGCTGTAATTCATGATTAACATTGGGTATATCCGACCAGACCCGCCATATTGGATGGTTACGCGCCCGGTGTGCTGGCGGTCGAAAACGCCACGGCGCCGCCGCTCTGTTGTCGGCGGACCGCGGCAATACCGATCCGGCACGCCGCGGCCCTGGAAAATGCCAGCCCGATTGTTCGCATCAACCGCGGATTTACCATCTCTGAAATGAGCACGCCGCGACGGCAATGGCGTTGTGCGGGGGGCGGCACGCGGTGACGGGCGGCATCAATTCCCCCGCTTTGTGCCGAGTGGAGCCGCTCGTTTGCGTTTTCTTCACCAATTGGGTGCCTAATGACGGTCAGCGTGTGTTGCGATGCGATCCGTCAAGACACAGACGCCACCGCGCTCCCGCGCGAGGCGCCGTTCCGCCTGGACCGCTACGGCGATGCAGCCAACAGCGCGAGCTCGACGCCTCACACCGTGTTCCAAGGCCAAGGGTCACGATCGCGGCTCGGCGGCTCCCGCCCGGCTCATCAAAACACAGGGCTTGATTTCCATGTGGCACACCAACGTCATCGGCCGGTTGCCGGCCCGCTCGACCATCCTGGCTCTCGCGTTCGCCGGCGCTCTGATGGGAGCGGTCGGCAATGTCCGCGCCGACGATCTGATGGTCAAATACGACCAGGCACAACTGCTGCGCCTGCCGCGCCCCGTGGCAGACATCATCATCGGCAATCCATCGATCGCCGATATCACGGTGCAGCAAGGCAATCTGCTGGTCATCACCGGCAAGACGTTCGGCATCACCAACATCATCGCGCTCGACGCGCAGGGACAGGTGATCCAGGATCAGCGCATCATGGTCTATCGAGAGAGCGAGAAGGTCGTCAACCTGCAGCGGGGCAAGACGCGGCAATCGTACAACTGCAATCCGCAGTGTCAGACCACCATCACGGTTGGCGATGACAGCGAATACCTGAAGACCACCCTCGAGAGCTCCGAGCGCAAGATGAAGATCTCGGCCGGCGCGGCCGATCCGGGCGGCGGCGGCGGTGGCAGCGGCGGCAATTGAAACGATCGGCTTGCGATCACAAGCGGTGGACACGGAGACGGCAGGGGCGTACCGGCCCCGTGTCCACCAAGCGCCGACACGTGAGGTCGGTGCTCAACTCTTGGCCTGTGCGGACTGGGCCGATTCCTAGCCGCCGCGAACGGTGGCGTTTCGGCGCCCGGCCACAGCCATCAGCTGAGGTGGACAACTTGCCTCGAATGGACCACATCTGTCACTGGGCAATGGTCCTGATGCTAAAGGATGGTTTAATACCAGCTCCGGCTGAACGGTTCATGTAGGTTGGGTCAACCCCGGACTCTTGATCCGGGGGCGACCCAACACTCAAGGGTTCCGTCCGTGGCGAATTGATCAGCCGGATTCGGTATAATACGTCTGAATGGCGACGGTCTTAATAACATATTAAAGGCTCGCACTCACAGTTCACCATAATACTCAAATACAGCAACTTAAATGGAATTTTAATCAGATCACGCTTAGATGGCTTGAGTTTCGTAAGCCAGTGTGCGTGAGGCGTAATCAGGTGACAAGCGAAAAAACGGAATCCGGCTTCGGTCGGATCGGCGCCGTGCTGGGGCGGCTGCGCCGGGACAAGCGGGGCGCGACTGCCATCGAGTTCGGCATGGTGGCCACCCCGTTCCTGATGCTCGTATTCGGCATCATTCAGGTCGGGCTGCTGTTCTTCGCCACGTTCACCATCGAAAACGCGACCGAGCAGGCCGCCCGCCTGATCCGCACCGGACAGAGCCAGGGCATGACCGCCGCCAGCTTTGCCAAGTGCGTCTGCTCATTTTCGGCGTCGTTCGTTGATTGCACCAACAAGCTTCGCATCAACGTGCAGTCGTTCCCGACATTCGCCGGCATTACTCCGCCGTCCGGCCTCACTGCCGCGCAAACATTGAACAACACCCAGAACTTCACCGCAGGAAACGGCGGCGACGTGGTGCTGGTCACCACGTTCTACGAGTGGGACCTCGCGGGAAAGCTGCCGTTTTTGAAAATGACCAACATGGCGGGCAACAACTTCCTGATCCAGGCCGCCACCACGTTCCGCAACGAGCCATACACCACGACCACAGCGCCGCCTGCCAAGTGCCTGTAGCACGACGCCGTCCCTGAGCTCGTCCATCCGACCATCCGGTATTGAGGTAGTCAGCCATGTCACTCGCCAGCATTTCCCGCAGCCACGTGCAGCGAATTGCGCGCGGCACGCGCCGGTTCTCCACCAATACCCGCGGCGTCGCGGCTGTCGAGTTCGCCATGCTGGTGCCGGTCCTGCTTGCGGCTTTCCTCGGCTGCTTCGAGTTCAGCCAGGCGATCACCGTCAACCGGCGGGTGACCAATATCGCCAGCGAGACCGGCGATCTGGTGGCCCAGGTGCAGACCCTCACCACGGCCGACATGAACGACATTATGAATGTCACGAAAACGCTGTTGCAACCCTACGACACGACCAAGGTCAAGGTCACCATCACGAGCGTGACGGCGAATGCCACATCCGGCGCCGTGACCGTCGATTGGAGCTTTGGATTTCAAGGCGGCGCAACCCACGCCCAGGGCTCGTCGCTTGCCATTCCAACCGGGCTGATCGCCAAGGGCCAGAGCCTGATTGTTGCCGAGACGAGCTACTTTTTCAAACCTACGATCGGGCAATATCTGATCGGCGGCATCACCCTGGGCGACAAGTTCTACCTGTCACCGCGCAAAGGCGCGCCCTGCGTGCAGCTTGACGCCAATATTTGCCGCACATAAGCAGAGTTTCGAGTGTTGACCAACAAATGGCCTTGCAGCCCGGACGCGACCTGTAGGGTGCAATAGCCCAGTTCTGGGCGTATTGCGCCGGCCACAGGCGCCGCGTCAGCATTCAGACCTGGAGTTCACGTCTGGCGCAATACGCTGAAACGCTATTGCGCCCTGCAAATCAGCCATTTGAAAATTCGATTCGTTGGTCAAGCTCGATAAGTTTGCTCAGGTCTGGCGACGCGTGCATGGGATCGGCCTGAGCGCGGTGCGCGGTCCGAGCCAGGCGAGCGCGTCACTGCGCGCGTTTTCCACAGATTCTCACCAGCACCGGACTGGCCCAAGCGCTGCGAATCGCGCTCCTCTACCCGTTCATCTGACTAGGCCGTCAGATTGAGTACGCCCCCATGTTTGCGTCCCCTCGAGCGCCGACACAGGAGCCGCAGCCATGGCCAATTTCACCACGCATCTTGCCATTGGCACCATGGCCAGCGGCATGCTCGCCACCGTCACCATGGCGGCCAACGTGGTCGATCCGCACAACATCATGACCGTGTGCCTCGCCGGCGCGCTCGGCTCGATCCTGCCCGACATCGACCTCAAGGACTCCCGTCCGAGCCAGGCGATCTTCTCCGGGCTCGCGATTTTCCTGGCCTTCGTCGTGCTGTTCAACGTCGCCTGGAAATATTCGATCGTCGAGATGTGGATCCTGTGGCTCGGCACGTTCCTGTTCGTGAAATTCCCCGGCCAGGCCTTCTTCCACCGCCTGTCCTATCACCGCGGCATCTATCACAGTCTGCTCGCCGCCGTGTTCTTCGCGCTGCTGACTGCGGTGGTCTACCGCTGGCTGTTTGGCGCCAACGAGGGCGTATCCTGGCTCGCCGCCGGTTTCATGTTCGCGGGCTATCTGGTGCATCTGACGCTGGATGAGATCTACAGTGTCGACGTGATGGACGTGCGCATCAAGCATTCGTTCGGCACCGCCCTCAAGCTTTACGACGGCAAGCATCTGGGCCATTCCGCCGCGATGCTGGCTGCCGTGCTGCTGGTTTACGGTGCGACGCCCCCCGTTCAGTCGTTCTGGCGCGAGTTCACCTCGGAAGACATCTGGGCCGGGCTGCATCAGCGCTTCCTGCCGCATGGCCGCTGGTTCGACGTGCTGGCGCTGGACGGCACGGGTTTGCCGCAGCCGATCACCGTCCGCCTGAGCCAGCAGCACCAGGACTTGCCCGTGGCAATCCCCGCCGGCACGCCCGATATCATCACCGGCTCGCTGCCCTCTCCCGCCCCGCGCGAGCCGAAATCGGCGCCCGCCTCCATGCTCGCGCCGGCCGATCCGGCCGCCGGGCAGTGAGCCGCTGCTGAACAAGCCTTCCGAAGCAGCCGCATCGGCTGCATCAGCACGAGTGCCAACGCGCCGTCCTCCCGCTATGCTCGCCCTGGGGAGGATGGCGTTGTGCTGGAAACCGTCACGCTGCCGATGTGGGCCGTTGTCGTTGCCGGGGTATTGGCGATGGTCGCGGTTCTCGACCGCGCCCTGCTGCCGTCGCTGCGCTGGGCGAACCGCGTGCGCCGCGAGCGCGCCATCGACCAACTCAACACCCGCCTGAGGCTGCGCCTGCGGCCGTTCAAGCTGGCGCGGCGCAGCCATCTCGTCGGGCAGCTGATGCTGGATCCCGAAATCCTGCAAACCATCGAAGCGGAAGCCGCCCGCACCGGCGTTTCCGTGACGCGGACGACGGCGCTGGCGCGCGGCTATGCCCGGGAGATCGTGCCCGCCTTCAGTGCCACTGCCTATTTCAAGATCGGCATCCGCCTCGCCCGCACCGTATCGCGGTCGCTGTATCGCATTCTGGTCGGCGCCGCCGATGAGACCGCGCTCTCCGGCGTCGATCCCGACGCAACCGTGGTGTTCGTGATCAACCATCGCTCGAACATGGACTACGTGCTGGTCACCTACCTCGCCGGGCGGTCCTCCGCGCTCAGCTATGCGGTCGGCGAATGGGCGCGGATCATCGGCCTGCAAAGCCTGATCCGCGCCATGGGCGCCTATTTCATCCGCCGCGACTCCAACAATCCGCTGTATCGCAAGGTGCTGGCGCGCTACGTCAATTTCGCCACCCGCTCGGGCGTCACCCAGGCCGTGTTCCCCGAGGGCGGGCTCACCCGCGACGGTGTGCTGCAGGGCCCCAAGCTCGGCCTGCTCAGCTACATGGTTTCGGACTTCGATCCGGCGGGGCCTCGCGATATCGTGTTCGTTCCGGTCGGGCTCAACTACGACCGCGTGCTCGAGGACCGGGTGCAGATTGCGGCGGCGGCGACGGCGGTTGGCACACGGCCGCGTTTCAAATTCAACCTCTGGGTATTTTTCCGGTTTCTGTTGCGCAACACCTGGCAGAAGCTCACCGGCCGCTGGCAGAGCTTCGGCTATGCGGCGGTGTCGTTCGGCAATCCCGTCTCCCTTCGCCGGCATGTCGCCAATCGCGGCATCGACTTCAGAACCTTGCGCGAGCCGCAGCGCGGCGCGGAGATCGCGCGGCTCGGCGGCCGCTTGATGGCCGAGGTCGGCCGCGTTGTTCCGGCGCTGCCGGTATCGCTGGTCGCCCATGTGCTGCTCGCCGATGATGGCACCGGTCTTTCCACGCTCGAGGTGAAAGGTCGGGTATTTTCACTGATGGAGCGGATCCGCGGCGCCGGCGGGCAAGTCCCCATTCCGCGGCTCGAGCAGGAGGCTGCGGTCGAGGCCGGCCTCGGCGCGCTGCGGCTGCGGCGGCTGGCCGATAGCCGCGGCGGATTGCATCACGCCAATCCGCGCGAGCGGCACCTGCTCGGCTACTACGCCAACTCGATCGGGCATTTGCTCGACGCCCCCCCGTGGCCAGTCATCGCATCGCCCGGGTCTCCATCGCCTGTATCGGATCGCGGTGTCACCGCGCCCGGCTGAGTCCGGCCAGATAGGTCCGCACCAGGTCATCGACCAGCGCCCCGGCCGTCTCGCTGGTGATGATGCCGAGCTTGTCGGCCGTCGACAGTGACGTGATGCCGTGCACGCCGGCCCACAGCACCCGCGCCGCCCGCTTCAGCGCCGCCTGTTCGCTCGGCACAAACAGCGGGGATATGGCGCGTTCCACATGCGCCAGCAGCGCTTCCAGCTTGGTCTGATACCACTCCGGCAGCACCGCAGTCGCCGGCAGGTGATGCTCGAACAGCAAATTCCACAATCGCGGATGCTCATGCGTGAAATCGAGGTAGGCGCGCGCCAGGCTCCGGGCGCTCGCCTCCGGCTGGCCGGGGTCGCAGATCACGCCGGCAAGGCGCTGATCCAGCGCATCCAGCATCCGCGCCTCGATCTGCAGTACGACGTCGTCGAGATTCGTGAACACGTTGTAGATAGTGCCGGGTGAATACTCGATCCGTCGTGCCACCTCGCGGGCAGAAAGGCCAGCCAATCCCTGCTCGGCGATGATGGCTTGCGCTGCATCGAGGATCATGAGGCTCAATTGTTCAGGCGTATGCGTCGCGCGGCGTGCCATCGAGGTTCTTACTCTGGTCGGTTCGCGTTCGATCATAGCGATTAGCGCAAATTCCCCGGTAATTTCAATTTACAGAGCAAGATGATCGACGTCCATGCAGCTGGTCGGATTGATCGGGCTCTGCTGCCGGGACGTTCAACTGACCGGCGGCCGACCATAAGAGTATTTGGTGTTGTCGAACAACGGGGCGCCGGTGGCGCAACAGTTTCTTTGAAATTACGATGAAACAGACCGCACCATGGCCCGCGCGATGGCTGGATGAGCGTCGGCTCGCATCAATCGGCCCGCGTGGCCCACAGATCGTACTCGTCCGCATGGGCGACAGTGGCACGGACGAGATCGCCCGGCTTCAGGCAGGTCTCGCCATTGAGGAACACCGAGCCGTCGATCTCCGGCGCATCCCACTTGGAGCGACCGACGGCGCCATCCTCGTCGACCTCGTCGATCAGCACCTCGATGGTCTTGCCGACCTGCCCGCCCAGCACCGAGCGGCTCACCTCCTGCTGGGCGGCCATGAAGCGGTGCCAGCGCTCCTCCTTTACTTCTTCGGGAACCGCGCCCGGCAGCGCATTGGCGGCGGCGCCCTCCACCGGCTCGTAGCGGAAGCAGCCGACGCGGGCGAGCCGTGCCTCGGCCAGCCAGTCGAGCAGCAACTGGAAGTCGGCTTCGCTCTCGCCCGGAAACCCGACGATGAAAGTCGAGCGGATCGCAAGCTCCGGGCACTCCTTGCGCCAGGCTTTGATACGTTCCAGCGTCTTTTCCTGGTGGGCCGGCCGGCGCATCGCCTTCAGCACTTTCGGCGAGGCATGCTGGAACGGGATGTCGAGGTAGGGCAGCACCTTGCCCGCCGCCATCAGCGGGATCACCTCGTCGACGTGCGGATAGGGATAGACGTAGTGCAGCCGCACCCAGGCGCCGAGCTCACCGAGCGCCGCCGCGAGCTCGGTGAACCGGGCTTTCAGCTGGCCGCCCTTCCAGGGGCTCGCCGCATATTTGAGGTCGAGGCCATAGGCACTGGTATCCTGGCTGATCACCAGCAGTTCCTTGACGCCCGCCTTCACCAGCCGCTCGGCTTCGGCCATCACGCTGCCCGCCGGCCGGCTGACGAGATTGCCGCGCATGGATGGGATGATGCAGAACGCGCAGCGGTGGTTGCAGCCTTCGGAGATTTTCAGATAGGCGTAGTGGCGCGGGGTGAGCTTCAAACCCTCCGGCGGCACCAGATCGAGGAACGGATGGTGCAGCGGCGGCACCGCGGCATGCACCGCCGACACCACCTGCTCGTACTGATGCGGCCCCGTCACCGCCAGCACGCCCGGATGCGCGGTACGGATGCGGACCTCCTCCACGCCCATGCAGCCGGTGACGATCACACGGCCGTTGTTGGCCATGGCCTCGCCGATCGCATCGAGGCTCTCCTGCTTGGCCGAGTTCAGGAAGCCGCAGGTATTGACCACCACCACGTCGGCGCCGGCATAGTCGGCGGCGACGGCATAGCCCTCGGCCCTGAGCTTGGTGATGATGCGCTCGGAATCGACCAGCGCCTTGGGGCATCCGAGCGACACGAACCCGACTTTTGGCACCGCCGCTTCCATGCGCGCCGTGGCTGCTTTGAGGACCGGCTTGGGCGCGCGGTCGGGACGCCTGGATTTGGTGGATGTGATGCGGGGACTGGGCATGCGCGCTTGTAGCGGGGCCCGCAGACGCGAGCAATCCCTACCTGACCCGTCCCACGCCGTCCAAAACCGGTAAGGCGATTGCATTCTCCTTCCCTTTCCGGCTTCACGACCGTTGCAATACATTATATGGCATGCCAAAATGGCACGGCTTGGTGCAACCGAAATGGACGCTGTGGTCACGACGAAAGTGATCGGACCGTGGATTGAATTTCAATTTCGGGTGTGCCGACTAGGATTATAAAGGCAATTCCACCCCCTCATAAGGTGGCTCGACGGAGCGAACGCTCCGCGGAACAAAGAAAATGCTCGGGAGGACGAGGACATGACCACCAACGGCTACGACGGCGCAGCAGCGCCGCGCGTCAGCGACAGTTATCGCTGGATGCAACTTCTGATTGGCGTCATCTGCATGGTCATGATCGCCAACCTGCAGTACGGATGGACGCTGTTCGTACCGGAAATCCAGAAGAAATTCGGCTGGGACCGCGCCGCGATCCAGTGGGCCTTCACCCTGTTCGTGCTGTTCGAGACCTGGCTGGTGCCGGTCGAAGGCTGGTTCGTCGACAAATTCGGACCCCGCATCGTGGTGTTCATTGGTGGCATTCTGTGTGCCGCCGGCTGGGTGATGAACTCGTACGCCGAAACGCTCAGCGCGTATTATGTGGCCCAGATCATCGCCGGCATCGGGGCGGGCGGCGTTTACGGAACCTGCGTCGGTAATGCGCTGAAGTGGTTTCCCGACAAGCGCGGCCTGGCGGCCGGCATCACCGCTGCAGGCTTCGGAGCCGGCTCCGCAGCCACCGTGATTCCGATCCAGAACATGATCAAGGTCAGCGGCTTTCAGGAAACCTTCCTGTGGTTCGGCACCGGCCAAGGCGCCATCGTCTGCATCTTGGCGTTCCTGATGCTGGCGCCGAGGCCCGGCCAGGTCCCGGCCGCGACCACCTCATCGGTGATCCAGTCGCGGCGGCAGTTCTCGCCGACCGACATGCTGAAGCAGCCGGTGTTCTACCTCATGTACTTCATGTTCGTGATCGTCGGCGCGGGCGGGCTGATGGCGACAGCGAACCTGGCGCCGATCGCCAAGGACTTCAAGATCGACGCGATCCCGGTTTCGCTGGTCGGCCTGACGTTGCCGGCGCTGACCTTCGCACTGTCGATCGATCGGATTCTGAACGGGCTGACGCGGCCGTTTTTCGGTTGGGTGTCCGACAATATCGGCCGCGAGAACACCATGTTCATCGCGTTCGGCATCGAAGGCATCGGCATCTATCTGCTGTATCTGTTCGGCAAGGATCCGGTGTGGTTCGTGATCCTGAGCGGTCTGGTATTCTTCGCGTGGGGCGAGATTTATTCCCTGTTTCCATCGACGTGCACCGACACGTTCGGATCGAAGTTCGCCACCACCAATGCCGGCCTGCTCTACACGGCCAAGGGAACCGCATCTCTGCTGGTGCCGTTCTCCAACTCGATCCAGAAGGCAACCGGCAGCTGGGATACGGTGTTCCTCGTCGCCGCAGCCGCCAATATCCTGGCGTCCCTGCTTGCCATCGCGGTGCTGAAGCCCTGGCGTGCGCGGGTCGTCGCGCGCGCGCAGATGGAGGACCCACCGGTGGCGACGGCGCCGGTGGCGGCCCGAACCGCAGCGGAATGACCCCGGCATAACGACAAACATTGGCCAGGCCGCCGGCTTGGCCATCCCAGCATGCGGCCCTTGCGGGCGGGACCGGCGGAAGCCGATTCCGCCCCATGTCAACACCGGGTATGAACACCTGCCCATACAAGCCTTGCCGGAAAGGGCTGGGCGAGGCGCAGAAGTCGTGGTATGAAGTATACCACAATCGGTCGGGACACTGAACGCCGGCACGCTGACGGCTTCACTGAAGCCAGTGGATACCCGGAGCCGGTCCCTTCCCAGGCCGGTCGACCGAGAGCAGTTTCAATGACGGCCGGCACAACCGGGTGAGCGCAGGCATGAGCAACGACAAACCTTCGAGCGGCACCGCGCGCGCCGGCGCGGGCCAGACCCCGCAAGCCGGCGGCGCGCGGATTCATCCGGGCTCGGGCCGGCGCAAGGCGCCACTGTTCCCCAAGGGCCGCGTTCTCAGCGCCGCCGAAACCTCCCGGCTGCAAGAGATCATCGGCGCAAGCCCCATGCGGCGCGATCTCTTGATCGAGCATCTGCATCTGATCCAGGACGCCGAGCATTGTCTGCCGGCCGGGCTGCTGCATGCGCTTGCCGAGGCACATCGCATTCCGATGGCGGAGGTGTTCGAGGTGGCGTCGTTCTACGCCCACTTCGATATCGTCAAGGATGAGGAGGCCCGGCCGGAGCCGGTGACCGTGCGCGTGTGCGACAGCCTGTCGTGCATGCTGGCCGGCGCCGAAAAGCTGCTCGCCGTGCTGCAGGCCGAGCACATTCCGGGCGTGCGCGTGGTGCGGGCGCCGTGCATCGGCTCATGCCACACGGCGCCGGCGGCCGAGGTCGGACACCGCCATGTCGACCATGCCACCGTCGAGAGCGTGCGCGAGCTCGCGCACGGCGGGCATGCCGATGCGCTGATCCCGAGCTACCGCACGCTGTCGGACTATCAGGCGGGCGGCGGCTATGATGTGCTCAAATCGTGCGTTTCCGGAGCGCGGAAGGTCGACGAGGTGATCGCTGCGCTGTCCGACGGCGGCTTGCGCGGGCTTGGCGGGGCGGGATTTCCCACCGGCCGCAAATGGGGTCTGGTGCGAGCCGAAAAAGGCCCGCGGCTGATGGCGGTCAACGGCGATGAGGGCGAGCCGGGCACGTTCAAGGACCGGCACTACCTCGAGACCGATCCGCACAGCTTCCTCGAAGGCATGCTGATCGCCGCCTGGGCGGTGGAGGCGGAGGCGGTCTACATCTACCTGCGCGATGAATATCCGGCCGCGCGTCAAATCCTGCTGAACGAGATCGCAGCGCTGGAGGCGGCCGGAATCGCGCCTGCGGGCAGCCTCCATCTGCGGCGCGGGGCGGGCGCCTACATCTGCGGCGAGGAATCCGCGATGATCGAATCGATCGAGGGCAAGCGCGGGCTGCCCCGCCATCGCCCGCCTTATGTGGCGCAGGTCGGCCTGTTCGGACGGCCGACGCTGGTCAACAATATCGAGACGCTGTTCTGGATCCCGCAAATCCTGGCCAAAGGCGCCGGCTGGTTCGCGAGCCAGGGCAAAAACGGCGCCAAGGGCAACCGCAGCTATTCGGTATCGGGA
>Ga0209069_10000921_pt1 | contig 14424 bp, 8 predicted proteins | sample Str013_2_FD_187202 | JGI IMG/M metagenome (GOLD analysis project Ga0209069, IMG submission 187202) | Freshwater sediment microbial communities in response to fracking from Pennsylvania, USA - Straight Creek_MetaG_SC_2013 (SPAdes) (version 2) | ecosystem: Environmental > Aquatic > Freshwater >...
TTGTAACAATCTGATTTTCCTACCATAAATAGGCATCAAATTGGCTGTGTAGGAACTGTGTAGGCATTTTTCGATATTTCGGGCGGAATCGAGGATTTTCACACTCTGAGCCTGCTCGCGATTCGGCAAAAAGGCAAATTGTCGGCGGGATGCGCACGTGGGTGTAACATCGGTTCGCCGCCGACAATCTTTTGATGATTTGAACCTATGCCGCTTCCGGGACTGACTTGGGATTACATTATGAAAACGCGCCGTGAAAACGGCGGTGATCCCCTTGTGCCGGCTGAAACCGCGGAGCGCGCGCTACTTTATCTGCGCTCGGCATTGGGCGAAGATGTTGGCGCGTTTCCGGAGCGGGTTCTGAGGACCCTTCTCGATTGGTCGCCGTGGACCTACTGCTGGCTCACATGGCTATCGGGCTCGATGGCTCGGGTCGAGCGCGTGGACGGATTTGACAGTCTGCTCCAGCGACTGCGCGATCGTTGCAAGTTCGCCGAGGCATATTCGGTCCTTCAGGTCGCCGACGGTCTTGCGGCAGCCGGTTTTGCGGTTCGCTTTGACATCCCCGTGCAAGTGGGGCGGAATCTGAAAGTGCCGGATATCTTGGTGGCCGATCCCAAAACCGGAACCAGCTTCTATTGCGAAGTTTCGACACTATATAGCTCGCAGGGACTCGGGGACCAATCACGGCTTCTCAACGCGATCCATACAATGCTGATCCAAAACGCGACCCCCGTTGCATTTGCCGGCCGCCTGCTGCGGCCGGTCGCGGATGAAGAGGTTGCCGGATTGATCAACCGGATTCAATGGGAGCTGATTGAGATCGAGAACAATTCATCGTTCCGAAAAATCGATCTCGATGACGCCTTGCAGCTTGCCTTTGCTCCGGCCGTGCATGGAGATCACGTCTCGGCGTGGGCGCAGGAACATGGATTGCCACCCAATTCCTTGAGGGCGGCGCTCCCGGCGACTGATCACGGCGCGCGCCTTCGCTACAAGATCGAGGAAGAGGCACGACAGCTTCCTGCCGGGCGGCCAAATTTAGTCGTGATCCTGGCCCAGGATTTATTGATGACCGCCAGCAATCTGGAGGACCTGCTTGCGAGGGTCGCGGAGATCGTTTCCGACCACCGCAAGGTCACGGCGCTCGTTTTGACTTGCGAAGACTTTGGCCCCGTCGTTTCGTGTGCAAGGCAGGTAGGCGACAGCCTTTACGCCGTCAGTGACCGTGATGGGCTGGTTCACAAGCAACTCCTGATCTTTAACCGGTCTTGCCCCGACATCTTTCAGGCAAGTATCTTAGAGAAACTTTGCGCGGCCTTCTCTCATTAAAGGAGCACATTATGGATGAGCTTCGTCAGTGGATTCGAGCGGCCGAAGCAGCCAGGGTGACGTGCCTCAACGTTCCTGAATTCGACGCGCTGATTCGACATCAAACGCAACGGCTCGAAGGATCAAAAGGCAACCGCGTGACGACAACCGATAAATCCGAACGGTGGAATAGAGAAGTGCTGGCCTTCCTTGATCGCCAATATCCGAAAGCTCCGGACTACAAGGGGTCATTGGCTAGCGTGTGGGAGAAATATCTTGCACTCGGATTGCCCAACGCCCATTTCGTTTCAGAGTTCACGAGCGGAAAGAAGGAAGTCGTTTTCCAGCGCGCGTGGGAAATGATGCTTGCGCGTCATCTCGACGCCCAGGGACATCGCCTCACCACCTCTGATGAGGGCCCGGATTTTCGTTTTGAACACAACGGCCTAACGGTATGGGTCGAAGCGGTGTCACCAGAGCCGAAAGGCGTACCCGACGACTGGTTGGAGCATCCCAAGCCAAACGAATTTAAGGTCGGCGATGTTCCCCATACGGAGGTCCTCTTACGGTGGACATCGGCGCTCAAAGAGAAGTGGGAAAAGCTCAACAAATACCGCGAGAAAAAGATCGTCGGCGAGAACGATGCGTATGTGATAGCCGTCAATGGCTGCCAGCTTGGCGCCTTTGCGTTGCAGCACGGTGTATCGGGCCGTCCGTACGCGGTCGAAGCGGTGTATGCGTTAGGCCCGGTGGCAATCCCTATCGATAAAGAAACCGGACGTGTTGGAAAATCTTTCGTCACGCAGCGGCTCAACATCGCGAATGCAAAGGGCGCTCCGGTGCCAACGTCGCTTTTCCTCGACCCGAAATATTCGGGCGTGAGCGCGATTATTGCGTGCTCGATGGATCGTTCGACAGAGGCGAGCTTGCCTGTGGATGTCGTCCACAATCATTTTGCCAGCGTGCCCGTTCCCGAACGTATTCTTGGTAGTGCCGGCGAGGAATGGGTGACTGACCCTGTTGGAACTGCGGGTGAGGAAATCGAGCTTCGGCGATTAGAGCCCCTTGAATAGGATAAGGCGGGACAATGGCCTCCTCATGCAGCGGCTGATCGGGGAACTGCCAACCTAGCCGCGGCCACCGCACGTCCAAGCAAGGGAGCGATCTCGGGCACGAGCTTTCCAAGTAGGTCAATCAATGTAGCGAATCCGGCCATTTTCTCAGAAATGGGAAGCATGAACGCAAGGAATTCGATGCGTTTGGAGAGAGCAATTAGACTGACCTCTCGGTTGGGATTGGCCGCCGCGCACTCAACGAGGCGAAAAAACGCTTGCTGTGGCAGCATGTGTTCCTGAATCGCAAGCGCAAGTTCAACGCATGTTTCCGCGATGACATCGGCCAGATCGGTGTCCTTCGTAAGTACGGCTATGTGCGTCGCCAACATGAGGGCAGCTTGGACTACTTCGGCGTCCATGCCATCAGCCCCGTTTCGGATTTTATCAACCACGCCACGCACACTGTTGTTGATTCCGTCTGGTACACCGAATGCCTGGATCACTGGCGTCAGACACAACAAGTTGTCGACGGACGGTTCATCAGAAAGTCTGTGATAGGCATCGACAATTGGTTCTCCGAGTTCTGATGCTTTCGGCGTCTGGAGGCGGCGAGCCCCTTCGAGAACCGCAGGAAAGCCCATCAAGAGCGTCAGGTGATCAGTATCAGCCCACGCTTTAGCCGCTCCGATCCGTGACCTCCAACTCTCGGGTGCTACGTGAGCTGGCAGCGCAAGAAACGCACCGTACGCGCGCCCAAATACGTCCGCGGCCATGAACCTTGAGTCTGCCCATTCTGGTCTCCATTGCGGTTCCACGGCCATGTCGTTAAATACTGATAACAAATATTCCTCACCGGAACTTCTCGTTGCCCATGAAATCAATTCTTTATGGCCGATGTCTGATACGCCGCAGGTACGAACGATAAGCGACGCGTGACTCGCTGCGGCTAGGCGCCGCCAATAGACCGGCTGGTGACGCAAAATGTCATGGATAGCGAGCCGCGCCGTCGCGATGATAAATGCGGCTGCGAACATGCCGCACGCGTTCTTCAATCTGTTCATATCCTCGAAGAGACGGTCAAGCAGCCTATCTCCAAGCGCAATAAATCTGGAATCCGTAACGACGTGATCGCAGCATATTTCAAAGGCCCCGGTCAGCGCGAAGTGATCGTCAAATCGAAGCGCATTTTCGACTATCCGAAAAATGCAATCAGCGTCCAAGCTCTTAATTATTGCTCGCGGAACTAATGCGGGTGCGGAGAATGTTAACGCGATCGTTTCAAACGCTTTTACGGGATCGCTCAGGGTGCGCGCAAGGCGTTCGGCGTCAAGCTCTCCTTCGATGAAATCGAGCAACGTCGTCGATCGGTCTCTTGGCGCTGTGATATGGTCCCAATGTCGGTCATCTTCTGGTAGCAAGTCGTCCGCTGTGACTTGTCCGACCGCAAGCTTTGCCCTTAGCTTAGCGCTGAAGGATTCGGGCGACGACCTCAACAATCCGACCACTTGAAGAAAATCATCCTCAGAAAACTGCGGATTTAGAACGAGGTTGCGCAACTCAACAATATCGTGCGCCGCCAGTGTGTGTTTGCGCAAAGCACCTTCAAGAGTCGCTTGCCGACGACCCAAGTCCACCGACAAAAGAGCTGCGTGAACAAAACGCCAGCCCTTGTCACCGATTTCCACGACCCCAGTACCATCTGGCTCGAACCGGACCGTTGCATCCATCTTTGTGTCGTTCACGTCGACGATCTTCGGTATCGGAGTTTCGTCGATTGCGCTACGAAAGGCTGCGAAGAGGCTCTCGCTTCTGATGACGATTTTGTCAGAAAAGTGTGTGGGTCGACTCACGGGCCATGCAAAGCGATTGGCGATCGTTCCATCGCCTAATACATCTGATTGAAGCTCCGGCGAGAGCTTCCTAAACGCGATAGCCGCCCGCAAGTGGGGATAATCATATTCGCTACTTATCACTTGTGATCTCCGAAAAATTGACAATAAGGAATCGAACCTGCTCTACAACCCTCCGATAACGCTCCGGCGAAGAGCTGCGGAGCGGCGTCAGCACTCTCGTTTCAAGCCAGTTATTGTACGCACGCGTAGCCTCATCACTGTTCAGCTCAACGGGCAACGCGAGGCTTGCCGTCATCATGCGGAATACAGCCTCGATCCATTCCGGCGGTGGGTTCCCCTCCCATCGATCGATCCATTCCTCCGGCTGCGGACGCAGATCAAGAATGGAGTCAGCAATGCGCGCCGCCTTCTCCTGGTCAGGCTCACGATTCCACAATTGAATCAGCGCGTGCTGTATTGCCATACTGATCGACGCAAACCAACGCATCTCGGCCGGAAAGCGAGGCACTTCGGCAATTCGGGCCAGTGCGATGCTTTCGCGAATGCCGCGAAACTCGGCAGAGTCGCTTTGCTTGTTCCTCGCAGCAGCAGCAATGACTTCCTCTGCTTGGATTGGAACAAGGGCGGCCCCAGCAATACGTAAACGGTGCCGCAGCACGTGCCTCTCGGTCTCGGACAATGCTCCACGCGCAGCCAAGTCCTCAATAAGGTCCAGCGAACTGACAAGTTGCGCGCGATGGCTCTTGCCGTCCACAATAAAAGACTCTTTGTTGAGCGCCCGGTCGTCAATCACAGCAACATCAGCCGCAACGAGGTCCGCAATTAAATTCAGCGTTGAGGATGGTGGTCCATCTTCGTCTATTCCCTCCCCGGAATGCTTTCGCTGGGGACCGAAAATTAGTTTTCCGGATGAATAGGCCCTATGAATGGCGCCCCGAATCTCGTCAATTGTGTCGAGTATTGCATTCCCGTGATGTTCGTAATCAATAAGAGATTCCGCCTCGTCCTTTGTACTGGAATCGACGTAGATGTCCGGAAATGTGGCTAGCATGGGCTCAAGAAGATTGACCATCTGCAAATAAATCAGCGCGAGCCCATCGACAAAAATTGGAGTGCGCTTGCTCGGAAACACCGGCTGCGGCCATCTCTTGTCTTGGACGTCAAAGTAGTCACGAGCTAATTTCTCGGCCACTTGATCGACGGCACCATTTGCTGCAAGCGAAGCCAAGACGGAATGCATGTCGGTCATGCTTCCCGCATAAGCCGAGAGGTCGGCTTCGCGATCATCTTCGAGGCCCAGGCGTTTAACCGGCGAAGGCCGGACGACGACCCCGTTCGCGGCCTTAGCCGCATGAAGGAGTGCTGCTAGTTCAGCGCCAACTTCATTGCGTAATGGATTACTCAGCAGCGTCGCGGACTGTGGAACCACCTTAACTCGTCCACGAGCGATGGCTTCTTGAATTTGTCTTGCGCGCTCAATTCGAGATTTCTGAAATCGTCGAATGCGGCTGCGTCCCTCAAAAAGCTCCTGAAGAGCTCCGGCCGGGACGACAATTTCCGCGTAACTACCCATGATTTTTGGCAGCAACCCAAGCCATCCGGCGACCATCAGCGCGGACGCATCAAGCGCAATGCGAGACACTTCGCCAAATACCGATGGAACGCGGTTGCCGCTAAAAAGCGGTATTGCAATCCGTTTGCGCGGATCGATTAACGTGCTGTTGCGAAGGAGGTTGCCAAGGACCACATCGACGACCGTCGTACGCAAGCCCGGTGCAGCGACAGTCAGGGGCATGTCGCCTTTCGCGACCGCATCGCCGATCTTTCGTGTAAACTCGTTCCATTTTAGCTGTTGGGCAAGAAGCTCCTTTAGCTCAAAGCGCTTGATAGGACCGTCGTCACCGGACATATCGAGGGCGCGACGAAACCATGAGTGTGCTTCCGGCTTCTTGTCCTCCAAACCATCTTCAAGGACCATGGTGTAGGCTGCGATGAGGACGTTTGGATCGTCGCCGGCATTCGCCACCGCGGCATCCATGAGGCCCTTAAACGGACCCTGGCCGGAGACCTGCGCAAGGTGCGCAGCTCGGATGAGTACGGCACCGCTGTGGCTCGACACGTTTTCTGCGTAATAGCTTAGGGGCGGTGCAAGCGCTTCCCAGTCGCCAGACTCAATGGCGACTGCGATTTCGAGTTCCGGGTCGCGCAACTCCGCTCTCTTGCGTAGTTCATCGGCAATCCGCCTTGCGTCACCGAGATGCCCGCGACTGAACAGCTTCCAAGCGTGATAGCGTGCCAGACCTGGATCTCGGTCTTCGACAAAAGGACATGCTTTGAGTAGGCGCAAAAAATTCTCATCATCGCCAGCGTTAGCGAATGCATTCGCCGCTAGGACTGCATCGACGGGATCGTTCGTCTGCTGATACAACACTTCCGCGTAATGCCCGATTGCACGATGATCTTTTCGTTTAACCAACTGGGTGATAAGCGCCCTTAGCGCCTCGACGCTTTTTGTTGCTTCGTAGGCGCGCTTGTTTTCCGCAATAGGATCAGAGCCATCGGCTTTGGCAATCTCTGACTCAAGCAGCACTCTCAAGTCGTTGTCGAACAGCTCGTGGTTTTGGTCGTAAAGCAATCGTGCTGAGATGGCATCTCCGGCCATGGCAAGGGCTTGTATTTCGATCGTTAGAATTCCCATCTTTCCAAAGGCGGCCTCAAACGCTGAATGATGTTTTGCGATAAGCTCCGCCAATGTTCGGGGGCTGTCTCCATGCAGTCCAAGAACCAAGGCTGCCCTAAGCTCTTCTTCATCGAGACCGCCAAGCTGAGCACGCTTTTCCAGGTGCTTTGCTATCGCAGCCGGATCAAAATGTGGATCATAGGCAAAAGCAAAGGGTAACAAGGCCAACGCCTTGTTCGGCTCCGCGATATCATTACGGAGCTTTGTCAAGGCAGCATCGCGACGGTCGGGATGAAGTAACTCACACCACGTTATGTAGGATTCGCTAATCCTTCGTGCGTCTGGCAGCCGCAGTTCGCGGGAGATAGAAGTGAATCGATTTAGATCGGCTACCGCGGCATCCAGTTCCGTACTTATAATCGGTCGAGGAGCGACAACACGCGCGAACCGCACATCAAGAGGTGGCCCGCGTAGTACCGTTGCCTGATCCGGCTGTGGAACAAGAGCCGCAAGCCGTACCGCTCCACGCAAGTACAGCAGATACGGACATTCGGAAAGTTGACCTTCTGATACGTCGCTAAGAATCTGTTTTGCCTTCTCGACATTGCCTTCCTTCAAATGCACCATGCAAAGGGTATGAACACCGTTTACGGTGAGGACGGCAACAGATAGATTGTGCTCGTTGAGAAAAGCAAGCCCGGCTGCTTCGCCTCGATTACGAACGAGGATATGGAACAACGTAGAGCGCGAATCCGCATCCTCTTGATCGCGTAGAAGCTGGATCGCTCCATCTATATCGCCGCTTGCTTCGGCAAGGCGCGCCCTGGCGGGGGCATCGACTTCATCGCCAGAGAGTTTCGTGGCCGCCGCAAAAAAGCGTCGCGCCTCCTCCAATTCCCCACGTATTGCTGTGCTGCGCGTTGCGCGGAGCAGAATTTTGCGGCGTAGATGAGAGGACACCGCCGCGAGTGGCCCGGCGAGCAGCTCAGTGGCAAGGAGCTTAAAGCTGTTTGTCCTGTTATCTTCTGGAAAGAACGACCGTTGCACAGCGGTGAGATATCTCAGCGACAGATCGCGTTCTAAAGCTTGGGTGATGCCTTCCTGAAACGCGTTCAAGCCTGTCGGGATCGTCGCCGAGCGCTCCTGGGCGCTCAGTGTGACACCGCTCTCACGTAGGCGCGCGGCTACAAGCTCGGCAGCGCGTTGCGGAACTTCTTCGATATCTTTGTGAATCGATTGCAGGGAAATGTAGTTGTAGTGCTTCTTGAGCAATTGGTCGTGTTTCGTAAGTCTCCGCGCAAGCTCGTCCCATCCAAAAACATGGACGCTAAATAGGCCCTTCGCTTGGTGATCTCTTGTAATTGCTAGAGCATGATCCTGAAGCTTGGTATCGTCATCCGCTGTGGTTGCAATGACAAATTCGGTGATTGGATGTTTGAACTTCTTTGCTTCGGCCACTGCCGCATCGATGTCGCCTGTGCTGAGTGCACGCGGCGGCCAATGACGCCGCCCCTTACACTGGACGGCAGCAGTACCCCCGTTCGCTGGACATCCATAAATATCGATTCCGTCCTGGCGTTGCCCCTGCCGCCCGTAACGAAACGCGTTCCTATCGTCCCATTCGAGACTGAATAGGTCAGCGCAGATGTCTTCAAACTCATTCCAGTCTTTGGGCTGGCGTAGGTGCGAGGTACCGGGCGTCGGCATGAATGTCCGAAGGTTGCAGTTCAGATGGCGATTGTGAGTTATCCCGAATGCAATCTATACCGTTCCCCGTCTGTTCTCAAGGGCAATTGGTGCAAGGTCGGCCGCGCGATGGCGTCGCCGCCGGCGTCCCTGACCGAAGCGCCGCTGGCGAGCTTCCAGTAGGAGCCGAAATCGTCGGTGACCACATAGCCGAAATCGTCGACCGTCACGTTGCCGTTCGCATCGGTGGACAAGAGGATCGGCACGTCGGAATGCCCGGCCGCCGGATCCACCACCTGCAGGGTGCCGCTGGCATCCGGCAGCTTCACGGCCCTCGCCCAGGCCAAGAAGATCGGCAGCGCGGCCGCCCGCAACGCCGCCAGATTCGGGACATTCAGATTGGGCAGGTTGGCGTTGATGGTGCCGATCAAAGTCGGATCGAGCGTCATCGCGACGCGCAGGTCGGTGAGCGTGCCGTAGCCCTTGAGGTTGGGCATGGCGGCGGCCGCGGTGCTCACCGTGGTGTCGCCCAGATACCTGGAATGGAACGTGTCGACGTTGAAGTTTACATCGTCGATCGCTCCGGTTGTACCGTCGACACGCGTAAAGCTGCCCGTCGCCGTGATGGTGTTGCCGGCCTGGGTGTCGGCGGTCTGCGTGGTCGACGCGAGACTGATGGAGGCGACGCCGGCCTGCTGCAGCGTTTCGAGCTCGCCGGTATCGACCGTGCCGTTACCGTTGACGTCCACCCACATGCGCAATTGCGTATAGACCGCATCGTTGGCATCGATGACGCCGTCGGCGTTGACATCATATTGCGCCAGCGCCGCGAGGCCCTCGGCGCCGGGCCCGCCGAACATCTCGCTGATGGTGGGCGTGCCGCTGTGGCCCGCCTGCTGCAGCACCAGGACGCCGTCGTTGGCCCCGACCCAGCCGGAATGCGTCGCGAAGCCGTTGCCGCGCAGGTCGAGCATCGGGGCGACGCTCGAGAGCGGCGTAAGGCTGACCCCGGTGCCGCCGAGATCGAACACCAGCGGATCGTTGTTGAAGAAGGTCTTGCCCGTCCTGACATAGAGCAGCTCGTTGCCGAGCTTGAACATCACATGGACGTTCTCGATATAGGGCCGCTTGAGATCGAGCAGCCGTTCCGCATGGACCTCGGCGAGGCCGACGAAAATGCCGGCGATCTGCTGCGCATAGGGCACGTCCGGGCCGCCGTGGTAGTTCGACACATAGGTCTTGCCGCCGGACTTGTCCTCGATGACGAGGTCGCCCTGGAAATTCAGGCCATAGCGGGTGCCGTCAGGACCGACGATCCACGGATCCTCCGAGCCGAGGAAACCCACCGCACCGCGCAGCAAGGTGCCGTCCGCGAAAATATCGTCGGTCGGCGTGAGGCCGTTGAGCAGAATGTCGTCGGACGTGATGAATTTGTTCCCGCCGCTGCCCTGCGTATTGACGATCGTGCCCCTGCCCAGGTGGCCGATGATATTGTGGCCAGTGCCGAGATCGATCTTCAGGTTGAGGACGTCGCTGGTGATGGTGTTGTCGCCGTTGCCGGTTTGCACGGTGGTGAGGTAGGGATTGTCGGCGCTGTAGAGCTGGACCTTGTTGTCGCCCTTGCCGAGGATGAGCGTGGTAAAATTCGTGAATGCATAACCGAGTTTTTGGGTAAAATTCCGGTCGCCGTACAGCGCGACTCCGGGCGTTGTCTGCGAATGTGAGGATGACAAATAGACGTTTTTGTCGTACTGCGAGAGTTCGACCGTGTTGTTGCTGTCCAAGCGCATCGCGCCCAGATCGATGGTCGTGATGTCGGAAGGCGGAGCATGTCCATCCGCGAGCGCCTTCACGATTACAGTATTACTGGTGCCGCCGGAGCCGCTGGGATCGGCGAGCTTTATGTCTTCAACGGAAGTTAGACGATCGGTGCCGCCGGTTGCATTGTCTACGACTTCGACAATCTGGTCGTTCGCAGGGCCGGTGTCCATGCCGTTCGCCGCCGAGAGCGTTACGGTGTAGGAATCCGCTGATTTGGAATACGTAGCCGTATCGTTTCCGGAGCCGCCGTCGATCCAATCATTCCCGCCGTAGCCGAGCAGGAACGTGTCATCGCCGGGGCCGCCCAGCATAAGGCAATCGCTGCCGCGGCCATCAAAGGTGTCGTCACCTGAGGAGCCGGTGAGCATTACGTGGCCGTCAACCCCCGTCACCGAGGTGACCGTGTCCGCCACCACGTTGGAGGTGTCTCCGTTTATGCTTGCTGTAGCGGTGCCATTGCCCCATCTTATAGTCACATAGGTCGGATCGCCGACCACCAGGGACGTGGTATTCTTGTCAGGATCTGCAAATGCGTAGTCTGAAGCCCCAAGCGAGATGGGATAGTCCGTCTGCCCGCGTGTAGGTTCCTGCAGGATATACTGGAGTCCGGGAACATAACTCAGACCAATTGGCGCACCTGTTGGCAATCTAAGATTTGCGTCGCGCAATATCGTGCCAGCAAACGTATTGCTGTTTTGGGTAACCGGTCGATATTCGTATCCATCAGCTATCAGCTGTGCTGCATCTGCCACCATCCCTGCCCAAACAGCGCTTAAGTCCGTGCCGGTTAAAAGTGTCTCCGGCGGGCGAGAGTCGTCGCCTGAATCCCAGGGCCGAAACCCAGTCGGACTGCCCACGATAAGGCCGAAGGGTGAACCGTCGTTGTGATGAGGGATTTGCCACAGCTCTTTCGCAATTTCAGCGACGCCCTGGTACCATGCCATTCCCTGATTAACGCTAAATTGGGGCCCGACTTCAATGACCTGCTTCACCCCGGCACTGTCTTGGTAGAATATCGCCAAATGGTACTCTACGTCGATGAAGCCGGCGACATTGAGCTGAAGGTAGGTTACACCGATCTTTTCCATCATTGAATCCCCCCGCATCGTTTGTGGATGTATTCGAAAGCAGTGACGTATTTGGAGTAAAATTCCTTTCCTCGACCGCCTAATCCAAACGGTCTGCAGGCCTCCGCTGGAAATTGAATGTCACCAAGATCAAATTGCGGGTTTTGGAAGGCGTACTGGCAATAGCCGCCGGTGCGCGAGTTGAAATGCAGGGAATAGGTACAATTTTTCTCCGACGCCGCGCCGACGGAGCCGCACGCTTCCCAGAACTGGTAGGTTCCGTCAAATTTTGTGAAGTCGAGTTGTTCGACGTCTAAGCTGGCATTGCGTTCCTGCGTCGCAAGAAACACGCATTGCTTTCCAGAAACGCGGCGCACGCTGAATCGAATCGGCCGATCCCCGAACTCTTCGAGGGTCAAAGCGCCGCTCGAGGTGCTCGCTAATTTGTACGGGCGCTCGTTGTAGGGACCGTGGAATAGCAGAGCAACGGCCGGCATCATGGCAAGATCGTCCGGCGATTCACCTGGCTCCGAACGGGCCACCGAAAAGCCGCAAGCTACGCCGCAGATAGCCAACATTGTTCGCTCTGACAGGACCGCCGCCATCTGCCACCAGCGAATTTTTGCGCGTCGCCGAAAATTCCAGCGCCCAGATGCAATCGTCCCCATTTCATCCGTTGAATTGATGATACACTTCATTGAATTGAGTCCTTTTTCGCCTCAGCTTTCCTAAAGGAGAATGTTCAAGATCGCGATGTTAGCCTCGGTTAACTGGCTCGCGTGGTCGAATTTCAGATCGATGGTCCAGTGGGTGTACCCTGGGAGCCCAGGAACCAGGGCTTGGCAGTTCAGTCGCCCTTCCTCAGGCGAAGGCTGCGATTCGCAGTCGATCCCCTCGCTTTTTAGAGCAACACGCGCATGGATTTCATCGCTTCCGATTGGAATGTGACGCAAGAACACTTCGCGAGCAGCAGTCGAATTGTTCGTCGATGCCCCATCGTATACGTCGTTCATTGCGCTCAGGAGCAGATGGGACCGATAAAACTGCCTGACCTCAAATCGGCGCCATGTCACATTCGCAGCGACAAAAACGACAAGGGCCCCGAGGCAGGCCGTCACAATCCAGCGCGTGCGTGTCATGGGCGCACCAGCGGCGGTGCCACGACGACGTGGGAAACGGCTTGGGTCACAAGCATTGCGGCATCACATCCTCACATGGGCAGTAAATGCTGCGGTCGTAATCTACGATGACGGCGGAACCGATTTGTGTGCCACTCATAACTACGCCATTATTGTATCCGCGGTTGTACGCATCCATCGCAAGAACAGCGAGAAAGAGATCGGAAGACATGTCACAGCCCCTTGATGAAATCGTTTCCGGTAAGATTTCGCGACGGACGGGACCACGTGGCATCGAACGGCCCGCCAAGATACCCCTTGAAATCTTTGAGCCACGGCAACTTCCGCTCAATCCCTCTCGTCAACGGGTCGCTGGTCATCTCAATCCAGGCTCGCATTAGGCGCACACCAGGGCCGAAAGGGCCGAATGCTCGCGGGAGGTTATTGGGCGGCACCACGCGCGCGCCTTTTGGATCGTCGAGGTCGGTGAAGGTAACCAGCAACGGCAGTTGGTCGGCTCGCAATTCGGCCACTTTGTCTTGCCGATCGATCGTGCGACATCCGCCGAGGCACTGACGAAAGCAAGCGCACGGATCACTGCCGCCCAAGGCCGACCGCGACGCGCACGCGACGCGCCCGATTTTACTCCTCGTGAATCAACCACGACGACGTCACCTATCCGGACGCTGGCGGTCCGACGACCTCCGCTCAAACGGTGCTCCAACTCACTGAAGTCGCTCGTCAAGTCATCGCCCTCCTGCCCCACCAAATACCGGATGGAACTCTAGCCCCTCCCGCCGGTTGGAGCGCAACATTACAACCTAAGATGACGATTGTATTACAAAAAACGTACATCTTTAGCGAAAATGTCGTTCTATCCACATGTAACTGTATGATTTTGCGTGAGTTCTCTTTCCCTCCAAGCCCGTTTCCTCGCCGAACTTCAACAGCGAGATAGCCCGGCTCCTCTCGATGAGGCGACTGCTCGCATAGATTGCGATAGTGTTGGCGCGGAAAGCACTGCAATGAGACGCTCAATCTTTGCCGCGCGGCCATACTTATGAGAGACCGATCGCACGACCGTTGTTCGTCGCCCAGCCTGGGCTGCGCCCCTGTGGTGAGACACGGCGGAAGCTAGGAAATGGTGGCGTCGACCGCCGCATTCGGCGCGTGTGCGCAGGATGCTGGGCTCGCCTTGGCTCGGCGCCGGCTCGTCGTCGATGATGGTGTCGTGGCCGAAGCTGCCGCCCATCACGAAATTGTTGAGCCCGATTCCACCGATCGCGATCTGGTCGCCGCCCGCCAGGTAGAAGATCGACGACTGATCGGGGCCGGTCAGCGTCCCGCTACCGGCGATGACCGCGCCGGCCGGCACGCCGAGCGCGGTGGCGGCGGCGGCGATGTCGAGCGGCAGGCTCGCTGCCTCGAAGGCCCGCACCATGCTGGCGAACTGATAGCCATAGGTGACCTTCTGGCCGGTGGCTTGGGCCACGCCATTTCCCGATCCGCGGACGAAATTGCCGAGCACCACGTCGATGACGGGTGTCCATTGCGCGAGCCAGGCCGTGGCGCCGGCGGCATCGCTCGGCGCCGCCTGGAAGATCGCCTGGTACATGGGGGTGAGCTCGCCCGCGGTCGTCGCCGTGAAGGTATCGGAGGCGATGCCCGGAAAATACGCCGCCAGCGGGCCCTGCATGGCGAGCCGCAGCGCGTCGAGATCGAGCGCGGTGATCGAGCCGGTGACGAAATTCGACATCGCGGCCAGCATGGCGGTCGGGTTGGTCGGTGCCTGGTCGATCGGGAACGCCTGGCCGTAGAGCCGCTCCATGAAGC
>Ga0209069_10000922_pt1 | contig 14424 bp, 12 predicted proteins | sample Str013_2_FD_187202 | JGI IMG/M metagenome (GOLD analysis project Ga0209069, IMG submission 187202) | Freshwater sediment microbial communities in response to fracking from Pennsylvania, USA - Straight Creek_MetaG_SC_2013 (SPAdes) (version 2) | ecosystem: Environmental > Aquatic > Freshwater >...
ATATAATATTGAAAGCATTTTTTTGAAATACTATTGCAAACTAAACGATGCTTCTTTTACATCATGTGAATTCCCGCCGATGAATATTTTAAAATCTCCTGGTTCAAAAATATACTCCAGCTTATCATTATAGAAACGAAGATCATTGGCAGAGATGGTAAAAGAAATTTCCTTTGCTTCTCCTGCTTTTAAAAATACCTGTTGAAATCCTTTCAATTCTTTTACGGGCCTTACAACAGAACCCACCAGGTCCCTTATATAAAGCTGCACCGTTTCTTTACCATCATATTTACCTGTGTTTGTAACTGTGATCGTAGCTTTTAATGTGCGGCCAGGTTTTAAAATTCCTTCTCCAGTCGTAAGCGACGGAGTAAGCATTATACTGCTATAACTGAAATTTGTATAGCTCAGTCCGTATCCAAATGGGAAAGCAGGGCTGTTAGGCATATCAATATACCCCGATCTATAAAAAGTTTCATTTTCATTTGGCGCCGGCCTTCCGGTACTGAAATAATTATAATAAAGAGGAATTTGACCTTCAGACTTTGGAAATGTCATCGGAAGTTTTCCGGATGGATTATAATCTCCAAACAAAACATCCGCAATTGCATCGCCGGCTTCGGTTCCCAACCACCATGTATATAATATTGAGGGAACATTATCTGCGATCCAGTTGAAAATAAGTGGCCGACCTGCATTGATCATTACCACAACAGGTTTGCCTGCAGACTGAACAGCTTTCACCAACTCTTCCTGTACTCCGGGTAAATGAATATTGCTGCGGCTTTTTGCTTCGCCACTCATATCACTTGCTTCGCCCACACTCACTATCACCACATCTGCCTGCATTGCTGCATCAATGGCATCTGCAAATCCTGCTTTTGAAGTATCTGTTATCCCGCATCCTTTTGCATATAATAATTTAGTATCGCCGCTAACATGATGATGGATTCCCTGCCATTGCGTTACGATTCTCACTGAATCATCGGGCCATAAATAAGACCAGAACCCGATATTATCTCTTACCGCTTTTGCGAATGGACCAACCACTGCAATTGTTTTTATTTGCTTTGATAATGGCAATAACTGGTTATTATTTTTTAGGAGTACAATGCTTTTCCTCGCTATTTCTCTCTCGGTTTTTAGGTGATCTTCATTGTTCCACTGCAATTGCTCTCTTTCTTTGTTACAAAATTTATAGGGATCATCAAACAGGCCCATTTCAAATTTTTTTCTCAAAATCCTTCTTACTGCATCATCTATTATTTGCATTTTCACTTTTCCTTCTTTCACAAGTTTTGGAAGATTATCAATATAGCTTCTGCTTTCCATATCCATATCGCTTCCTGCTGTTGCTGCCGACAATGCAGCCTCATAATTATCTTTTACATAACCGTGCTGTATCATTTCGCCAATGGAACCCCAGTCGCTCGCAACAAATCCTTTAAAGTTCCATTTTCCTTTTAAAATATCTCTTTGCAAATATTTATTTCCGCTTGCAGGAATTCCGTTCAGGTCATTGAATGAATTCATAAATGTTGCAACCCCTGCATCGGCAGCAGCTTTAAACGGTGGAAGATAAGTTTCCCACAAGGTGCGCAAACTCATATCCACGGAATTATAATCCCTTCCGCCGATAGCAGCGCCGTATGCGGCAAAATGTTTTGCGCATGCCATCAATGCATCCGTATTTCCCAGTCCATTTCCCTGGAAACCTTTCACTCTCGCTTTTGCAATCAGCGAACCGAGATAAGTATCTTCTCCTGCACCTTCCATAACCCTTCCCCAGCGCGGATCGCGGGCTATATCAACCATTGGCGCAAAGGTCCAATGCACACCCGCTGCAGATGCTTCTATTGCTGCAATTCTTGCACTTTTCTCTATTGCCTGTAAATCCCAGCTCGCCGCTTCACCCAAAGGAATCGGGAAAGTAGTTCTGTATCCATGAATAATATCCTGTCCAAACAATAATGGAATTTTCATTCTCGATTGCATGGCGATTTCCTGTAAGGTCCTTGTATGTTCATAGCCGGTGACATTCAGGATTGAGCCAAGCATTCCTTTCCTGATCTGGTTTTGCTTATCTCCATCTTTTGTTATCGGCCCTGTTGCGTCAAAATCGCCATTGTACTGGTTCATTTGTCCCACTTTTTCTTCAAGTGTCATCAGTTTCAGTACGGAATCAACTTTCTGATCAATTGTTTTTCCTGGCCTACCAGCAATATGGTTTTGGCCCATGCATAAAAAAACCTGTACAGTTGCCAGAAGCAAACCGCACAGGTTCAGAAAAAATTTCTTCTTCATTATTTTATTTTTTTATCGTCAGCTTTGTCACGACTATTTGCTCCAATTAATATTTGCTGATTTCACATCTCTTGAATTGCCTCCGATCATAATCACAAATTCTCCAGGTTCCCAATCATATTTCAGGTTGCTGTTATAAAACTTCAAATCTTCCGTTGTAATATTAAACGTGACTGTTTTTGATTCGCCAGCTTTTAATTCTATTTTTTGAAATCCTTTCAATTCCTTCACGGGCCTTGTTATGCTGCCTATTACATCGCGGATATACAATTGCGCCACTTCTTTTCCATCATACTTACCGGTGTTTGTAATAGTTACACTTGCGGTGAGTGCCTGATTCCCTTTCAATGAATTGCTGCTGAGTTTTACATCGCTATAATTAAAGTTGGAGTAGCTCAATCCATAACCAAACGGATATACGGGATCATTGCTTACATCGAGGTAATTGCTGCGGAATTTCTGGAACCACTGACCATCGAGTGGGCGACCCGTATTTTTATGTGCATAATATATGGGCACCTGTCCGATATTTTGTGGCCATGTTGTAGTTAGTTTTCCCGAAGGGTTTACATCACCGAATAAAACATCGGCAATTGCAAAACCTGCTTCGCTTCCGCCAAACCATACATTTAATATTGCAGGTGCGTTTTCATCTTCTGATTTGATAGCCAGCGGGCGACCGGTAAATAATACCAATACCACAGGTTTTCCTGTTTTTAACAGCGCCTGCAATAAATCTTTTTGTACCTGCGGGATTTCAATATTGCTGCGGCTGCTGCTTTCACCCGTCATCTCAGCGCTTTCACCCAATGCGGCAACAATGACATCAGCATCTTTTGATGCATTCAATGCTTCCTGTATAATTTCAGTAGCGGGCCTGTTATCTCTTCCCAGCGCCTTGCCGAACATGCCGGCTCTTTCTTCGAATGCTGCATCCGCGTCAAGATTTGAACCCTTTGCATATATGATTTTAACTTTGTCACCTGCAACGGCTTTTAATCCTTCAACCAGCGAAATGGCTTTTGAAAAATCCGCGGCAACGCTCCAGGTGCCGGGCATATTTTCTTTATTTTCTGCCAATGGACCGACCACAGCAATGGTTCCTCCTTTCTTTAACGGAAGAATATTATTTTGATTTTTTAATAACACAAAACAATCAGCGGCGATCTGCCTTGCCGTTTTCCTGTTGGCGTCAGAAAAAATTTCTGTCTTCGCCCTGCTTTCATCACAATACTTATATGGATTTTCAAAGAGGCCCAACTTATATTTTGCTTCCAGTATCCTGCGGCATGCAGCATCTATATCCTGTATTTTTATCTTTCCTTCCTGCAAAGATTTTTTTAATGTTGTCAAAAACCCTTCGCCAACCATGTCCATATCTATACCTGCATTCAATGCCAAAGCAGAAACAGCCTGGATATTGCCCATGCCATGTGCTTCCATTTCATTGATGCCGGTATAATCTGTAACCAAAAAACCTTTGAAACCCCATTGTTTGCGCAGCACATCTGTCAGCAGCCATTTGTTGCCGGTGGCAGGTATTCCATCCACTTCATTGAAGGATGACATCACAGTGCCCACGCCTGCGTCTACTGCTGCTTTATACGGGGGCAGGTATTCGTTATACATTCTTATCCGGCTCATATCGGTCGTGTTGTAATCCCTTCCTGCTTCAGCTGCGCCATACATGGCATAATGCTTTACGCAGGCCATGATATTTGATTTTTTTGAAAGATCTCCCTGGTAACCCTTTACCATTGCTTTTGCAATTTGAGAGCCGAGATAAGCATCTTCGCCATTGCCTTCTGCAATTCTTCCCCAGCGTGGATCACGGGCTATATCAACCATTGGAGAAAATGTCCAGCAAATTCCATCGGCGCTTGCTTCCAGCGCGGCAATCTGTGCGCTTTTTTCTATTGCTTTCATATCCCAACTGCAACTTAATCCCAAAGGGATGGGGAACACGGTTTCATAACCATGAATGACATCCATGCCAAATAGCAATGGAATCTTTAAGCGGCTTTCTTCCACCGCCACTTTTTGTACGGCTTTGATTTTTGCAACCGATTTAATATTGAACAAGCCACCTACTTTACCTTCTTTTATTTTTTTACCAATATCAGAATTGGATGCCTGGCCCGTTACAATATCGCCCGATCCGGGTAAATTCAATTGCCCGATTTTTTCTTCCACTGTCATTTTCTTCATCAATGCATCAATGAAGGTTTTCATCGGAGAGCCACCGGGTTTTACCTGCTGTGCATCTGCTGTTACAGCTAAAGCCATTACAATTACAAACAACCATTTTTTCATCTTGCTTATTTTTATTTATTCAATAATAGTAATCTATTCAACTTTGGCACATCAACAATCAGGTACTGGTTGATACTATTTATCACCCATCCTTGCTTTTATTCACGGCAATACAGGTTTAGATGAAGGGATATGCTGCAATTGCAATACAGGTTTCTTTAAAGCACAAAGTATCGGATAAATATCAGATTGAAAGCGATCCCCATCCTTTTCTGTATTCTCTTTTTATAAATTGATTGGCCGCATCAAAATTTGTAACCTTCATATTTTCCCCATCCCATTTCAGTGCAACATAACGCCCGCTGAATTTATATCCTTCCATATTTCCATAAACAGGATCATTGCGTTTTACTTTTTCACGGATATTGAAACTCTGCAAAAGCAGATTCCCTAACAACACCGTTTCGGTTAACGGTCCCGCATATCCCACAAAAGGTGAATCCACTTCCATTTTTCCATAACCCGCAATGCTGGCGTCAACCCATTGCCACCAATGCCCATCCATGCCGCCATTTACGCGCGGATATTTTTCCGGGATATTTACATCTTTATTTAATGATAATGGTAAGAGCCTCGGGTGACTACCTCCCCAGCCACAGGAAACTTTTCCTTTTGTTCCTATAAACAAAGTACCTCCTTCAAAATCATTTTCTCCGGGCCAATCGGCAAGCGCTTCATTTGAATTCAAATCCAGATCCAATTCAGACACGCGCTCAGGTGTTATGCCCCCATCCATCCAGAACAGGTCAAGATCCTTACCATTCTTCTGCTTGAATTTAAATTTCAGTGAACTGGAAACGGGCCCGCTTTCGGGATAAATGCCCTCTTTAAAAATACCGCTGTAAACCGTGCTGGCGCTTCCTGAAATTTCTGTGGGGTAACCAAGCTCCAGCAATTTAAATGGTGGCCCAATGATATGGCAGCCCATATCGCCCAGTGCCCCGGTACCAAATTGCCACCATCCGCGCCAGTTAAAGGGAACCAGGTTATCAATATAATTGGTTGTTTGTGCAGTGCCCAACCAAAGGTCCCAATTCAATTCTTTTGGAATAGGTGGTTTGGTATTTGGCCATGATATGCCTTGCGGCCACACGGGACGATCTGTCCAGCAATACACTTTTTCAATATCGCCAATCAGTCCTGCTTCAAACCATTCGCGCATGATGCGCATGCCATCGCAGGAAGAGCCCTGGTCGCCCATTTGCGTAACCACTTTATATTTTTTTGATGCTTCGGTCAGCACACGGGCTTCATAAATATCATGTGTCAACGGTTTTTGCAGGTACAGGTGTTTGTTCAATTGCATGGCGCTGAGCCCAACGATAGCATGGTTATGATCGGGTATTGCCACTGTAACCGCGTCGAAATTTTTGCTTTCCTTATGGAACATCTCCCGCCAGTCGTGATAAAACTTTGCCTGTGGAAATTCTTTGCGGCGTGGAGCGGCCTGCCGTTCATCCACATCGCACAAAAAGGAGACCACTGCATTTTTTTTTGGAGCAGTTGCATAATGATGAATATCATTTTCAGCCTCACCCCCGCATCCCACAGCAGCGATATATAATTTATCGCTCGGGGCAACAAAACCTTTCCCGCCCAATACAAAACGGGGAACTATATAAAAGCCGGCGCCTGCCATTGCAGCTTTTTTAATAAAATCTCCCCTACTGATTGCTTTCTTTCCAGCCAACTCTTTTTTCTTTTTCATAATTATGCAATTATTTTTTTGCGAGCGGTTTTTCAGCAACTTCTTTAAAAAAAACAATGTCTTCTTCTCCGTGATTTTGAAGCCCTATATAACCTTCGTCGGGTCTTCTGCCACGATGTGGTTCGAAATCAAATTTGCGTTCCGGTGTCGGATCGCCTTCTTTGTAATCGGTAACTTTCTCGCCATTTACATAAACTATGGTCCTTGGCCCATCAAGGGTAATTTCCATCGTGTTCCATTCCGGACCGGGTTTGCCTGGCTTGGCCAGTGGTTTGGACAGCGAATACAAGGTGCCAGTAATATGATACTCATCTTCATTGGAGGTTTCGGGGTGATTGTCTATCTGCACTTCATAACCATAATACACGGGCATCCATTCTTCACGCGGTTCAATGGGTATACGGATAAAAACGCCTGAGTTGCTGTTGAATTTTTGCATTTTAAAAACCACTCTTATCACACAATTGCCAAATTTCTCTTTTGTCCAATATAAAAGCCCCATACCACCGTGACTCCGGATCAACCCATCTTCAACCATATGGCTACCGGGGCCTACATGCTTCCAGCCGGAAAGATCCTTGCCATTAAAGAGTTGAGTCCAACCCTCATCAGCAGGTTTATTTATAATCGGCAGGCCGCTAAAATTAAAAACCCAAAATAAAAAGAGCATGCATGCACGTGAGCAGATGAGTATTTTCGTTTTAGCCATATAGTTTGGTTTTTGCAGTGAATTTATACATAAAAAACAGGTGATTGATTAAATCACAAAAAATATTTTAAAATATCCAACTCTTGTTAAAATCATGATAGCAGTATGATCTGTGAACAAAGAATGCTTTACCAGTCACTTTTAATAGAAACTTGTCTGCATGTTTTTATGGTAAGATTGCAATTGGTTTTAGCTTTGCCTCATTGATATTCCAGGCGAGTTGCTACATCAATGACTGGGCATGACAGCGGATAGCGGTGATTCCGGACGAGGGTGAGGCTGTTTGGAGGAAAATAAATTAAGGCAATTAAGCGTGTTCTGACACACGTGAGTAAAGGAATTACTACTCGTACAATAGTGTACTGATTTTGCCAGACAGTAAGCTGTTAAGATCAATTACTTTATTGCGAAGCTGGATTTCGGTAGATAGAAAATTGTTTTCTTTCCGTTTCCGGCAATGAAGTTCATTTTACCAAAAACGCCTATTCCGCCCAGGAAATAAATTTTATCGCCTATTCTCATTTTATCTGTATCGAAATAAGACCCAAGCGGGCACCTGTTATAATTATCTCTTACATCGGTGACATGCGAAGAAAAACAAATCATTTTTTGGGTTGTATTATTGGCATATTGATATCCAAATACTCTATAATCTATTTTCTGATCGGCTGCGACAGAAAACTCCTTTGTCTTTTTATCTACACGCCCAATAACCTGCCCGATGGCACTGGATGCAACGAGCAGAAACAAAATAAATGAGAGAATTCTATTCATTGTAAGTGTATTAAAAAGGTGATAAATAACTTACTCTTATCCTGCAAGGTATATGCCAATTTAATTCTGATTTCAGGTAAATCTCCAATTTTATTTAACTTTCAACTAAAGGCTTTGGCGCTATTATTTTGTCATTTGGCCATCATTATAAAGACAAATAGAAAGAACAAAATCTGCTATATCCGGAGTTTAAGAAAGAAAAGGATGATGATGGTTGGTCATCATTTAATTGATAGTAATTCCTGTGGAGGATATCGGAGTCGAACCGACGACCTCTTGCATGCCATGCAAGCGCTCTAGCCAGCTGAGCTAATCCCCCTTCTACCATGTGTCTGTGCTCAAGTTTCGGCACTAGTGTTAATTCAACTTGAAATTGTCGTATTTCTTGGTCAGACGTGAAACGTCAGACGATAGCTCAGGTACGACATTTCTCTACTGACATGACACTAGCGTTCGCAGCTTTCGCGAAGGCGCTTGTATACACCCTGCAAATTCCAACGGACTGCAAATATAGAATTTTCAAACTATTTGAAATCTTTACTGTTTAATATCTTTGAAACGAAAATAGTTTTATGGGAATATGGCGACAGGTTGCAGAATACCTCTATATTAAAAAAAGAGATCCGAATGCACCGCATAGTAAGTGGATAAGTTATATGCATGGCATCAATCGAATTTCTATTTTCATATTCCTGCTGGGGTTGATTTTTATTATTGTCAGGCTGATTTTTTTCAAAAAACATTAAGCGTGTAAAAAAGATACAATGCTTTTCGCTGCATTGGCAGAAGCATGTCCGCCTCGGCTCAATATATTCTTTAAATCTTCGTAATCTTTTTGCAATTGTTCCCTTCGTTGGGGATTATTCAACAGGTCATTCAATTCATGCTGCAGGTTATCAATGGTAAGATCATCCTGTATCAGTTCTTTCACAACATATTTATCCATGATCAGGTTTACCAGTGAAATGTATTTTACTTTGATCAATCTTTTTGCAATCTGGTATGAAACTGCACTTCCCTTATAGCAGACCACTTCCGGTACGCCGAACAATGCTGTTTCCAAAGTAGCTGTACCCGATGTAACGCATGCTGCCTGCGCATGCATCAGCAGGTTATATGTTTGATTTTTTACGGATAACACATTTTGATAATTGCCGATCAATTTCTGGTACAATATATCATCCTGCCCCGGCGCCTGTGCAACGATAAATTGATAATCCGGGAATAATTTACTTGACTCAAGCATCACCGGTAGTTTTTTCATAATCTCCTGCTTGCGGCTACCGGGGAGAAGGGCGATAATGGGTTTGGAAGAAGAAGGCGTGGGGTGTGGGGTGTGGGGTATAGAGTCTGATGGCTGGCGATTTTTTTCTTCCCCAAACCCCAAACCTTCAAGCTTATAGCTTTCAATGGCTTCAACCAAGGGATGCCCTACATACTCCACTTCATAATTCCATTTCTTATAAAATTCTTTTTCGAACGGCAGAATGACAAGCATTTTGTCCACGCATTCCCGGATCATTTTCACCCTGCTTTCTTTCCATGCCCATACCTGTGGCGAGATATAATAAATGATTTTAAAACCTTTTTGTTTGCCCCATTTGGCAATACGGAGGTTGAATCCCGGGTAGTCAATCAAGATCAATGCATCGGGTCGAAAGGATTCAATATCTTTTTTACAGAATTTAATATTGCGTAAAATGGTCGGCAGGTTTTTTACTACTTCCGCAAAGCCCATAAAGGCGAGTTCTTTGTAATGCTTTATCAGATTAGCGCCGGCCTGCTGCATTAAGTCGCCTCCCCAGCATCGGATAGCGGCTTGAGGATCCAGTTTTTTCAATTCTTTAATGAGATTACTTCCATGAAGATCTCCTGAAGCTTCGCCGGCAATGATATAATACTTCATGAATAGATGGTGAAGACAAAGATACAGGTTGAAATAAGAAATAAGAAATGAGGAATACGGAATGAGAAAGGGATTCAATTTTGGGTTGTGGGTTAGTTTGAAAGTAACTATTCATTGAACCTTTTTTAATATCACTATGTGTATCTATGTTTCTATGCTCTATGTGTTTTATAGTTTTCAAATTAAGCATTAACCACATAGAGCATAGAAACATAGATACACATAGGTTTCTATAATGATTCAGTAAAGTGAGATACTACCCAATTCTGGGACCCTTTTCTCATTTCTTATTTCAACTAACAAGCTTATAAACAAGTACGCCAATACCATATGCAAGTGTGGCAACAAAAATGCCTTTCGCTGTTTTATCGCGATGGGAATTGACATAAATAGTAAAAAAAACGGCATTCGCGATCAGGGAAATACTGCTGACCCCTGTTAGCAGGGGCTTATTGGTTCGAAGAAGATAAAAATATTCCGGCAAAGTCATTGCCCTGGAAAAATTCCAGTAATAATAAACGAACATGGCTAAAAGTGGGGCAACCAATCCGATGGCAATACCTATTTTGAGATTGTCTTTTTTAAATATCACAATTTCCACGTTTTTTCGAGTTTGCCCTTAAGAACGTAATTTGTCAGATCAAATTGTACCGGAACCACGCTGACAAAATTATGTTCTAAAGCCCATACATCTGTGTCCTTTCCTTTGTCAAAATTCACGAATTTGCCAGTCAGCCAATAATATTTTTTATTGGAGGGATCATTTCTTTCCAGGAAATCCTCTTCATATTTGGCATAAGCCTGCCGGCAGATCTTCATTCCTGCAATCAGTTCCGTAGCAACTGCGGGAATGTTGACATTTAAAACGAGATGTTTGTCTAAAGGATTGCGCAGAAGATATTCAACAATGATACGGGCGTATTTGCGGGCGCCGGTAAAATCCGCATCCACACTATAATCGAGCAAGGAAAAACCGACAGAAGGAATACTTTCAATGGCTGCTTCCACTGCTGCTGACATGGTACCGGAATAAATTACATTGATGGAATGATTGGCGCCATGATTGATGCCGCTCAGGCAGAGGTCGGGCTTCCGTCGCAATATTTTATCCACCGCAAGTTTTACACAATCCACCGGCGTGCCGGAACATTGCCAGGCTTCGATACCTTCAAAAATTGATACAGGATGAAGGCGCAATGGAACGCCAATGGTGATGGCATGTCCCATGCCCGACTGCGGTTTGTCGGGTGCAACCACCACAACTTTTCCCAGGTCCTTTACAGCTTCGACCAGATTGAGAATACCCGGAGCTGCAACACCATCATCATTGGTTATCAGTATAACTGGCCGTTCTTTCTTTTTTGTTTTTTTTGCCATATTAGGATTGCAAAAGTAATGAAAAAGGAATAAGGTGTGGGGTACGAGGCATAGGGTATAATGTATTGAATACAAAATAAGCTTTCAGAAATAACTGAATAAATGAAAGTATCGGATATTTGGAATCTCTTCCAAACCTTATACCCTTTGCCTCATACCCTACACCTTATTCCTTTTTCCCCACACCGATTGAATTTTACCTCTATTCCGTTACCTTTGCAGCCGATTTCAAACCCTCATTATGGCAGGACAACTGAAGGAGGTTCGCAACCGAATCAAATCCATACAAAGTACCCAGCAGATCACCAAAGCGATGAAGATGATCAGTGCTACCAAATTGCGGAAAGCACAGGAAGCTATTTTGCAGATGCGCCCTTACGCTAAAAAACTGCAACAGGTATTGAGCAATATCGTCAGCAATGCAGAAGGGAATATCAGTACAGGTCTTTCGGCTGACAGGCCCATTGAAAAAGTGTTGCTGATCGTGATTACCAGCGACAGGTCTTCCTGCGGCGCTTATAATTCCACACTCATCAAACTCGCAAAATCAAGCATCAAAGAAAAATATGCCACCCAGGCCGCAAAAGGCAATGTATATATATGGAGCATCGGGAAAAAAGGATATGAACATTTTGCAAAGAACAATTTCAAAGTAGACAGTACCTTCAAGGATATTTTTCTACAGCTTACATTTGAAAATGTTCAGGCCTGCGCGCAGGCTGCTGTCAAGGCTTTTGAGAATAAAGAATTCGATATGGTAGAAATTATATACAGTGAATTTAAAAATGCAGCCACACAGCGTTTCGTGGCAGAACAATTCCTGCCGATTCGTAAAATTGAAACCAAGGCTGGCGCCCAAAAAAGCGATTTCATATTTGAGCCGGACAAAGAAGAACTCATTGCCCAACTGATGCCGAAAATTCTTAATACTCAGTTATACAAAGCTGTATTGGACGCAAATGCTTCTGAGCATGGGGCGCGTATGACGGCAATGGATAAGGCAACAGAAAATGCAAATGAAATTCTGCGCAGCCTGCGGATATCATATAACCGCGCAAGGCAGGCGGCTATCACAACAGAATTGACAGAAATTGTCAGCGGAGCAGCTGCATTGCAGGGTTAAGCTGCATAATAATTTCCTGACTATTGACTCATTGACCAAATAACCCATCAAATGGAAATTCCCAATCTTACTCCCCATATCGAAGCGCTGATTTTTGCAAGTGATAGGCCATTGACAGCAGTTGAAATAACCGAACTGGTGAACAATGCTTTTGGATTTATGGAAGATAAACTGACGCTTGAACAGGTTGAAGCTTCGATTGGAGATATTTTGAAAAAATATGAAGATGAATTACATCCTTTTGAAATAAAAGAAAGTGGCGGCGGTTGGCAGTTTCTCACAAAAAAAGAATACCATAAAACAGTGGCGCAGCTCAATGGCGAGAAATTCCTGAAGCGCCTGTCCACGGCGGCTTTGGAAACATTGGCCATCATTGCATACAAGCAACCGGTTACCAAAGGAGAGATTGAAGCCATCCGTGGCGTCAACAGTGATTACTCCATTCAAAAATTGCTCGAAAAAGAACTGATCATCATTACTGGTCGCAATGAAGATATGCCGGGCAAACCATTGATATACGCAACGTCCAGGTTATTTATGGATTATTTTGGTATCAACTCAGCCGCGGACCTTCCCAAGCTCAAAGAAGTTTTCGGAGAAAATTTTGTTGAACCCACCATTGTAAATGATATCCACCATCCCACAGCAGAATCAGAACCTGTTTTTATTGTAAGCGGAGAAGGAGAGTTGGTAGAAAATGAGGAAAACAATGAAGAGAAACCTGATGTTGAAGAATGAAACTAACGCGCGAATTGTCTGAACCGGGATTTTAAACGATTTTACTTATTTACACGACTGTTTTTTCCGTCGCATATTATTATCAGGATAATCAGTGTAATCACTTAAAATCCTGGTTCAGACAATTCACGCATTAGTTATTATATTAGCAACCTATGTCACTGAAATTATCAGACGAATATTTAGGATCATTGGCCAAAGAATTTGGCACTCCATTGTATGTATATCATGCCGAAAAAATACAGGAGCAATACAACAAACTCACTACGGCATTCAGTAATACCAATACCGTTTTTTTTTATGCATGCAAAGCGCTGACCAATATCAATATCCTGCGGTACATCAAATCCCTTGGGGCAAATGTTGATTGCAGCTCCATAAATGAAGTCAGGCTGGCTGTATATGCCGGTTTTCCTCCAGCAAGGATATTATATACTTCGAACGGGATTGCATTTAGTGAAATAGAAGAGGCCCTGGAACTCGGCGTTATTATCAATATTGACAGTCTTTCGAATCTTGAAAAATTCGGAAAAAAATTTGGGCGCAATTATCCCGTGGGCATCCGGCTGCGCCCCAATATCATGGCTGGTGGTAATATCAAGATATCTACAGGTCATGATAAAAGTAAGTTTGGAATTCCGGCAGATCAGGCAGATCAAATCATTTCCATTGTTCAGCGTTATAATATGCATATTGCCGATTTACATATTCATACCGGGAGCGAAATAAAAGATGTGGATGTTTTTGTGAAAGGCATTGAGATATTGTTCGACATCGTTCCACATTTCAAAGAACTCAAATTTATTGATTTGGGCGGCGGTTTTAAAGTGTCTGATAAAAAGGATACAGTGGAAACTGATATTCCAATGTTGGCAAAAAAAATTGGTGATGCATTTTTGGCGCATACTGCTCCGGGTAGCGGGCCTTTGCAGGTTTGGTTTGAACCGGGGAAATTTCTTGTGAGCGAGTGCGGATATTTTATAACACAGGTGAATGTAATCAAGGAAACATCAGCAGCTACTTTTGTGAGTGTTGACAGCGGCTTCAATCACCTCATACGCCCGATGTTTTATGATGCATACCATCATATAGAAAATATTAGCAATCCGGCCGGTGAGAAAAAAAAATATTCTGTGGTGGGAAATATTTGCGAAACAGACACTTTTGCCTGGGATCGGATGCTAAACGAAGTGCGTGAAGGCGATTACCTGGTTTTTTATAATGCTGGCGCTTACGGATTTGAAATGTCTTCCAATTTTAATTCCCGGTTTAAGCCAGCTGAAATATTGGTGAAAGATGGAAAGCCATTTTTAATAAGAAGAAGAGATGTGTTTGAAGATTTGTTGAAAAACCAGCTAGAGGTTTTGTAAATGTCTGAACCGGGATTTATTAACTCAGGTCGACCACCTCAAAATTCGTGAGTAGGGAAACTTGAGGTGGTCGACCTGAGTTAATAAATCCCGATTCAGACA
>Ga0209069_10000923_pt1 | contig 14420 bp, 15 predicted proteins | sample Str013_2_FD_187202 | JGI IMG/M metagenome (GOLD analysis project Ga0209069, IMG submission 187202) | Freshwater sediment microbial communities in response to fracking from Pennsylvania, USA - Straight Creek_MetaG_SC_2013 (SPAdes) (version 2) | ecosystem: Environmental > Aquatic > Freshwater >...
ACGTAATGGTATCCCCTTCTGTTGGAAAAGACCTCTTGGGTGTGGATGTAATGGATAAAAAAGAAGTTAAGAAGTCAAATGATTATGAAGTAAATCCCGGTAAACCGGTATTGAAAGTAAAAGTAGGAGCAAAAGAAATTACCCTGCCTGCCCTGATTGTTCCTGGCATGGAAGCCAATACCATTGCAATAGCAGTAGGTTTTGGAAGAGTTGCCACTGCGGGCCGTGCCGTTGTAGATGCAGGGAAAAACGCATACACACTGGCAACCAGCAATGATTGGAACATTGTTGATGTAAGCATAGATAAAACAACTGAAACTTATAAAATAGCCCAAAACCAAACACACAGCTCCTACGAGGGTCGTGTAGAGGTAGTGAAAGAATTAACGCTGGAAGATTTCAAAAAGAACCCAACAGTAATTCTTGACGACAGGGCGAAAGAACTAAAACCATGGGGTGGTTTGGAGAATTACGATAAGGAGGGTACCATTTATCCTTATTACGATAAACCTGGTATCAAATGGGGGATGAGCATCGACCTTAACAGTTGCTTTGGTTGTGGCGCCTGCGTGGTTGCATGTACCGCCGAAAACAACGTGGCGGTAGTCGGTAAAAGTGAAGTACTGCGTTTCCACGATATGGCATGGTTGCGTATCGATCGCTACTTCAGTGGCGATCCAAGTGATGCAGACAGTATCCAGACCATTTTCCAGCCAATGCTTTGCCAGCATTGCGACAACGCACCTTGCGAAAACGTTTGTCCCGTTGAGGCTACCAACCACAGCAGTGAGGGATTGAACCAGATGACCTATAACCGTTGTATTGGTACCAGGTATTGCGCCAATAACTGTCCTTATAAAGTACGCCGTTTCAACTGGGCCGATTATACAGGCACAGACAGCTTCCCGAACAACCAGGATCAAACATGGGTGGGCCATCTTGATGATGTGGTGCACATGATGAACGACGATCTTACAAGAATGGTCTTGAACCCGGATGTTACTGTTCGCAGCCGTGGTGTAATTGAAAAATGTTCATTCTGCGTTCAGCGCCTGCAGGAAGGAAAGCTGAAAGCGAAAAAAGAAAACAGGACACTTACCGACAGCGATGTAAAAACGGCTTGCCAGCAGGCATGTTCCGCAGATGCTATTGTATTCGGTAACGTAAACAATAAAGACAGTGAAATCAGTTCCGTGCGCCGTGAAAACACACACCGTTTATTCTATTCACTGGAACAGCTGCACATTTTGCCGAATGTAAATTACCTGGCAAAAGTACGCAATACAGAAGTTGCGATTGGAAAGCCAAAAGAAGACGAAGAAGAAAAAGTAGAAAACAAAACGGAAAAGGCACACGCGTAAACGAGAAGAATGATTGCCCTGCAAATAAAAATGCAGGTAGTAAGAATAAGAATCGAAAGTTCATTTTATAAAATAATCAGCCGGTGTTTCGAAACCATTGGCTAACAGCTTAAGATTATGTCATTACTCAGATATGAATCCCGGGTTCGTGAACCATTAATAACTGGTGCAAAAACATACCACCAGGTAACAGAAGATATCATCCGCCCGATAGAGATGAAACCAAGCCGCCTATGGTATATTGGTTTCTTCACGGCTGTTGCATTGTTGTGCTGGGGTATTTTTTCTGTTACAATGGAAGTTACCTATGGTGTGGGCCAATGGAACCTTAATAAAACCGTCGGATGGGGTTGGGACATTACCAACTTCGTTTGGTGGGTAGGTATTGGTCACGCGGGAACCCTGATATCAGCCATTCTTTTGTTGTTTCGCCAGGGATGGAGAACGGGTGTAAACCGTGCTGCTGAAGCGATGACCATCTTTGCGGTAATGTGCGCCGGTCAGTTTCCTATCTGGCATATGGGTCGCGTATGGATGGCTTTCTTTGTATTGCCTTATCCCAACTCACGCGGTCCTTTATGGGTAAACTTCAACTCTCCTTTGTTGTGGGACGTATTCGCTATCTCAACATACTTTACCGTTTCATTGTTGTTCTGGTACACTGGTTTGTTGCCCGATTTGGCAAGCGTACGCGACCGGGCCAAACTGAAATGGAGAAAATTTATGTATGGAGTGCTGAGTTTTGGATGGACAGGTTCTACCAAACACTGGCAGCGTCATGAAAGTTTAGCCTTGGTGTTGGCAGGGTTGAGTACTCCGCTGGTATTGTCTGTACACACGATAGTATCCTTTGACTTTGCCACTTCCATCGTTCCGGGCTGGCATACCACCATCTTCCCTCCTTACTTTGTGGCGGGAGCCATCTTCTCCGGTTTTGCCATGGTGCAAACCCTGCTGATTGTAACAAGAAAAGTATTAAAACTCGAAGATTATATCACCCTCGAACACATTGAGGTGATGAATAAAGTAATTGTGCTTACCGGTTCTATTGTGGGTGTGGCCTATATCACCGAGTTGTTTATTTCATGGTACGGACAAAATCCATACGAAGCTGCGGCTTTCAGAAACAGGTGGGATTTAACCACACCCTATGCATGGAGTTATTATATCATGATGGGTTGTAACGTACTCAGTCCGCAGGTATTCTGGTTCAGGAAACTGAGAAGAAATGTACTTCTTACTTTCTTTATGAGTATCCTGGTAAACGTAGGTATGTGGTTCGAAAGGTTTGTAATCATTGTTACTTCTGTGTACCGTGATTACCTTCCAAGTAGCTGGAGCACCTATTATGCACCCAGTATGTTTGAGGTAGGATTTTACCTGGGAACATTCGGATTGTTCTTTACCTGTTATTTTCTGTTTGCAAAATTCTTCCCGGTAATTGCACTGGCGGAGATTAAACATATACTGAAGAGAAGCGGGGAAAGCTTTAAGGCAAATATGGGAGCATTGGATGCGCAGCCGGCGGAAGCCTTTGCGCACGATCACGGACATGATCACGGGGCATAATAAATTGATAAAAAATAAATTCAGAACAGAAGAGCTTTTGAGTGTTAACAATTGAACTATCCAATTATGGCTTTAAAAAAATTTGTAGTAGGCTGTTTTGATGATGAATCGACATTGTTTGCAGGCGTGAAATCTGTCCGTAAAAACGGGTACAAAATTCACGATGTATACACGCCGTTTCCCATCCATGGCCTTGATAAGGAAATGGGTTTGCGCGACACCAGTCTGCACACCGCCGGTTTTATTTATGCCATTACTGGTACCGCTACCGCCCTGTCTTTTATTAGTTGGGTGTTTACCAACGACTGGCCCCTGAACATTGGTGGCAAACCGCACTTTGCATTACCTGCATGGATTCCAATAATATTTGAACTAACGGTATTGTTTGCATCAGTAGGAATGGTGTTGACTTTTTGTTATCTCTGCCAGATGGCACCCTTTGTAAAAAAACATCATTTTCATTTGAGGGCGACCGACGATTTATTTGTAATGGTGATTGAATGCACTGCCAAAACAAATGAATCAGAACTTTCTGCTTACCTGCTAAGCAATGGAGCGAAAGAAGTGAAAGTACAGGAAGCAGAAACAGGATGGTGGTTAGGCAGGTACGACAGGGATACCCAACCATTTGAAGTAAGGGAAGCAAATTCACCAGCATAATTTGAAACGACATTTATCTTAATAAAGATGAAGAAATTATCCATCATAACAAGTGTAGTTCTGGTAGTAATTTTAATACAGAGTTGCAGCGATGTAAAACGTAAGCCAAGCAGGGTATATATGCCCGATATGGCCTATACCGCAGCCGTTAAGACCTATTCCGATCACAGTAGTCTCAAAGATTCAGGAATATTTTACAACGCAAAACCAGTGGACGGTACCGTAAAAAGAGGTGATGATGTACATTATGAATTACTGAAAGACACTACAGGTACCTATAACCTTTCTGGTAATTATAAAAATCCACTGGGCCCGCTGGATTCCCTGCAAACGGTGGAGGCAGAAAGATTATACCTGGTAAACTGCGGTATTTGCCATGGACAGAAACTGGATGGAAAAGGTCCTTTACATACCAGGAGCGATGGCTCTGACGGCCCTTATGCACCCGCCCCGGCAAACTTTATAGAACCTGCAGCAGGTGGAGGTAAATATTTTGCAATGGCAGAAGGAACTATGTTTCATTCCATCACTTATGGTAAGAACCTGATGGGCAGTTATGCTTCCCAGGTGTCACCAAAGCAGCGCTGGATGATTGTAAGTTATATCAAATCAAAACAGGCTGCTGTAAAGCAACCTGATGCGGCAGCGGCACCTGTAGTAAAAACAGATTCAGCAGCAGCAAAAAAATAAACAGAATTGTAATTCAGATTATACGATTTTAAATTTTTAGAGAATGTCATTTAAAGAACAATTCGAAATTCCGGCAAAATTTAAAACATGGTCAATGGCCCTGATGGGTATTGGTGTTGTTTCATTGCTGGTTGGCTATTTTATGTATGGTCGTGGTGACGCAACACAACAGGCAAGGTTTTGGGGCACACTGTTGCAAAACAGTGTTTATTTCCTGTTGATAGTAAATGCGTCGATGTTTTTTATATGCGCCACCACCCTTGCAATGGCTGGATTTCAAATGGCATTCCGTCGGGTTACAGAAGCTATTTCGGTAGCAGTTATTCCTTTGGGACTTATTTCATTGGTGATTTTACTGGCACTCGTATTTGGTCACAATGATCATATCTACCCGTGGCTCACCCCAAATGATAAGATATTAAAAGGTAAAAGCATTTTCCTGAACCCTACTTTCTTCACTGTCTGGACAGTACTCACTATTGGTTTGTGGATAGGATTGGGTTACAAAATGCGTCAGCTATCCCGTGAACTGGATGAAAACCCATTGCCAAATGTAACAGACGGTAAAAAATACATTTATAAAAATACAGTATGGGCATCCCTGTTTATTGTATGGTTTGCATTAACAGTGGCCTCTACTGTTCCATGGTTGTGGCTGATGAGTATTGATGCACATTGGTATTCTACCATGTATAGCTGGTACACCTTTGCAAGTACATTTGTAGCGGGTTTGGCGCTGATTACTTTGTTTGTTGTTTATTTAAAGAACCAGGGTTACCTGGAACTGGTAAATGAAGAACACCTGCACGATTTGGGAAAATTCATGTTTGCCTTTTCTATTTTCTGGACCTATCTCTGGTTCTCTCAATACATGCTGATATGGTACAGTAACCAACCTGAAGAAACCATTTATTTTGTTGACAGGATTGGTACCAATGAAACATCAAACGCATACAAAGGATTATTCTTCCTCAACCTTATCATAAATTTCATTTGCCCCCTATTGCTGCTGATGCGCAGGGGTTCAAAAAGAAATTATACCACTATGACTTTCCTGGCGGTGTTGATCATTTTTGGTCACTGGCTGGATTTCTATCAAATGGTTTTCCCCGGTATTACAAAGGATGCGAGCGGGCAAACACATATACCAATGAACTTATTTGATTTTGGTATAGCAGCGGGATTTATTGGACTGATACTCTTCTCAACCGGAAGAGCATTGGGCAAAGCGCCATTGGTAGCCAGGAACCATCCATTCATTAAAGAAAGTACTATTCACCATACATAATTAAAGAAGCGGTACCTGCAGGAACAACTATTTTAAAACATTGTATAAATTATTAAGCGGTTATGTCAGTCACAACCATATTTATAATAGCGATTTTGTTGTTGGGATTTTTGATAACGTTCCAGATTGCCAAGGCAAGTGAGTATGTGGGCGTATTAAAAGGTGAAAAGAAAACCATTGAGCAAAACAACAAAGTCAATGCATTCCTGCTGATCGTTTTCCTTGTAGGAGGATTGATTGGTGTGTACTGGTGCAACGAATTGTTTAAAGGAAGAATTCTTGGAGAAGCAGCTTCAGACCATGGGGAGAAGATCGACAAAATGTTGTACATCACCATTGTTATTACCGGTTTTGTATTTTTTCTTACCCAGATACTTTTATTCTGGTTTGCGTTTAAATACCAGTATTCAGAAAAAAGAAAGGCGCTGTACCTGCCCCACAACAACAAACTGGAATTGATTTGGACCGTAGTTCCTGCTATCTTCTTAACCGTATTGGTTGGATTTGGATTGTTTTACTGGTTTAAAATAACCGGCGATGCGCCGAAGGATTCCATGGTGGTGGAAATTACAGGTAAACAATTTAACTGGCTCTATCGCTACCCCGGTAAAGACGGTGTATTTGGTAAAAAATATTATAAGAACATCAGCGATAAAGATGACAATTCACTTGGATTGATTTGGGAAGACGTGCCCGCACTGAACCTGAAAGCGGATAAAGCCGCGCAGGATGATATTGTTAGCGACCAGAAAATGATGCTGGTGGTGAATAAGCCCGTTAAATTAATTATCGGTTCCAGGGATGTAGTACATGATGTAGGTCTTGTCCATTTCCGCATGAAAATGGATGCGGTACCCGGTACACCTACTACCATGTGGTTTACACCAAGGTTTACCACAAAGGAAATGAAAGAAAAAACAAACAATCCTGATTTCGTATATGAGATATCCTGCGACCAGATGTGTGGCAAGGGGCACTATTCGATGAGAGGGATAATTGATGTGGTGACACAGGCGGAATTTGACGCGTGGATGATTTCTCAAAAACCAAAATACCAAACGGCGGTTTTGGACAAAATGCAAAAGCCAGTTACAGATACTGTTAAAACAGCAGCGGCTGTTCAAACAGGAAATGTAGTGGCGAAAAAATAATATTAACAGACGATTGAGCGGGAAGAACCATTAAAAGATTTTAGTCTAAACGAATTTGATATGAGTAACGCAGCTAATATACACGGTGCAGAGGTGATAACCACACACGAGGTACACCACGATGAGCATCATGTTCATCACCACAAGGAGACATTTATTACCAAGTATGTATTCAGCCAGGATCATAAAATGATTGCCAAACAATTCCTGATTACAGGTATTATTTGGGCCATACTGGGTGGTTTAATGTCGGTGCTATTCCGTTTGCAACTGGGTTATCCCGATCAAACCTTTCCCTGGCTGGAAGATATACTGGGCCATTGGGCCAAAGGAGGTAAAATTCAACCCGAGTTTTATTATGCCCTGGTTACCATGCACGGAACAGTACTCGTATTCTTTGTATTAACTGCTGGACTTAGCGGAACCTTTGCCAACTTCCTTATTCCACTGCAAATTGGCGCAAGGGATATGGCATCTCCGTTCCTGAATATGTTGTCTTACTGGTTTTTCTGGATGGCTAGCATAGTAATGCTTTCTTCACTGTTTATTCAAACCGGTCCTGCCAGTGGTGGTTGGACTTCTTATCCTCCATTGAGTGCCCTTGGTGGTGCTTCTGAAGGATCAAAATCAGGTATGGATTTGTGGATTACCAGTATGGCATTATTCGTTGTATCGTCTTTACTGGGTGGCTTGAATTATATTTCTACCGTACTGAACCTGCGTACCAAAGGTATGAGCATGACAAGGATTCCATTAACCATATGGGCCCTTTTCTTCACTGCAGTATTGGGCGTATTGTCGTTCCCTGTATTATTAAGTGGTTTTATCCTGCTGTTATTCGATCGTCATGCAGGAACCAGCTTTTACTTATCTGATATTTACCTGGCTTCCGGACAAGCATTGCCAAATGAAGGTGGTAGTGCCATTCTTTACCAGCATTTATTCTGGTTCCTTGGTCACCCGGAAGTGTACATCATATTACTACCGGCCATGGGAATGGTATCGGAAATTCTTTCTACCAATTCGCGTAAACCGATATTCGGTTATATGGCCATGATAGGATCATTGTTTGCCATCGCCATCCTGGCCTTCCTGGTTTGGGCACACCATATGTTTGTAACCGGCCTCAACCCATTCCTGGGTTCAGTATTCGTGTTGCTAACCCTGTTGATTGCGGTACCAAGCGCCATCAAGGTATTCAACTGGCTTACTACGTTGTGGAGAGGTAATATAAGATTTACACCCGCCATGTTGTTTGCAATCGGCTTTGTGAGTTTGTTTATTTCAGGTGGGTTAACGGGTATCTGGCTCGGTAATTCATCATTAGACATTCACCTGCACGATACATACTTTGTTGTTGCACACTTCCACATTGTAATGGGTGTAGCATCCTTCTTCGGAATGTTTGCGGGTATTTATCACTGGTTCCCGAAATTGTATGGCCGTTATTTAAACAATACCATGGCCTATATCCACTTTTGGGTTACCATGGTGGGCGCCTACCTCATTTTCTGGCCCATGCACTATGAAGGATTAGCAGGTATGCCACGTCGTTATCTTGATTATTCAAACTGGGTGAGTTTTAACCAGTTTGGTGATTTGAATAAATTCATTTCTATCGTGGCTATGATTGTATTTGCGGTTCAATTGTTATTCGTGTTCAACTTCTTCTATTCCATCTTTAAAGGAAGAAAGGTTACTACACAAAATCCATGGGGCTCAAATACACTGGAGTGGACAACACCAATTCGCCCGGGACATGGCAACTGGCCTGGTGAAATTCCTGAAGTACACCGTTGGGCTTACGATTACGGTAAAGACGGAAGGGATTTTATACCACAGACAGAACCAATTGGGGCAAATGAAAGCGCTCATTGATAAATAAACATGGCCGGTATTCATTTTCGGCTGATGCAAGGGAAATAAAATAAGTTTCTTTATAGTATATGCCCTGATGTCAGAATCGGGGCATATTGTTAGATAAGTAAAATAAGTGCGGGGAAAGGAAAGTGTAAAGGAATGGAATGAATCGTGAAGACGGAAACAAAAAAGTTTAACTATTTAATGCAAAAAGAAACTAAGAATAATATACCAAGTTCTTTCTCATTGGCGGCTAAGCTGCGGGATTATTTGATGCTGGTTAAGTTCAGTCTCACATTCATGGTTGTTTTTTCTGCGGTAATCTGTTACCTGCTTGCACCCAAAATTGTCGATTACAATGTAAAGATGATTTTATTGTTGTTTGCAGGCGGCTTCTTAATAACAGGTAGCGCAAATGCAATTAACCAGGTAGTGGAAAAAGACACCGATGCATTGATGAAGCGGACTGCCAGGCGACCAGTAGCAAGCGGAAGAATGAGTGTAACAGAGGGTTGGGCCTTTGCGATAATAATTGGAGTTATAGGCGTTTCAATATTGGCCTTTTTCTTTAATTTTTTATCAGCGGGTCTTGCCACATTCAGCTTGTTCCTGTATGCGTTTATATATACACCATTAAAAAAGGTAAGCTCCATATCAGTGCTGGTAGGGGCCGTACCAGGCGCATTACCTTGTTTGATTGGTTGGGCAGCGGGAGCAGATGCATTGTCGGCAGGAGGCTGGGCATTGTTTGCAATACAGTTCTTTTGGCAGTTCCCGCATTTCTGGGCCATCGCGTGGTTATCTCACAAAGATTATACAAACGCAGGCTTCAAATTGCTGCCAAGTGTACAGGGTCCGTCAAAGTACTCAGCCATACAGGCCATTATTTATTCCCTGTTGCTGATACCGGTAGGTATGCTGCCTTATTTTACCGGGATGACAGGTCCCTTTAGTTTAATAGCAGTATTGATAACGAATATTATTATGGTTTGGCAGAGTGTAAGATTGTACAGGGAAATGGAAGCGAAAGCCGCAAGAAGAGTAATGTTTAGCAGCTATATCTATTTGCCGGTAGTATTGTTTTTATTATTGGCCGATAAAATTAAAATGTAAAAAAGGAAACAGGGTTAAATAAAACAGAACATGAGTGCAGTTATGAACAGTGCAGAAAAGCAGCGAAATAAAATACATCCGCACAAGTTTACCTTATGGGTGGGAATTGGAAGTATTGTGATGATGTTTGCCGGGTTTACAAGCGCCTACATTGTTAAGCGCGAACAACCGGGTTGGCTGGGTTTTACGATGCCCGTTATTTTTTGGTATTCAACGGCGGTGATGCTGGTAAGCAGTCTTACCATGCAATTGTCACAAAAGGCTTTTAAAGGAAGGGAAATGAGCCGGTATAAATCAATGCTGGGAATTACCACAGTATTGGGAATTGTTTTTATTGTATTACAGGTAGTAGGATATAAGCAGCTGAATAAAATCGGTATCAGGATAGAGGGTTCAGGAGCAGGCGTATTTTTTATTATCATTTTTGGTTTGCACGCCCTGCATGTACTGGGCGGAGTGATAGGTTTGGGGACCATGTTTTTAAAGTCAAACAATAGCCGGATTCGTAGTTACAACCCGGTTCCGGTAGAGGTATTGAGTACCTACTGGCACTTTGTAGATTTACTGTGGTTGTACCTGTTCATTTTTTTCCTTTGGATACAATAATTCCACGTGGAATAAATAGAAGAATAAGTGATAACAGAAGATTGAATATTGAAATAATTTTTGAATATAGTTGTCATAAACACAATTACTTAACAAGCACAATTATACGGACTGAACCTTTGAATATTTGGTGATAGTTCGTAGGTTTGCGAACCAATTAAAGCACTAACATGGCACAAGCAATGCAGGCGGAAAAAAAATGGTGGAGCGGTGGAAAGAGCCCCTTCAATGTGGAATATGGGAAATTGATGATGTGGTATTTCTTAATGAGTGACGCTTTTACATTTGGTGCATTTCTTATTTCTTACGGTACCATCCGTTTTTCCAGCAATGCCTGGCCCGACCCAAACCACGTTTTCGCTTCTTTCCCTGGATTGGGTAGCACCCATTTGCCCTTGGTATTTGTGAGTTTAATGACATTTATACTTATTATGAGTTCCGTAACCATGGTACTCGCTGTAGGCGCCGGACATGCAAAGGATAAGAAAAAAGTTATGTTTTATATGTTCCTTACCATCCTGGGCGGTATTGCTTTTTTAAGCTGCCAGGCATGGGAATGGACACACCTGCATGAAGAAGGCGCATGGTGGGGAAGAAACCCTTTCCTGAACTATGACGGAACGCAGTCTTCCACCAACTTTACCAATTTCTTTTTTACCATTACAGGCTTCCATGGATTTCACGTATTTTCCGGGGTAATCATCAATATCATTATGCTGATAATGACCTGGAAAGATGTGTTTGAAAAGAAAGGGCACTACCTGATGATCGAAAAAGCAGGCTTATACTGGCACTTTGTGGATTTGGTTTGGGTATTTGTATTTACCTGTTTTTACCTGTTCTAATAAAATTATTTGTTTATAAAAAGTAATTATGGAAAACGCACATTCAGCCACATCACATAATGAAGAGCATAGTTTTGATACAAAAGCAATCTGGCGTACATTTTGGGTATTGCTGGCCATTACCTGTGTAGAATTAACAGTGGGTATGTTTATTGCCCCACGCTACCCGCACCATATTAAAATATGGTTCAATGTTCTTTATATATTTTTGACCGCGGCCAAAGCATTTTACATTATTGCAGAATTTATGCACCTGCGTCATGAAATCAAAAATCTTATCATGACCATTGCAGTTCCTGCATTATTGTTCCTTTGGTTCCTCGGCGCCTTTCTCTGGGATGGTAATTCTTATAAAAACCTCCGCAATAATTACGACAGAAACCATTTGGAGCAAAGCAAACAGAAAGTAGAAGAAAAAGAGCCAGGCAAGCCGGCTCAGAAGCCCGGTGCGTTGGATTAATGTGAGTGTAAACAATTGAAAACATCTTTCGTTATACAACCATCGTCGCTGACGATGGTTTTTTATTCAAATCAAATCCAGGTCTGTGAACCCGAAAGCTTTAATAGCGCTGTGCATTGCGATTTTACTACCGGTAATCAGTTACTTGATGGTAAAACATTATGGCGACAATGCAGTGACGATGCCGCCCCGCTATTACGAAGATTCCATTATTACAAAAATCACCAATGGCAAGGAATCCAGCGATACCATCTGGCACAAGGTTGGCGATATCTCTTTACAAAATCAATTGGGTAATACTGTTTCCTTAAATGATTTGAAAGGGAAAGTTATTGTTGCAGACTTTTTCTTTACACGCTGCCCTTCCATCTGCCCCTACCTAACCAGGAATATGCGCCGTTTACAAAACGCCCTCAAATTGAAGGACGACATGAAACGGGTGGATACCACATTTGTACAATTCCTTTCATTCTCGGTGGACCCTGAAAGAGATTCGGTGCCGGTATTAAAAAAATATGCCGATAAATATGGGGTGAACCAGGATGTATGGTGGTTATTAACGGGGCCAAAGAAAAAAATATATGATTTTGCACTGGATGAACTCAAGCTGGGTATTGCCGATGGGGGCACGGTAGACTCTAATTTTATTCATAGCCAGAAAATGGTTTTGCTCGATAAGGACAGGGTAGTGAGAGGATATTACAACGGATTGGATAGTATGGAAGTGGCTAAGATGGGTGACGCCATCGTACTGCTGATGCTGGAAAAGGATAAGAATAAAAAGTCTGAACTGGTAACGGAATTACTTGCCATATGGCCGATTTTCATCATTGTACTGGTAGCCGTGGCATTGTTTATGTTTTTAAACAGGAAACCAAAATTTTAAATGGGAAGTATGCTGGAACCTTTATTACAGAAAAATGATAATAAGGCAAAATGGCTGATAGGCATTTTCAGTTTTGTGATATTTGCTGCAATCGTCAGCCTGGGCGCCGTAAAAGTGAAAGTAGATTTGGGATTTAATGTGCACATATTCGCAACCTTTAATGCAATCATCAATAGCATTGTAACAGTATTACTTGCAGCGGCGCTGGTAACCGTAAAACTAAAAAAATTTGAGCTGCACAAGAAAATAATGCTCACCGCAATGTTTCTTTCCATCCTGTTTCTTATATCCTATATATGCCACCACCTTTTTGCCGGTGATACAAAATATGGAGGAGTAGGCGCCATCCGCTATTTCTATTTTTTTATTCTGATTACCCATATCTTCCTGGCTGCAATCATTCTGCCTTTCATATTATTTACTGCTTATAGGGCTTTAATTGCAGAATTTCCCCAGCATAAAAAACTGGCGCGTATTACATGGCCCATCTGGTTCTATGTCTCTGCAACAGGGGTATTGGTATACTTATTTATCAGTCCATATTATCAATAAAATGCAGCAAAAGGGTAATTATTTCCGCGCACTGAAAATATTGCATACAGCTATGCTGGCGGGCCAGGTGCTTTTCTTATTAATAGTACTGTACCTTGTCTTTTCACATTTTGTAAAACCAATGGATAGCAATGCCGATAAAGTAATGCAGGTTGCAACAATAGTGATAGGATTTGCCTGTGTTTTTGGAGGAATTCAATATTTTAGAAAGCGGCTGGAAAAAATAAAGGAAGGCACTCTTTTATTAGCAGAAAAAGCCGAACAATACCGGGCTGCCAACATTACACAATGGGCCCTTACTGAAGGAGCCTGTCTATTTACCATTATTTCATTTCAGCTAACCAGTAATTATTCATTTGCGGTATTGGCGGGGATGTTTATCATTTACTTTGCTATGCTGTCGCCCTCAAAATTGAAGATGATGATTCATCTGTCTTTAAATGAAGCGGAAGTGGCCGGGCTGGAAAAAGATTAAAACAACGCTTCAGAGGGATTCCAGAATAGCTTTGAAAACTCCACTACTTTATCTTCTTTTACTTTAATTCCTTCTTTCTCCAGCAGCTCCTGCATTTTTGTCGGTGTTCCAAAATGATGTTTACCACTCAGCATCCCGTTTCTGTTGATAACCCTGTGGGCCGGAATCTTCGGTTTCACCTTATCCGCACCATTCATGGCCCAGCCAACCATCCTGGCCGAACCTTTACTGCCCAGGCATTCTGCTATTGCCCCATAGGTGGTAACGCGACCTTTTGGAATTTGTCGTGCTACTTCAAATACCAGTTCAAAGAATGATTCTTCTTTTTTACCAGAAGGATTTATTGTAGAAAGTTTTTCCCTGGTGGGTTTTTTATTTGCCCTTGCAGCCATATAATTTGAAGCTACATAATTTTTCAGGAATGTTCATTTCCGCCGCCGGGATGAATTGCTTTTTGGCGGAGAATTTCAGAACGACGTGGTTCGGGCACATTATCATAATCAAATGGGCAATGGCGGCATCCGTTGCCACAGCAATATCCTTTTTCCAGGTGGTATTTTTCAGTAAGCACCATGAAGCCCTTTTCATTAAAATAAAAATCAATCCCTTCCACCAATTGCTTCTTCATGGTTTTTTAATTGTTCCTGTAATTGTTTATAAAAATCAGGTAACGGTGTGTCCGGCAAAGTAAATTTCAGGTAATGTATCTTTTTGCTTTGAGCAATGTCCAGGCTTTCGTAATGTGTTTTTATTTTTAATACCTCACTGTTTGTTTGTGCATACACATTATATGATCTGAATTGGGCATCATATGCACGATTTGCTGCTGTAATTTGTGGGCCAGTAAGACCAGCAGTATGGTCAGGTTGTATACCAGGGTATATGGGGACAATAAATGCAGCAC
>Ga0209069_10000924_pt1 | contig 14420 bp, 13 predicted proteins | sample Str013_2_FD_187202 | JGI IMG/M metagenome (GOLD analysis project Ga0209069, IMG submission 187202) | Freshwater sediment microbial communities in response to fracking from Pennsylvania, USA - Straight Creek_MetaG_SC_2013 (SPAdes) (version 2) | ecosystem: Environmental > Aquatic > Freshwater >...
TACCGCTCATCAGACGGATGAACCGCCACCGCGCCATCGCCCAACATGGTTTCAGGCCGCGTTGTCGAAATCACAATTTCAGAAACGCCATCAACAGGCCCGTCAGCCAGCGGATAAGCAAAGCTCCACATCGCGCCCTTGGTTTCACGCGTTTCAACTTCCAGATCGGAGATCGCAGTTTCAAGCACCGGATCCCAATTCACCAGTCGGCTGTCTTTGTAGATGAGGCGAGTACCGTCTGGAAGTATGGTATTATAGAGTTCCACAAACACCTTGGTGACCGCCTTCACCATCTGGTCATCAGGCGCGCCATTCTCACCCATGGTGAATTTGAGGCGCGACCAATCACAACTCGCGCCCAGTCGGCGAAGCTGATTGATGATGATGCCGCCGCTCTCAGCCTTCCACTCCCACACGCGCTTGAGGAAAGCCTCACGACCCATCTCACGCCGGCCCGGCAATTTCTCTTTGGCCAGCAACCGCTCCACCACCATCTGCGTGGCAATGCCCGCATGGTCGGTGCCCGGCTGCCACAACACATCGCGGCCGCGCATGCGCTCAAAGCGGCACAGCACATCTTGAATCGTGTTGTTGAGCGCATGTCCCATGTGCAAGCTGCCCGTCACATTGGGCGGCGGAATGACGATCGTATAAGGCGCGCCCTTGTTGCGGCCCGGCTTGAACATGCCAGCACTTTCCCAAGCCTCATAAAGCCGGGTTTCCATTTCCTTTGGATCAAATTTCGTATCAAGCGCCATGGCAGATTCACTCTAATGTGGATTTGCCGCGCTTATTGCAGGCTGTGGCCAAGAGAGCAACTATCTCCCGCAACCCTATCTGCCCCGACGGGCCACCCGTTCAATTTCGTCGCGCACCATGCGCTCAACCAGCGAAGGCAAGTGGTCATCCAGCCATGACTTAAGCATGGGCTTCAGCAATTCGCGCGCCTTCTCCTGCAAGCCGGCATCACCGCCCAGTTGGTTCATCATGCTGTTGGCCAAGGCCTGAAACGAAGCCTGTGCGGCATAAGCCGCTTGCTGAGACATCAAAGACTCAGGGGCGTATTCCATGGGCGGCGCTTGCTCATATTGAGGCTCATCATAGATTGGCTGCTGCTCAAGATACGGCTCAGGCGGCGATTCTTCCCAGCTTTGCGCATGCGGCGGGTAATAAGGCACTGGTGCGGGTGACGCGTAGTTCGGCTCACGCAATTTATGATCTGTCAAATAGCGATAGGTTGACGGCGTGGCACGTGGAACAGGTGGCGCAATATCTTCGGGTGCGTCCAATTTGTGGCGCTGAACCCGGTTGCGCAATGACGCAAGATCAGAATCCGCATTGCGCTCTAATCGCGGCAACTGCATCGGCGTTTCCTGCACAATGGAACCTCGCAATTTTGGCTGCTCCGCTTCGCGTGAGTCGCGGGCATCGAGTTCATTAATGTCGCGATCAATGGCGCGCCTGATCGTCGCCAGCAATTCCTCTACACGCGGTTCTGATGTCACAATTCACCTTGGCACAAACTTAAACGGCCAACTTAGATGATGCACTCAACCTTGTCGACCCGACGACAGATTTAAGCCATCGCGGTTTATTTCAACACGTCAGCTTCCAAACCAATCCATTTATTACGAACCAGATCATAGTTGAATTTGACATCATAGAGCGGGCCAAGATGCAAATGCTTGCCGGTAAGATGCCCCATCGCCGACTGCAATTGATATGAAGCCAGCACTTGATCGTGTTGTGATACAGCCAAGGCAATCTCAGCGTTCAACAGCGTCAGTTCGGCGTTCAGCACGTCAACCGTGGAGCGCGAACCAACCTGATATTCCTGTTTCACACCATCATAGGCCAACTGCGAAGCGCTCACACCTGAGGTGTTGGAGACTACGGCCTGTTTAGCAGAAACAAATGCTTGCCATGCCGCAACCACCGCTTGGCGCACCTGCCTTGTGGCATCAATCATGATGATTTTGCTTTGGCTAGCTCTCTGCTTTGCTTGGCGCACCTGTGAATAGTTTAAACCAGCTTCGTAAATGGGAACAGTGACCACACCTTGTATCGTCATGCTGTCGGACGTCGTGGGCGATGAAGCCGTGCCATTCTGCGACGCGTTGAATGAATAGAGGCCCTGCAAATCAGCCTGGGGAAGCAAAGCGCTTTTGACCACACCAATCGTGTGGTCAGCAGCAACGGCATTTTCCGCAGCGGCAAGAATGTTGGGATTGGTTTGGCCCGCAATGCCCAAAGCCTCATCCAACGATGACGGTGGAATGGCAATCGGTGCCGAACTCATATTGCTCGGTTGATGCCCCACATATTGTACATAGCTGGCCTCACTGGTTTGGGCCGTTGCAATGGCTGATTCTAACGCCGCACGTTGCGAGGCAACGCCTGCTTCAGCTTGCGCCACATCGGTGCGCGTCAAAACACCGGCTTTGAAGCGCTCTACCGTGGCCTTGTTTTGACCTTGCAAAACCCCAAGATCGCGCTTGCGCAATTCCACAATCTTGCGGTCACGCAGCAAATTGACATAGGTGGTCACAACATTGAGCAACACCTGCTCTTCTGTGGCCAGCAATTGTTGCCGCCCAGCTTTTACCTGGGCTTCAGCGACGGCCGTACCTTCAACAGTCTTGAAACCGCGAAACACAGGCTGATTCAACTTGATGCTCAGGTTCTCTTGCGTGGGCTGAACATAACTAGTCGTCCCACCAGCAAAACTATTATAGGATAAATTCTGCCCGGCAGTTCCAGCAGCCGAAACCGTTGGACGCCAACCTGCAAGTGCCTGTGGAACATTTTCATCAGTCGCGCGTTGGCCAGCACGGGCCGCATTCAAAGTTGGATTTTTGCGGTAAGCATTCAGCAATGCGTCATGCAGCGATTCCGCTTTCGCAGAAGTCACAAGCCCACCAGCGACGGTCAATGCCAATGCCGCCACACTTAATTTGCCTTTGAAACCCACCAGCTAACCCCTGTTTTCTTTGACCCTATCTCAATCCGATATAGGGTATGGCATACCCGAATGCAAAGCACCAGATCACCATTCACTGATAATTAATAGGTGGGGTGAAGCCGAAACACAACCAAAAAGGCCATTTGGCGCAAACCCAAATGCCCTGTTGTGCAAGCAAATACATTCGCCTATAGACGCGCCGACTTTGGTTCCGTGGCGGAATGGTTACGCAGAGGACTGCAAATCCTTGAATGGGGGTTCGATTCCCTCCGGAACCTCCAAAGATTTGGGTTCACGTGAAAAAACTGCTTCCCTGATTATCAGAGAGGCGTTATAGCGCGGCCCACATTCCTCGATAGCTCAGTTGGTAGAGCATTCGACTGTTAATCGAATGGTCGCTGGTTCGAGTCCAGCTCGAGGAGCCAATATTCTGAATGGGCCAGTGGAAACGCTGGCCCATTTGCATTAAGAGCGACTCATGAAAATTCGCTCCTCCGTCATCGACGCCATCGGCAACACTCCTCTTATCAAGCTGCGCAAGGCTTCTGAACTCACAGGCTGCACTATCTTGGGCAAAGCCGAATTCATGAACCCCGGCCAATCCTTGAAAGACCGCGCTGCCCTTTTCATCATCCGCGCCGCTGAAAAATCCGGTGCACTTCAACCGGGCGGCACAATCGTTGAAGGCACCGCTGGCAATACGGGTATCGGCCTTTGCGTGGTGGCCAATGCGCTGGGCTATAAAACTGTGATCGTGATCCCCGACACGCAGGCGCAAGAAAAGAAAGATGCACTGCGTCAAATGGGTGCAGAGTTGATCGAAGTTCCAGCCGTTCCCTACAAAAACCCAAATAACTACGTGAAATATTCAGGCCGCCTCGCCCAAAAGCTGGGCGCGGTCTGGGCCAATCAATTTGATAACACGGCCAACCGTGATGCCCATATCGCAACAACCGCCCCCGAAATCTGGGATCAAACTGATGGCACGGTCGATGGTTTTGTCTCAGCCGTTGGTTCGGGTGGCACACTTGCTGGCGTCTCCATGGGGCTCAAATCACGCAACAAGAACATACAAATTGCATTGGCTGACCCGATGGGGGCGGCCCTCTACAGCTATTACAAGACGGGCGAGTTGAAAGCCGAAGGTTCTTCCATCACCGAAGGCATCGGCCAAGGCCGCATCACCGCCAATCTCGAAGGCGCTTTGGTCGATGAAGCTTTCCAGATCCAGGACGCACAGGCCTATCAAATCGTATTTGACCTTTTACAACACGAAGGTCTGTGCATGGGCGGCTCAACCGGCGTCAACGTGGCAGGCGCAATGGCGCTGGCCAAAAAGCTTGGGCCGGGCAAAACCATCGTGACCATGCTGTGTGACTATGGCACGCGGTATGCGGGCAAACAATTCAACCCGGAATTTCTGCGTTCAAAGAACTTGCCTGTGCCAGCTTGGCTGGAAGCAAAATCAACCGCCCCAAAGGTTTTTGAACCCACGTGAGCAATCTCGTATCAACGCAGTGGTTGGCTGAGCACATCGGCGACACCAGCGTCGTTGTGCTTGATGCCACCTGGCACTTGCCGACACTGAAGCGCAACGCGGTCGAAGAATTCACCGCCGCCCACATCAAGGGTGCGCGTTTCTTTGATATCGACAAAACCTCAGATCAATCGAGCGCCTTGCCCCATATGTTGCCCAATGCTGAACAATTCAGTGCGCAAATAGGGGCGTTGGGAATCAGCAATTCAAGCCACGTAATTGCCTATGATTCCTACGGACTGTTCTCCGCCGCTCGCTGCTGGTGGATGTTCAAGGTCTTTGGCCATGCCAAGGTGTCGGTGCTGGATGGCGGGTTGAAAAAATGGCTGGCCGAGGGCCGCCCCACTGTAAGCGGCCCCGCAGATGTTGCATCACCCGTTCATTTTGCGGCGCACCTCAATGCCGTCATGGTGCGCAATATGGAAGATGTTGCCACCACCAAAGCCCAAATCGCTGATGCTCGCTCTGGCCCGCGCTTTCGTGGTGAAGAAGCAGAGCCACGCCCCGGTGTTAGGCCCGGCCACATCCCCGGTGCGCGTAATGTGCATTACGCCAGCCTGTTGCAAGCTGATGGCACGATGAAACCGCAAGCAGAACTTGCAGAACGATTTGCAAGTGCTGGAATTGATTCGCAAAAGCCGGTGATCACCTCCTGCGGATCAGGCGTAACCGCGGCCATTCTCAGTCTCGCTCTCACCGAACTGGGCGTCAAAGACCACGCCCTCTATGACGGAAGCTGGACGCAGTGGGGCGCCAGTGACAAACCAGTCGCCCTAGGCGCGGACTAAAGCCAGCAACTCTGCAACAGTATTCACGGTGTCAGCCGCCGGTTTCGTTGGCCGTTTGATCATTATGACAGGAATACCAAGTGTCGCAGCAGCATCCAATTTGGCAGGCCGAGGCCCACCTGAATTTTTGCTCACCAAATAATCCGCACCTGTCGCCCGCAACAGATCAATCTCCGACTCAAGTGAACAAGGCGGACGCTCCAGTATCAAATGCCATTGATTGGGGATTGGCATGGGCGGAGCCTCAATCATGCGGATGACGCCAGACAAATCCGCGCGTTCCAAAAATGCCCCTGCCTGTTTGCGCCCGACAGTCACCACCACCTTGGCCTGTGGCGGCAAGGCCTCCACGGCATTAGCAATTGTCACAACCTCTTGCCATAAATCACCCTCGCGCTTCTCCCAAGCAGCTGCCTCAAGGCGCACCAGTTCCACTTTTTCGGCTTGGCAAGCCACAACCGCATGTGTGGCCATCTGCGCGGCAAAGGCGTGGGTGGCATCCACCACCAGATCAAAGCGCGCCATGGCCAGATAGGCATGCAGCCCCTCAACGCCGCCGAAGCCACCAGTGATGACTTCCCCTTTTCCTAAATGTGGAGAATGGGTTACACCTGCCAGTGAAGTTGTTACATCATGGCCAAGATCAACCAAGGCATCTGCCGCCTGCCGTGCCAAACCAGTGCCGCCCAGAATGAGTATTCGTTTATTTTGCATGGCCAATCACCTTTCCCTCGCGTGAGATCACCATCACATCAACGGCAATATCAGCGCCAACAACCAGCGCCGCCTGCGCCTGCGCTGCTTTGGCCACCGTCTCAGCCAGCTGCGGCCCTGCCAATTGCAACACCTCCAGCGCGGTATTGGCGGCCAACGCACGCAGCTTCAATTCTTCCGGCACCCTCGCCGCCAACCACGCAAAATCAACTTGGGAACGGCTCGAATGCAAATCCATTTCACCTTGCGCCAGCTTGACCATCTTGCCAAAACCACCGCCAATGGTCAGCCGTTCAACCGGGTGAAGACGGCTATATTTCAGCACGCCGCCAGCAAAATCCCCCATATCCAGCATCGCTTCCAGTGGCAGGCCGTAATGGGCCCGAACAGCGTCTTCAGAAGTTGATCCCGTGCAGCCCGCCACATGTGAAAGCCCCGCCGCCCGCGCCACATCAATGCCGCGGTGAATGGAGGCAATCCAGGCCGCGCAGGAAAAGGGGTGCACAATGCCCGTGGTGCCCAAGATCGAAAGCCCGCCCACAATGCCCAAGCGCCCGTTCCAGGTTTTCAGCGCCAATGCCTCACCACCGGGCACCGAAATCTCAATCTCCACATCGCGCCCGCCAAGGCGTTCAATCTCGGCCACCATCATCTGGCGTGGCACCGGGTTAATAGCAGGCTCACCCACAGCAAGCGGCAGGCCGGGTTTTGTGATGGTGCCTACGCCCTCGCCCGCCTTGAAGCGAATGCCCTGCCCGCCCGCGCGCAAGGTGGCCACTATCAAAGCGCCATGCGTAACATCTGGGTCATCACCCGCATCTTTGGTGATGCCAACGCGCACAAAATCAGCACCTCGTTCTGCCAAGGCCAAAGGAAAAACCGGTTGCTCGCCCTTGGGCAAAGTGATGGTGACAGATTTATCAAAGGCTCCGCTCAACAGCGCTGAATAAGCAGCCTTCACGGCAGCGGTGGCGCAGGCCCCCGTTGTCCATCCTTTGCGTAATTCGCCTTCGGGCTTCTCTTGTCGCATAAAGCCATTGTATAAGGCCGCGATGGCAAGTGAAACCACCAAAGTGAAAAACTGGCAAACTGCAACGCAAGCCGAAGGCTTTGCGCGTTTGGATGCTGAGGCCTTTCCGATTTTTGAGAAAGGCTGGGTCTGGCTTGTGGGCGCAGGCCCCGGCGCTCCCGGACTCATGTCATTGCTGTGCTATCACGCCATGCAAAATTGCGACATCGTGGTCTATGACGCCTTGGTCAACCCAGACATCTTGCGCTGGGTACGTGCAGGCACCGAGCTGGAATATGCCGGCAAACGCGGTGGCAAACCCTCGCCCACCCAGCGGGATATTTCATTCCGCTTGGTTGAACTCGCCCAAATGGGAAAGCGCGTCTTGCGCCTCAAAGGCGGTGATCCTTTCATGTTCGGCCGTGGCGGTGAGGAAAGCCAAACACTGGCCAAATCTGGCATTCCCTTCCGCATTGTGCCGGGCATCACGGCAGGTGTCGGCGGCTTGGCCTATGCCGGCATTCCCGCCACACACCGCGACACCAATCACTCTGTCATATTTCTCACTGGCCATGACGCCACAGGTAAAATGCCAGTCAATGTAAATTGGAAAGCCATAGCTTTGGCCTCGCCTGTCATCGTTATGTACATGGCGGTGAAGAACCTTGGCGAAATCGCCAGCGCCCTGATGGATGGCGGCCGCAAACCAGACGATCCGGTTTCCATTATCTCCAACGCCTCTTTGCCCCAGCAGCAGGTAGCAAGCACAACCCTTGCCGAAGCGGGTACATTTGTCGCGGCCCATGAACCACCCACACCCGCCATCGTGGTGGTGGGCCATGCCTCTGATTGGCGTGAAATGCTGGATTGGTATAAGCCTCATATGAAAGCCAACCCGATTGGCTAGCAAAGGGCTGATCATCGCCGCGCCGCATTCCGGCAGCGGTAAAACCCTGTTCACGCTTGGCCTCATTCGTGCCTTGCGAAATCGTGGGCAGAAAGTCGCCTCCGCCAAAGTGGGGCCAGACTATATCGACCCCGCCTTCCATGCCGCTGCTAGTGGCAGCCCCTGTATTAATCTCGATTATTGGGCGATGGGTGCGGATGCCATCCAGCACCACGCAATGGCCCATGCCGAGAGCGCGGACGCACTCATTGTCGAAGGCGTGATGGGTCTGTTTGACGGCCCCGCTGGTGCCAAGGGTTCCACTGCTGATGTGGCGCAGGCCTTAGGCCTGCCTATTTTGTTGATCGTGGACGCTGCCAAACAAGGCCAATCCGTCGCCGCTCTGGTGAAGGGTTTCCGTGATTTCCGCCCAAACCTCAAATTTGCCGGCGTGGTGCTGAACCGCGTATCCAGCGACAGGCATGAGACCATTTTAAAACGCGCTCTAGACGAACAGGCCATCCCCGTATTGGGCGCACTGCGGCAGATTGACTCTCTTCAGCTACCATCTCGCCACTTAGGACTGGTGCAAGCCCAAGAGAATCAACAGCTTGAAGCATTCATTGAACAAGCCGCTGCAAGAGTTACACGTGAAACAATTCTTGACAAGGTGTTCGAATCAGGGATTTTCCGCGAATCACCTGCCCCCGCAGCGCCAATCTTGCCGCCTCTGGGCCAGACAATTGCCATTGCCAAAGACGAAGCCTTCTCATTCGTTTACCCCCATTTAATGGGCCAGTGGCGCAAGGCTGGAGCGGAATTGAAATTCTTCTCGCCGCTTGCCAATGAAGCCCCGCCCGAAGCTGATGCCTGCTTCTTGCCCGGCGGCTACCCTGAACTTCATGCGGGCAAGATTGCCAGTAACTCCCAATTCCTCAATGGCCTGCGCAATTACAAAGGCCTGATCTATGGCGAATGCGGTGGCTATATGGTTTTGGGCGATGGCCTGATCGATGCCGACGGCCAGTGCCACGCTATGGCGGGCCTGCTGCCCCTCTCCACCAGCTTTGCCAAGCGCAAGCTGCACCTAGGCTACCGCCAGCTTAAACCCCTCAATGCCCCATGGGCTGCCCCATTGCGCGGCCATGAGTTCCATTATTCAACCATTGAAAGCATCGGCGCTGGCCTGCCCCTGTTTCATGCTCAAGATGCCGCTGGGAACGATCTGGGGCCGATTGGGCAACGCATTGGCAACGTCATGGGCTCATATGCCCATGTGATCAGTGTGGCTCCATAGTGGCGCGCGCTTTGATGTTCATGGGCACAGGCTCAGATGTGGGCAAATCCCTCGTTGTCGCTGGCCTGTGCCGCGCATTGCGATTGCGCGGGTTATCAGTTGCCCCCTTCAAGCCGCAGAACATGTCCAACAACGCTGCCGTCACCGGCGATGGTGGCGAGATTGGCCGCGCCCAAGCCTTGCAGGCCAGAGCAGCGGGTGTTTCACCCAGCGTTCACATGAACCCGGTTTTGCTGAAACCTGAAGCCGAACAGGGCGCGCAGATCATTGTGCAAGGCCAACGTGCCGCCACCATGTCGGCGCGCGAATTCTTCGCCAATCGCAGCCAATTTATGCCTGCCATCCTCGACAGCTTTCACAAACTCGCAGGCGCGTATGACTACGTGCTGGTGGAAGGTGCGGGAAGCCCTGCTGAAACAAACCTACGGCATGGTGATCTCGCCAACATGGGCTTTGCGCAAGCAGCCAAGGTTCCCGCCATCCTGATTGGAGACATCCACCGTGGCGGTGTCATCGCGTCGCTGGTTGGCACTTTGGCTGTCTTGGATGAACCCGACAAAAAGCCCATAAAAGGATTTATGATCAATAAGTTTCACGGCGATCCGAAGCTGTTTGATGAAGGCCGAATTGAACTGGAAACCCGCCTCGCCATCCCGTGCCTTGGGGTAATTCCGCACTTTGCCGCAGCCGCTAAATTGCCCGCCGAAGATTCGGTGGCGCTGCAAAACTTGCCGCCCCCAGCCAGCCACGGTTTGAAAATCTGCGTTCTCACCCTGCCGCGCATTGCCAATTTTGATGATCTTGACCCCTTGGCTCAAGAGCCACATGTGGCGCTGAATTTCATCAAGCCAGGCCAGCCCATCCCTGGTGATGCCGCCGTGGTGATCATCCCCGGCAGCAAGTCTACGCTTGCCGACCTCGAAGCCCTGCGCTCCAATGGTTGGGATATTGACCTCTTCGCCCACCATCGCCGCGGCGGTCGCGTGCTTGGCCTCTGTGGAGGCTATCAAATGTTGGGCAAAATGATCCACGATCCACAGGGCCTCGAAGGCCCGAGCACCAGCCAGCAAGGCCTGGGCCTGCTCAATGTTGAAACAACTTTGCTGCCCGATAAACACGTCACCCAAACCCAAGCGATGCACACACTCTCAGGCCAGCTTATAAACGCTTATGAAATCCACCTCGGTGAAACCTCTGGCCCAGATTGCCAAAGGCCCTTTGCTCAGAAGCAAGGCGGCCCCGAAGGTGCAATCAGCCCAGACGGTCTGGTTACCGGGACCTACCTCCACGGCTGTTTCACCGCTGATGGTTTTCGGAGCGCCTATCTCAAATCACTCGGCGCCGCCGCCTCAACCTACGCCCATGAACAAAGTATCGAAGACACCCTCGACGCTTTGGCGGCCCATCTCGAAGCCCACCTTGATATCGATGCCTTGTTGAATTTGGCGGAGCCAGTCGCGTGAACCAATTTGCATTAGCCACCATTGCCCTGCTCGTGGAAAGCGTCTTGGGCTACCCAGCTTTCGTGCAAAACGCAATTGGCCATCCGGTACAATGGATGGGCCGATTGATCACTTTTCTGGATGACGGCCTGAATGATGAAGAGGCCGCCCCAAGCAACAATCGTATTAACGGTGTTGTGGCGTTGGTGGTGTTGATCGCCGTCTTCGCCGTGCCCGCTTTGGTGCTGCAAAAATTCCTAACCTTCTTGCCCTATGGCTATGTGCTCAACATCCTGCTGGCCACGCCGTTCCTCGCCCAACGCTCACTCACCAAACATGTTGAGGCCGTGGCCACCGCCCTTCCCCAATCATTGGAAGTGGCGCGCAGCGAGGTAGGCAAGATTGTCGGTCGTGATTGCACCAACCTCTCGCAAGGCGAAGTCGCCAAAGCCGCGTTAGAAAGCCTGGCCGAAAACACTTCAGACGGAATTGTGGCACCTTTCATTTGGTATGCACTGCTCGGTCTGCCCGGCCTTGTCGCTTACAAAGCCATCAACACTGCAGACAGCATGATCGGCCACAAATCAGAAAAATACCTGAACTTCGGCTGGGCCGCCGCGCGGCTGGATGATTTGGTCAACCTGCCCGCATCAAGGCTGACGGGTGTATTATTCGCCGCAGCCGGTGGGTTGCTCAACAAACAAGCCGCACAGAATTCATGGGCAACCATGCGCCGTGATGCCGTCATGCATAACTCACCCAACGCAGGTTGGCCTGAAGCTGCCATGGCCGGGGCACTGGGTTTGCAATTTGGTGGGCCACGCAGTTATCAAGGCGAGACCTTGCAACTTCCCACCATGGGCAGTGGCCGCGCACCCACCGGCGAACCAGATATTCAATCAGGCCTCAGCCTCTATCACAACGCCATGATTATCTTGGCCTTGCTTGGCATTATTTTGGCAATTGTCCTTTGATCGCCAAAGGAATTCCCGCCACCACCAACACGACACTTTCAGCCAGCGCCACCACCCGTTGATTCATCATCCCGTGCAAATCCCGAAAGCGGCGTGAAAGCCCATGCTCCGGCACCAGTCCCAAACCAAGCTCGTTGGAAACTATGACGACTTTTCCATCGATTTTGGAAAGTTGAGCAATCAGCGCATCCAGCTCCGGCTCAACTGGCATTTCCGCCATAAGTAGATTCGAAAGCCAAAGCGTCAAACAATCAAGCAACACATTGCCCCTCGCTTCTTGCAATGCCCCCACAAGATCAAGCGGCACTTCAAGCGTAACCCATGCCCCACCACGATCCACCCGGTGCTTGGCAATACGTTCACTCATCTCCACATCAAAGGCTTGTGCGGTAGCAATATAAGTGCGCGGCACATGGCAAAGGCTTTCTGCAAAACGGCTCTTGCCGCTGCGCGCCCCGCCCAAAACCAAAGTAACACTCATGTTCTCACCGGGGGAATGCGAGCAATAAAATGCCCGCGCATCTTTTGCGGCCATTGCTTGAAAGGCACCTGCCCATCAACACTGGCCCCATGGAGATCAAACCATTGAACGATCGCTTCAGCCTGTTCTTCATCAGGCGTGTTTGACCCCGTGATATAACTAAACCGCGCTTCATCCTGCACCACCACGCTGCACGGCCTGGTGCAGTTCCACATGCATGCTTGCGGCTCAACCACCACATCCTGACGCCCTGCTTTGGCCAAAACTGCCTGCACGGCAGCCAGCATAATTTCCCCACCGGTGCGCCCATCTGGGGCCAGTTTGGAGGTTTCAGAAAACTTGCAGGTCGTACAAATAACCAAACGGCGCATTTGTTGGCTCGGGGGGTTGAATGGATGCATTTGAATGTTAACGTGCATTACTCATTCGAAAGCCAAATCACCATATGATTTTCTCCCGCATCTCTTTCATGGCCTCAGATTCCACCGCCGCACGGCGCGCCCTTAAATCTTTGGAGAAGCGTTACGGCAATTCCAAATCCGATTCGGCAGATGTGATTGTGGCTTTGGGCGGTGACGGCCTGATGCTTGAAGCCTTGCACGACTGCGCCAAATCCGGCCTGCCAGTTTATGGCATGAACCGCGGTTCAGTGGGCTTTCTCATGAACAATTTCCGTGAAGCCGAATTGCCTGAAAGGCTGGCAGCCGCTGAGCAAACCTTGATCCGCCCGTTGCGCATGTCCGCCAAAACACCGGATGGAAAAAACCATGAGCGCACGGCCTTCAACGAAGTCTCGTTGCTGCGCCAAAGATCCCAAGCCGCCAAAATAAAAATCACTGTCGATGGCAAAGTCCGATTGGAAGAAATGATCTGCGACGGCCTCATTGTGGCAACGCCAGTTGGCTCCACCGCCTATAATCTATCCGCCCACGGCCCCATTCTGCCGATCGGCAGCCCGCTGCTGGCCCTCACGCCGCTCAGCGTGTTTCGCCCACGCCGGTGGCGTGGTGCCATTTTGCCAAAAGGTGCCAAAGTGCGCGTTGATGTGCTGGAGCATGACAAGCGACCAGTGGCCGCCGTGGCCGACCATGAAGAAGTGCGCAACATACTCTCAGTTGAAATCACCGAAGATAAAAAGCGCGGCGTGCGCATGCTGTTCGATCCCGGCCACAGCCTGGAAGAGCGCGTGCTGACGGAACAGTTCAGAATCTAATTGCGCCGTTCAACTCAGGCGGCACGTACCATATCAGCCTTGAGGCGCTTGGCCACCTTGCGGATCTTGTCTTCACCAAAGCGACCCAGATATTCGATCTGCTTGGCGCGTTCTTGTGGTGTCATGGCTTCATAGCGCGTCATCAAAGCCTCAAGAACGCGAGCGCCAAATTCTGACGATGAAATCGACAAGCCCTCTTCGCGCGTATCAATCACCACATCGCAAGCCGCCCGCAACATGCCCTGGCAACTGGCCGGCAGGCCAGAGCGGCGGAACAACGCCTTCAAGCTGGCTGGGTGCTTGTCATACATCTGCTGTGCCGTGCGCTGTGGCGTAAAGCCAGTCAAGTGTGCAAGGGCGGCTTCCACCACCGTCATTTGCCCAAGCGCAGCGCAACGCACGACCAAGGCCGGGGTAAGCAATTTCTTCGCAGCCATGAAAGCCAAGGCCTTGGCGCGTTGCGAAACATCACTCTCCACCAAAACCTGGATGATCGCGTTGTCTTCGGCATCAGCACAAAGATCAGACGCATCATTGGCCGCAATCCAACCTTTTTCCGCCATCATCTGGCGCATGCGAACCGCAGTGCGCCGCGCTTGGGTGATGCGAATTTCAGCCGGAATATTTGCCTTGGCCAACAAGCGCTCAACGATTTCGGCATTGTGCCCAAATCGCTTGTAAACAACATGGAAATCCAATTCTTCCAACAACACAGATGGATTGTCGAGAAGCACGGCACAGGATTCTAGCCCACCCTGACCGATGATATGATCAGCAACCTCGGTTGGAACATCAGGCCGCGCGGCAATCACCTTCTGACGAATCTCATCTCCCACTTTGGCAATGATGCACAGTTGGGCAGCGCTCAAGGCACGCGTGTCAGCCAGAAAGGGCAATGCGATATCATCGTCATCGGCAACAATTGAAAAAGCAAGCTCAGCATCTATGCGGCCAGAATTGGCAAATTCTTCGGCCAGCACACGGCGCACCTTCTTGTCGTCATCAGCTGCCAACTTCAACAAGATCGGGCCCACTTGCTGGATTTCGACAGGAGGTGTGGAAGTGTCCGCAACCAGCGCGACCAGTTGTTTGGTCAAGGCAACGCGCGCATCAGCAT
>Ga0209069_10000925_pt1 | contig 14415 bp, 10 predicted proteins | sample Str013_2_FD_187202 | JGI IMG/M metagenome (GOLD analysis project Ga0209069, IMG submission 187202) | Freshwater sediment microbial communities in response to fracking from Pennsylvania, USA - Straight Creek_MetaG_SC_2013 (SPAdes) (version 2) | ecosystem: Environmental > Aquatic > Freshwater >...
ATTCTGGGATTGAAGGGCGTGACTCGCGACGCGTCTGGGTTGGCCGCGGCCGTGGAAAAGGGGCTGCCGCGTAGCGCGCTATTGCGGGCGGTGGCGCGTGCTGGGCTTACCGGTAAGGCCCGCGACGCCTTGCTGTACCGTGTCGTGCCGCTTGCTACTTTCAAGCGCCGAACTCGCCTCAAAATTCACGAAAGCGAAAAAACCGAGCGGCTGGCGCGTGTGATTGCGCTGGCCGAGCTACTGTGGGAAGACCAACCGGCCGCGCAGCAATTTCTCAACACCCCACACGCTGAGCTCGCTGGGCGCACGCCTTTGGAGAGTGCCGGCAGCGAACTGGGCGCGCGCGCGGTGGAGGATGTGGTGATGCGCGCGCTCTACGGACTACCGGTCTAGCGGCTGTCAATCGGACTGATGCGCCTGTACCGCATTGCTGACCAGCGCTTCGCGCCTGAAGGCGGTGAGGGTGCCAGGCTCTTCGGCGCACGCTGGAATTCCCCTGGTCGCGCCGCGATCTACGCCTGCACTACCTACGCTGGCGCCATGCTCGAAAAGTTGGTGCACACTGGCCGTAAAATTCCCAGGTACCAGGTGTGCGTGGTCCTTGAGGTGCCCGATGATCTGCGCGTCCACAGCGTCGCCCCTGCCGACTACCCGGGTTGGGAAGCGTCTGACTGCGTGGTGAGTCGTGGTGCTGGAGACGCCTGGCTGCATGCCGCCCAGAGTTCGGTACTGCTGGTTCCCAGTGTCGTGTTCGATGTGGAGCGCAATGCCTTGATCAATCCGGCACACCCGGATTTCGCACGCATCCGAGTGGTGAGCGTCGAAACAGTACGTTGGGATGACAGATTATTCCCGGCGACCTGAGCTGCAATTACTTTGCCTCAGCGCAGCAGGGATGATTCAATATCGGCAAAATGCCCAGAAATTCGCCTGTGCCGATCCTGCACATCGCGGTACAATTTTGTTCGGGCGGTCTTTCTGTTATGTCAAAGTGAGCCATATGCATTTCAGCATCGAATCCGAGCGCGAAGAAGACGGCAGGTGGTTGGCAGAAGTGGCCGATCTTCCCGGCGTATTGGCGTATGGATCCACGCGCGACGAGGCATTGGCACATGCCGAGATTCTTGCCCTCCGAGTACTTGCAGATCGTCTTGAGCATCGTGAAGGTGAGCCACAAGCCATATCTATTTCAATTGCGGCGGCATGAGTCTTTGGCCATCGACCAAGGCCAAGCGCGTGCTTGCGGCACTACAGCGTTGCGGTTGGACTGTTAAACGTCAAACGGGATCGCATAAGACACTCGCCAAACCCGGATTGCCCGATTTTGTATTCGCGTTTCACGATTCCGACGAGATCGGTCCAAAGATGCTTTCGCGCATTGCGCGGCATACGGGACTTACGCCACGGGACCTTTAGACGATTGCCCTGTCGGAAGCCGTAGTCAATATGCGCGACGCGAGGTCCGACATTTCGAAGCTGGCATACAGGGCTGAACGTGGCGAGCGTATTACCATCACGCGCGCCGGTAGACCCGTTACGCAATTGGGCCTGCTCGCTGGCGAGAATCGGGAAGCAATATCGTCGTCTGATCTACTGTTAATTCTCGATAAATTCGCGCTTGAAGGTCCCGGCGGCAAAATTGAAAACTTAGCAATAGATCGCCTGCTGTATCGTTGGCCGTGAGGACAGATCGCTGACGGCGCGCGTAACTGCCTGCGCTCTTCCTAGCCGGGCGCGAAAATGACGCCCGCCAGCGGTGGCAGATTGATCACAATGGAATGCGGCTGTCCGTGGCACGGCGTATCGCTGGCCTCCGCGCCCAAGCCGTTGCCCAGATTTCCACCGCCGTAGTAGGAAGAATCCGAGTTGAACAGCTCGCGATAGTGTCCGCCGTAGGGCACGCCGAGCCGGAAGCCGGGTCGTGGCACCGGCGTGAAGTTCAGCACCACCGCCGCGTGCGTGTCGTCGCTCCAGCGCAGGAAGCTCAAGGTCGAATGCGCGGCGTCGTTGCAGTCCAGCCAGGAGAAGCCGCGCGGCTCGAATTCATAGCGATGCAGGGCCGGCTGACTGGTATACAGGCGATTCAGGTCGCTGACGGCGCGCTGCACGCCCTGGTGTTCGCCATGATCGGTGAGCCACCACGGCAGCGCGGCACGGAAATTCCATTCCCAGGGGTGCGCGAACTCGCCGCCCATGAACAGCAGTTTCTTGCCGGGAAAAGTCCACATGTAGGTATACAGCAGCCGCAGGTTGGCGAGCTGCTGCCAGCGGTCGCCGGGCATGCGCCCGAGCAGCGAGCGCTTCAGGTGCACCACTTCGTCGTGCGAGAAGGGCAGCACGAAATTCTCGCTGTAGGCGTACATCTGGCCGAAGCTGAGCTTGTCGTGATGGTGCCGACGGTGGATCGGATCTTCCTTGAAGTAGCTGAGCGTGTCGTGCATCCAGCCCATGTTCCACTTCATGCTGAAGCCGAGGCCGCCGTCGTCCGTGGGCCGGCTGACCTTCGGCCAGTCGGTCGACTCTTCGGCGATGATCACGGTGCCGGGATTGCGCGCGTGCGTCGTGGCATTCAGCGAGGCGAGGAATTCGATCGCTTCCAGGTTCTCGCGGCCGCCATGCCGGTTGGGCACGTAGTCGCCCTGGCGGCCGAAATCGAGGTACAGCATCGAGGCCACCGCATCGACACGCAGGCCGTCGAAATGAAATTCCTCCAGCCAGTAGCAGGCGCTCGAGAGCAGGAACGAACGTACCTCGAGCCGCTCATAATTGAAGATCAGCGTGCCCCAGTCGCGGTGCTCGCCTTTGCGCGGATCCTCGTACTCATAGAGCGCGGCGCCATCAAAGCGCGCCAGCCCATGGCTGTCGCGCGGAAAGTGTCCGGGCACCCAGTCGAGCAGCACGCCAATGCCGGCCTGGTGGCATTGATCGATGAAATAACGCAGGTCGTCGGGCGAGCCGTGGCGGCTGGTGGGTGCGAAATAGCCGGTGGTCTGGTAGCCCCAGGAATCATCGAGTGGATGCTCGGTGATCGGCAGCAGCTCGATGTGCGTAAAGCCCAGGTATTGGACATGCGGAATCAGCTCGGCCGCGAGCTCACGGTAGCTGTAGAAGCGGCCGTCGCCGTGCTGGCGCCAGGAGCCGGCATGCACCTCGTAGATGCTCATCGGCGCATGCAGCCAGTCGCGCTCGCGGCGCGCACGCAGCCAGTCCGCATCACCCCAGGCGTGGTGGCTGTCGCTGACGATCGAAGCGGTGCCCGGCCGCAGTTCGCTGGCGCGCCCGTAGGGATCGCACTTCAGCGTCAGCGTCTCGCTGCCGCGATGCCGCAATTCAAACTTGTACAGCTCGCCGGGCACCAGGCCCGGCATGAAGATTTCCCACACGCCGCTGGCGCCGAGGTTGCGTAGCGGGTAGCGGCGCCCGTCCCAGTGGCAGAAGGGGCCGACGACACTGACGCGCACCGCATTGGGAGCCCAGACCGCAAAACGCACGCCGCCGACGCCGTCGATTTCCAGCGGCTGCGCGCCCAGGAACTGCCAGCCCCGGGCCTCGTAGCCGCCGGTGAACGCGGTCAGGTCGTGGGCGGCAAAACTGGGCGCAAAGCTGTAGGGATCGATGCGCTCGTGATCGTGGCCGTCGCTGTCCCGCCAGCGCAAGCGGTAATGCACCGGCACGGTGCCCTGCGGGCCGCTCCAATAGAACATGTCGCTGTCGCCGAGCCGGGTCAGCTCCAGGCCGCCGCCCAGCTGCGCCGATTGGGTCTGCGGCAAGTGAGCCAGAACCGTGCTCTGGCCGTTGCGGACATGCCCGCCCAGCACCCCATGGGGGTCATGGTGGGTGCCGGCGGCGATGCGCCACAGGTCATCCGCCAGATCTGCGGTCCAGTGTGTTCCCGGATTCATGTTCGCAGGTACTATACTTCAGGCAGACCCACAAGAGATCGATTGCATGGCCAAGAAATCGCCCCGTGCGTCCTCCGGTCGCTACGTCAGCCGTCTCACCAGCGGCGCACTGGCAGTGGTCATGGCAGGTGGGCGCGGCGAGCGGCTGCACGATCTGACACTGAACCGCTGCAAACCGGCCACGCCCTTTGGCGGCAAGTTCCGCATCATCGATTTCGTGCTCTCCAATTGCGTGAACTCCGGCATCCGCCAGATCTTCCTGATGACGCAGTACAAGGGTCAGTCGCTGATCCAGCATGTGCAGCGCGGCTGGAGTTACCTGCGTGGCGAATTCGGTGAGTTCGTCGACGTGGTGCCGGCGCAGCAGCAGGTCGGCGCCCACTGGTATCGCGGCACTGCCGACTGCGTGTTCCAGAATCTCGAACTGATCCGTACCCATCGTCCCAAGCATGTGCTGGTGCTGGCGGGGGATCACATCTACAAGATGGACTACGGCCCAATGGTGGCCTACCACGTCGAGAAGGGCGCCGACATCACCGTCGGCGTGGTCGAGGTGCCGCGCGACAAGGCGCGCGAATTCGGCGTGCTGTCAGTGACCGAGTGGAATCGGGTCACCAAATTCGCCGAGAAGCCGCAGGAGCCCGAGTCGATCCCCGGACGCCCGGACGTGGCGCTCGCCTCGATGGGCATCTATGTGTTCAACGGCAAGCTGCTCGACAAGCTGCTGGTCGAGGATGCCAAAGACGACAAATCCAAACATGATTTCGGCCGCAACATCATTCCACCGGCCATCGACAATTTGCAGGTGTTCGCCTACCCGTTCACCGACGTCAAGACCCGCGCCCAGAACTACTGGCGCGATGTCGGCACCGTCGACGCTTACTATGAGGCCAATCTGGAGCTGGTGCACGTGGCGCCGGAACTCAATCTCTACGATGAAGAGTGGCCGATCTGGACCTACCAGCTGCACCAGCCGGCGGCCAAGTTCGTGCTCGACGAGGATGGCCGGCGCGGCATGGCGATCAATTCCATTGTCTCGGGCGGCTGCATCATTTCCGGCGCGGTCATCAACCAGTCGCTGCTGTTTTCAAATGTGCATGTCGATGAACGCTCCAATGTCCATCGCACCGTGGTGCTGCCGAACGTCAAGATCGGCACCGGCTGCACGATCCGCCAGGCCATTCTCGATGAAGGCTGCGAGGTGCCCGACGGCACGCAGATCGGCATCGATCGCGCCGCCGATGCGGCGCGCTTCCACGTGACCGCCGGCGGTGTGGTGCTGGTCACACCCGAGATGCTGACGCGGGCTGCTGCAGGCGGCGCATGAGCGCAGCGCGGCGCTTTCCGGTGGTGCTGTTCTGGCACATGCACCAGCCGCAGTATCGCGATCCGATCAGCGGCGAATACGTGCTGCCGTGGACCTACCTGCACGCGATCAAGGACTACGTCGACATGGCGGCGCACCTCGAGGCCAACCCGCAGGCCCGTGCGGTGGTCAACTTCGCGCCGATACTCATCGAGCAGCTCGAGGAGCTTGCGGCACGCGTCACCGCGCACCTGAGTCGCGGCGAGAGCCTGCCCGATCCGGTGCTGGCGCTGCTCGCCGAGGCGCCAATGCCGGTCGAACCCGGGGCGCGCCTCGGGCTGCTGCAATCCTGCCTGCGGGCGGATCGCCAGCACCTCATCAGCCGCTATCCGGCCTACACCAAACTGGCGACGCTGGCCGCGGCGCTGGGAGCGCGCGACATGGTGGCCTACGCCTCCGATCAGTACCTGCGCGATCTCGGCGTCTGGTATCACATCGCCTGGCTCGGCGAGACCGTGAAGCGCAGCGATCTGCGCGTCGCGGCGCTGATTGATCGCGAGCATGACTTCACGGCGACGCATCGGCGGAGTCTCCTGGAACTGATCGGTGAGCTGCTGGTGGGCCTGCTGCCGCGCTATCGCGCGCTGGCCGAGCGCGGCCAGGTCGAACTCGCGGTCTCGCCCTACGGCCATCCGATATTGCCGCTGCTGCTGGATTTCCGCGCCGCGCGCGAGTCGATTCCCGGTGCGCCGCTGCCGCGCGCGGAAGGGTATCCAGGCGGCGAGGAGCGCAGCGCCTGGCATATGCGCGAAGCGCTGAAGGTGTTTTCGCGGGTGTTCGGCCGCGCCCCGGTGGGTTGCTGGCCCTCGGAGGGCGCGATCAGCGCACGCGCGCTCGATGTCATCGAGCAGCACGGCCTGCGCTGGGCCGCTAGCAGCGGCAACGTGCTGCGTGGCTGCCTCGATGCGGCGACCGCCGACCCGGCGCCTGAGCTCGGCGCCTGGCAGCGGCCCGGCCATGATCTCAAGCTGTTCTTTCGCCACGACGAGCTGTCCGACTTGATCGGCTTTGCCTATTCAAAATGGCATGGCGACGACGCCGTACGGCACTTCATTGCCGAGCTCGAGCGCGTTGCCCAGCGGGCCGATGGGCGAGCGGGCGCGATGGCGCTGGTGGCGCTCGACGGCGAGAACGCCTGGGAGCATTACCCCTTCAACGGCTACTATTTTCTCAAGGGCCTCTATGCCGCGCTGAGCGCGCACCCGCTGCTCGAACTCACCACGCTCAGCGATTGCCTGGCACGCAGCGCGCCGCCGAAGATCCTGCCACGGGTGGTCGCTGGCAGCTGGGTGCACGGCACGCTGGCGACGTGGATCGGCGATCGCGACAAGAACGCCGGCTGGGATCTGCTGGTGCAGGCCAAGCTGGCCGCCGATGAAGTGCTGGCCAGCGGCCGATTGCCGCCGCACAAGCGAGAATGGGTGGAGCGGCAACTGGCGCTGTGCGAGAGCTCCGACTGGTTCTGGTGGTTCGGCGACTACAACCCCTACGAGGCGGTGCGCGATTTCGATCGGCTGTTCCGGCACCAGCTCGCGAGCCTCTACCTGCTGATCGGCCGTGAAGTGCCGGAGATCCTTACGCATGCCATTTCGGTCGGCCGCGGCGCTCCCGAGGGTGGTGGCGTGATGCGGCGCGCCCAGGAGTGAGCGCGCACCAGCCGGTATTGGCGCGCCGGCGCTGCGGCGTGCTGCTGCATCCGACCTCGCTGCCCGCCACGCACGGCGTGCTCGGCGCCGCGGCGCGCCGCTTCATCGACTGGTTATCAGCGGCAGGTTGCAGCGTGTGGCAGGTACTGCCGCTGGGGCCGGTCGGCGCGGATCGCTCGCCCTACTGGGTGCGCTCGGATCAGGCCGGCAATCCGCAGCTGATTGACCGGCACGAGGCACCCGATCCTGGCGCGGCGCGCGCGCAATATCTGGACTATTGCGCGGCGCAGTCCGGCTGGCTCGAGGACTACGTGCTGTACATGGCGTTGAGCCAGGCCCATGGCAGCGCGCCGTGGTGGAGCTGGCCGTCGGCGCTGAAGCGGCGCGAGCCCGCGGCGCTGGCGCAGGCGCGCGCACGACTGGCCGCGCAGCTCGAAACACTGCGTGTGGAGCAGTGGCAGTTCGCGCAGCAGTGGTCGGCATTGCGTGCCTATGCCCATCAGCGCGGCGTTAGTCTGTTCGGTGACCTGCCGATCTACGTCGCACCGGATTCGGTGGCGACCTGGGTGCAGCCGGAGCAGTTCCAGCTGCAGGCGAGCGGCGAACCGGCGGCGCTCGCCGGCGTGCCACCGGATTATTTCTCGGCCGATGGGCAACTGTGGGGCAATCCACTGTATGACTGGAGCCGGGCGCAGCACGATGACTTTGCTTTCTGGCGCCAGAGATTCGCAGCGCAGTTGCAGCGCTTCGACCTGGTGCGCATCGATCACTTCCGTGGTCTGGCCGGCTACTGGTCGGTGCCGGCCGGCGCCACCAGCGCCCGCGACGGCCGCTGGGTCGAGGCGCCAGGCGTAGCGCTGCTGGCGCGGCTGCAGGCGCTGCACGATGGCCTGCCGGTGGTCGCGGAGGATCTGGGCGTGATTACCCCTGACGTGGATGCGCTGCGCCGCCAGTTCGCGCTGCCTGGCATGCGCGTGTTGCAGTTCGGTTTTGACGGCGCCGCGGACAATCCGCATCTGCCGCACAATTACCCACGCGACACCGTGGCCTATACCGGCACGCATGACAATGACACCACCTTAAGCTGGTATCGCTCGCTGGCCGCACCGGCCGCACGCCAGGTGGATGCCTACCTGGACAGCGATGGCGCACACATGCCCGGCGCGCTGCTGCGCGCGGCATTGGCCTCAGTGGCGGTGCTCGCCGTAGTGCCGTTGCAGGATCTGCTCGAACTCGGTAGCGAGGCGCGCTTCAATACACCCGGCACCATCGTCGGCAACTGGGCCTGGCAGTTCGAGGAGGCGGCGCTGACGCGCTCGCTGGCAGAACGGTTGCTGGCCATGAACGAGCGCTATGGTCGCGCGGTACGGTATCCTCCCTGGCTATGAATAAGCGACGCCGCACCACGCCGGCGAAGATGTCCGACATTGCCCGCCTGGCAGGCGTATCGCCTTCGACGGTGTCGCGGGCGCTGGCCGGCAGCCCGCTGGTGACCGCCCGCAAACGCGAGGAAATTCACCGCCTGGCGCGCGAGCGCGGCTACGTCGTCAATTCCACGGCCCGCAACCTGCGCCTGCAGCGTACGCAGACGCTGGGCGTGGTCATCCCGCTGGCGCACGAGACCAGCCAGCCGCTGAGCGACCCCTTTTTCATGGAAATGCTCGGCCAGCTGGCCGACGCCATCACGCAGCGCGGCTACGGCATGTTCCTGCAAAAGGTGGTGCCGCCGATGGACGGCTGGTTGGTCGATCTGATCGGCAGCCAGCGCGCCGATGGCATCATCGTGATTGGTCAGAGCACCGAGCACCTGGCGCTCGAAGCGGCGGCGTCGACCTACCGGCCGCTGGTGGTCTGGGGCGGTCACCTGGCCGCGCAGTCCTACTGCACCGTGGGTACCGACAACGTGGCCGGTGCGCTGGCGGCGACCGAACACCTGATACGCCTCGGGCGCAAGCGCATTGTCTTCATCGGCGACCCATCGGTGCCGGAAATCGGACTGCGCTATGAGGGCTATCGGCTGGCGCACGAGCGCGCGCCGCGGCTGCGCCCGCTGCCGCACCTGGTCACCGCGCATCTGACGCCGGATACTGCGTATGAAGCCGTGCGGGCCTTCATCGGCTCCGGCGCCAGCTTCGATGCGATCTTTGCGGCGACCGATGTGATCGCGATGAGCGCGCTGCGTGCGCTGACCGCCTCGGGTCTGGCGGTACCGCGCGATGTCTCGGTGATCGGCTTCGATGATATTTCACTGGCCGCGCATACCAACCCGCCGCTGACTACGGTGCGGCAGGACATCGAGCGCGGCGCACACACGCTCGTCGATCTGCTGTTCCGGCGCATGGCGGGCGAGGATACGCCGTCGTCGACGATGCCGGCCGAACTGGTGGTGCGCGAGTCGAGCGGCTAAACCGGCGAGACTGAGCCGGCGCCGAAATACCTTGTTGCTCTGACATGCTCCGGCGCTTTTTTTGGCACGTTATGACGTGTTATAACGTGCCGTGAAATTAAAAATCAGACGTATCGGCAACTCCCTTGGCATCCTGCTGCCGAAGGAAGCCCTGCTTGGGTGGGGATTGGGCGAGGGTGACAATCTCGAACTTGGCCTGAAGGACATCCGGCCCGTGCGGCGCACGCCACGTCGTAAAGACGAACTCGACGCTGTGAATCGATCAGTGAGCCTGGCGGTCATTCGCCAATTCAGCGCTCGGGAAATTCGCGCACAGATACGCGCCAGCCTGCGCCAGCGTCGCCAGCAGTACGACTGGGACAACGCCTGCGACGAATGGGAATCTCTGGCACGCGGCAAGGACGACGGTGCACTGTTTGCCGCAATGTTGGGGCGCGACGAGCGCGCCATTAGTCGACGGCAGTACCTGCCCTATATCGAGCTGCTGTCCGCGGCGGAGGTGAGGGCGCTCAGGGAAGGCGTGACCGGTTGACGGAGCGACAGCAGGCGCCGCGCTGCCGGGTCGCGCCACCAGTTGTAGACCAGACCGGCAAACAGCAGCGCCGCCAGCATCGTGGCCAGACCGAAGGCGTAACGGATGTCGCCGCCGTGCGCATCGCTGAGCGCAGCCATCGCCAGCGGCGCGAAGCCGGCGGCCACCGCGGTGAAGAACAGGATCACGCCGGCGACCGCACCGTGCTCGAAGCGCGGGAAACAGCTGATGCCCTTGGAGTTGAGCGTTGGATACACCATCGACATGAACAGACCCGTGAGCGGCAGGAAATAGAGCGCGGCGTCGTGGCCGCCCAGTATGGCGAGCAGAAAGCACGTGAGTATGGCGCCACTCAGCAACACCAGCACGGTGGTCCAGCGCATTACGCGCAGCAGCCACACGCCCATGAACCGGCCCAGCGCACGCAGCACGAAGAACGCGGTCAGTGCGTAGGCGACCAGCGCGAGGGCCGGACCGTGATAACCCAGCAGATAGGTCGGCATCCAGACGATAACTGAACTCTCGACAGCCACGTACAGCATGATCAGCAGTGAGAAACTGAGCGCATAGGGATTGACCATCATGCGCAGCGTGTGCCCGAGATTGATCTGCTCTTCAGCCGGGTGCGTGACCGTGGGGAAGCGCACCACGAATGCGGCCAGCATCAGGCCGGCACACACCGCGGCCGCAACGACGTACAGCCACTTCCAGGACAGGCCGTGCGTAACCAGCCAGGCAACGATCAGCGGTCCGGCGATCGCGCCGGCACCAAAGCAGCCCTCGATCAAGTTCATGGTCGAGGTGTGCTGCTCGGAGGTTGCCGAGATGTCGCCCACCAGCGCCAGCGCACCAATCTTGAAGATGGCGATACCCAGACCCGAAATCAGCAGCAGGAACACGAACAGGCCGAATTGCCTGCCGAAAATGAAACATAGCGAGCTGGCACCGAACAGCAGCAGGCCGAGCAGGATCGTGCGCCGGCGGCCGATGCGATCGGCCAGGAAGCCGAGCAGGATGGCACCGGCACCGAGACCAAACATGGTCGCGTACTGCACCGCGCTCGCGGCGGTCAGGCTGAGCGTGAATTCGCTCTTCAGCTTGGCGATCACCGTCCCGATGGCATCGGTAGTCATGGCGAACATCAGGAACATCAGGCAGGTCAGGACGCGCAGAGCGCGCGCGTTATGTGCGCCTGGTGCCGAACTTGCCTCGCTCATGCCGGACCCCCTATGGTGCGCGCTGCCAATATTAGCGCTTTACAGCTACTGCAATCGATTGCATTATACGCCGGATGAAGAACCGGGTTCAACTTATCACTTACGTCGATCGCCTGTCAGGCGGGACGATCCGCGACCTGCAGGTACTGCTCGAAGGTCCATTGCGCGGCGTGTTTGCCGGCGTGCACCTGCTGCCATTCTTTGATCCGATCGACGGCGCCGACGCCGGCTTCGACCCCATCGATCATACCGCCGTGGATGCGCGGCTGGGCAGCTGGCAGGACATCCAGCGCCTTGCCGCCACCACCGAGGTGATGGCCGATGTGATCGTCAATCATGTCTCGGCGGATTCACCGCAGTTTCGCGATTTCCTGGCGCGCGGCACGGCCTCGCCGTATGCCGGCATGTTTCTCACCCCCGAGGCGGTGTTTCCGGGCGGTGCCACCGAGCAGCAGCTGGCCCGGGTGTACCGTCCGCGTCCCGGGCGGCCCTTCACGCCACTTAGATTTGCCGACGGCGTCGAGCGCCGGCTCTGGACCACCTTCACCCCGCAGCAGATCGATATCGATGTGCACCACGCCCAGGGGCGCGCCTACCTGACGCGCATCCTCGAGGTCTTTGCCGCTCATGGCATCCGCATGGTGCGCCTCGATGCCGTGGGTTATGCGATCAAGAAGCCTGGCACCAGCTGTTTCATGCTGCCGGAGACCTTCGCGTTCATCGATGAGTTCGCGGCGCAGGCGCGCGCGCTGGGCATCGAAGTGCTGGTGGAGATCCATTCCTATTTCCGCAAGCAGATCGAGATCGCCGCGCGCGTCGACTGGGTATACGACTTCGCGCTGCCACCGCTGCTGCTGCACGCCTGCGCCTTCCATTCCGCGCGGTGGCTCAAGGACTGGATCCGCATCCGCCCGCGCAATGCGCTCACTGTGCTCGATACGCATGACGGCATCGGCATCATCGATATCGGCGCTGACGCCGGCGATCGCGATGCGCGTCCGGGGCTGGTGCCGCCGGCAGAACTGGATCGGCTGGTGGAGATCATCCACGAGCGTACCGGCGGCGAGAGCCGGCGCGCCACCGGCGCGGCCGCGTCGAACCTCGATCTCTACCAGGTGAACTGCACCTTCTACGATGCGATGGGGCGCGATGATCGCGCCTACCTGCTGGCGCGCGCCGTACAGTTCTTCCTGCCGGGCACACCGCAGGTCTACTACGTCGGCCTGCTGGCCGGACACAACGACATGGCACTGCTGGCGCGCAGCGGTGTCGGCCGCGATATCAATCGACACTATTACACCGGCGCCGAGATCAACGCCGAGCTCCAGCGCCCGGTGGTGAAGGGGCTGTTGGAGCTGATCCGCCTGCGCAATGAACATCCAGCCTTCGGCGGGCAATTTACGCTCGGCGAAACTGACGATCAGCGCCTGCAGCTGCGCTGGAGCCAGGGCACCGACTACGCGACACTCGATGCTGACCTCGCCAGCGGGCAATGGCGACTGTCCGCCTCGCAACCTGGCATTTACGGTCAGGAGTACGTGTTCCTGCGGTAGTATTGACCGAAGCAGGGGGGGTCATGGCCGTCAACGCGATACGCGAGCGTCCGACGCTGTCGTTCTGGCAGATCTGGAACATGTGCTTCGGCTTCCTGGGATTGCAGTTCGGCTTTGCGTTGCAGAATTCGAATGTCAGCCGCATTTTCCAGACACTCGGCGCGAGCCTCGATGAGATTCCTTCGCTGTGGATTGCCGCGCCGCTGACCGGCCTGCTCGTCCAGCCGCTGATCGGTTATTACTCGGATCGCACCTGGACACGCCTGGGTCGGCGCCGTCCGTATTTTCTGGTCGGCGCGCTGCTGGCCTCGCTGGCGCTGCTGGCGATGCCGCGCTCTGCGGTGTTGTGGTTCGCCGCCGGGCTGCTGTGGATCCTCGATGCCTCGATCAATGTGTCGATGGAACCGTTTCGCGCCCTGGTGGGCGATCAGCTGAAGCCCTCGCAGCGGGCCGCCGGTTACTCGATGCAGAGTTTTTTCATCGGCGTTGGCGCGGTGGTGGCCAGCATGCTGCCCTGGCTGCTGGAGCACGCCGGCATCAACAACCATGCGGCGGGCACGCAGGGCGCCGCGGCCATCACCGACACGGTGCGCTATGCCTTCGACCTCGGCGCCGTGGTGCTGTTTGGCGCCATCATCTGGACGGTCGTGCGCACGCGTGAATACCCGCCGGCTGAGCTCAATGCCTTCGCCGATTCAGCGCTCAGCCATACAGCGACACAGATCGTGGGAGCTCCCGCGGCGCAACGAAGCCGGGGCTTGATCTGGGCGCTATGTGGCTTAGGCCTGCTCTGGGTGGTCGCGCAATTCGGGCTCGATCGCCAGCTTTACCTGGTCGGTGCCGGCGCGCTGGTCTGGGGTCTGGCGCAGCTGATTGCGGGCAGTTCCACTGGCCATGGTGTCTTCATCACCATCATGCACGACATCCAGCACATGCCCGATGCGATGCGACGGCTGGCGCCGGTACAGTTCTTTTCCTGGGTGGCGCTGTTCGCGATGTGGATCTACACCACTTCGGCGGTGACCCAGGTTCATTACCACACTACCAGCGCGACTTCGGACGCCTATAACGAGGGCGCCAACTGGGTGGGTGTGCTGTTTGGCGCCTATAACGGCTTCGCCGCGCTCGCGGCCGTGGTCATACCTTACATGGTGCGGCGCCTGGGTCTGCGCTTCAGTCATGCCATCAACGTCTGGCTCGGCGGTTTAGGGTTGATCTCGATGCAGTTCATCCACGACCCGCACTGGCTGCTGGTCTCGATGCTGGGCGTAGGATTCGCCTGGGCCTCGATCCTGTCACTGCCCTACGCGCTGCTCTCGGACAGCGTGCCGGCGGCCAAGATGGGTATCTACATGGGCATCTTCAATTTCTTCATCGTGATTCCGCAGCTGGTGGCCGCCAGCGTGCTCGGCTTTCTGCTTAAGCAATTCCTGCACGGTGCGCCGATGCAGGCGCTGACGCTGGGTGGGCTGTGTATGTTTAGTGCGGGCCTGCTGGCATTGCGGGTACCGCAGCCGGAAGCGTAGCACCGCAGGAGCGGCGCACGATCAGCTTGGTTGGCAGCACCATGCCCTCGGCATGCTCGTCGCTGACCAGCCGCAGCAGCGTGTCGACCAGGGCTTCGCCGGCGCGCCGCGTGTCCTGTGCCACGGTGGTCAGCGGCGGATTGGTGAGGCTGGCCGATGGAATGTCATCGAAACCCACCACCGAGACATCGCCCGGCACGTCGAGCCCGAGGCCGCGCGCCGCATTGACCGCGCCGAGGGCCAGCACGTCGTTGGCACAGAACACC
>Ga0209069_10000926_pt1 | contig 14413 bp, 18 predicted proteins | sample Str013_2_FD_187202 | JGI IMG/M metagenome (GOLD analysis project Ga0209069, IMG submission 187202) | Freshwater sediment microbial communities in response to fracking from Pennsylvania, USA - Straight Creek_MetaG_SC_2013 (SPAdes) (version 2) | ecosystem: Environmental > Aquatic > Freshwater >...
CTATGGAGACGACGATGTCGAGCAATGGCGTCTTGAGCTTGCGAAGAGAATTGCGGCGCTTGCAGACAAATTGGAGCAGTGACCAGATCTCCCGCTGGCTGACGCCGCTCGACGTGGCGATGTTGCAGCATGACTGGGAGTGCTGGGCGCGCCCGGACCAACTCATTACGGGCGGCGGCGAATTGACCAGCGATGCCGCCGCTGCCCCTCACCCCAACCCTCTCCCCGTAGAAGAACGGGGAGAGGGGGTTCTATCCCCAGGCGCTGGTGATCTGTCAACGCACAACATCCGTTCGATGGACACAGCCGCTGGCGGCCGGCTCCCGGAACGGGAGTCGCCAGCGGCAAGCGGGGACTCTTCCGGCCGGCTCCCGGCACGGGATTCGGAAGCGGCAAACAAGGAATCATGTGCGCCAGCATGGCGCACATGGCTGCTCTTAGGCGGCCGCGGCAGTGGCAAGACCCGCGCCGGCGCCGAATGGGTGCGCGCGCTGGCGCTGGGGCGGCGGTCGTTTACGGATGTTCCGGTCAAGCGCATCGCGCTGGTTGGCGAGACCATCGCCGAGGTGCGGGCGGTGATGGTGGAAGGCGTGTCGGGGCTGCTGGCCATCCACGCGCCGCATGAGCGGCCCACGTTCGAGCCCTCCAAGAAGCAGCTCACCTGGCCCAACGGCGCCATCGCCCAATTGTTCTCCGCCGAGGACCCCGACAGCCTGCGCGGCCCGCAATTCGGCGCGGCCTGGTGCGATGAGCTGGCCAAATGGCGGTATGCGGAGCGGACCTGGGACATGCTGCAACTGGCGCTGCGCATCGGCCCGCATCCGCGCCAGGTGGTGACGACCACGCCGCGCCCGATCGCGCTGCTGAAGCAGCTCATCGCTGACGCCGCCACCATCATCAGCCGCTCACGCACCATCGACAACGCCGAAAATCTGTCGGCGTCGTTCCTGGCCGAGATGCGCAAGCGCTTCGGCGTCTCGGCGCTGGCCCGCCAGGAGCTGGATGGCGAGCTGGTCGAGGACCGCGGCGACGCGCTGTGGAAGCGCCAACAGCTTGAAAACGCCAGGATTTCCATGGCGCCGGCAATGCGCCGCGTGGTGGTGGCGGTGGACCCTCCGGTCACCTCGGGCGCCAAGGCGGACGCCTGCGGCATCGTCGTGGCGGGGGTGGGCATGGACGGGCGCGGCTACGTGCTGGCCGACCGCACCATCGCCGGCTTTGCGCCGACGGTCTGGGCCAAGGCGGCGGTCGGCGCGTTCCACGAGTTCGAGGCCGACCGCATCGTCGCCGAGGTCAACCAGGGCGGCGAGCTGGTGGAGGGCGTGATCCGCCAGGTGGAACCGGACGTACCCGTCCGGCGGGTGCGGGCGACGCGCGGCAAGTGGCTGCGGGCCGAGCCGGTGGCGGCGCTGTACGAGCGCGGCATGGTCAGCCACGCCGGCGCGTTCCCGGCGCTGGAGGACCAGATGTGCGACTACGGTCCGGACGGCCTGACCGGTGGCCGCAGCCCCGACCGGATGGACGCGCTGGTCTGGGCACTGACGGATCTGATGCTGACGCGCGGAGGCGAGCCAAGGGTGCGCGCCGTGTGAGGGCGGCCGCCTTCATCCGACGGCACGGTAGCCAGGGCGGATATTGGCGGCAGGGTGATCTTTGGCGTCAATTCGGGCGCTCGCAGCTACTCGTGGCAGGACGAAACTGCGGTAAGCGCAATGCGCGATCAGTTACTCCGGAACTACCCTGGCTTGCTCCAGACGGAGAACATTGGCTGGAAAGAGAACGATGCACTATACCATGCTGAGGCAACCAGCTTGATGCGCTGGGCCAGAGCCCTTGGGGGCACGCTTAGAGGGAAGAAGATCGAAATCGTTGTGGATCGGCGGTTCTGTCCCAGCTGCGTCCGGGTGCTGCCGGATATTGGCCAGGAGTTGGGTGATCCAGAGGTTACGATCATAGATCCGGTGGGATTTCACGATACGATGAAGGGTGGCAAATGGCTGTCGGGAATGAGCAGGTGGCCAAGGAAATTTACTTCGGACCATTTCATCTTAGAGACTGGCCAACCGTTGACGAACTTGCGCCATATTTTCTGACGCCGGACGGCATCGAACATTGGTACAAGAGCGGCAACGACAACTGGGGCATAAACGCCTACGGCCTCTATGGCACTGGCGGCCTTCCTGTCTACAAAAAGCGCGGCACAAATGTTCCTGGATCGGAAGTAGATGCTGAAATCATGATGTGGGGCGACCCTGAATTGGGTGCGCTCCTGAGCTACCGGAAATGGGGTGGCGGCTACGACGAAAGCTATTGTTCGCGGGGCGACCTGTCCCGGCTGCGCGAGTGGGTCCGCACGTTGCAAGGTGACCTTCGGCCGGTCGGCCTCTACATCCCGTTCGCCCAGGCGTGGCTGGCGGTCACGGAATTCATGGAGACGGAAGGCGAGTTGCCGAAGTCGATCCCGTGGGTTGCCGCAAGCGACCTCCCGCCCGACACCTTCCCCGTGCCCCACGCCGACGTGCCGGTGACCGAGACCCACGGTTATCCTTGGGAAAAGAAGCCCCGCTAGCCGTCTCGCTGCTTATTGGCTCCACGCGCCAGCAAGGACACACCTCATTCATGCCCACCTTCCTCTCCGCTTTGGCGCGGCTGGCCGGCGCGCGTCCGCGCGTTGCCCCGCCCGAGGCCAAGCGCTCCGCCGCCGCGCCGCTGATTGCCCTGCAATATCAGCGGCAACCCGTGTGGTCGCCGCGCGACTATGGCAGTTTTGCCCGCGAGGGCTTCGCCCAGAACCCGGTGGTCTACCGCTGCGTGCGGATGATCGCGGAATCCGCCGCCGCCGTGCCGCTCGACCTGTTCGAGGGCGGCATGGAGCACGAGGACCATCCGCTGCTGGACCTGCTGCGCGCCCCCAACCCCACCCAGACCGCGCCGGACCTGCTCGAATCCTGGTACGGTTTTCTGCTGGTGGCGGGCAATTCCTACATGGAGGCCGTGGGCACCGGCGCGGACATCCGTGAGCTGTATGTGCTGCGGCCCGACCGCATGACCATCGTGCCCGGCGCCGACGGCTGGCCGCTGAGCTACGACTACACCGTCAGCGGCCAGACCGTCAGCTACAGCGGCGAGGCCGCGCCGGGCGTGCGGAAGGTCCTGCATCTCGGCCTGTTCCATCCGTCCAACGACTATTACGGCCTGTCGCCCATCGAGGCCGCGGCCACCGCCATCGACATCCACAACGCGGCAAGCGCCTGGAACAAGGGCATGCTCGACAATTCGGCGCTGCCCTCGGGCGCGCTGGTCTACAATGCCGGCGGCGGTCAACTCACATCCGATCAATACGAGCGGCTCAAGGCCGAACTCGAAGCCGGCTTCCAGGGCGCGCGCAATGCCGGCCGCCCGATGCTGCTGGAGGGCGGGCTCGACTGGCGCGCCATGTCGATGACGCCGAAAGACATGGATTTCATCGAGTCGAAACGCCAGGCCGCCCGCGACATCGCCCTGGCGCTCGGCGTGCCGCCCATGCTGCTCGGCATCCCCGGCGACAACACGCACGCCAACTATGCCGAGGCGCACCGCAGCTTCTGGCGGCACACGGTGCTGCCGCTGGTCGGCCGCTCGGCCAAGGCGCTGTCAGGCTGGCTGGGTCCCGCCTACGGCGGCGGCCTGGAGCTGCGCCCCGATCTCGATGGCATCGAGGCGCTGTCCTCCGAGCGCGACGACCTGTGGAAGCGCATCGGCGGCGCGTCGTTCCTGACGGACGCGGAGAAACGCGCGGCGGTGGGGTATGCGGATGAGATGGAGGATGCAGGAGAGGCGGAGGGGAAGTTCAGCCATGAGCAACCCCGCGTTCCGGCAGGTTCGTCGGAAGGCGGACGGTGGACAAGCGATGGTGGAGCGGGCGGCTTTTCGGGGCCTGCTTCCGCGACAAACCAACCGCGCGTTCAAGTTGCTGAACTCCTGCCCAATCCGGCAGAAGCCAATCGTGTGCTCTCAGACGCCCAGCCAACTGTTTGGCTGCCTGCAAAGGCAGGAGGGCCGCCCGCACAACTTGCCCAGGATGTCCCCGATGCTGGCCTTCCCAATGAGCCGACAGCAGAGGAGGCCTACCGGCGTCTGCTCGACAAAGTTGCGACCTCCCGCGATAGTGGCCAGGTCCTGACGGCTCAGGACATAACCCGGGTCAACGTGGCGTTGACTGCAGAAGACTATGTTGGTTCAACTCGATGGAGTTTAGACTCTCACGATCCAAGAGTGCTGGCTATGGGGTTTCTCCCTGGCACGAACAAATGCAACGTGTTTGTCGCACAGGTGCTGGATTGGAATAGCGCTGGTCCGGGGTATCCCAATGCTGGCACCTACATAATGCGGCCTCCCAGGCCCGATCAATGGGCGGATCGCAACTACGCGATCCCCGGGTGGGTTGCCTTGCCACCTGGTCAACTTCCTGAGCCCGGAGATGTGGCTGCCCAAGCTGCGCACTTCCTCAATGCAAGTGGCCATGCGATGATCGTAGGTACCGGAAATACCCTGGTTGGCACGGTGGATGGCCGTGATGTAAGTCCCCAGGGCGTGGTAGCAAGGGTACCAATGAAGCAATACATAGTTCCGCCTCAAGTGGCGGATGGACAGATCGTATTTAGAAGGTTCGTCGGCAAATAGAATGAACCTGGATCCCGGATTCATACCTATGTCTCGACGGCTGTTCGCCGCAATTGTGCCCGCATTGGTGATGGCCAATTTGGCGCAGTTTGGCCAAGGCAGCGAGGAAGCTGGTGGCTTGGTGACAGGTCCGCTGCTTCATTTGTTTGACATGGGGTCAGAAGTCCTGTTGGCCTCATTGGTCATTTCAGTATGGGCATCGCGTGCGGCGGCTCCTGTTTGCATTCTTGGAGCCGTGCTGTGCCTGCCAGCATACAGCTACAAGTGGGCGCCCGGAGTTTTCAGATCGCTTTTCCCCGGTACTTACGCCCTTGTCGATCATGAGTGGTTCGCGTTATCTACAGTGGATATAATCGGGTCGCTAACGCTGATCTGGACCATGTTTGCGGCCTCGGATACGCTTCGGGCCGGTTCAAATACCGTTGTTTCGGTCTCGTCGCGAGTTTCAGATTGGCTATTGCCGCAGAGCAAGATCACGGACAGATCACGCCGGCTGTTCGCCTCGACCGCTCCCGCAGTGGTCGCCACTCAGGTGGTCTTGATGTCAGCGCTTTCATCCAACGACACAAGCGAATGGGGCAAAGATCAATTACTTGCCGCGCACCGCGATGGAGCCCTCCTCTTGTTGATGTCCCTGCTTCTATCGGTATGGAAGCCTCGCACAGCATCGTTGTTGTGCATTCTTGGTTCGAGTCTTTGCTTGCCAATGTTTATCTACCTGCTGACATCGGGCCTCTATGGATGGGTTTTTCTGACAAACTCAAAAACTCCAGCGCACCACTTTCTAGGCTTGGACCCAATCGGTGTAGCCGGCTTGGTCGTGTTGCTGATGACCGTGAGAAGTGCACTCGAAATTATTCTAAGAACCCAGAATTCAACTGTTGATTAGATAAAGTTGTCGTGAGTTCGTATTGCTCCAGACGAATGTTAACTGGCTGCCCTTACTCCAAAGGTTAGCCAGACCCAGGACGCGGGAGCTACGCCATCGCCGCTGACCGTCCACTGAGCGATTTGGGTCAATGTTTTGGCCGAGCGTCCGCATCGGCGGCGCCACGTTCCTCACGGATGCCGAGAAACGCGCTGCGGTGGGGTATGCGGATGAAGTGGAGGATGCGGGGGAGACGGAGGGGTAGTTCAATCCGGCGCTACCGTGGATGCCGGGAGGGCAGCAGGGAGGCGGTGGCGTTGTCAGTCCGGATGCCAAGATTTCAAGTCTTGGTCTAACGCAGATGACGCCTTTGCCTCCCTTTCCGATAACGGGGATTTACGCACCCAGTCCAGGTTCTCCGTATCAATTCTTTGAGTTGGACGCGATTCCGAAGTGATCGGCTTGGTTTCCCTTGGCTATTGGTCTAAAGTCTCACCAAGGTTGGATGGATTGCCGGGATCGCCATGGCTGAACGGGACATTGATGGGGAGGGGTTGTCGGTCCACGTGATGAGAGCACTGGGGACTAATCTCATATCCAGTGCGGTAGCCATCAAGTTCGCTGAATTGTTGCTTAGTGATCGCTATGGCAAAGCTGAGTTGATGCGGCAACTGCCCTTGCAAGCAACGCTTCTTGATGATCGATGGATCATAATCGGGTGCGAACAGCAGTACTCCGGTCAGAGAGGCCGCGATGGAAATCTGGGCTATGGCCGTGTCCGAATTTGCATCTCACAGATTGATGGACGTGTTATTGACTTCACGTTTGTTGAGGCATTTCCAAGTTCTGCTTCACAAGGCAGTTATACCGCATCAAACCGCATCCCACCCGCATGACCAAACACGCCCGCCGCAATCGCAATATTGGAAAACGCAAGGCCGCTGGCAGGCCGGGCGGGATACCCGAGGCTTTGAAGCAGTTGTGCATGGGTCTCGACCCCGAACTGCTGCACTATGACAAGGTGGGCCTGGACCTACCCAGCCTCGCCGCTCATGCCGTGCGCCATGTCCGGTCGGAGGGTGTGGCTGAAATCCGTGGCGTGCTTGCCGGACTGCTTGGCGCCGGCTGGTCCGCTGACGACATTTACGCCTGGTGGCTGTCCACTGGCTCAAGACTTCGCCTCGCGCCAAAGGGTAGTATCGTCATTTTACTGACGGAAATTCACCGGCGGCTCGTGCCCCGGCCCGCCAAGCCGAATCCAGGGCGCGGGAGCTACCGCCATCGCCGCTGACCGTCCGCGCGCTGGTAAGACCTGGCCGCCACCGATGAGCGAGCTGCTGCCATTTGTCTGCGATGCCATTGACACGCAGGACCTTGACCTGGAGATGCCGCCACACCGATCGCTAGCGCAATTCGCCGCCAGCCGTCTGCATCCGAGCCTGAAGGTCAAAGCCGTCCGCACGCTCGACAGGCTGCTCGACGGCCGGCTGTCCGATGCCGAACTGAAGGGCTGGATGAACCGCTCGTTGCATGATGTTGGCATCCGCAACGCCAAGAGTGCGGGCAAGTTCCTCCGTGAGCTGCGCCAGTGCCTCGCTGATCCGCCGCCGCGTTAGCCACGACTATCTCCGGAATATCCGAACCGCCCCAAACATGGTCCCCCTCCATGACCGCTCCCGCCTTGCCGTTCGAGCTGAAACGCACCGGGCTCGCCCTCACTTCGCTCGATGCCGAGGGCACATTCGAGGGCTATGCGTCCCTCTTCAACGCCGAGGATCTGGCGCGCGACATCATCGCCCCCGGGGCCTTCCGGGCCTCGCTGGCCAAGCGCGGCGCCAGTGGCATCAAGATGCTGTTCCAGCACGATCCAGCCGAACCCATCGGCGTCTGGCTGGACATAGCCGAGGACGCCCGCGGGCTGAAGGTCAAGGGCCGCCTGATGCTGGACGTGGCCCGCGCCCGCGAGGTGCTCAGCCTGATGAAGGCCGGCGCGCTGGAAGGGCTAAGTATCGGATTTCGCGCCGAAAAAGCCGCGCGCGATCACCGCTCCGGCGTCCGCACCTTGCGCAAGATCGACCTCTGGGAAATCTCCGTCGTCACCTTCCCCATGCAGCCGGGCGCAACCGTCACGGCGGTGAAATCCGGCACGCCCACCGGCGAGGCCGCCTTTGCGCAAGCCATGCGCCACGCCGCCGCCCGGCTGAAACTCCTTAGCCAAACCAACAGCAGAAAGATGAGGATCGGACAATGACCGCAACGACCACCGCAGCCCCCGAAACCAAGGCCATGGGTCCGGAGGCGCGTGCCGCCTACGACCAGTTCATGCGCAATTTCGAGACCTTCAAGGCCGAGAACGATGTGCGGATCGGCGAGATCGAGCAGCGCGGCTCTGCCGATGTGCTCAGCGAGGACAAGGTCACGCGCATCAATGCCGCGCTGGATGAGCAACGTGGGCTGATTGATCAGCTGATGCTGAGGCAGGCCCGCCCCGCCCTCGGCGGCGCCGCGCCGCGCACCGGCGTGCAGATGCAGCACAAGGCCGCCTTTGAGGCCTATGTCCGCAAGGGCGAGCCGGGAGCGCTCGCGGCGCTGGAGGCCAAGGCGCTCTCCATCGGTTCGAGCACGGACGGCGGCTACCTGGTCCCCCCCGAGACGGAAGCGGCGGTGACGCTGGCCATGCGCGACATCTCGCCCATCCGCGCCATCGCCTCGGTTCAACAGGTTTCCAGCAACATCTACCTCAAGCCCTTCTCCACAAGCGGTTTTGCGGCCGGCTGGGTGGGTGAGACGGCGGCCCGCCCGCAGACGGCGACGTCAACGCTCAGTAACCTGACGTTCCAGACGATGGAACTCTATGCCATGCCGGCGGCCACCAACCAGTTGCTCGACGACAGCATCATCAACATCGACCAGTGGATCGCCGACGAGGTCAAGGTCACCTTCGCCCAGCAAGAAGGCACGGCCTTCGTCGGCGGCGACGGCATTTCCAAACCCAAAGGGTTCCTCAGCTATCCGATGATCGCCCAGGCGTCCTATGCCTGGGGCTCGCTCGGCTACCTGGCCACCGGCGTCGCCGGCGCGCTGCCCGCCGCCAACCCGAGCGACCGCCTGATCGACCTGGTCTACACGCTGAAGGCCCAGTACCGGCCCAACGCCCGCTGGATCATGAGCCGTGGCACCCAGGCCGTCATCCGTAAGCTGAAGGATCAGTATGGCGATTATCTCTGGCAGCCGGCCCTGACGCCGGGCGGCGCGCCTTCGCTGATGGGTTTCCCCATCGCCGAAAGCGAGGACATGCCCGCCATCGCTGCCGGCTCCTTCTCGCTGGGCTTCGGCGATTTCGGCCGCGGCTACCTCATCGTCGACCGCGTCGGCATGCGCATCCTTCGCGATCCGTTCACGGTCAAACCCTTCGTGCTGTTCTACACCACCAAGCGCGTCGGCGGCGGCGTGCAGGATTTCGACGCCATCAAGCTGTTGAAGTTCGACGTGAGCTGAAGAGTCAGGCGGGGCGGGACCGGCGACCGCCACGCCTCCGCGTCCGTCCGTGTGCCCCTCCCTCGCACGGACGGACGCGCCCCTTCTTTCCGCTTCATCCCTCATCCCTAAACCCTCCTCCCTCAATTCCCGAGGCTCCATGTCCCTCGTCCTCACCTCGCCCCCGGCGCAGGAGCCAGTCTCGCTTGCCGACGCCAAGGCGCACCTGCGCGTGGACGCCGGCGACGACGATGCGCTCATCACCCGGCTCATTACGGCTGCGCGATCCGAGCTGGAGCGGGGCCTCGGCCGCGCCCTGATCAGCCAGTCGTACACCTACTATCTTGATGCATGGCCCGGGGGATTCGCGGTTACCCTGCCCGTCGCGCCCGTGCAAACGATTGATCAAGCGCGGATTTATGCGCTCGACGACAGCTTCGCCATCCTGCCGCCAGCGTCTTATCTGCTCGACGGCCTGGGCTCGCCGCCGCGCCTGATCCGCCGCGGCACGCTTCCCTGGCCGGTGCCGCTGCGGCCGGGCAACGGCATCGCCATCGACTTCACCTGCGGCCACGGCGCGCAGCCCGCGGATGTTCCGGCGGCGCTGCGGGTGGCGCTGCTGATCCTGGTGGCGCACTGGTACGAGCACCGGCAGCTCACCGAGCCCGGTGGCGGCGGTCCCGCAACGACGCTGCCCGAGATGGTGCGCGATCTCATCTCGCCCTACCGCGTGAGGCGGCTATGAGCACGCCCGCCATCGGCAACCTGCGCCGCCGCGTCGCGATTGAATCCGCCACCCGCACAGCCGACGGCGGCGGCGGCGTGGCCGTCACCTGGAGCTCCATGGCCACCGTCTGGGCAGAGATCAAGGCGCTTTCCGGCGCGGAAGCCGTGATCGCCGAGGGGCTACAGGGCAAAGTGACGCACGAGATCATCATCCGCAAGCGCATGGATGTCTCGCCGGCCATGCGGCTGCGCTATGGGGCGCGAATCTTCACCATCTGGGCGGTGCTGGACCGCGACGGCCCCGATCCGTTCATCCGCATCCAGGCCGAGGAGCGTCTCCAATGAGCGGCAGCGCCAGCTGGCAATTGCAACAGGCCGTCTACGGCGCGCTCAGCGGCAACGCGCCGCTCGCCGCGCTCCTGGGCGGCCCGCGCGTGTACGACGATGTTCCGCATGCAGCGGCCTACCCGTTCGTGACCATGGGGCAAACTTCAAGCTCCGACTTCGGCACCGCGACCGAGGATGGAGAGGAGCACATACTGTCGCTGCACATCTGGTCGGCGGCGGGTGGGCGCGGCGAGGCGCAGGTGCTTATGGGCGCTATCCGCGACATCCTGCACAACGCGGCGCTCACACTCAGCGGGCACACGCTGGTCAACTTGCGCCAGCAGTTCGCCGACATCCGCCGCGAGGCCGACGGCATCACCATCCATGGCCTCGTGCGTTACCGCGCGGTCACCCAGCCCTTGTGAAATCCTCAATAAGGACAGAGACATATGGCAGCCCAGAAAGGCCGCGACCTGCTGCTCAAGGTCGATCAGACCGGCACCGGAACCTTCATCACCGTCGCGGGCCTGCGCACCCGCACACTGGCCTTCAACACCGCGACGGTGGATACAACCAATGCGGACAGTGTGGGGCCGTGGCGCGAGCTGCTGGCGGGCGCCGGGGTCAAGAACGCGCGCATCACCGGCAACGGCATCTTCACTTCCAATGCCAGCGACGCGCTGGTGCGCGATGCCTTTCTCAACGGCACAATCCGCAATTGGCAGGTGATCATTCCCGCCTTCGGCACCGTGCAGGGGCCGTTCCAGATCAGCGCGCTCGACTATGCCGGTCAGTACAATGCCGAAGTGACCTTCGACATCACGCTGGAATCGGCGGGTCCGCTCACCTTCGCTTGAAGCGCGCAGTAAGCAGGAGAAACCCATGGCCAATCCGCATCGCGGCGAGATCGAGGCGGTGCTCGATGGCGCGCCCTACCGGCTGTGCCTCACACTTGGCGCGCTGGCCGAACTGGAATCAGCGTTCGGCGCCGAGGACATGCTCGCCTTGGCTCAGAGGTTTTCGGGCGGGCGAATCGCCGCGCGCGACGCCATCCGCATCCTCGGTGCGGGCCTTCGCTCAGGCGGGCACATGATCGACGACGGGGCGGTAGGCGATATGCGGGTAGACGGAGGGGCAGCCGCCTTCATTGACATTGTCGCGAGGTTGCTGCGCGCGACTTTTGGTGAGCCGTGACCGGAGCCCGCGAGCCTTTCAATTGGACCGCGGCCATGGCCTTCGGGCTTGGCGTGCTGAAGCTGCCTGCCCGGGACTTCTGGTCGATGACCCCCCGCGAGCTCGACGCCGCGCTCACCGGCCACTATGGCCGCCGCCGGGCGCAAGGCGCGCCAGACCGCGCCGGACTGCAAGCGCTGATGCAACAGTATCCGGATCAACAGCCGACGGAGCAGATGCGGCATGACCCATAGCGTCCACACGGCCACCGCCGAAATCGCCGCCAGCGCCGATCAGCTCAAGTCCTCGCTGAACGGCATCGGCGCACTCGGCGACCAGTTTTCCTCGAAACTTGTCAATGCCTTCGACCAGGTTGCGATCAAGGGCAAGAGCCTCGACACCACGGTCAAGTCTCTGGCGGTCAGCTTCGCCGACCTGGCATTGAAGGCGGCCCTGAAGCCCCTCGAGTCGGGGCTTGGCGGCATCTTCAGCCAACTGACGGCGGGGCTGACCTCGGGCCTCGGCGGCGCCAGCGGCTCTGCTGGTCCACTGCCGCAGCCGTTCGCGGCGGGTGGCGTGATCTCATCGCCCGTCAACTTCCCACTTGGCAATGGCCAGGCTGCCATCGCCGGCGAGCAGGGGGCCGAGGCGATCTTGCCGCTGACGCGCGGTCCGGACGGCCAGCTCGGCGTTCGTTCGGGCGGTGGAGGCGGCGGCGGCAATATCACCTTCAACATTTCTACGCCCGATGTCGCCGGCTTCCAGCGCTCGCAGACTCAGATCGCGGCGATGCTCCAGCGCGGGCTGGCGGCCGGCCAGCGCAATCTGTAAGCCGCCCGAGGCAACGCCATGACATTCCACGACATCCGCTTTCCCACCGCCATCTCCAGGGGCGCAACCGGCGGGCCGGAGCGGCGCACCGATGTGGTGACGCTGGCTTCCGGCTTCGAGGAGCGCAACAGCCGCTGGGCGGACTCGCGGCGCAGCTACAACGCCGGCTACGGCATCCGCGGGATTGACGATCTGCACGCGGTCATTGCCTTCTTCGAGGAACGGCGCGGCCGCCTTTATCCGTTCCGGTGGAAGGATCACGCCGATTTCCGCTCGGGGCCGCCATCGGCCGTACCCGCCGCCACTGACCAGCTGATCGGGACCGGCGATGGAACGACGGCATCCTTCCAGCTCGCCAAGACCTATGGGAGTGTGTTCGCACCCTATAAGCGGGCGATCAGGAAGCCGGTGCTAGGCACACTGAGGATCGCCGTCGATGGCTTGGCGAAGGCAGAGGCGGTTGCCTTCACCGCCGACTACACAACTGGAATGATTGCGTTTTTGTCCGGCTTCGTGCCGGTGTTGGGAGCCTCCGTCACCGCTGGCTTCGAGTTCGATGTGCCGGCGCGCTTCGACACCGACAAGATCGAGGTCAATCTCCAGAACCTGGGCGCCGGGTCCATCCCGCACATTCCCATCGTCGAGGTGCGGCTGTGAGGCAACTCGATCCGGACTTCCAGGCTCACCTCGACGGCGGGCTCACCACGCTGGCCTGGTGCTGGCGCGTCACCCGCAATGACAGTGTGCGCCTGGGGTTCACCGATCATGACCAGGACATCGCCTTTGACGGCACGACCTTTGAGGCCGCCAGTGGCCTGACCGCAACGGAGATGCATTCCGAGGTCGGCCTGGCTGTCCCCAATCTCGAAGTGTCGGGCGCGCTGCGGTCCGACCGGCTTAATGCGGACGATCTTGCGGGGGGCGTCTACGACAATGCGGCGATTGAGATTTTTCGCGTCAACTGGGCCGCCCCGGGTCAGCGGTTGTTGATGCGCAAAGGCACGATCGGCGAGGTGAAGCGCGGCGTCACCGCCTTTGCGGCCGAAGTCCGGGGGCTCGCCGATGCCCTCCAACAGGAGCGCGGCCGGCTGTACCAGTTCAGTTGTGACGCTGACGTCGGCGATGGCCGCTGCAAGGTGGCGCTGGCCGCAGCGCAGTTCACGGGGGCCGGAGTTGTCACAAGCGTTCTTGACGCCCGCAGCTTCACTGTCAGCGGATTGGCGGCCTACCAAGAGGCCTGGTTCAGCCGTGGCCTTGTGACCTGGACCAGCGGCGCAAACCGCCCGCGCGCAATCGAGGTCAAGCGGCATTGGCTGGCGCCTGGCGGCGTCACCATCGAGATCTGGCAGGACATGGCCTTCGCGATCCTGCCCGGCGATGCCTTCACCGTCAGCGCCGGTTGCGACAAGCAGTTCGCCACCTGCCGGATAAAATTCAACAACGGCAACAACTTCCGCGGTTGTCCGCATATTCCGGGTAACGACTTCATCACCTCCTATCCCAATACCGGGGACGGAACGAACACCGGCGGAAGCAGGTTCCTATGAGCATCGACCGTAAGCAGATTGTCGCGCTGACGCGCGGCTGGATTGGAACGCCCTATCATCACCGGGCGAGCCTGCGCGGGGCGGGCTGCGATTGCATCGGCCTCATCGCCGGCGTCTGGCGTGAACTCTACGGCAGCGAACCGCAATCACCTGGCGCCTACACGGGCGATTGGGCCGAGGCCACAGGCAACGAGGCGCTGCTCGAGGCCGGGCACCGGCATCTGCGGCCGGTGGCGGTGGAAGGGATGCAACCCGGCGATGTCCTGATTTTCCGCTTACGCGGCAATGCCGTCGCCAAGCACGCCGCGATAGTGGTCAGTGCAACGCACATGGTGCACGCGCAGGAAGGCGTGCCGGTGAGCGAGATTGCGCTAAGTGGCTGGTGGCGCAGGCGAATTGCGGGCGTATTCGCGCTTCCGGGTACTGAGTAGCCAGCACGCAACTGTATGGGGGCCTCATGGCCACACTTGCTCTCGGGCTTGCCGGCGCAGCCATAGGCGGCGCGCTGCTTCCCTCGGTCTCGGTGCTGGGCGCGAGCTTGACGGGCGGCGCCATCGGCCGGGCGATCGGCGGGCTGGCCGGCAACTACATCGACCACGCGCTGTTCGGCGCCAGCGGCCAGGGCCGGGTGGTCGAGGGGCCGCGGCTTGCCTCGCTCCAGGTCATGGCCTCGCGCGACGGCGCGCCAATCCCCCGGCTCTATGGGCGGGCACGGATTGCCGGTGAGGTGATCTGGGCAACGCATTTCGAGGAGGTGGCGACCACCTCCACAAGTGGCGGGGGCGGCGGAGGCAAGGGGCTG
>Ga0209069_10000927_pt1 | contig 14409 bp, 8 predicted proteins | sample Str013_2_FD_187202 | JGI IMG/M metagenome (GOLD analysis project Ga0209069, IMG submission 187202) | Freshwater sediment microbial communities in response to fracking from Pennsylvania, USA - Straight Creek_MetaG_SC_2013 (SPAdes) (version 2) | ecosystem: Environmental > Aquatic > Freshwater >...
GTTCTGTACTTGCCTTGAGCGCCGGTAGTCGCTCACGCGCCGTCGATATTTCTTCACTAGCCAGCGCGAATTCGTCAGCTTCCCGAATCGGAATCTCATTAAGATCGACATGAAATCCGAGGCGGTCGCGGAGCGAAGCCGGCGCAAATTCGTCATCGAGGCCTTCGTCTATCCCGAGGATTGGATCGAGCATCTCTCCTGGGCAACGCTGCTGCTGTTCATCCTGACCCGCGGTCCCGGCGCCATCGCGCTCGACCGCTGGCTGGCACCGCTGGTGCTCGGCCGGCGCTAACAAAAAGGAGCGAGACGACCATGCGCAACCGGCTTCTTCTGATCGACGGCAACGTGCTGCGACGAGTTGGCTGAGCCATCGCTGCGATCGACGCCACCGACGATGGAATCGATGCGGCGGACGCGCCCGACGACCGCGCGCTGTTCGCGGTCCTCATCGGCGACGGGCGGCCGTTGATCCTCGCCGTTGCCGCGTCGTTGATCTTCGCCGGCGGCTTCGTCATCTACCTCGCCGTCAGCCGGCAGCTCCTGCCTCACGACTTGCGTTACCTCGGCATGTCCGCCGACGAGTTGGATCGCGTTGCCGACGGTCGGCTCGTCGACTTCATGGTTCACGACCGCGTCTCGTGGGGCGCAACGCTCATCGCCAACGGCGTGATCTTCACGTGGCTGGCGGCGTTCCCGCTGGCCGCCGGACGGGTCTGGGCGTGGTGGGTGATCACGGTGACCGGTGCTATCGGCTTCATCAGCTTCGCCTCGTACCTCGGTACTGGCTACCTCGACACGTGGCACGGGCTCGGCACGTTGTGCCTGTTGCCGGTGTTCTGGTTCGGCGTCGTGCGCGCTCGCCCGCGGCCGATCAGCTGGTCGATCATTTGGCGACCAGCCTGGTGGGGTCAGCGACGAGCGATGGCCGGACGGTTGCTGGTCGTCGCCAGCGGCGGCGGGCTGATGATGGCTGGCCTCACGATCCTGACGATCGGCCTGACGTCTACCTTCGTCGCCAGTGACCTTCGCTTCATCGGGCTCGATCGCGCCGTACTCGACCAGATCTCGACGCGCCTCGTGCCCTTGGTGGCGCACGACCGCGTCGGCTTCGCGGGCGGGGTGATCGTCGGTGGCTTGCTCGTCGCGGCGGTGGCTTGGTGGGGTCAAGGCCGCGCCGCTCGGCAAACCATTGCCGTCGCCGGCACGGTGGCCTACGGCGCAACGCTCGCCGTCCACGTCGGTGTCGGTTACACCGACGTGCTCCACCTTGCGCCGGCGCTCGTCGGCACGGTGACGATGCTCGCCGGCATCGTCGGTTGGTGGCTCGCCGAGCGCGATGAGACGTCGCCGCAACGGGGCCGGGGGAAACGGTGAGCAAGCGCGTCACCGTGCTTGACGGCGGGATGGGGCGCGAGCTGCTGCGAATCGGGGCGCCGTTCCGACAGCCCGAATGGTCGGCGCTGGCGTTGACAGAGGGACCCGAGTGGGTTGTCCAGGCGCATACGAACTTCATCGATGCCGGTGCCGACGTGATCACCACCAACAGCTACGCCATCGTCCCGTTCCACATCGGCGAGCATCGGTTCGCGGCCGAGGGTCGCGAGCTCGCCGCGCTCGCCGGCCGCCTCGCTCAGCAAGCGGCAACTCGAGCATCGACGCCGCCCGTGGTCGTTGCTGGATGCTTGCCCCCGTTGTTCGGGTCCTACCGGCCGGAGCTGTTCGATGCCGACGACGCGCCGCGGCTGATCGACCCGCTCGTCAACGGACTGGCCGAGCACGTCGACATCTGGCTCGGCGAGACGCTCGGCTCGATCGGTGAAGCGCAAGCAGTGCGCGACGCGCTTCATCGGGCCGATCGCGCCGACGCCCGACCGTTGTGGATCTCCTACGCGCTGAACGACGACTATCATCGCGGTGTGTTGCACTCAGGCGAACCGGTCACCGATGCGATCGCCGCGGCGATCGATCTCGGCGCGACTGCGGTGCTGTTCAACTGCTCGCAGGCGGCGACGATCACCGCGGCGATCGACATCGCCGCCGGCATCGCTGGTGATGAGGTGTCGATCGGCGGGTACGCGAACCGCTTCCTGCCGCCGCGCGCCAACAACGTGCCCGCCGACCACGTGCACGCGAACGAAGACCTCTCTGCGCTCCGCGACGACCTCGACCCGATCAGCTACCGAGCCGTCGTCGCTCGATGGATCGCCGACGGAGCAACGATCGTCGGTGGCTGTTGCGGTATCGAGCCCGCGCACATCGCCGAGCTCGCTGCGCTGGCATCGACCATCAACACCTGAGCAGCGCGTCAAGATGGTTCGGCGCGGCTAGCCGGCGGCACGCTTGCGGGGATCGGGCGGGAAGGCGCCTGCAGCCGTGATCGCGTTCGACACACGCTCGGCGGTGGCGATGACCGCGTCGAGCCGCGCGCCGAGCGCGTCGACGAGAGCCTGCTGCGACCGGTCCGTGGCATCCTCTATCTGGGCGCGCATCGTTCGCCCGGCGGCGGAGAGCACGCTGCCATCGACCCAGCCCCGAGTCGCGAGCCGTGCCATCACCGCGCTGATCGCCTCAGGTCCGTAGCCGCGGCTCGACGAGTACTCGCCGACCGAGTAGTCGAGCCACAGCTCGGTGAGCAACGACATCTCCAACGGATCGAGGCCCTCACCGATGCACACGGCGAGGTGACCGTCGCCGCGGTGCTCACGCACCAGCTCGGCGCCGCGCCACAACCGTCCGAGCGCGGCTGTGGGGACGGCCAGGTCGCGCAGACCGCTGAACAACGGTCGCGCCGTCGCATCGATGTGCCTGGTCGCGTCGAGCAGCGCGTCACCGGCGGCGCCGATGTCGTCGGTGTCGGCGACGATGTTGGTCAGCGACTCGATCGCACCGGCCTCCCGTGCCGCCAGCACGGCGTGGCGACCGATCGATGTCCGGCCTTGCTCGTAGACCGCTGAAAGGAACGTCGGCTCGAACACGCCGAAGGTCGCGACGACGACGCCGGCTGGCGGCTCGCCGAGTGCGGCCGCTCGGCCCCAGACGTAGGACTCGAGGAAGCTGAGACCAAGCGGTTCCAATCGATCGTGCACGGCTTTGGCCCACCAACCCTGCGTGGCGATCGGTTCGAGCGCGTCGCGCAAGCGGCGAGCCGGCGACTGTGGCAGCGACGGCGACGGGAGTGGCTCCGGCGGCGTCGCGAGGTACACGGCGGCGATGTCAGCGAACTTCATAGGACGTCGACGGTATCGCGTCGCCGTGCCGCCCGGACTCGGCTCGTATCAGAGCGCGATCACATCGGCGACTCGCCGCGTACCATCCCGAGGCCGGTCGCCTTGAAGCCGAACAACCACAGCAGCTCGTCGGACGCGTAGCGACGGATCGCTGGGTCGAGCGACAAGAACCAGTTCTCCTGGGTCCGATAGATCGGTGGTGTGTACCAGGCGAAGATGCCGGCGCGTCGTTGATCGACGGTCGAGTTGTTGCCGGTGCGATGCCAGACCCGTCCCTCGAATGCGATCATCGTGCCCGCCGGTGCCTCGAGCGCGACGCAGTCGGCGGTCCGCTCCTCGCCCGTGGGGGGACGGTTCAGGCGATGGCTCCCAGGCACGACGCGCGTCGCGCCATTGTCGGCAGTGAAGTCGTCGATGCACCAGGTGACGTTCAGACCCTGGACACCTGACCACGGTTGAGGCATGTAGAGCTGGTCGGCATGGAGCACCATCTCGCCACCGCCGGGGCCCGTGATGTTCGCCGAGATGTTCGACAGCAGTGCCGGCCAGCCGATCATCGCCCTCACGAGCGTCAGCGCACTCGGATGTTCGACGAGATCGCAGAACACTGGATCTCTGCTCGGCAACGCCCAGACGCGCTGGTTCGTCTTGTCATCGTCGTAGTCGAGCTTGAAGGGCGCGACGCGACCGCGGGCCGCGTCATCGTCCGCGGCCCGATAGAGCGCGTCACGGATCCGAACGAGCAACTCGGGCGAGAGTGCGTCGGCGACAAGGCACACGCCGTGCTCGCGCAGGTTCGCTTCGGCGCGGACGAGGTCATCGGTGAGCGAGGGGAGAGCGCCGGTCATCGGCGGCCCGCTTCGTCGTGGTTGCGGAACCTCTCCGCAAGCTCTTCTTGGTTGCCGCCGTAGTAGCCGAGCCGACGCAGGAACTGCTCGTCGGCGGCTTCGACGACATCGGGATCGAGGGCGCGGTTCCAGTTCACCTGCGGACGGATCCACGGCAGCACGTAGTAGCCGAACAGCGCGGCGCGATGGCGATCGCTCGTCACGTTGATGCCGGTCTGGTGCCACAGACGACCGTCCATCACCATCAGCGAGCCGGCCGGCGCCAGCACGGGCACGGTGTCGTGCACCTCGCCCGGCGTCGGTCCGTGACCGAGCCGATGGCTGCCCGGCACGTAGCGGGTCGCACCGACGTCCTCGGTGTAGTCGTCGAGGATCCAGCCGACATTGATCGCCAACGGCGACGTCGGCCACGGCGGCACGACGTAGCCCTGGTCGGCATGGAGGCCCATCGCACCCGAACCGGGGCCCGTGATGTTGGCGCTGAAGTTGGAGATGATCCAGCTCGGGCCAAGGGCCGCGTCGACGAAGCGCGTTGCCAACCGATGACCGATCAGCTCGATGAAGACGGGGTCGAGGTTGAACAGCAAGAAGACGCGACGGTTGTTGCCGTCAGGATCGAAGCCGTAGCCGCGCGTCGGCACGCCGCGCGAGTCGGATCGGTCGGCCGCAGCCCACAGACGAGCACGAACGTCGGCACACTCGTCGGCATCCAATGCGCCGGCCAAGATCGCGACGCCGTGCGCGTCGACGTCAGCCAGCGCGTCGTCAATCGATGTGGTCGGTGTTGGGTTGTCGTGCATGTCAGGTCTGCTTCGTCAGCGTGCGGACGTTGTAGACACGCTTGTGGATGTACCAGCGCCCGTCGCGACGAACGTAGTCGTCGGTGTACTCGCCAACGATCGAGAGCTTGCCGCCGGCGTTCGGTCGCAGCAGCTCTTGCTGATACCACGTCGCATGGGCGCGGTCGCCGTCGACGACGATCGGACCGGCGGAGGCGAAGAAGCCGTCAACCGTCATCGTCGACATCGCGCCGACCCATTGGGCGACGATCGCCGTGCGACCGTGGACCTCGTCACGGCCGGGCAGGCTCCACGTCCCGTCGTCGGCCCAGTTGGCGCCCCAAGCGTCGGCGTCGAAGCGCATCACCGCGTCGTTGTACGACTCGATCAGCTCGCGGATGGCGAGGCGGTCTTCGATTGGTCCGCTCGAGATCATCGTCTACCCCCACCGGCATGTCGTCGTAGGCACGGTACCCGCGTCGTCGACTGGCACGCGCATGACACATGCGCGCGCTCCCCAGCGGCGAGCGCCCAGCGGCCAGGACTCCGCGCCGGTCGAGCGTCGTCATCAACACTCGCCGACGATCTCACCTCGCGCTCGCTACGGTGACCATCATTGCCCGGGTGGCGTAACTGGCAGGCGCAGGGGGCTTAAACCCCTCAGGAGGAGACTCCGTGCGGGTTCAAGTCCCGCCCCGGGCACCGATCTAGCAGGCACGATATCAGGGTCCGGCTTCGGCGGTGTCTGACGCGCGCACCCAAAGCGAGCTGCCGCCAACGTGCGCGACTACCGCCGGGCCGTCAACCTGCGCGCCGAGTTCGCCGCTCGTCGGACCGTGCTCGAGTAGTGCTCAACTCGCCCGGCGAGGGCGGGGTACGAACTCGAAGTCGAGCGCGTCGGCGAGCGCGGTCAACGTCACGATCGTCGGGTTCGGATTGTCAACGCTGAACAACCGGCGCACCACTTCGGGAGCGAGCTCGGCACGCCGAGCAAGCTCGGCTTTCGAGAACCCCAACTCCTCACGACGCTCATCAAGCGCCCGGACCAACCGATCAACCTGCTCGATCCGCCGCCGGGCCTCCTCATACGCCTCGCCGTAACCCGGCTCAACCGCGCGACCAGCGAAGTACCGGTCAGCACCCGTCACCTTCCGATCAGCCACACCCTAGAGTGTAACACAAGAGTTACGCCGCAACCACGCTCGGTCCCGTAACGCAAGGGAGTCGCCCCACGATCCCGAACGTTGGTGCAGGACCATCAACCCACACCGACCCCGCCCTAGCCCACCGTCCCCGCTCGCCCTCGGCGGGCACGGCCCGAACACCCACAGCGTGCGCGCCGGCAACGTGAGCAATCCTGCGCGCGAGGAGTGGGCCGTAGTCGGTCGGGTTGTGAAGAGGCCCGACGCGCAATCATGCGCGGCAATACCGGATGCATGGCCCGGTTGGCACGGCGAGAGGCGTTGGCTCCGTCGTAGACGAGCTTCAGGCGTCGCGCACGAACGCGATCGAGTCGTTGAACGCACGGTTCCGTCGCGCCGTGCGCGCTCGGGGGCACTTCCCAACCGAGCAGGCCGCGTTGAAATGTCTCTACCTCGTCGTGCGATCCCTTTGACGCCACCTCTCCACGGGCGCTGGGGGACGGTCGAGGGTGGACGCGGTGTGGACGGGTGACCCCAGCCGGCAAGCCCGGCGGGCGGGTGCGCAGTGGCCGATCCTCCGCGCCGCCGATCCTCCGCGCCAGGGATCTTGAACGTACGCTGACACTGTCGTCCCTCGCTCGTTCGAGCGCGACCGTCTTCGTGTGAGCTTATCCTCCAGGAATGTCGACCATTGAGCCTCGAGGGCGGGGTTTGGGGTGAGCGACGGAGTAGGGCCGAGCCGCCGTCGTGAGCGCGCCGACGCCCACCTCCCCCGCGATCGGCGGCGCAGCATCGCCGACGGCCGGGATCTGCCCGAACATGTGCAGGGCGCAGCGCTGTTCGCTGATGTATCGGGCTTTACGCCCCTCACCGAGGCGATGGCTCGAGTGCTTGGGCCGCAGCGCGGGGCGGAAGAGCTGGCCGTCCACCTTGATCGCGTGTTCAGCGCGATCATCGATGAGATCCACGGGCACGGCGGCGAGGTCATCTACTTCAGCGGCGACGGGTTGACCTGCTGGTTCGACGATGACGATGCGAGTTGTGCGGTGGCCTGCGGCCTGGCGATCCAGCGCGTCGTCGCGGCGGCCGGCGATGTCGAGATCGGGCCGAACTCCCGGGCGCACATCGCGATGAAGGTGGTCGTGTCCGCGGGCCAGGCGCACCGGTTCGTGGTCGGCGACCCGTCGGTGCAGCTCTTCGACGTGCTCGCCGGGCGACCGGTGGACGAGCTGGCCGAGGCCGAGCATCTCGCCGGGCGCGGCGAGGTCGTCGTGACGACGTCGGTCGCGCGCCATCTCGCCGACCGGCTCCACGTCACGGCCTCCCGGCAGGATGGCGACGTCACGGTGGCGGTCGTGGCTGCTGTGCGTTCCGCGACGTCACGTTCGCCACCTCGACGCGACGCGGTCCTCGATGACGAGTTGGTTCGGCCGTGGGTTGCGCCGGCATTGTTCGCCCGGCTCCAGGGGGACCGCCGTGACGGGCTCTTGGCGGAGCTGCGCCCTGCCTGTCCTCTGTTCGTGCGCTTCGCTGGCATCGACACGCGGCGCGACGACGCCTCGGCGCGCCTGGACGCGTTCGTGCGCCACTGCCAGACCGTCGTGTCCCGCTTCGGCGGTAGCGTCGTCCAGCTCACGCTCGGCGACAAGGGCGCCTACCTCTATGCGGTCTTCGGTGCGCCGCTCGCGCACGAGGACGACGCTTCCCGGGCGGCAGCAGCTGCCATGGCGCTGCTCGCCTCGGACGACAGCAGCGAGGGCGCCGAGCTCCAGATCGGTCTTGGCTACGGACGCTTGTGGAGCGGCACCTACGGGCATGCCGAGCGGCGCGCCTTCTCGTGCATGGGAGACGCAGTGAACCTCACGGCGCGGCTCATGATGCGCGCGCCAACGGGCCATGTCTATGCGATGGCGGCCGCGAGCGAGGCGACCGGATCCGAGTATCGATGGGCACCCGTCGGTGCCCTCGCGATGAAGGGTCGGGCCGAGTCCGTGCCCGTGGTGACGTTGATCGGCCGCGACCGTACCGGCGTCCGCTCACCGAGGCTCGGCCACCTTCCCTACGTCGACCGGGTAGACGCCGCGCTCCAAATGGCACGCTGGCGTGACGAGGCGAGGATCGTGGGGCGCGTTGTCACCGTGGTGGGGGAGACCGGGATAGGAAAGTCCCGACTCGTCGCCGAGGTGCTTCGCGATCAACTTCCCGGCACGACGGTGCTGGAGGGCGCGGCCGACGCCTTCGAACGCTCCACCAGCTACCTCACGTGGCGCCCGATCTGGCGAGCGCTCCTCCAAGCAGACGGGCGCGTCGACGTCGAACCCGCCGCTGCCGTGATCGGCGCGCTGCGTCCGCTCGGTCCAACACATGTCGCGCGGGCCCCGTTGGTCGGCGCGGTGCTCGGACACGAGCTGCCCGACAACGCTCTCACGGCCAGCTTCGACGCCAAGCTCCGCAAGGCGTCCCTCGAGGCGTTGCTGGCCGACGTCCTTCGCGCCCGCGCCTCGACTGGCCCCATCGTCGTCGTGCTGGAGGATGCACAGTGGGCCGACGAGCTGTCGATCAACCTCTTGGAAGCGCTCGCCTGGGCATCGGTCGGGTTACCCGTCCTCTTCGTCCTCGCGCTTCGCCCGGCGGACGCGCCAAAGGAGCTGTGGGCCATGCGACGTCTACCTGGCTTCCGTCAGCTCGACGTTGGCGAGCTGGCCCGCCCTTCGGCCGAGCAGCTCCTGCGGGCGAAGGTGACCGAGCTGTGGGGTGCAGGCACGGCGGTCGTCCCTGAGCTCGTGGCCTTTGTGGTGGAACGGGCGCACGGCAACCCGCTGTACCTCGAGCAGCTCGTCGACTGGATCTACACGCGGGGCGTCGACCCAGGGGACGCCTCGGCGATGAGGGAGCTCGACCTCCCCGACAGCCTCCACAGCCTGATCCTGAGCCGCACCGACCGGCTGGCGGAATCACCGCGCCGCACGGTGAAGGTGGCGAGCGTCGTCGGCCGCTCCTTCGCCAGTCCCGTGCTGGGAGACATCTACCCCGAGCTCGGCGATGCCGACGACATCGACGCCGACCTACGCGTGTTGGAAGAAGCAGCGATGGTCGTCCCCGAGCGCCGCGACCCGCTCCAATGGTGGTTCCGCAGCCTTGTGACGCGCGAGGTCGCGTACGAAAGCCTTCCGTTCGGTGTGCGCCGGCACATCCACGGGCGGATCGGGATCCACCTTGAGCGCCAGTCGGGCGAAGGTGCCGATCTCGACGCGCTGGCGCATCACTACGGCCTTAGCGACGACCGGGCCAAGCAGATCGAGTACCTCGATCGGGCCGGCGACGCCGCCCAACGACGGTATGCGAACGATGCGGCCATCGGCTACTTCCGCAGGCTTGCGGAACTGGTCGCCGACGACGCCCGGGCCGGTGTGTTGCTGAGGCTCGGAGGGGTGCTCGAACTGACCGGGGACTGGGCCGGGGCTCGTGACGTGCTGGAAGACGCACTGGCTGCGTCCGTGGTGCAAGCCGACGGAGAGCGCGCGGCGTGGTGCGAGGTGGCGCTGGCCGAGGTGGAACGCAAGCAGGGCCGCTACGCCGAGGCGCAGGCTCGGCTCGACCGCGCCGCCGAGGCGTTCGGCCGAGCAGGTGTCGATGCGGGCACTGCGAGAACCCGTCACCTTGCCGGCACCCTCGCAGCTCAGCAAGGCGATTACCTCCGGGCGCGGCACCACTACGACGAGAGCATGGAGATGGCCGAGCGCCTCGACGACCGGGCGGGCATGGCCGCGGCCCTGTCGAACCTCGGCATCGTCGCCGAATATGCTGGTGACTACGCCGGTTCGCTCGTGCACCACCGTCGTGCCCTTGCGTTGCGCGAGGAGATCGGCGACCGTTGGGCGCTCGCCGTGTCCCACACCAACCTTGGCATGATCGCAGTGCACGAGGCGCGTTACGACGACGCGCGCCAATCGTTTGAGGAGTCGATGCGGCTCAGCCTCGAGGTCGGAGATGGCTGGATGGTCGCGATCACCAACAACAACCTCGGGAACGCGCAACGAGGGGTAGGCGACCACGAGGCGGCGCGGACCTCGTACGGCGCCGCGGCCGAAGCGTTCATCGCCTACGACGACCATTGGGCCCTGGCGTTCCTGCTGGAGGACGTCGCCCGGCTCGCGGTGGCCGCGGGTGACGCAATGGCGGCACACGAGCTGGTCGGTGCGGCCGATGCGCAGCGCAACATCGTCGGCTCGCCCCGGTCACCGGCGTTGGACGAGGCGCTCCGCTCGGAGCTCGATCGCGCCACCCCAGCCGACAAGCATGAGGCATGCCTGGTGGCGCGCCAACGCGGCGCCGACCTCGACACCGGGGCCGCGGTCGAGACCCTCCGACGAGTGTGCCGGTCGGCGCGTCGTTGACGAGGGCGCTGCTCGGGGGCGAGAGTTAGCGCGCGACGACGATCGTCCAAACATCGGGGGACCCATTGACACGGCGCGGCACGACCATCCCGGCGCGCCTGCGCCACCACCTGCTGGTGGCGGCGGTCGTTGCCGGTCTGGTGCCCTGGTTCGCGCCAGCGGTGTCGGCCGCCGAACCGGCGGTGCCGGTGGCCTCCCCTACGACGCCCGTCAATGTCACGCTCGAACCGGTGGCGGACGCCTTCGTCGCCAGGGCCGACCCAACTACCAACTTCGGCGCGCTCGACTACATGGACGTGTACGGCGGAACCGCCCCAGGCTGTGTGGTGCCGACCGGCCCAACCTACGGACTGCTCAAGTTCGACCTCTCCTCGCTTCCCGCCGGCGCCCAGGTCACCGGCGCCACCCTCCGGATGACCTCCCGCGCCGGCTTCGCGCAGGACGGCGACGGCAACCACCACATCATCGACCTCGCCAACACGGCGTGGGACGAGCACACGGTGACGTGGGTCAACCGTCCTGACGACGGCACCGCGGCGTGGGCCGGCTCGGCGCCGGCCGGCGACCCGACGTTGCGCTCTGGTGGCGACATCCGCCAGTCGCCCGCTGCGCTGGGCAGTTCGTTCACGTTCCGCGCCACGTGCGGCGGCGACTTCCAAGGCGACGAGCAGCACGTCTTTCCTTCCAACGACGTCGACGCGAGTCGCTCGCTCGTCGACGCGGAGCGCGACTTCGTCGGCGCCGTCGAGCGCGCTCGGGCTCGCAGCACCGGCTTGCTGTCGCTCGAGGTGTTCAACCCGGCCGGACCGCAGAACAAGGCGTACTGGGCTCGCTGGTACTCTCGGGAGGCGACCGCCGGGCTGCGGCCGTCTCTGACGGTGACCTTCACCGACGCCCGCATGATGCAGGCGGTGCCGAACGGCACTCAGACGGTCGTCACGGCCCGCGTGGCCGGCCAGCCCTCGACCACCTACAGCCTCGCGTTCCAGACTTCCGACGCGTGCAGCGACGGCCGCGTCGTCCAGCCCGTGCCGCTGGGTACGACGAACGTAACGACCGACGGCTCCGGCACGGCGTACGTGACCGCCACGATCGCCGCGCCGGCCCGCCAGTACGTGAGTGGCTACGTGAGCGGTCCGGTCGGTGAGCTGACCGCGCTGTCTCGGTGCGTCGTGGTCGGACCGGACAACGACAGTTGGACGCGAGCGCTCCCGATCCCCCTTGCCGGCACGGGCTCCACCGTGAGCGGTTCGTCGAGTGGCTTCATCGACACCCGCGGCACGTCACGGTGGTACCGGTTCGCCGTGCAGCCCGGCAGCACGGTGCGGGTCCGCCTCACGAACCTGCCGGCCGACTACGCCCTCGCGCTCTTCCGCGACATCGGACAGACGTTCAGCCGGCTCAACTCGCTGCAGGACCTCAACCGCCTCAGCGCCGAGTTCTCCCCGTCGGTGTTCTCGCCATCGGTGTTCTCCCCGTCGGTGTTCTCCCCGTCGGTGTTCAGCCCTGACGCCTACAGCCCATCGGTGTTCTCCCCGTCGGTGTTCTCGCCATCGGTGTTCTCCCCGTCGGTGTTCTCGCCATCGGTGTTCTCGCCGTCGGTGTTCTCGCCGTCGGTGTTCTCGCCATCGGTGTTCTCGCCGTCGGTGTTCTCCCCGTCGGTGTTCAGCCCGTCGGTGTTCTCCCCGTCGGTGTTCAGCCCTAGCGGCCTCAGCCCGTCTGTGTTCAGCCCGGACACCTTTGCCAGCTCGCAGACCCGGAGCCTCATCGCCGCCTCGACGAACCTCGGCACCGCGGACGAATCGATCGGTGCCGACACCTGGCTGGCCACCGGTTCGTTCTACATGCGCGTCGACGGGCACAACGGTGCCTCCAGCACAGCGGCTCCGTTCAGCGTGATCGTGGCCCGAGACGACGTCCCCGACTGCGTGGGCGTCGCGCCCATCGCGGGCACCCCAGCTGGAGTGGCAGGCGGGTACCACACGGTCATCGTCCACGACGCGGCGCGCGCATCGTCGGCGACGCCCGGCAACTCCGCCGCCCAGAAGGCAACGATGCTCGCCCGCCTCGGCACGCTCGCGGCCCGGCCCGAGGTGGCCGGCGTCGTGGTGGATCTCGGAACCGACGCTCGGTTGCAGGCCCTGCGCGCGCAGGCCGACGCGCACCCCGACTGCCCGTACGCCACGAACCTGGTCGCTAGCGCCATCAAGGACATCGTCGACGCCTTCCGTCCAGGCAACGACCTCCGCTACGTCGTGCTCGTCGGCAGCGACGCTGCCGTGCCGTTCTTCCGCTATCCCGACCAAGGCCTGCTCGGCCCGGAGTCGGACTACGTGCCCCCGGTACGCGACCGCACGTCTTCGCAGGCCAGCCTGCGCCTCGACTACGTGCTCGGTCAGGACGAGTACGGCGCCTCGACCACGCTCAACCTCGGTGAGGGCAACCTGCCCGTGCCCGATCTCGCAGTCGGTCGGCTGGTCGAGAACGCCGCCGAGATCACCGGGCTGCTCGACGCCTACCTCGCGACGGCCCGCGGGGTCGTGCCTACACCGACGCGTTCGCTCGTGACCGGCTACGACTTCCTCAGCGACGCCGCCACCTCGGTCGCCGACGACCTCGCCGCCGGTACCGGCGCGGGCTCCACCGTCGATCGGCTCATCGCACCGAACAACATCTCGCCCCTTGACCCGACGTCGTGGACAGCCGACGCACTCCGGGTACCGCTCTTCGGGTCCCGCCACGACCTCATGTTCCTCGCCGGTCACTTCAGCGCCAACAGCGCGCTCGCCGCCGACTTCTCGACGAGCGTGCTCTCGACCGAGCTGGCGGCATCGACCGTTGATCTCACCAACAGCATCGTGTTCAGCGCCGGCTGCCACAGCGGCTACAACATCGTCGACGGCGACGCCGTGCCCGGTGTGACACAGACGCTCGACTGGGCGGAGGCCTTCGCAGCAAAACGGGCCACGCTCGTCGCCGGCACCGGGTACCAGTACGGCGACACGGACTTCCTGGAGTACAGCGAACGGATCTACGCCGGTCTGAGCCGTCAGCTCCGCACCGGCACCGGACCGGTGAGTGTGGGGCAGGCGCTGGTGCGATCGAAGCTCGCCTACCTGTCGGCCACACCCGACGTTCGGGGTCTCCACCGCAAGGCCCTGCTCGAGTCGGCGCTGTTCGGCCTCCCGATGTTGAGCGTCGATCTGCCCGCGGGCCGGCTTCCCGCTGACAGTGACCCCTCGACCGTGGTGGCGACGAGCCCGCTGACGACCGACCCTGGCCTCACGCTCGGCCTCTCGTTCGCCGACGCGTCGATCGCGCCTCGCCTCACGCCGCACATGGTGGCGCTTGCCAACCTCACCGGCGGCACGGTTGCCGCCACCTACTACGAGGGCGATGACGGTGTGGTCGTGAACCCGGCCGAGCCAGCCGTGCCGCTGGTGGACCGTAACGTGACGGTGCCAGGCAAGGTGCTGCGCGGCGTCGCCTTCCGAGGCGGCACGTACACCGACCAGACCGTCGTTCCCCTCACCGGCGCCGCCACGACGGAGTTGCGCGGTGTGCACGCCCCGTTCACCTCCTCGGCGTTCTTTCCCCTGCACCTCGCCACGGCGAACTACTACGACAACTTCGCTGGCGGCGCCACCCGCCTGCTCGTCACACCGGCACAGCACCGCACCGAACACATCGGCGACACCGCCAGCGTGGTCCGCCTGTACCAGGACGTGGACGTCCGCCTCTACTACAGCAGCAACCTGGACGGTCCGGCGCTGTCGGCGCCCCCTTCGCTCGCTGGCGTCGCGGCGTCCGTAGACGGTGCGGACATCGTGTTTCGCGCCGACGTCGTGGGGAACCCGGCCGCCGGCGTGCAGGAGGCATGGGTCACCTACACCGGAGACGGCGCATCGCGGTGGGCGTCGCTCGACCTGCACCAGTGCGTCGTGACATCGGCGCAACCGACGTTGCCCGCCGGGTGTGGCACGGAGGAGTCGACACGCTGGGTCGGCCGTCTGGCC
>Ga0209069_10000930_pt1 | contig 14392 bp, 10 predicted proteins | sample Str013_2_FD_187202 | JGI IMG/M metagenome (GOLD analysis project Ga0209069, IMG submission 187202) | Freshwater sediment microbial communities in response to fracking from Pennsylvania, USA - Straight Creek_MetaG_SC_2013 (SPAdes) (version 2) | ecosystem: Environmental > Aquatic > Freshwater >...
CTACACGACCGTTCAACCGGATACCGATCGGCTGATCAATTCGCCACTTGTAGGTTGGGTCAAGCCTTCGCGCGACCCAACAGCCGCGGACGGAGCCCTTGATTGTTGGGTCGCGCTGCGCTTGACCCAACCTACATGAAACGTTCAACCGGAGCTGGTATCAGTTGCCGCCCGCAGCATGGCGATATTCTCCCGGTAGTGCCCGCCCTTGAACACCGCCGTGCCGGCAACCAGCGTATCGGCGCCGGCTTTCACGGCGAGGGCGGCGGTCTCGGGCGTGATGCCGCCGTCCACCTCGAGGCGGATGGGACGCCCGCCGATCATGGCGCGGATGCGGGTGATCTTCTCGCTCATGGCGCCGATGTAGCTCTGCCCGCCGAAGCCGGGATTGACGGTCATGACCAGGATCAAATCGAGCCGGTCGAGCACATGGGCAATGGCGCTTTCCGGGGTCGCGGGCGTCAGCGACACGCCGGCCTGCTTGCCGAGGCTTTTGATCAGCTGCAGCGAGCGGTCGAGGTGGGGTCCGGCCTCGGCGTGCACGGTGAGGATGTCCGAGCCCGCCTTGGCAAATGCCTCCAGATAAGGATCGGCGGGTGCGATCATCAGATGCACGTCGAGTGGTTTCTTGGTGTGCGGGCGGATGGCTGCGACCACCTGCGGGCCGATCGTGATGTTGGGCACGAAATGCCCGTCCATGACGTCGACGTGCACCCAGTCGCAGCCGGCCGCATCGATGGCGCGCACCTCCTCGCCGAGCCGCGCGAAATCGGCGGATAGGATTGAAGGGGCGATGAGCAGGGTCTTGGGCATCGGGGTTCTCATGCGTGAGCCGATCGGGTCGGCTGGGCTTGCCGTGCCGTGCAGGCTCGATCGGGGGTCCTCACGGGCCCATCGCCGGATTCCGAATCGTCCGGCTGATTACAGGCGATGCAAGAGGCGGGCAGTCCGCGAAGGGCAGACTCGGCCGTGCCATCCGTTCATTCTACTTTCCGGCCGGCCTGGTACTGTTCCTCGCTGACCTGCTCCAGCCACTCCACGGTCTTGCCGTCGCTCGCTTCCTGAATGGCGAAGTGCGACATCGCGGTCGTGGCCGACGCTCCGTGCCAGTGCTTCTCGCCGGGCGGGAACCAAATGACATCTCCCGGACGGACCTCCTCGACGGGGCCGCCGGCGCGCTGCACCCAGCCGAGACCGAAGCTGATGATCAAGGTCTGGCCGAGCGGATGAGTGTGCCAGGCGGTACGAGCCCCTGGCTCGAAGGTGACGAGCGCGCCCCGCACGCGTGCAGGTGCAGGCGCGTCGATGAGCGGGTCGATGCGCACCGTGCCGGTGAAGTACTCCGCCGGACCCTTGCCCGATGGCCGCGAGCCGCTGCGTTTGATCTCCATGTCTTTGTTCTCCAACTGACCACTTCCACTAGCTCAACCGTTGCCCTTGGTCTTGGTGTCGCCGTGCCGAGCGCGGGCTTCGAGAAACTCGATGATACGGCCGGCGACGTCGACGCCCGATGCCAGCTCGATGCCCTCGATGCCGGGCGAGGAGTTGAGCTCGAGCACGGCCGGGCCGCGCCGGGAGCGCAGCATGTCGACGCCGCAGACATTGAGACCGATGGCGCGGGCGGCCTTGACCGCGGTGTCGCGCTCGGCTTCGGCGATCTCCACCGCCTCGGCCCGCCCGCCCCGGTGCAGGTTGGAGCGGAAGTCGCCCTTGCGGCCGGTGCGTTTCATGGCGGCGACCACCTCGCCGCCGACGACGAGCGCGCGGATATCGCTGCCCCCCGCCTCCTTGATGTACTCCTGCACCAGGATGTTGGTCTCGGTCGCGCCGAACGCCTCGATGATGGATTTGGCAGACGCCGCCGTTTCCGCCAGGATCACGCCAAGCCCTTGCGTGCCCTCCAGCAGCTTGATGACCACCGGCGCCCCGCCGACCTCGTTGATGACGTCCTCGGCCCGCCGCGGATCGTAGGCGAACGCGGTGCGCGGCATGCCGATCCCTTCGCGGGCGAGCAGCTGCATGCAGCGCAATTTGTCGCGGGAGCGGCCGATGGCGACGCTCTCGTTGAGGGGAAAGACGCCCATCATCTCGAATTGCCGGAGCACGGCGAGGCCATAGAACGTGATCGAGGCGCCGATGCGGGGGATCACGGCGTCGTAGACGGGCAGGGTGCGCCCGCCCTTGCGCAACGTAGGATTGTGGGCGGTGATGTTCATGTGCAGGTGGAGCGTGTTGAGCACGTCGATCGCGTGTCCGCGCTGCTTCGCCGCCTCGACGATCCGCCGATGCGAGTAGAGGCTCGGGTTGCGGGCGAGCATGACCAGCTTCATGGGGACCCTTGGATGGCTGCCGCGGTGCCGCCGGATTTGCGGGGCTCGATCAAGACACGTGGCCCGGGCGTTCCGCGGTTGTCATAGTCGATATCGCCCGGGTGAGCCAGCCGGGGATTTGACGGATCGGCTGGCAAATCGGGGGCGATGCCGGCGGCGGCGGCCGGGTGGCATCGCGTCACGTTGGCGCCATCGGGGCCGCCGGCGGGCTGCCAAGGTATTGAATTCCCTGGCAGCACGTGCGAGGGGATTGGGTAAGGCGACAGGGCTTTGAAAGGGCGGAAGCTTGCGGCGCTCAGCGACTGGCAAAGCCGGATCGAGCGGCACAGACCGGGTGAACAGGCGGGGGCGAACGGTGATCGCCATGCTGTGCGTGCTGGCCGCCATGATGGTGCCGCCCGCCGTGGCGAAGGCCCCCTGGCAGAACGGGGGTGTTCGTCTGGCGCAAGGGCCGGCAACACCGGACGTGTCTGTTCCACCGGCGAAAGTCGAGACGCGTCCCCCCGGCACTGACGCGCCCTTGCCGGCAATGGCGCCGCCCACGGCCGAAGCCGTGCAGGTCGCACCCATCCCGCCACCGCCCCAGCCGGTCGCGGTGCGGCGCGAGGTGCTGGCGCTCTATGACGGTCGCTTCGAGCGCAAGCTCAACGAGACACGGATCCATCGATTCGCCGAGATGCCATTGAATCATCTGGGTTATTCGGTGGTTTACTGGGACATGCGGAAGGGATTGCCCGATATCGAGACCACCATTCAAAAGTACCGCGCCGTTCTCACCTGGTTCCTGGAATCGCTCGACAAACCCGATGCTTACGTCGCCTGGCTCGACAAGGCCACGGATGGCGGCCTGAAATATGTCGCGCTCGGCGAATTGGCCCCGCCCGAGCCGGCCGAGCTGCTGCCGGCCCTCAATCGGGTCCTGGCCCGTATCGGGCTCGAGCACACCGGTGAATTCGTCGATGTCACGTACCGTGCTCAGATCCGCATTGAGGACAAGTCGATGATCGGGTTCGAGCGGCCGGTCGACACGGCGCTTCCCGAATTCACCAGGATGCGGCTGGTTGGCAATGCGGCTACCGCGCATCTGACGGTGGTTGTGCCGGGCAGCCGCCGGCGCAGCGACAGCGCTGCCCTCGTCACGACAAGCCCGGCGGGTGGCTATGCCGCCGCAAATTATACCTTCGCTTACGATGCGGCCATCGACCGCGCCAAATGGATCCTCAATCCGTTCGCGTTCTTTGCCAAGGCGCTCGGCGGGGAACGATTTCCGATCCCCGATACCACCACGGTTTCCGGCCGCCGCCTGTATTTCAGCCACATCGATGGCGATGGATTCAACAATGTTTCAGAGGTCGAAGGCTACCGCGATCAGCTCGCCTATTCCTCCGAGGTGGTGGCCAAGGAACTCATCGAGGCCTATCCGGACCTGCCGGTGACCGTCGGCGTCATCGATCTCGATTTCGAGGACGATTTCGGCGGCATCTCCGAAAACGAGCAGATCGCCCGGCAGATTTATGCGCTGGCGCAGGTCGAGGTCGGTACACACACGCATAGCCATCCCTACACCTGGGAATTTTTCGAGCGCTACCGCCGCCAGGACGAGGAGGATCTGATCGACCGCTACAAGCGCCCGACCGCGCACTTGCGCGATCGCGTCACCAAGGCGCTATTGAGGCTGTCGGACAAGCAGTCCGGCCTTGATCCCAATAGCCGTTACATGCCGTCGGGCTCGGACGATCTGCCACGAACCTATATGTTGAAGCCGTTCGATCTCAACCAGGAGATCGCTGGCGCCATCGCGCGCGCCACCTCGCTGGCTCCGGCCGGTAAGCAGACCATGCTGTATCAATGGAGCGGCGACACCACGCCTTTTGAGGCCGCCGTCAAAGGTACCCGGCTGGCCGGGGTCCGGAACATCAACGGCGGCGATGCGCGTTTCGACGTGGAGTATCCCTCGGTCAGCTATCTGCCGCCGATCGGCATTCAGATCGGGGCGGAGCGGCAGATCTATTCGGTCAACAGCAACGAGAATACCTACACGAACGACTGGACCGGCCCCTATTTCGGCCTGTTCAATCTCGAGCAGACGCTCGCCAACACCGAGAGCCCGCGTCGGCTGAAGGGGTTCAATCTCTACTATCATTTCTACTCGGGCGAGAAGGCGGCTGCGCTGGCCGCTGTCCGCAGTTTTCTCGACAAGGCGCGGCTTGGTCCCTATGCCCCGATTGCGGCTTCGCACTACGCGGCGATCGCCGAAGGGTTTTATTCCGCCCGGATCTTCAAGCTCGCCGAAGGCAGATGGCAGGTCGGCAACCGGGGGGCGCTGCAGACCGTGCGCTTCGATGCGGCTGAAGATGTGAATATCGACATAGCGGCGTCAACGGGTGTGATCGGCGCCGACCGGCACGAGGGGTCGCTCTACGTGACGCTCGATCCGCAGGTGGAGACGGCCGTCGTGGCGCTGGCGGGCGCCAGCACGGCGGGCGCGGGTGCGGCAGTTGTTTCGCAACCCCCAACGGCTGCGCCGGCGGTTCCATCCTATCTACCGCCAGCGGCGTCCTTGCCGGCCGATGCGGCGAAGGCCGGCGATGCCGCGTCAACGGCCACAGCGGCGCCCGCCACCGCCGCGCCCCCGCCGAAGCCCGATCAGTTCGCCATGCTGCTCAACGCGCGCTGGCGGGTGGAACGGTTCGAGCGGCGCGCCTGCGGCTTCACCGTCCGCGCGGAGGGGTACGGTGCCGGCGAGATGGAATGGCAAATGCCGCAGCATCTGCGCCGCTTCAAGGTTACCGCGGCGCGCGACGGCGAGCCGCTGTACGAGGAGCACGTGACATCGGATGCCGCGGGATTGCTGATATTCAAGATCAAGGCCAATGCAGTCCGACCTGTGGACGTGGAGGTGGCTTGCGATGACTAACGCGAGTCGGCCCGAGCCAAGGCATTTTCCGCTGGCCCGCACCGCCGTTGCTGACGAGGCCGATTGGCTCGCCGGTCGCGCCCACGTGCTGGTCATGGCCGTGCTGTTCATCGGCGGACTGACGGCCGGCTACTTCATGCTGCCGGGGATCAGCGAGAAGGTGGCTGCGCTCGAGAAGGACGGCCAGTTCCGTCTGGCGCTTCGCACCTTGGAGCAGCAATACGATCAGGGCGACCGGCGGCAGCGCACCCTGTTCCAGATGCACCGGCTCTACGAGCAGTTCGGCGACATTGCCGGCGCGCGCCGTGTGCTCGAGCAGCTGGTCGAGCAGCGCCCCCGCGATATCAACCTGAACCGCCAGCTCGCCGCGCTCTACCGGCAGGCGCAGGACGAGCCGGCCTATATCGGTGCGATCAAGGCCGGCCTCAAGCTGCGCTATCAGGAAGCCTCGTGCCGGGAGCTGATCGGGATTTTCCGGCTGCAGGGGAACGCGGTCCAGGAGGAGCAGCAGATCAAGGAATGCCGCGATCTGGGCTATGATCGAACCGAGGATCTGCTTCGTCTCGGTCTCATTACCGCGGCGGAAGGCAAGCTCGTCGAGGCGGCCTCGGTGTTGAGGACGCTCGACGACAAGCGGCGGCTGGAACAGCCCCGCGATCAATTGACCCTGTTCTCGGTGCTCCTGGAAAATAGTGAGGCACGGGATGCCTACCGGCGCGGACTGCGCTGGTTCCGCTCGGGAGGCGATGAAAACCTCGCGCTCAGCATGATCGATCAGCTGGCCGACGACGACCGCTACGATCTCGCGGTGGAGTTCGCCAAGAGCACCGGGACGCCAGGCGACGGAATTACCCTCTCGATCCCCGAGCTGATGCTGGACCGCGGCCAGATTCCCGGCGCCAAGGCGCTGCTGGCGTTATGGCTTGAGCGAGCCAAGCTGGACCAGTCGGCGCTGGCGGGACGGTTTGTGGAAGCGGCTCTGATGGCGCAGGATTACGAGCTGGCCTTTACCGGCGCGCAACGCTTCGGACTGCAAAGGATGGCGCAAAGCGATCTCGTCTCGCTGGCCGAGGCGCTGGGCGCAGCCGGCCGTCAGGCCGATTTTCATGCGGTCCGAGGCTATCTGGGGGACGTGACCGTTACGGCCAATCCGCTCCTCGATGCCGCTATCGAGCTGCTCGCCGGCAACCGCGAGCGGGCTGCGGAGCTGGTTCAGAAGGTTGATGCGACGGATCTCGACGAATGGCGCGCCATGCTGCTGTCGCAGATCAGCGCCCGACTGGGGTTGCGGCCGGCCAATGATGCGCGAACACGCGCGGGAGGCGTGGCGTCGACGGACGCGCGAGCGACCGCGGGCCAGACGCCGACCACCGGGATGGGGATGGCGTCGCCGCACGAGGCGGTGGCAACTTCACCGGCGGTTGCCGAGCGAAAGCCCGCAGCCACGACGCGGGCGGTCCGGCGGTTGAGGATCGTGCGCCGTACGCAGCGGGCGAAGACGGCGGCATCGCGTCCTCCGGGCAAAGGGCCGTGAGATGTTCAAACCATGGCACGGCCATCGGGTTCGCGCCCATTGCGCGGCAGCCTGCATTGCGCCGGCCGCACGGGCCTGTTACCACGTTGGACCAAGCACTAAAACGACGCGCAATGCGGGTTCGCTAGGGCAAGGGGCGCAAGCGTGAACGAAGCCGCGTCACAACCGGGGACCGCCACCAGCACGCTGGTGGACAGCCTGGCGAAGGGCAAAGACCGCGTTCCCGTGCTGCCGCCACTCTATGCCATCCTCGAGCTGATCATTTTCTTCGGCATCGTGGCGGTGTTGGAATGGGGCGTGCCGTCGGTCGGTGAGATCCAGGAGATCACGCCGCATCCCTTCTGGCTGGTGGTGCTGCTGCTCAGCCTGCAATACGGCACGTTGAGCGGCTTGCTGGCGGCATTCTTCGCCATCCTGATGAGCTATCTGATCGGCTGGCCCGAGGCCGACATCAACGAGAACCACTTCAGCTATCTGGTCCGGATCTGGACCCAGCCGGTATTGTGGATCGCGGCGGCGCTGCTGATCGGGCAGTTCCGCATGCGACAGCTGACACAGCGCGCCGAGCTGCGGCGGGCGCTGCTGGAGCTGACCCAGCAACGGCAGTTGATCGCCGGCCACGCTGAAGGATTGCGCAGGCGGTGCGACGAGCTCGAGCGCCAGCTGGCCGCCCGCCCCGACCCGACCGGCGACACCGCCTTGGCAGCGTTCGGCGCGCTCGGCGCCGCCCCGGCTGAGCAACTGCGCGCCCCGTTCGCACGGGTCGCCGAGTACGTTCTGCACGATGCCTGTTGCTCGCTGTTCCTGATCGAAGCGCAAAACCTGGTGCTGCAGGCCAAGGCGGGCACTGAGCCCCAGCAGGCCCCCACCGGTCGCCGTGCGGTGTTCACGCCCTCGGATGCACTGTACCGGGCGATTGTGGACGAGCGGCGATCGCTGTCGATTCTCGACGAGCAGGACGAGGCGTCACTGCAGGGGCAGGGGCTGATTGCACTGCCGGTCGAGCTGCCATCGAGCGGCGCCATTGCTGGGATGCTCAAGGTGGAATTTGTCAGTCCCGTGCATTTGGAAGCGGCGTTCGGGCAGCGGTTGCAGCTGGTGGCTGCGCAGATTGGTCACGCGCTCGAGACCCAGAACCGGAACAAGTCAAGTGCGAGCGACGTCGCCGTCGGCCGATCGCGGACGCGGGCATCGGAGCATGGATCGGTTGCTGCCGCGCCAGTGGTGCCGCGCAATACGGCTGATCTGGTCCGTTGACATGACAGCACATCAAAGCACTCCTGAGCTCGAAAACGCGGCGGTACCCAGCATCAAAAATCCGGCTTACGCCCTTTCCGTGCGCGACAGTTTGGTTGCGATTGTTGCAAGCGGCTTCGAGCTTCCGTTCATCTACGCGCAACTGTCCGGCAGGCTGCCGTTGGTGGGCCTGCTGTTTTGTCATGCGTTGGCGCTGGTCGTGCTGTCGTTTTATGTGGGCTCGCGGGCGGCGACAGGGGGCAATAGTGTGCTGCCGACCATGCTTTGGCTGGCATTTGCGGCGCTCGGTCCGATCGGCGGCCTGGTCGGGGCGGTGTTCTGCCTCGCGGTCCGGTTCAGCGGCGAGAGCGACATCCTGCTCGATGAGTGGTACGCCCGGATCAGCCGCTCGACCGAAATGGAAGCGACCGATGTGCTCTCGGAGCGTGTGGCGGTCGATCGGGTCATTGGTGTGGATGCGCCGCCGACACGCTCCTTTGCAGATGTCATCGAAACGGGTTCGATCGAGGAGCGGCAGGCCGCGCTCGGCCACATCGCCCGGCATTTCCACAGCGACTATCTGGGGGCGCTGGCCTTGGCCTTGAAAAGCCGGGAGCCTGTCATTCGCGTTCAGGCCGCGGCGGTGGCAGCCAGGATCAAGACGCCTTTATCGATCGAGCTTGGCGGGTTGCTTGCGAAAGCCGAGCACATGCTGGCCGGCCACTACGAGCCGGCGGCAGCGCTGGGCTTGTCGCATCAGCTGCGGTCGATCAGCGGATTTTCCCTGGTCGATGAGGCAGCTCGGCGATCCGCGCTGCGACTGGCAGCCGCGCTCAATGACCGCGGCCTCGATATTCTGGGCGTTCCAATCGATCGCGGTGAAAATGGCGCATCGACCTCCGAGCCGCGCGGGTTGCCCAGCCCGCTGGATGAGGGCGGGCCAAGCGGCGGGCAGCCTTCGCTCGACCACCGGCTCGCCGCCTTGTCCGACAGCCGCGCCGACACGCTGGAGGAATCGTTGCTCGTGAACGGCCGCTTTGCCGAGTTCCGCCAATTGAGACGAGCGCGATCGGCATCCCGCGTCGCGGCCGGGTAGGTTCATGGGCATTGCCGAAACCATCCGTGGTCGATCCTCCGGCATCCGCTCCCGACGGGGAGTTGATGCACGCTCGCGTCTGCCGCAGGCCGACGTCTGCCTGATCGTCGAGGGGTGCTACCCCTTCGTTCCCGGCGGCGTTTCAGCGTGGATCGACTGGCTGTTCCGCAGCGAGCCCGACGCAACCTTCTCCGTCGTCACGCTGTGGCCGAAGCGAGGCCCCCTGCAGCCGCGCTATCAGCTGCCAGCCAATGTCGTCGGGCTCGACCTGCTCTATCTGCAGGATTTCGGCGCGGCCCCGGCGCGGCACCGGTCGGCAGGCACGCAGGTGCAGCGGCTCGGGGATGCGCTCGTCGATTTCCTGGAGCAGGGTTCGATTGAACGTTTTCATAGCGTCACCGAGCAGCTGAAAGCGGTCCGCAGCACGGCGCCGCTGGAACGGCTGTTCAACTCACCGCTGGCCTGGGAGGTGATCCGGCACATGTACGAGCGCATGATGCCGCACGGCTCCTTCCTGCACTTCTTCTGGGCTTGGCGCGCGCTGCTTGGCGGCCTGTTCGCGACGGTGGAGTTCGCGTTGCCGCGCGCTTCGCTCTATCACACCATTTCGACCGGTTATGCCGGCCTGCTGGCGGCGCGGGCGGGACTGGAGACCGGCAGGCCGGTGGTGCTCACCGAGCACGGCATCTATACCAACGAGCGCCGCATCGAGATCCTGATGGCCGATTGGGTCGCCGATACGGTCGACAAGGGGCATAACCTCGCCGATGCCAGGTTCGATATCCGCGACATGTGGATGCGCGCGTTCGAGGCCTACGCCCGTGCCTGTTACGGCGGTTGTGCGCGTATCACGACGCTTTACGACGACAACCAGCGCGCGCAACGGTTTCTGGGCGCCGACCCGGCGCGGCTGCAAGTCATCGCCAATGGCATCGACGTATCCCGGTTTGCCGAGGTTACACCGGCAGGCCAGGGCGATCGGCCGACCATGGCGCTGATCGGCCGCGTGGTGCCGATCAAGGATGTGAAAACCTACATCACGACGGCGAGCCTGTTACGCGAGCGGGTGCCGGAGCTGAGAGCCTGGGTGCTCGGACCGCTGGATGAGGATCCCGGCTATGTCGGCGAATGCCGGGCGCTGGTCGACGAACTCGGGCTTGCCGGGTGCGTCGAGTTCGCCGGCGCTGTCAACGTGGTCGACTACCTCTCACAGATCCACGTCGTGGTGCTGTCGAGCCTGTCGGAAAGCCAGCCGCTGGTCGTGCTCGAGGCGGGGGCGGCCGGTCTGCCGTTCGTTGCGACCAACGTCGGCTCGTGCCGGGAGATCCTGGAAGGCCGGCCCGACGAGCATCCTCCGCTCGGCGCGGGCGGGCTCGTCACCAATGTCGTGGCGCCAGCCGAAATCGCCGATGCGGTCGCGGTGCTGCTGGCGGATGCCACGATGCGGGCCCGCTTTGGTCAATCCCTCAAGGCTCGGGTCAAGCGCTACTATACGTCCGAACAGGCCGCCGCAGCCTATGGCAAGCTGTATCGGGATCTGATCGGGAACTCAGGACGCGCGCAGTCGCCGTCCGCTGCCGGCGGGGAGGCGTGAACCATGGCCGGCATCGGTTTCGAACTGCGAAAGCTCAGCGGTCACGACAGCATCTTCCAGACGCTGGCATCGTTCGGGCATGCGGCGGTGGTTGCGGCCGGGCCCTGGTTGTTCACGATCCTCAGCCTCGCTGCGATTACCGTCCTGACCGAACCGATCGCCGGCCTTGCTCAGCTTGCCACGTTCCGGGTAACGGTCATCTATGCCTTTGCGGTCTCCCTGGTTGCGGCGGCACCGGTCACCATCGTTGCGACCCGCCTCGCGGCCAATGCGCTGTGGCAGAAGCGGGCGCAGGACATTCCCACGCTACTGATCGGCGCCCTGGTTCTGGCGGCACTGCTGGCGGGTGGCGCCGCGCTGCTGCTCGCGCTGTCCCTGCAACCGCCGATTCAGGTCGCCATGGCGCTGGTTGCCTGCTCGGTCATCGTGGCATTGATCTGGGTCGCCTTGTGCTTTGCCGGGACCATCCGCGACTATGTCGGCGTGACGATGTCGTTCATACTGGGTCTGCTCTGCTCGGTCTGTGCGGCCATCGTTGCGGTGCTGTATGGGCAGCAGGCCACCAGCATGGTGTGGGGCTTCAATCTCGGTCTCGCCATCACCTTTTTCAGCATGGCCTGGCGGGTGATCGCGACCTTCCCGCATGCCGTCGGCTCCCCGTTGGCCGCGGTCGGCATCATTCTCGCCGGCATCAGATCCTATTGGCAGCTCGCCGCCGGCGCCTTGCTGGGAACCGCCGGCGTGTGGGCGGATAAATGGATCTTCTGGCTGTCGGAGAATGGTGAGACGACCGAGACCGGACTTCTGCATGCCCCGCTCTATGACAGCGCCATGTTCATCGCCTCGCTGGTGCTGATCCCGTCGCTGGCGGCGTTCGTGGTGCGGCTGGAGACGGATTTCTTCGACCGCTACCAGCAGTACTACGCCACCATCTCCTCGCACGGGACGTTGGGCCAGATCGAAGCGGCACGCTCCCGGCTTGCCCGCTTCACCATCGAGAATTTCACCTTCATCACCATTGCTCAGGTCGGCTATTGCGCGATTCTGGTGTTGACCGCGCCCTTGATCGTGGAAGCGTTGAACCTGCAGTTTCGCCAGACCTCGATCCTGCGCTTTGGTGGCCTTGGCGCCGTGTTTCACTTCATCTTCATTGCCTGCAGCTCGATGGTGCTGTTCTTCGACCGCCGCGTCATCTACATGCTGCTGCAAGGCCTGTTCCTGCTGGCAAATGCCGGTTTGACGCTCTATTCGCTGCAAGCGGGTGAGGACTATTACGGGGTCGGCTATTTCCTTGCCTGCGTGCTCTGCGGTTTCGTCGCCTATCGAGCGGCCGATGTCACGTTCCAGCGGCTCAACTTCCTCACCTTCATCGGCAACAATCCGTCGGTGACCGAGGCCGCTCGGCGCAAAGTCCGGCGCTGGCCGGGACGATAGGACACGCTGCCAGCACGCCGGCTGCAAAGCCGTAGTCAACCAGGGCAACGGAGCTTATTGTTCCGGTTAGAGCTGCACTGAGGAGGAATTCCCATGGCCGATCCCTGCATCATCACCGTCGCCATCACCGGCTCGGTTCCGCAGAAGTCAGACAATCCAGCGGTGCCGATCACGGTTGCCGAGCAGGTTGAATCGACCCACGCGGCGTTCGAGGCGGGCGCCAGCCTCGCCCACGTGCATGTGCGCAACGACGATGGAACCACCAGCTCCAGCCCGGAGCGGTTCGGGCAACTGCAGGAAGGCCTCAACAAGCACTGCCCCGGCATGATCGTTCAGATGTCGACGGGCGGCCGCTCGGGCGCCGGTCGCGCGCGCGGCGGCATGCTCTCGCTGAGGCCCGAGATGGCCTCGCTGTCGACCGGCTCGTGCAATTTCCCGACCCGCGTTTATGAGAACTCGCCCGAGCTGGTCGATTGGCTCGCCGCCGAGATGCTGACCTACGACGTGAAACCCGAGATCGAGGCGTTCGATCTCTCGATGATCTTTCAGGCGGTGAAGATGGCAGGCGATGGCCGGCTGAAGGCGCCGCTGCATGTGCAGTTCGTGATGGGCGTCAAGAACGCCATGCCGGTCGATCGCGAGACGTTCGTCTATTACGTGCAAACCCTCAAGCGGCTGGCACCCGATGCCACCTGGACCGGCGCCGGCATTGGTCCCGGGCAGCTGACCTTGAACAAATGGTGCCTGGAATTCGGCGGCCACTGCCGCACCGGCCTCGAGGACAATATCCGCTGGGACAGGACGCGGCTCGCCAAAAGCAACGCCGAGCTGGTCCAACGCGTTGCGGACATGGTCCGTGAGCATGGCCGCAAGCCGGCAACTCCCGCCGAGGCGCGCAAGCTGCTCGGGCTGCGGGCGGCGTAAGCCGACCCGAACAGAGCACCACCTGTTCCCACCTCTGAAAGAAACCGGATATGCCGCCGCCCACGCAACGGCCTGTCATCCCCCGGCGCGCGGCGACATCGTGCCGTGCGCACAACAGCGCGTCCGGGGGATCCAGTAACCCTGGACGGCTCGGGAGTACTGGATCCCCCGGATGCTGGCGCACCGGGGGATGACAGCGGGGGTGGGTGTCGCGGGGAAGAGCAACGCGGCGGCACATGAAGGCATCGGGCCCTGACGACGCCGGGGCGCCCGGCAACCTCCCCAACCCGGTGTCATCCCCCGGCGCGCAGCGAACCGCGTGCCGTGCGCACAACAGCGCGTCCGGGGGATCCAGTAACCCTGGACGGCTCGGGAGTACTGGATCCCCCGGATGTTGGCGCACCGGGGGATGACAGCGGGGGGTGGGTGTGTCGGAAAATGCTGCTCGTACCTCTGAAAGAAACCGGACAAAGGGCTCACGCCGCGATCGTGGCGTCGTAGAGACTTCCGAGGTCCCGCGGAGCGAAGCTGACGATGTAGCCGAGCTCGCCGAGTTGCCGCGCTGCACTCTGCTGGGTGGCCGGATCCTCGAGATACTCGACCACGAACACAGGGATCCCGGCCCTTTTGGCCAGCTTCAGGCATTCGATGCTGTCCTCGACCTCCTGCTTGGAATTGGCCTTGCCGTCATGGCTGATGCCATAGAGCAGGTCCTCTTTGGCGATCGCGTCGATCGCGTCCCGCAGCTCCTTGTGCTCGAGCAGCTCCTCCGCATTCTGCATGATGATCGCAATGGCCGGATTCTTGCGCCTGGCATAGGCCGAGAGCGTGCGCACGAATTCGATCATGTCGCGCTCGGCGGTGGGCCGCTGACGGCGGAGCTCGCGGTAGACATCGACCCGGTCGAGGTAGATCGCATCGAACCCCTGCGCCAGGATCCTGTCGAGATAGGCCTCGGGCGTGCCCATCAGCAAGGATTGCCAGGCCTCATCCCAGAAGTCGACGATGTAATTGCCCGCCCGGTCCTTGTTCTCGCCACGCAGCCACGACGGCTTGTCGCGTCCGTGCCAGCTCTCCTGCCAGTAGGTGCGATAGTCCTCCGCTTCCCCGATCGACAGGTAGCAGCCGACCAGCCGGCGGCTGCCGTCGCTCTTGCGCTGCAGCGCTTCGACTTCGGCCGGGCGCAGTGCCTTGGCATCGGTTCCGTCGCGCGAATAGTCGACAACCAGCAGATCGTAGGGCGTCGCCGCGGCTTTGCGGACATTGAGGTTCTGCAACCAGTAGGCCCAATGGCGCGCGGCGCCGAGCCGCTGGCGGGGTGATGCTG
>Ga0209069_10000931_pt1 | contig 14390 bp, 14 predicted proteins | sample Str013_2_FD_187202 | JGI IMG/M metagenome (GOLD analysis project Ga0209069, IMG submission 187202) | Freshwater sediment microbial communities in response to fracking from Pennsylvania, USA - Straight Creek_MetaG_SC_2013 (SPAdes) (version 2) | ecosystem: Environmental > Aquatic > Freshwater >...
TTTTCATCGGCGCCGATGAAGAACAGCTGTCCGGTATCGTTGGCGGAGGCGACAAGACTGATCCGCTGCCGGACCAGCCAGGAAAACAGCCCCCGCGAGACGGTCGCCTGGCGTTCCCAGGCCGACGCGGCGGCGGTCAATTCGACGGGACGCGCACTCATGATGCCTGCCTTGATCCGTGCTACGAGGGTCACCAGGGGTGGAGCCGCTGCGGGGGAGAAACGCTCGATCACTCAACTTGGGGGTAGTGTGCTCGCACTTTCGGCCTACCGCTACCTCGGGCGATTACCGAGGTAGACTTACCGAGGTAACTCTACGCAGGTAGATCCACGTCGGTAATCATACGCAATTGCCCTCAGGCGGCGACGTCGATACCCTGGAGAGACGGCATGAGTAGCCAAGCTAGCCAAGGTAATTCGCGCGCACGCTGGTGGCGCGGTATCGGCGCCGGAATGACCTACGTCGTCGGCTACATCCTATTGGATTTTCTGAGCTTTATCGAACCGTACAACGGCATGGATATCACACCCTGGAGTCCCGCAGCCGGGCTGACGGTAGCGTTCGCAACGCTGTGGGGCTGGCGCATCGCGCCAATCGCTTTGCTGATGCCGCTGGCCGCTGACGGCATCGTACGGCACTTCCCATTCGCTTGGACGGTGTCGCTGCTGGCGTCCCTCGCCGTCAGTGGGTCGTACGTCAGCGCGGGTCTGTGTCTGCGTGCCAGCCGGCGCTTCGATGCGGCGTTCCAATCGTTGCGCGAGGTTACCGTCTTCGAAGTCATCGTGGCGATTGCCACCGGTGTTTCGGCCTTCGCCTATGTAGGGATCCTGTACGTTGCGGGAGTCCTCGGCCGCGCCGAACTTGTGCCGGCGGGTTCCCGGCTTTGGATCGGCGATCTGGTTGGCATACTGATCGTCGCGCCCCTGGTGTTCTTTGCGGCGACGGGCAAGCTGCGCGAGCAAGTGACCTTCGGAACTCTGCTGGGGTTTTTGTGTATCGCCGCCATCCTTCTTGTCGGCCTGACTCTGTTCGAGGGCCGCTCGCCGGTGCTGCTGTTCCTTTTGATCGTACCGATCCTATGGCTGGCCTTGCGGGAACGAGCGCCGGGCGCCGCCCTGGCCCTAGCCTTTGCTCAGGCAGGTCTTGTCATCGTACTTGTGTTTAAGCCGAGCCATACCAATACGCTTGAAGATTTCGAGGTGATGATGGTGGTGCTGAGCCTGACGTCTCTGATGCTGGCCGGCATGTCGGCCGAGCATCAGGCGATTCTGGTTCGCGCCAAGGATGAGCAACTAGCCCTGTCGCAGAGGTTGCGCACACGCTTCACGACCGAAGTCGCGGCCATGCTCAGCCACGAGCTTAACCAGCCGCTGACCGCCATGAAGATGTATCTCGGTGTTTTGGCAAGTTCCGGGTCTGGCGGACCGGTCGATGCATCCCGCATCGTCAGCCAACTGAATGGCCAGCTCGAAAGAACGGAGAATATCCTGCGCAGCGTGCGGGATCTGGCGGAGGCGAGCGGTGTACGACCGGAGCAGCTTGACGTTGAAGCAGAACTGATGGCCGTGATGGCATTGTTGCGCGATCAGGCCAGGAAGCAAGGCGTCAAGCTCGAGACGCGAATCAAGGACAATGCGCGGTCGATGACCGCCGATCCCGTTCAATTGCAGCAGGCGATCTACAATCTTGTGCTCAATGCCATCGAATCCTTGACCGAAGCCCATCGCCCCGGAACGGTGACGGTGTCCATCGCTCGCATCAGTCCGGATCTGGTCGAGGTGTCGGTGTCCGATACGGGATCAGGCTTTTCGAAGGATATGCTGGCAACCGGTCCCACCTTGTTCCGCACCAGCAAGCGCAATGGCACAGGCGTCGGCCTGTCACTCGTGCGCTCCATTGCAGTTGCACATGGTGGCACTTTCTCCTTGGACAATCTGGAACACGGAGCGGCCGTCAGGTTCACGATGCTCCAGCAGAGACCGGCATGACCCTCATTTGCTCAGTGGTCGACGATGACGAGGCGGTGCTGGATGCCACCGGGCTGCTCTTGCGGACGAGCGGCATTACGGCAGTAACCTACGCGCATGCTCAACAGTTCATCGACGCGCCTGTTGTCTCGGGATGTGTGTTGTCAGACATTCGCATGCCTGGACTGACCGGCCTCGACCTGCTCAGCGCATTGAGGGCAAGATTGGATCCAAGGCCTGTGGTCTTCATGACAGGTCACGCTGACGTCAGCACGGCCGTGTGGGCCCTGCGCAACGGCGCCTTCGATTTCGTCGAGAAGCCTTGTGAGCCGAAGAGGCTTGTCGAGACCATCAAGGCCGCGCTTGAAAAGAGCCACCTACGGCAGGACGCAATCGCCGAGCTGACGACACTGAGTGACCGGTTTGCGGCGCTCACAGACCGCCAGAAGGCCGTGATGGTCCTGACGGCCGCGGGCCGGTCGAGCAAGGAGGTGGCGCAAAAGCTTTCGCTCAGCCCACGCACCGTCGAAACCTATCGCGCCGGCGTCATGCGCAAGATGGGATTCAGATCGCTGGCTGACCTGATCCGGGTTCACGACCAGCTGAAAGCAACCGACAAACTCGGTCCCAAGATTGAACATCAACAACTGGACGCAGAATATGAGCAAATCGAACAAGATACTGATCATGGGGCTACCGGGCGCCGGTAAGACGACGCTGGCCAAGGCTCTGGCTCCATTGTTGACGGCGGTCCATTTCAACGCGGACGAGGTGCGCGCCAACATCAACCGCGATCTGGGGTTCTCTCCTAAAGATCGCATCGAACACGCGCGACGCATGGGCTGGCTTTGCGATCGCGTCGTGGATGCTGGCGGGACCGCGATTGCTGATTTCGTCTGCCCGACGCAAGAGACCCGAGCGGCGTTCGGCCGAGCGTTCACCGTGTGGGTCGACAGGATCGACGCAGGCCGGTTCGCGGATACCAACCGGCTGTTCACGGCGCCGGATCAATTTGACCTTCGTGTCGCGGACCAGGGCGAGCCGCTGTCCTGGGCCAAGAAGATCACTGGGCTGTTACGTCCGCATTTCCAACTGCAAAAGCCGACGGCTCTCTTTATCCGCAGATACCGGCCATTCCACGATGGCCATCACTAAGGGCACCCTCCACGATCAGTGCGCAGGTTCATCCGGATTTTGGCGTGGAACATCAACAGTCGCCGCCAGCAAGACGGCGCACTATCGTGGTGGGAACCCTAACGGATCGAGGCCTGCATCGACCGCGTCGGCCAGGCCTGCATCGCCGTCAGAGGCACACCCAGATCGGATGCCAAGACGCCACTTATGTTCTTGGACGTAAAGCATCCAATCGAGGTGCGTCTGCGAGAAAAGTCTCGATCACGTCGGCACGCGCTCTGTTTCGGCACAGACAATGAGACTGTGCCAGGGTGTTGGATGCTCGTGTGACCGCGCGCACAATTGCCCTCAACCTGCATCCGGAGAACACGCGCCTGATCGCGTTTGGCAGATACGCTGCCGTCAATCGGCCCCAGCGTGGCAAAGGCAAGCCCGATACGTTCGACTTTCATCTTGGCTTGTTGCCTCCGCGGCAAGCCGCTACGGCAATGGCTTCACGCCTATCTGTGGCGTGAACGAGAAGCGTCCGGGCTTCCAGCTCTGGCGGCGGTCGTCATGCGACTGCGTGCGGGGCACGACGCGCAAAGGCATGAAGGCCAAGGTCAAGGCGATCAAGGATGAGCTTCGACGACGGCTGCACACGCCGCTCGCTGAGCAGGGGAAATGGCTTGGCTCAGTCGTGCGTGGGGTCTTTGCCTACCACGCCGTGCCGGGCAACGACCCCGCCATTGACGCGTTCCGCTACCACGTCATCAACGGCTGGCTGCGTGCGCTGCGGCGGCGCAGCCAACGCCATCGGATGCCGTGGGACCGCCACTCATGGCCGCAGGCGCGCTTCCGCGTCACACACTCAAGGCGGGAGCCCGGTGCGTTAGCAGCACCCGCCGGGATGCCGCGCGGGGGGCGGTCAGCAATGACCGTCCCTACCGCGATCGGCGTCGCAATCCATGGGCACAATCGTGACCGCCTAGAGACAACGATCGTTGCCGAACCCATTGACGCACAAGAGAACTCCACCCTGCGGGCTACGCCAGATTGCAGGAACTTCGGGTTAGCACCGCCGTTGGAGCCGCACTGCACCGCATCAATTCCATCCGTAAGCCTACTTTCCTACAAACCGCTCTGAAGCATCGCATTTGCGCGGCGGCACCACGATGCTGCCGGTTACCATGTGGCCGGTGAGCATGCTGTAGCAGACGCGGAACTGGTAGCGGGCATCGTTGCATTCGATGCGGCACGAGATGATCGGATGGTTGAAGGGGATGGAGAGGTCTTTCGCCATGGCAAGCCCGGTCTGGCTGATTAAGGCCAACGCGGTAGCGGCGATGAGGGCTTGGGGGCGAAACATTGAGAGACCTCCTGGACAGCCAGCGCGGGATTACGCACGCCTCGGGGTGCTGTGGCATGGCTTGCCCTTAGGTCGTTGCCGGCGGCCAAAAGGTTCGATGGGTGATCGGGCCAGCAAAAACGTGTTGCGGTACGCGTGGTAGGTGACCCATGCTTTGGCCGTGAGTCCCGACCGCAATTCTTGGAGATTTCTTATGTTGGCGCGCTGCATGGCTGGCTGTTTGACCGTCGCCCTTTGCCTCTCCGGCTCGCCTGCGTGGGCGGACGCCTGGGGAGCCTTGGCGCTGGATATGGAAAAAGCCGAACGTGCGCCGTTCTACGGCGTGGGCGGAGGGGAGAGCGAGGCGGAGGCCACGGCCAACGCGATGAAATTCTGCCAGGACGCCGGAGGCAAAGCCTGCAAGATGCTGACCACCTACCAACAATGCGGAGCGCTGGCGGTCTCCGGCACGGGCGATGCAGGCTGGGGCAAAGCGCCCACGAAGGCTACGGCCGAGGCGCAGGCCATTGCCGGTTGCCAGAATGACCTGTGCAAGATCGTGGCGTCCGATTGCAACTAGGAAAGCCTGCCCTGAATTCGGTCCTTGCCGTAACGCACGGAACCCTACCACACTCTGGAATATCAGCTCAGGACTGGCCGGAGTGCCAGTGGTTGGCCGGTATTCGGATGCTAGCAGCGCACCTGACTTGTGGACGTCGGCGAGGCCTCAGAAACGGCGGCGGGTCGAGGGGCTACTGACGACTTGCGCCAAGGCGGCAACCGTCGAGAATGGCGATGAGGGGACATGGGAGTCCGAGACTACTTGTGTAAATTGCGACCTTAGAGCCACGCCCCACTCTGTGCTTGGCATACAACACCACCGGCTACCGGATCGTCGACCAGAGCCGTGTACCTTGGGCGCCGCTCTGGGGCTAGTTTTTTCAAGCAAGATAGGAGCCGCAATGCGTCCCGAAACTGTGCGCACACTTCCCCGTTCCGGCCTCAATGTCACCGCCATGGGTTTCGGCGGCGCGCCGATCGGCAACTTCCTGAAGCCGATCAGCGAAGAGACCACCAAGGCACTGATCGACCGGGCCTGGGACGCGGGCCTGCGCATGTTCGATACCGCGCCTGGCTACGGCCATGGCCTCTCCGAACTGCGCATAGGCCACAATCTGCGTTGGCGCCCGCGCGACGCGTTCGTGCTTTCGACCAAGGTCGGCCGCGTGCTGGCGCCGGCGGCGCGCAAGGACATAGACTTCAAGCCGTGGGTGGACGGAGCGGCCTTCAAATTCCACTACGACTACAGCTACGACGGCACGATGCGCGCCTTCGAGGACAGCCTGCAGCGCCTCGGGCTCGAGCGCGTCGACATCGCGCTGATCCACGATTGCGACGTGTTCATCCACGGCGCCGAGTTGCAGAAGGTTTACTTCAAGCAGGCGGTCGAGGGGGCGTACATGGCGCTGGACAAGTTGCGTTCGGCCGGCGTCGTGAAAGCTATCGGCTTTGGCGTCAATGATACCGACGTGATGCTCGCGGCCATGCGCGAGACGGACAGCGACGTGCTGCTGTGCTCCAACCGCTACACGCTGCTGGAGCAGGAGTCTTTGGACGAGCTGCTGCCGCTGATGACCGCGCGTAAGGCTTCGATCATCCTCGGCGGCGGTTTCAACGGCGGCATCCTGGCCACAGGCGCGGTGCCGGGGGCGAAGTATTTCTACGCCCCCGCCCCCGAGCCGATCATGGCGCGTGTGCGCAGGATGGAGGCAGTGTGCGCCCGGCACAAGGTGCCGTTGGCGGCGGCGGCGATGCAGTTCGTGATCGCGCATCCGGTGGTGGCGACGCACACGCCCGGAGCGCGCACGGTGGCGCAGCTGGAGCAGCTACTGGAATGGAACGATCATCCGATCCCGGCGCAATTCTGGGCCGAGATGCAGCACGAAGGGCTGATCCGAAAAGATGCACCGGTGCCAGCGTAGACGCGTTCACTTCACCACCGTCACCTTGCTCCGGTCCATCGTGATCGCCACCGCCGCGACCAGGATGGTCCCGAACACGATCTGCTGCGCGAACACGCTGACGCCGACAAAGGTCATGCCGATGCGCACCACCTGGATGATCAGGGCGCCGAGCAGCGTGCGCCAGACCGAGCCGACGCCGCCGGTCACCGCCGTGCCGCCGACGATGATGCAGGCGATGGCCGGGAGCAGGAACTCGTTGGCCAGGGTCGGCGATCCCGAGCCGAGCCGCGCGCCCATGACAACACCAGCCAGCCCAGCCATGCCGCCCGAGAGGGTGTAGGCGATCAGTTTCTGGCGGTCGACGTTCAAACCGGAGGCGATGACGGCGCGTTCCTGATGGCCAATGGCGCGCACCAGGCGGCCGAACGGCGTGTAGGTCAAGACTGCCGTCAGGAGCGCGGCGCAAACCCCGCCGACCAGGATTTCGTTCGGGATGGCGAGCGGACTGCCGACCGCCCAGCCGAGGTAGGCGTGGCTGAGATCGGCGGGGATGTTTACCGAGTGGGCGTCCGAGACGTAGTAGGCGACGGAGGTCACGATCCCACCGACAGCGAGGGTGGCGATGAATGACGGGATGCGGAGCACTGTCGAGGTGAGGCCGCCGGCAAGGCCTGCGAGCAATCCCGCCAGCACCGCAAGCAATACCGCGCCAAAGCCGAAACGAGCGAGAGTGACTGCCAGAATGCAACTTGCCATCGAGGCGACGGACTGGATGGAGAGATCGATCCCGCCCATCATGATGACCAGCGTGACACCGGAAGCCATCAGGAACAGCGTCATGGTGTCGGCGGCCACCGTAAGCAGGTTGCTGACCGACAGAAAGCGCGGATCATAAAGGCTGACGGCCAGCACCAGCCCGACCAGGACGATTGGCGTGAGTTGGTCTTTGATGCGCGCAATCCAATCCTTCTGCATGATCAAACCATATGCCGGACGAGGTCGACCTGCACCGGCTTGGCGCGGGGCGAGGCATCAAACGTGGCCGTCACCGCGCCGTCCTTCATGACCAGGATGCGGGACGACAGGCCTATGACCTCTTCCAGCGTGTCGGCCAGCAGCAGGATGGCCAGGCCCTCGGCCGTCATATCGCGGATCAATTCGTACACGTCCTCCTTGGCGCCAACATCGATGCCGCGCGTCGGGTGATCGAGGATGAGTGCGGCCACGCCCGCCACGCGCCATTTGGCCAGCACGCATTTCTGCTGGTTGCCCCCCGACAGGCTGCCGATGGGCGTTGCGGTGGACGGCGTCTTGACATGCAACTGGTCGATCCAGGCGTGCGCCGTGCGCTGCTCCTCGGCGAATTGGATGATGCCGCTCTTCACGAATTTCGGCAGCGCGGCCATGGTGATGTTTTCGGCAACGGTGAGCGCAGCGACGATGCCCTCGGCCTTGCGCTCGGATGGCACCAGGCCGATCCCGGACGAGGCCGCCTTCAGCACCGATCCGCCGGCGAGCGGCTTGCCTTTGACCTCCAGCGTGCCGCTATCAAAAGCCAGATGCCCAGCCAGGCAACGCGCCAGGTCCTCGCGGCCCGATCCGATCACGCCCGCAAGCCCAAGCACCTCGCCGGCATGCAGATCGAAACTCACGCCCTGGAAGGACCCGGCGCGGCTGAGAGCCTTCACGGACAGAATCGTCTCCGCACCAACCTTGGCCTGACGCGCCTCGCGATAATATTCGTGGTGCAGCTGCCGGCCGACCATATGCTTGTGCAGATCCTGTACCGTCGCCGACTTGGTGGGCAGTTCCTTCGCAACGCGCCCGTCGCGCATGACGATAACGCGATCCGAAATCGTCAGCACCTCGTCGAGGCGGTGCGAGATCATGACAATGGTCGCCCTTTGCTTCAGCTCACGGACGATTGACAGCAGCAGCCCGACCTCCTTGGCCTCCAACACCGAAGTCGGCTCATCCAATAGGATCGTGAGCTGCCCTGCGATGCGGCCATCGAGCGACAAGGCCTTGGCGATCTCCACCATCTGCCGCTCGGCGAAGGTGAGGTCTTCGCAACGGCGACCGGGGGCCAAGTCCAGGTGCACTTTCTTGAGCTCGCGCGCGGCGGCCGCATTCATGGCCCGGCTGTCGATGAAGCCGTAGCGCAGGAATTCCTCTTCGCGGCCGAGGAAGATGTTCTCGGCGATGGTGAGGCTACCCAGGATCGATTGCTCCTGGAACACCATGGCGATGCCGCGGTCGAAGGCGTCGCGCGGTTTCGTGATCTTGACGGGCGCGCCGTTGACCAGGATCTCGCCGGCATCGGGTTGATAGATGCCGTTCAGCACCTTCAGCACGGTGGATTTTCCGGCGCCATTCTCGCCGATCAGGCCAACAACTTCGTTGGGGTAGAACGCCACGCTGACATCATCGAGCGCCGTCACGCCTGGAAAGCTTTTGGAAATATGGCGCAGTTCGAGGCTCGGGACCGCTGTCGTCATGGGCCCGCTCACTTCACGATATCGAGACGGGAGCGGTCGATGGCGAGCGCCACTGCCGCGATGATCAGCACACCCTGCACGCCCTGCTGCACGAATGGCGGCACGCCCATGAGGACCATGCCGTTGGCCGTAACGACGACGATCAGCACACCGATGACAGAGCTCAGGACCGATCCGGCCCCGCCCGACAGCGCCGTGCCGCCGACCACCACGGCCGTCACGGTCGTAAAGAGCCGTCCACTGCCGATCAACGCATTGCCCTGGCCGAATTGGGCGGCCGAGAGCACGCCGCCCAGGCCATAGAACAATCCGGCGATGCTGAAGGCGATGATGCGGGAGCGTTGGGTTGGGATGCCAACCTGCTGCGAGGTGGTCTCGTCGGTGCCGATGGCATAGATCCAGCGGCCGACGCGCGTGCGCTCCTGGATGATAAAGGCGACGGCGATTGCGCCGATGGCGACCCAGACGGCGGCGGGGACAGTGAGAAAACGTCCCAGGGATAAGCCGCGAAAAGTCTGGTCGTTGATCCGGACCGTGACGCCTTGCAGGACCGCGGTGGCCACGCCGACGCCCGCGAATCCGACCCCGAGCGTGGTCATGAAGGACGGCGTACCAAGCCGCACGTGCAGAAGGCCATTGGCGAAGCCGACCAGCCCACCGAGCAGCACGGCCAGCGGCACGGCCCACAAGCCGATCTCGATGCTGGAGACGTCATTGGCCACCAGTAGGCTGACCAGCACTGCGGTAATCGCGACGATGCCTTCCAGCGACAGGTCAATCGAGCCCATCAGGATGATGAAGGTCATGCCCATGGCCAGCACGGTTGGAATGGCGGCCGAATTGAGCAGGCGCAGCAGGTTGGAGATTGTAAGAAAATTGGGCGAGAATAAACTGATCAGGATGCAGAGCGCCGCCAACACCGCAATGGGCGCCCACACTCTCAAACGGTCGAACCGTCCGCGCACTGCGTTGGCCACGTGAGCCATGGAGTCACCTTGGCGAGCAATGGAATTGGCCCAACGAACTCCCTCGTCTCCCCTCGCGTCTTCAGCGAGGGGAGAGGAGACCGCGTCTCGCAGCGCGTTTCAGCGCAAGAGCCACGCGGTCGGTGAGGGGCAGGTGCTTGCTCCGAACCTCATGCCACCGATACGGAGCAAGCACCTGCCCCTCACCTGTCGCTGTTTCCTCGCCTTCGGCTCGGCGACATCCTCTCCCCCGCGAAGTGGCGGGGGAGAGGAGGAGATCGTCACCACTTGGCGAACTACCCGCGATACTGGATCTGCCCCGTAGCCTTGCCGAACAGGTCGCCGAAATCGATCTTGCCCGGATTGTTCTTGTAATCAGCGACCGACGCCTTGGTCACGATGATACCCGTGCCGTAGAATTCGCGGTGCTCCTTGCCTTCCTTGGCGATGTCCAGCTTACCCGTCGCCACCGCATAGGGAATGGCCAGACCCATGCCGCCGGTCCACAACGGATCCCACGCCACCGTCCCCGCGAACTCGCCCGCCTCGATCGCTTTCACGGCCTGCGCGATGCCATCGATGCCGACCACCGGCACTTTGCCAGCAAGACCGTTCTGGCGGAGGGCCTCCAGCGCGCCCATGCCCATGCCGTCATTTGCGGCGAATACGCCCTTGACCTTGTCGCCGAAGCGAGTGACCCAGGCTTGCGTAATGTCGAAGGCCTTCTTCTCGTCCCAGTCGGCGGGCTGGAAATCGAGCAGCTCGACCTTGCCGCCAGCGTCCTTGATGGCCATGTCGAGACCAAGCTTGCGCTCAATTGCCGGCACGTTGGAGAGGATGCCGCCGAGCGCGACGACGCCGCCGGCTCCGCCCATGGCCTTGAACAGTTCTTCAGCGATCTTCTTGGCCGTCGGCACGCCATCGAAGGACATGTGTGCGACATAGTTCGGATTGTAGTCCCAGGGATGCAGGTCCGCAGGCTTGTTCCACTGCGTGACCACATAGCCGCCGGCCTTCTTCACCTCTTCCACGATCACGCGGGCGTCGGGGGAATCGTTGGGATCGACGTTCAAGATCAGTTTACCGCCGGTCCGCTGCAACAGCGCCTTGATGTCGGAAATGCCCTTCTCGGAATTTCCCTCAGTGATCAGAGTTTCATACTTCGCGCCGATCGACTTGGCGAAGTTCTCACCACCCTTGGCGAAGGTGGCGTGATAGGGGTTGGCAACCGAACGCAGCGAATTTGCTAGCGTCCAGGTCGTTTCGTCGGCACTGGCGCGTCGGATAAACGGCATGCCGAGAGCGGTGACGCCAGCCACTCCCGCGACACCTTGCAAGACCGACCGGCGGCTCAAACCACGCGAGGCGGACACAGTGTTTTTTGTCATGACTTACTCCCTGGGCTGGTGCTACAAACGCACTAACTGGTTACTTATTAGCAGATCGCCGTTTGGCGCGCAACAGCGCCGCTGCTCTAGGAGGCGGCCCGGGTGACCGGGATGACCGAAGGATGGCGCAGGCTGGAATGGGAGGCCGTATGTCAGGACGCGAACAGCGCGTGCAGGTTCGCGATGCGGAGCTGACGAAAAGGCGCATCCTGGCGGCGGCCAAGGTCGAGTTCGCCAAGAAGGGTCTTGGCGGGGCGCGGGTCGATGAGATCGCGGTGCGCTCGAAAGCCAACAAGCGCATGATCTATCACTACTTCGGCGGCAAGGAGCCGCTGTTCACGGCGGTGCTGGAGGCGGCCTACAGCGACATCCGCATGGCCGAGCGGGATTTGGAACTCGATACGCTGCAGCCACAAGCCGCGCTGGAAAAACTGGTGCGCTTCACCTGGGCCTACTATTTGAGAAATCCTGAGTTTCTCACGCTGGTGAACAGCGAGAACCTGCACAAGGGCCGGCATTTGAAGGGCTCCAAGACGATCCGTGCCGTGAGCGCACCCTTCGTGGAAATGGTGCAGGGCATTCTGGATCGCGGTGTCGCCAAGGGCGTATTCCGGCCGGGGATCGATGCCGTGCAGCTCAACATAACGGTTGCGGCCATCGGCTACTATTACCTCACCAATCGCTTCACCGGCTCGATCATCTACGATCGCGACCTGATGACGGCCAAGGCGCTGGCGGACCGGATCGATTTCAATGTCGATACAGTGCTTCGATTGGTGCGGCGGGATCGGATGGCCACATGAGCGAACTCACGCCCACGCCCAAGCAGCCGCCCGAGATCTACCTCGCCATTCGCGATACCGCGCGGCGATTTGCCGAGAGCGACGTGAAACCGCGCGCCGCCGATCTCGACCGCGACGAGACGTTCCCACATGACATTTACAAGGACATGGGCAAGCTCGGGCTGCTCGGCATCACCGTGCCGGCCGAGATGGGCGGGGCGGACCTCGATGTCTATGCCTACGCCCTAGTGATGGAAGAGTTGTCGCGCGGCTATGCTTCGGTCGCGGATCAATGCGGGCTGGTGGAATTGATTGGCACACTGCTGACCAACCACGGGACAGATGAACAGCGCGCCACCCATCTTGCCGGTGCGCTGTCGGCGCAACGCCCGGTCGCCTATTGCATCACCGAGGCGGAGGCCGGGACGGATGTGTCCGGCATCAAGACCACGGCGGCGCCCGATGGCGACGGTTGGCGCCTCACGGGCGAAAAACTCTGGATTCACAACGCCCCCGTCGCGGACACCGCCTATGTGCTAGCCAGAACCAATCCCGAGGCCGGCCATCGCGGCATGAGCATCTTCATTGTTGACTTGACATCCGAAGGCGTGCGGCGCGGGCCCAAGGAACACAAGATGGGCCAGCGCGCTTCCCAGGTCGGCGGCCTCGCCTTCGATCACGTCAAGTTACCCGTAAACGCTCTGCTGGGAGCCAAGAATCGCGGCTTCCATATCATGATGAGCGTGCTCGACAAGGGACGCATCGGCATTGCCGCGCTGGCCGTCGGCATCGCACAAGCTGGGCTGGAGGCGGCGCTCGACTACGCCAAGATGCGCCGCCAGTTCGGCAAGCCCATCGCCGACAATCAAGGCCTGGCCTGGATGCTGGCCGACATGGCCAAGGACATCGCGGCAGCGCGTGCCCTGGTCCATCGCGCCGCGCTGCTGATGGACCATGGCTTGCCTTGCACCATGGACTGCTCCATTGCCAAGTGCTTTGCCAGCGATATCGCGGTGGCGCAGACGGCCAATGCCGTGCAGATCTTCGGCGGGTCGGGCTATATCCGCGGTTTCGAAGTCGAACGCTTGTACCGCGATGCCAAGATCACGCAGATCTACGAGGGCACCAACCAGATCCAACGCACCATCATAGCGCGCGAACTGCTGAGATCCTGATACGGAGTGGGCGGATGACCGATGCTCCCTTGCAGACCGGCCTGCGCGAAGCCTCTCCAGACAAGCCGGTCCCTTCTTGGCGACTCTCACCCCAATTGACGCGCTATAGGGGACCGAAAACGGCGTGCCTTGAGCCTGAAGGTGGCCTCCACCAGTGGGCCCTGGGGCCGGTCGATCTCGAAGGTGAACCGGGTGGGAGTGAATTCGACAAGCCGGAGCTTGAAGTGGCCAGCGTGACGGTCGGGACTGTGGGTCCTCGGCGTTTCCTACGACTTGAAGTTGGTACTTTCCATGCGTGCCTTGATGAATGCGAGAGTCGGCTGCCGCCAGTTTGCGCGTCATGCACACGGGCATCATCGTCCATGCGCTCGGCCGAAAGGCTCCAAGCATCGCGGTCGGTCAGGCCGCCGACATCGAATTCATTTGGATTGGCGTCACTCCAGCCCATGGCCGCCTGCATGATGGGATGCAAGTCGGCGAGCGTCGTATCGAGCGGCACGATGAGCCGCCGCCAGATCCTCGGTGCGACTTTGGAAGCCCAATTCAATCCCGATGATAGGGATGGCCCGAGAGCAGCGTCACCGCCCGATAGATCTGCTCCAGAAGGATGATTCGGGCGAGTCCGTGTGGCAGCGTCATGGGGCCGAAGGACACCACGCGACTGGCTTTCTGACGGAGCGCGGATCCATGGCCATCCGGCCCGCCAATCAGAAAGGCTGCCCGCGCGCAGCCGTCGTCACGCAACTTGCCAAGCGCGTCTGAGAATTGACGACTGCTGACCGGCTTTCCAGCTTCATCAAGAACGAACAGCGTTTCAGCTTTGCCGGCGCTCGTCAACAGCCGCCCTGCCTCATCGGCCTTGCGCAAGTCCACGGTCGCCGCGCGACTCTCGGCCAACTCCATCACCGTCACCGGGCCGAGCGCTACCCCAGAACCCGCCGCGTCAATGCGCTTGGTGTAATGCAGGGCCAGGTCACGCTCCGGACCCTGCTTGAGCTTGCCAACGGCAGCGATCAGCAGCTGCATCTCAGCTCGGAACGACGTCCAACGGGCGATCCGCCAGCCACATCTTCTCAAGATTGTAGAAGGTGCGGACTTCGGGCTCGAACAGATGAACGATCACGTCGCCGGCGTCCACCAGCACCCAATCGCATTGCTCCAGGCCCTCGACCTTGATGCGGCCGTAGCCC
>Ga0209069_10000932_pt1 | contig 14387 bp, 17 predicted proteins | sample Str013_2_FD_187202 | JGI IMG/M metagenome (GOLD analysis project Ga0209069, IMG submission 187202) | Freshwater sediment microbial communities in response to fracking from Pennsylvania, USA - Straight Creek_MetaG_SC_2013 (SPAdes) (version 2) | ecosystem: Environmental > Aquatic > Freshwater >...
CCCTGACCCGGGCGAGCCGAGTTGCCACCGCCAACGCGGGCAACCCGATGAGCAGGCCGAGCAACGTCGGCTCGGTGATCGAGGCGATGCTCGCGGCGATGCTCGCGGCGATGCTCATGAGATCGGGACCTCGGGCCGAACGTTGCGGCGCCACGGGACTCGAAGCCAACGACGCGGCGAGCGGGAACGAGTCGGTTGTTCCGCGGGGTCGCCGCTCGTCACCACGATGAGCTGATCGGGATCGGCCGGCCGGTGCTGCCACAGCTCCTTCACGACGACACTGATGGCGCCAGCCGCCGGCACAGCCAGCAGCGCGCCGACCAATCCGAACAGCTCGACGCCGAGGAGAACGCTGAGCAGCACGACCAACGGATTCACCCGCACGGTCCTCGACATGATCACGATCTGCAGCACGCTGTTCTCGAACTGTTGGTACAGCGCGAAGAACACGATGGCGATGATCCCGGCAGTCGGTGAAACGAAGAACGCTGCGATCACCGCAACAACTGCGCCCAACGTGGCCCCGACCAGTGGGATGAGATCGGCGAAGGCAACCCACAGCGCAAGCACGACCGGGCTGGGAACACCGAGCACCATCAGCAACGCGAAGGCAGCCACACCAGCGCACACGCTGATGAGCAGGTTGCCGATCATGTAGCCACTCACCGCGCCGGCTGCGTCTCGCGCTACCTCGGTGATCCAGGCGCGGTGGCGCATGGGCACCATGCGCACGCCAGCGCGGCTCAGCGCGCGGGACTGCGAGAGCATCAGGCACGTCATCACGGCGATGGTCACCGCCGCCAGCGCCGTCTCGATCGCCGAGCCGATGATCTTCGGCAACGACCCCTGCACCCGATTGGCGGCGCTCGTCAACCGCTCCTGGTTGTCACGCACGAGCTGCTCGAGGTGGAGCTGCGAGACGACGTGCCCGACTGGTCCCCGTCCCTCGGCGGCTTGCTGCACGGTGCCCGGCAGGTCGGTCAACACGGCGACGAGCTGCGTGCGGACCGGGAGAATGAACAACGCGATCAGTCCGAACAGTACGGCGAGCGTCCCCGCCACGACGATGCCGGTGGCTGCACCGCGTCGCATCCGGTACCGACCTTGTAGCCAACCAACCGGGCGGGCGAGCACAACGGCAAAGAACGCGGCCACCAGTATCCAGATGACGACGCGCGATGCGATGTAGATGACGAGCACGCACATCGCCGCGGCGCCGACGATGCCGACGCTGCCGACGATCGTCCGCCAGGGAACCTCGGCCCACGTCCGTCGCTCGCGCCCGGCAAGCGCATCCTGAGTGGCGCCCGGACTGTCCGCCCCGCTCGGCGACGTCACGTGCGACGACGGAAGCAGCAACGACGAGACCATCTCGTCGGGCCGATTCCCCTGGCTAAGCGTCACGGAACTGGCGGTACCCGGCGACGCTGATGCTCAAACACGCGACTCACCCGTGCGGGTGGCGTCAACCACGCGTCAAAGACTGCGGCCCGGCCGGGCGGCGCGCTCAGCGAGGTCTGGCCGGGACCACCACCACCGATAGTTCAGCTTTGGCGAGCGACCAACTGCTCGAGGAGGCACTCGATGCGCGTCAGCGAGTCGGCGACGCGACCATCAACGCCGACTGACGATTGACCGTTGCCGTTCTCTTGCGCGCACAGCTGGGCGTAGCACGCCCGCAGCATCCGGCCGCTATCGCGCTCCTCGGCGATGTAGCGACCAAGCAGAGCGCCAGTCTGGATGTCGATGTTCTTGTCGGCGAACATCCGCGTGAAGACATCGTCGTTGGAGCTGTCTTGGATGGACGCCAGATCGAGCTTCTCGAACTTCTCCCGGTCGGTGAGGTCGCGGGAACTGGCGATTGCCATCTTTGCCGCTGCTTGGGAGTTGTCCCGCGGCAACACGGCGTAGCCGAGCTCGCAGACGCGCTTGGCGAACGCTTTGCCGTGCTCGCCTTCGCGCAACGCGACGGTGGCGATCACCTTGCGAACGCCGTCGTCATGGGTTGCCTCCGCCCAGGCGTTCAAGTAGCACTCGGCTTCGCTCTCGCCCAGTGAGATGGCGTTCAGAAGCCCAAGATAGGACGGCTTCTCCGACATGGCGTTCCCCCTTGCTCGTGGGACGCTGACGGTCCCGAGCTTGTGTTGCCAGTGGGACGGTACCGCACTGCGGCCGCTAGCTGCCAGCGCTGATCCGGCCCGAGTCGACGGCGCGAACGGCACGGCCGACCACCGTACGCGGCGCGTCGATCCCACGTCTTGCCGGATGGGTACCATCGAGCAGGATCATGGCAACGGCCACCACTCGACCAAACGAACGATGGCTCCTGGGGCGTTACGACTACCCCCTGATCCACCGCGTCATCGAAGTCGTCGTCGTCACGGTGTTCGTCGGGTTCGCCGTGCCGTTCGCCTGGCAGGTCGGCGTCGGGCTCATCGAGCGTTGGCAGTGGTGGCACCTGCTCTCGCTGGTGATCGTCGTGAGCGCTGCCTACGCGATAGCCGATCTCGTCTCCGGCGTAGTGCACTTCGCGTTCGACAACCTCGGATCACCGCAGACACCGGTGATCGGACAGAAGTTCGTGCGTCCGTTCCGCGACCATCACGACGATCCGACGGCGATGACGCACGGCGACCTCATCGCCGTCAATGGTGACAACGTGCTCGCCTCGTTGTTCTTGCTCGTGCCAGCCTCGTTCCTGCTCGACGCTCGTCGCCATCCAATCGCTGGAACCTGCGTGCTGACGTTCATCGCCGGGGTGATCGCTACCAACCAGATCCACAAGTGGTGCCACACGCCCGACGTGCCGCGGTGGGTGCGTACCGCGCAGCGGGCGGGTCTGATCTTGTCGCCGGCGCATCACGACGTGCACCACCGTGCCCCGTTCCGTAACCACTACTGCATCACATGGGGACACGTCGACGTGCTCCTCGATCGCTTGACGCGACGGGCACGCTTCGCCGGTCGACCCGAGCGCGGATGACGCGATGGCGGTAACGGCTCTCGATCGGGTGCGCAGCGCGTGCCTGGCGCTGCCTGAGACGAGCGAGCGGTTGAGCCACGGTTCGCCAACGTTCTTCATCAAGGGCAAAACGACGTTTGTGATGTACCTCGACGACCACCATGGCGACGGCCGCCTCGCGCTGTGGGTCGCGGCGCCGCCCGGCGCGCAAGGCCAACTCGTCGGCGAGGAACCGGAGCGGTTCTTCATCCCGCCCTACGTGGGTCATCGCGGTTGGCTCGGCGTGCGATTGGACCGCAAGCCCGACTGGGACGAGATCGGTGAGATCGTCGTCGAGGCCTACCGCACCGTCGCCCCGCGCACGCTCGTTGCCAAACTCGACGAGCAATAACTCAGCTCCGCAGCTTGTAGCTGATCGGCAGGCGCTTGTGGCCGCCGACGAACAACGTCTGCATCAGCTCGGGCGTGCCGTCCAGTTCGATCGACTTGAGGCGCGGCAGCAGTTCGGTGAACAGCGCCCGCAGTTCCATCCGGGCCAGCTGGGCGCCGAGGCAGAAGTGGATCCCGAAGCCGAACGAGAGCTGCTTGTTCGGCTTGCGACCGACGTCGAAGCGGAACGGATCGTCAAATGCATCCTCGTCGCGATTCGCCGACGGGTACGACAGCAGCACCGCATCACCAGGCTCGAACGTGTGGCCGCGCAACGTGTAGTGCTCGGTGGCGTTGCGCATGAAGTGCTTGACCGGCGTCACCCAACGGATCATCTCGTCGACCGCGGTCGACATCAACGACGGATCGGCTTGCAACCGGGCCAACTCGCCAGGGTTCTCGATCAGCGCTTGCATCCCACCAGCCATCGCCGACGATGTCGTGTCGTGACCAGCCGTGGCGACGATGACGTAGTACGAGATCGTTTCCATGATCCCCAGTGGCTCACCGTCGATGGTCGCGTTGGCGATCGCTGACGCAAGATCGTCCGTCGGATGAGCGCGGCGCTCCTCGGTCAACGCCGTGAAGTAGACGAAGAAGTCGTTGACCACTTGCGCCAGGTCTTCGAGCGTCTGACCGCGAGCGATCTCGGGGTCGGCGGCGCCGAACAGCTCTTGGGTGAGCTTCAACATCCGCGGGTAGTCGCTCTCGGGCAAGCCGAGGATCGACAAGATCACCTGCAACGGGTACTGCATAGTGATGTCGCGGGCGAAGTCGCATCGGCCACCGTGCTCGACCATCTTCGCGACCGACGCACGAGCGAGCTCGGCGAGGCGATCTTCGAACCGGGCCAAGGTCTTCGGCAAGAAGAACGTCGCTCCTAGCTCGCGGTACTTCCGATGGTCGGGTAGGTCCATGTGGATCAGTGTGCGCAGCATCTCGCCTTGCTCCTCGCGGCGACGATCCGCTTCGAGACTGGCGATCACGGGGCGAGGCGCGTTGTGCCACTCGTTGTGATGAACCTCGATGTCGAAGACGTCGGCATGCTTGGTGAGGACATGGAACGGCGCGAAGTCGGGATGCTCGACGAGGTGGATCGGGTCCTGACGACGAAGCACGGCGCAGCACTCGTCGAAGTAGCGCTCGTCGGCATAGGCGGCCGGCGTGACGAAGGAGAGGCCAGCCTCGTGCGGTGTGATCGGCATGACCTCAGTCGAGCGCGACGGTGGCGATCGCCGCAACTTCGGCGGGCGCATCCCACTCGGCGAGGTGGCCGGCGCCGTCGATCACGTGCGTGGCGCGTACGTCGGCCAGGACGTCGGCGTAGCAAGCGATGTACGACGGTGGGTTGAGTTTGTCGACCGCGCCCCACACCAACGTCACCGGGCAACGAACGCGATGGATCCGCGTCGACAAGCCGAACTCGGGCAGCGGCCAGACGAGCGATGCCGACGCAGTGCGCGCCGTGTAGCGCGTCACGCCGTGCTCGATGAGCATGTCGCCGGCCATCGCAGGATCGTCGTCGAAGAACGGTGCCGTCACCGCCGGGTCGTTCGTGAGCAGTGCCCGCTGCGACGACAGCGTCGTACCGAACGGATCGGCGACGGGCACGTCGCTGTCCCACAACCCGAGCGGCGCGATGAGCACGAGGTGCGAGAACGCTTCGGGTCGAACGGCGGCGACCTCGAGCGCGAGCATCGCTCCGATGGACGACGCCACCATCGGCGCGCCCGCCAGACCACAGACGTCGATGATCTCGCTGACGGCGACGACCCAATCGAACATCGAACGCAGGTCCTCGCACAACGACGAGCGATCGAACCCCGGCAGGCTCGGGGCGATCACACGGTGGCCATCACCGGCGCCGGCCAGCGGCGCGAGCACGGGGCTGCCCGCGCCGGGGTTGCCGATGAACCCGTGCAGGTAGCCGACCGTCGGGCCGGCGCCGACCTCGTGGACTTCGATCGTGCCGCCGCGAAACGCGACGTTTCGGACCGTCACCGACGCGCTCGTCATCATCCGACGCCGCTGCTGGCGCGCTCATCGGCAGCCATCGGCGTCGGCCACCAGTGGTCTTCCCACTCGTCGTCGAACAGATGACGCACCTGCGGGAGGACCTTGGTCGCCATCAACTCGGTGTTGTGCATCACCACGTCCTTGGGCATGTTGCCGAAGTGGCACAGCGCCATCAAGTGCCCGACGTTCAGCGAACGGGCGAGCTCGACGGTGCGCTCGGCAACCTGATCGGGCGAGCCGATGATGATGTAGCCCTTCTCGATCATCTCCTCGAACGTCAGCCCCGGCTCGCCGCCGGCGGGACCGCTAGCGCCTCGGCCGCTCTTGCGACTTGCGTCGGCGCGCGCCGTCGCTTCGCGCGCCGCCCGCTCGACCATCCCCTCGACCCCGGCACGCACGGTGTTCAGCGTCTTGTAGCCGGGCGGATCGGCGTAACCGGAGTAGACGTGCAGGCAGCGGTTGAAGAAGTACTCGGCCGGCTCGCGGTACAGCTCGTAGGCCTCCTTCTCGGATTCGGCGACGCCGAAGAACTGCGCGAATCCGGCGCGGTACGGGTTCGGTTCCTTGCCGAGCTCGCGCACCGCGTTCCAGTAGCCCTGCATCGTGCGCAGCCCGGCCTTGTAGCCGAAGTACGACAGGTACAAGTAGACGTAGTCGTGCTCTGCCGACCATGCCCACGTGTCGACCGAACCACCGCCGGGGATCCACACCGGTGGACGGGGCTGCTGCACGGGACGAGGCCAGCAGTTGACGTAGCGAAGCTTGTTGTACGTACCGGCGTAGCTGAACACCTCGTCGGTCGTCCACGCCTTCAAGATCAGGTCGACGGCTTCTTCGTAGCGCTCGCGCAGCGTCGCTGGGTTCTGGCCGTAGGCGTAGATCGTGTCCATCGGCGAACCGACAGGGAAACCGGCAACGACGCGACCACCGGTGATGCAGTCGAGCATCGCCAGCTCTTCGGCGACGCGCAACGGTGGGTTGTAGAGCGCCACCGAGTTGCCCATGATCACGAGCACCGCTTCAGGGCACGTGCGTGCCAACGTCGAGGCGATGATGTTCGGGCTTGGCATCAACCCGTAGCCGTTGGCGTGGTGCTCGTTGACGCCGACGGCATCGAAGCCCACGCGGGCGGCGTGCTCGAGCTCGTCGATGTAGTCGTTGTAGGCGCGATGGCCGACCTTCGGGTCGAACAGCTTCGGATCGATGTCGACCCACACCGAGCGGTGGTCCTGCTCGAACCCGTCAGGTAGCTCTGGGTACGGCATCAGGTGGAACCAGATCGCCTTCAACGTTGCCTCCCCATCGCACGAACGTCCGCGGCTTCCGCTCCCGGCGAGACTAGTAGTGCCCGCCGCCCGAACCCTTTTTCGCACGACGACGGTGCGCGTCGTCGGCCACACTGCAGCGCGCGATACATGCTGATCGAGCACTTCACGGCCGGCCCGAAGCCGGTGTACGAGCGAGCAGCGGAGCGGGGACGGATGCTTCCGGCGGGGCTTCACTACGTCGACAGCTGGATCGTCGACGACGGCGCGCTCGACACTTGCTTCCAACTGATGGAGACCGACGACCCGTCGTTGTTCGACGTCTGGTTCGACACCTGGCGCGACGTTGCGTCGTTCGAATTGCACCCGGTGATCACGTCAGCCGAAGCAGCACAGCGCGTCAGCATCCGGTGGTCCGGCCGTGAGGGCCAACGGCCTGCCGGCAGTTGACCCGTCGGTATACTCTCGGTATGAAACCGACGACGGTGAAGCTGAGCATCGAGACTCGCGATCGAATTCGAGCGCTCGGGGGCAACACCTACGAGGACACGATCATCGAAGCCCTTGACGCGCTCGAAGCGGACCGATTCTGGGTGCAAGCCGACGCCGCCACGGCCTGGCGCCGTTCACTCCCGGACGACGAGCGTGCGCGCCTGACGTCTCGCGAGGCCGAGATCGATGCCGCGTTCGACGGCATCGAGTGATCAACGCCGGGGACATCCACTTCGCCGACCTGAACGAGGAGCGCCGCCGACGCGTGCTGGTGATCTCGAACAACCGGTTCCACCGGGCTTCAGGCCGAGCGCTGGTGGCGCCAGAGATCATCGGTGAACCGACCGACGTTCCATTTCCGTGGCGCGTGCAAGTCGACGACGGCTTCTACGCCGTCGATCTGATGCGTAGCCTTGCGGTCGACCGCCTCCTCGATCGCACCGATCGAGCCCCAGCTCAAGCGATGGCACTCGTCCGCCGTGCCCTCCTCAACATCACCTGACTCAAGGCGCACAACAAGATCAGTAGCCGGGGGCCGGCTTCCACAAGTCGAAGCGGGTGCCTTGGTCGTCGACACACTCGGCGTTGCCGCCGGACGCGTAGTCATCTCGCTTGAGAACACGACCGCCGAGGACGACGACCTTGGTCGCGTACGGTTCGATCTCGTCGACACGGAAGTAGAGCGTGACCACGCCGTGATCGACCGGCGGCGCGAGGCCGAGAGGCAGCTTGCTGTTGTTGACGTGGCGGTACTCGTCACCGCTATGACCCGGCTCGATGTCCCAGTCGAACAGCTCGCCGAAGAACCGAGCGGCGCGATCGGTGTCGGCCGTGTGGATCGTCACGTAGCCGACTTCGACCGGGCGACGCGGTGAGCTGACAGTGAAGCCCTGGCCCGACTCACGTGCCGCGTACTGCTCGACGGTGAGTTGCTCGATCGGCTGGGCCAGCATCCAACGATGGCCGAACGGATCGACGATGGTTGCCGTGCGGTTGCCGTGCGTCTGGTCGGCCGGCGGTCGCTGCCCCTCGGCACCGGCAGCGACGGCCGCGGCGTACGTCGCATCGACGTCGGCGACGTCGAGGTACAGCGCAACCGGCGAGCCGCCGAGCGTACGCGGGCTGACGGCGCCGTAGTCGGGGTACTCGTCCGAGAGCATCACCGTCGCACTGCCGATCGTGATCTCGGCATGGCCGAGACGACCGTCGTCGCCAGCGACGCGCATCGTCTCGACGGCACCGAACGCCGCGGCGTAGAAGGCAAGCGCCCCAACGCCGTCGTGCACGCAGAGGTATGGCTTGATCGTCTGCCCGACCACGGTCACATCGTTGGTTGTCATCGTCGCGCTCCGATCGATCGTGCCGGTCGTGTCGGTCGTGTCTGTCAGGTGGTCATCGCCGGCCGTTCCGCCAGCGCGCAGCGCCGCTTCGACGAGTCGTCGCAACTCGGTCGCGAACTCGGCTCGGGGCGCCAACGGCACCACCGGCGAACGCAGGGTGTCGAACGGATCAGTGGCCATCAAGTCCCCGATCCCCGTAGGCCCGCCGGAATTGCCGGCGGGCGCGAACGAGCAACGCTTCGGTGGCATGCACCGTTCGTCCGATGTAGCGGGCGACGTCGGGCACGGCGAGACCATCGACGTAGCGCAACGTCAGCACGCCACGATGGTGGCCGTCGAGTCCCATCAAGACCTCCTGAGCGCGCAGCGCGTCGATGTGCGCGTCCCACATGTCGAGCTCGTCGGCTGTTTCGACCAGCGCCAGCCCGCGCTCCTCGCGCGCTTGGGCTCGCCAATGATCGACGAGCTTGTGACGAGCAACGCCGACGAGCCAACCGATCGTCATCGTCGGCACGGCGCGACGTTGCACCGCGTCGACTGCGGCCATGAACGTCTCCGACGTCAGGTCCTCGGCGATCGCCGGGCTCCCACATCGACTGACGAGGTAGCCGTACACCTGGGGGAGGGCGCGGTCGTACAGCGAGAGCAGGACCGGACCTTGGTCGTCCGACATCGCCGAAGGCACGCTCATCACCCGGTCATCGTCTCAGCCAGCCGTTCTCCGACGACTGCTCATCGTTAAATCTCGCCACGACCGCCCTGCGTAGAGACGCTGAACGGCGGTCGCACAGCACGGCGACGACGAAACGCGTGACGCGACAGCTGCTCGGGCGATGTACCGGTCAAAGGATCCACACCCCCCGGGATCCACTCCCCACACGAAGGAACGACAACCATGAACGCACGGAAGCTCATCACCGGAACCATCGGTTCGCTCGCTGGTGTCATCGGCATCAGCACGATCGTCTACGCCGGTGTCGGCGTGCTCGAGAGCCAGAACCGCGACGATCGCGTCACCGTCACGTCTGACGCACCCGCCGCGTCGACGACTGCGTCGAGCACAGCGTCGAGCATCGCCGTCACGACGGCGTCGAGCGTCGACGTGTCGACGGCGAGCACCGCTGCAAGCACTGGCGCCACCGTGACCGTGCTCGTTCGCCACGACGCCAACGAAGTCAACGACATCAACGACGACAACGCGACGACATCGGCCAGCACGCCCGCCGCGACCAGCGCGTCCACCACAGCCACGACGCCCGGCGCGAGCAGCACGAGCACGAGCGTGTCGGACGATCCCGCCAACCACGACGCCAACGACGACTGGGGCGGCGCCACCAACGTCTCGGACGACCCGGCCAACCATGACGCCACTGACGACAACGGCGGCGCTGCCACCGGCCGTCGCCACGGCGCCGACGACGCCACGCAGTCGAGCACCGTCGCGACGCCGTCGGTCTCCGCCCCGTCGGTCTCCACCCCGTCGGTCTCCACGCCGTCTGTCTCCACTGCGCCGGTGCCGGCCACGACCGACGACAACGGCGGACGCGGCCGCGGCAACGACGGTTCCGGTCACAACTGATCGATCGCTGATCAACCTCTACCCCCCACAGAAATCGGCATGTGCCCGATCGCCTGCGCCCGCGGCGATCGGGCACTGCCGCGTCTAGTGGTGCGTAGGATCGAGCGATGGCCGATCTGCCGCCGTTCGACGAGCTGGCCGAGGTGCCGGGCTTGGGGCTGCGTCACGCCTGGGGGACGTTCGGTGACGACGATCGGCTCGGCAGCATCAACCTGCTGACGCCGGCGCGCGTCGTGGCCGCTGCCGCGCTCGTGCGCACCGGCGAGACCGTGTCGCTCGACCTGCCGCTCGATCTGCCCAACCCACCACTGTTCGGCCGGCAACCGTATGAGCATCACGTCTTCGCGCTGAGCCGCAACGAGATGGACGACCGCGTCGACAACTTCCACTTGCAGGGCTCGACGCAGTGGGACGCGCTCGGCCATGTGCGCTGCCGCGAGCACGGCTTCTGGGGTGGCCGCACGACTGATCCGACATCGACGCACAACGACCTCGGCATCGAGCACTGGGCCGAGCACGGCATCGTCGGTCGCGGCGTGCTGATCGACGTCGCCGGTTGGGCCACGGCTGCGGGTCGCGCCTTCGACGCGCTCTCCCCGACCGTGATCACCGCCGAAGACCTCGACGCGACCGTGGCCAGCCAAGGATCAACGCTCGAAACCGGCGACGTGCTGTGCGTGCGGACCGGTTGGGTCGGTGCCTATCGAAGGCTCGACGACGAGGCGCGCATCGCCTACGCGCAGGCGCCGGTGTTCGCCGGTCTGCGCGCCGACGAAGCGATGGCGCGCTACCTCTGGAACGCGCATCCAGCGGCGCTGGTCTGCGACAACCCGGCCGTCGAGGTCGTACCCGGCGACCCTGCGGTTGGTTCGCTGCATCGCCGGATGATCCCGCTGCTCGGCCTGGCGTTCGGCGAGATGTTCGACCTCGACGTGTTGGCGTCGCGTTGTCACGCCAGCGATCGCTGGACGTTCCTGTTCATCGCCGCGCCGCTGAAGGTTCCTGGCGGCGTCGGCTCGCCGGGAAATGCGTTAGCGATCTTGTGAGGTGGCGATGAGCGCGCCCGAAGGACGCACGGTGTTCGGACCGGCCGACGATCGCTTCCACTTCGCCGAGCTCGGTGACGACTGGTGGGCGACGGAGACGTCGTGGTTCTCGTTCCACAACGCCGAGCGCCGGCTTGGCGGCTGGCTCTACACGATGGCTCGACCGAACATCGGCACCGTCGCCGGTGGCGTGTGGATCTGGGACGACAGCGCGTCGCTGCCGTGGGAGGTGCCGTACTCCGTCAACTACTCCGCGCTCGCGCTCTCGATCACCGATGACCTCGACGACATCACGCTGCCGACCGGCGTGACGATCACGATGCGCGAGCCGGGCCAGACGTACGCGCTCAGCTATCGCGACGGTGATCGCCTAGAGCTGTCGTTGCGCTTCGACGGCGTGATGCCGCCGGAACCGTTGACGGCGGTGGGCTCGACGTTCGGTAGCGCCCACCACTTCGACCAGTTCGGTCGCGTCACCGGGCACGTCGTGCTCCACGGCGAGCGCATCGAGGTCGATTGCCTGGCGATGCGTGATCGCACATGGGGTCGACGTCCCGAGGATCGACCGCGCCAAGCCGCCTACGTCACCGGCGCCTGGTCGGCCGACGACGCGTTCCTGGCCGTCACGAACGCCGGCGACTACCGCCAAGACGTCACCTACGGCTTCTTGCGGCGCGACGGTGCGACCGTGCCGTTGCGTGGCGGCGAGCGAACCGTCGAACGGTCCGACGAGCACGGTTGGATGACGCGCATCGTGCTCGATGCCGTCGATGCCGAGGGCCGTACGCTGCGCGCCGTTGGCGAAGCGGTGAGCCGGATCATCGTCAACCGGCACACGTTCATCGACGTCAACAGCCTCGTTCGTTGGGATCTCGACGGGCGCGTCGGCTGGGGCGAGGATCAGGACATGTGGCCGGTGCATCGTTGGTCGGCGTATCGCCGCGACGCCCGCAACGCTCGACAAGACAGGAGCTGATCGCACGATGGCACCCGACGAGCTCCTCGAACGTCTCGCCCATACGTTGCGCGCCGAGATCGGTCCCGCTGTCGATGGCGACTACCAACGGACGCAGGCGTTCATGGGCGCCGTCGTCGTCGAAAGGATCGCTCGTCAACTACGCGTCGCCGATCTGCATGCCGACGCTGAAGCTCGCGAGATCGCAGCGATGTTCAACGAGCTCGACACGACGCTGGCCGACGCGACAGTGCCGCCATTGCTGCGCACGACACTCAATGATGCCCAGGCCGACGGTTCGGCCGGCCTGTGCCGCATCGTCGAAGCGTTGTACACGGGGCGCGGCGCGCTCGGCGAGGCGACGTTCGAGCGCGCCCTCGCCGTCGTTCGCCGCGTCTTGCGCGCCCAGATCGATCGGCGCGTCGAGGTCGCCCAATGACGACCGCCAACACCACGCCGGCGCGCACCGTCGAAGAGCGGATCAGTCGCTACCTGACGACGAAGCTCGAACCCGATGGCGAAAGCGAAGTGCAACTCACCGACGTCGAGCAGATCGCCGTCGGTTGGTCGCACGAGACGTGGTTGTTCGACGCTCACTGGACCGAGGATGGCGACGCTCGTTCGCATGGCTTCTGCGTGCGCCGCGATCCGGGCAACGCACTGCTACGCCACATGTCTGACCTGGCGACGCAGTTCCGCGTCTTGCATTGCCTCGATCAGACTGCCGTCCCATCGCCGAAGCCTCATTGGTACGAAGACGACGACGCGATCCTCGGCGCGCCGTTCCTGGTGATGGACAAGGTGCCGGGGACGTGCCCGAATCCGTGGGGACGCGATGGGCGTCGCTTCTACACCGACGCCGCCGGCCGCGGCGTGTTGCCGCGCAGCTTCACCGACGCGCTCGCCGCGCTGCACACGCTCGATTGGCGCGCCGCCGGGCTGTCGTTCCTCGGCGTGCCCGAGCCAGGCACCGACTTCGTCGATCGCGAGCTGGCGAAGTGGCGGGAGCTGATCGCGCTCGCCCAACACGAACCCGAACCGATCCTCACCGATCTGATCTGTTGGTTGGAGGCGAACGCGCCGAGCACCGACCGGCTCGTGCTCGTCCACGGTGCGTATCGGACGGGGAACCTGCTCGTCGACGAGGATCGCATCTCTGCGATCCTCGATTGGGAGCTGCAGGTCATCGGCGATCCGATGTACGACGTCGCCTATGTGCTGTCGGACCTGAACCGCGAAGGCACCGAGCTCCTGTCGAACATCGTCGACCGGGACGACTTCTACCGCTGGTACGAAGGTGCGACCGGGATCGAGATCGACGACGACGCGTGCCGCTACTACCAGCTGCTGTACGCGATGCGCTCGGTGGCGTTCTGGATGAGCGCATCCGACCTCTATGCCACCGGCCGCAGCAACGACCTGCGTTTGGCCCGCACGCATTGGTCGATACCCGTGGTCTTGGAACGCGCCGCCCGAGATCTCGGCTACTGAACCGGCACCGTCGCCAGGGTCGGCCGGCGCGACGCCGCGATCAACTGGGCGGCGCGGGCGCTGGCGCTGGTGCCGGCGGTGGAACCGCACCGGGCGAGGCGAACGAGAACACGCCGACATCGGTCGTGCAACCGCGTGATCCATCCGGCAGCGGTGTCGAGCGGCGATCGGGCACGTACTGCCCGGAGCCGAGGACGGCTCGCCCATTGGGCGTATCGATGATCGACGCCGTCAACTCGACACGAACGCTGATCGATGCGCACGCGGCACCAGGCTCAAGGTGGTCGAACCGCGCCGACAGCGTGTAGCCACCGGCCGCTGGCTGCAGCGCGAACGTCGAAGGCTGCCCTTCGTAGGGCGTCCCTGGGTACAACGACGTCATCGAGCACGGACCGCGCCCATCGCAATCGCCAGTGAGCGTCACAGTGTCGACGACGCGGTAGTCCTCGCTGATGAACGCCGTCAGGTATGGAAACGACATCCGCCCCGTCAGCGCCAAGGTCAGGGGGCCCGTCGGCTTCACCGGCGCGATCGACGTTGCCGACGTCGTCGGAGCGCTCGCGACGCTCGTCGCCAGCGCAGCGGTGGTGGCCGGAGCAACGGTGGTGGCCGGAGCAACGGTGGTGGCCGGAGCAACGGTGGTGGCCGGAGCAACGGTGGTCGGAGCAATGAACGTGGTCGTTGCCGCATGGCCTCCGTCGAAGCCCCCGACGCCGTCATAGCCGTTGAGCGCGTTCGTGCTCAACGAGGCCGACGGAACACTGAGCTGCGTTGCTGGCACGACACCGACCTGTTGTGGGCTCGTCGTTGGC
>Ga0209069_10000935_pt1 | contig 14377 bp, 18 predicted proteins | sample Str013_2_FD_187202 | JGI IMG/M metagenome (GOLD analysis project Ga0209069, IMG submission 187202) | Freshwater sediment microbial communities in response to fracking from Pennsylvania, USA - Straight Creek_MetaG_SC_2013 (SPAdes) (version 2) | ecosystem: Environmental > Aquatic > Freshwater >...
AGGACATGGGCAAGGTGATGGCGGAACTCAAAGCCCACCACGCCGGAAAGATGGACATGGCCAAGGCCGGCGGCATCGTGAAGGCGTTGCTGGGATAGCACGACGGAATTCTTGTGCCACAGCGTCTCCACAATTGATGCGGTCAATTCCGCGCTTGGGAGGATTATTATGAAATTTGCAATTTTTGCTGCGGCGCTGTCACTGGCGTTGGCTTTTTCCGGTGCGGCAGAGGCCCACAAGGGCCATAAGGGACATCATGGCGGACATCATGGTGGTGGGGGACATCACATGCATGTGGGCGGCCAGCACCATGGCGGGCATCATAGCCGCCCGTTCTGCTATGATCACTATGGCAAGTGCATTTCCTAGGCATGGGCCCGCATCTTCGTTGAAAGCTTCGACGGAGATTGCCGTGCTGTAACGTCTCCTCAGGGTCGGCAGGCAACGCCAACCAACTTCGTGAGGAAACCATGTTGAAGAAATTTACCCTTGCTGCGGTCACCGCAGCCACCATGTTCGTGGGCGCTGCCGCCATGACGGGCGCTGCTGAAGCTCGCCCTTGGCATCATCGCTGGCACCGCGCCCATATGATGCACCGCTGGCATCACAATCATTGCCAAGGCATGTGGGTGTGGCGGCATCATCACCGGGTCTGGGCACCGGGCTGTTACTAACAACCTCGCGCCTGAAACTTCTGTGACAGGCCCCGGGAATTGCGCTACCATGCTGCCCGGGGCTGTTGCTTTTCACCAACAGGAGGAACTTTGATGTTCAAGAAACTTGCAACTGCGGCATTGGCTGCTGCCACACTCAGCATCGGCCTGCTGGCGGCCACACCAGCGCAAGCTGGCATTGGTTTGGGCTTTGGGTTTGGCTTTGGCCAACCCTTTTACGGCCAACCTTATTATGGCGATCCCTATTATGGCGGGCCGCGCTATGGCCATTGGCGACACCACCATATGATGCGCCATTGCGGATGGGTGCGTGTGCGCCACCATCATCATTTTGTGAATGTGCGCCGCTGTGGGCCGGTTTATTATTGAGCTTTGATGAGGGGGCTTGCGCCCCCTCGCATCTCACACCAGATTGGTCGTGACCTTCACATTGCCGTTGATGGCATGTGAAAAGGGGCAGACCACGTGGCCGCGCTTGCTCAAATCTTCGGCGTCGGCCTTGCTGAGGCCGGGAAGTGAAACATTGAGCACAACTTCGATGCCAAAGCCTTGGCCATCATCACGCGCGCCAATGCTCACTTCGGATGACACTGTTGCTTCGGCGGGCATGGCGAGTTTATCGCGGCCCGCCGCAAAGCGCATGGCGCCCAAGTAACAAGCGGCATAGGTGCAGGCAAACATCTCTTCAGGGTTGGTGCCTTTGCCTGAGCCGCCCATTTCAGTTGGCGTGGCCAGCGTGAAGGTGAGGCGACCGTTCTCCGAAGCGCTGATGCCATTGCGGCCATTGCCGGTGGCTTTGGCGTGGGCGGTATAGGCGAGTTTCATGTGGTATCTCCTGTTTGGTGGGTTGTGGTTGTGTGGAAAAGAATTCAGGCCTTGGCGTGTTCGCGCAAACTGCCCGATAGAAGATGGAGCTTCGCAGTGAGTGCGGCAATTTCACCAAGCTTCATCTGCGTTGCCTCCAACACTTGCGGCGGCACGCAACCGATGTTTTTGATGAGCTTGTTGCCCGACGTGGTGAGCGAAACATGGACCACACGCTCGTCCACATCACTGCGCTGGCGCTTGATCAACTGGGATGCTTCCAAGCGTTGGAGCAGAGGCGTCAATGTGTTCGATTCCAGAAACAGCGCCTCGCCAAGCTCGCTCACCTTCTGGCCATCGCGGTGCTGCAAGCACACCAGCACCAGAAACTGCGGATAGGTAAGACCGAAGCCCTTGAGTAAGCCGCGATAAAGCCGGTTGAAAGCAAGGCCCGCAGAATAGACCGAAAAGCAAACCATGCTTTCAAGCGGGGGACGTTTTGATGAGTTCTGGCGCTTCATGCGCAGCACTTTAGATCGTGCGCGATATAATCGCAAGGGATATTTTTGAAGGCGCTAAAATCGATATGGAATTGAATGCACTGTCACCGTAATTCGATATAATAAAATGCACTGTCACCGTAATCGTAATTTAATAGAATGCACTGTCACCGTAATTGCAATAGAATGCACTGTCACCGTAATTTCACTGTCACCGTAATTTAACTGGGAAGATATGGGCGTAACGAAATATCGTAAGACGACATGGATTACCTCTACAGTTTAACTTGCGACATAACGGACGTAAATTGTCAGCAGAATGTGGAGCAGCATTAAGATGGAAAAAATCACGATGCTGCGTGCTGCTGTAATTTTGGGCGAACGCAATGAAAGCGCTGCTCGAAAGGATAGTGCTAAAACGATGCCATTTGTTGGTGGAAAGTAAAAAAATCCAACTACCGGATTAATAATTTTTTCAATTAAGTTTACGTTTTGAAAATCTGCAAATTCGTAGAAGTTCAAGAAGGAGATGAGAAAAACTATTAGCCATGATGTGAGCCGCAAGTAGACGCTGGTTGGAGCGCCCGAAAAGGCTGAAAATGCGAATAAGGCCACAGCTCCGCCATATCCCATCAAATAGCTTGTCGGAAATTCAGACCACATCGCAGGAAGTTCATTCGCGAGAGCCAATTTCAACTCTAATGCAGCGTTGTTAAATACGGTGCAGATCGAAGTGATGTCTCAGGAAAAATATAGCGTAGTGGATCCAATAGCACTGTTCTAGCCCCCAACCCCACTTTAAGACTTTGCCAGTTCCCCCTTAAGCCGCCCATTTGAGATTGATATTTCCCCACGTCGCCCCCGACCGATTTTTTATTGACAGCCTATTAATATTCTTGGCACGAGCGGTTAGACTCTGCAAGCGTAAATTGTATCGAATTTGGCTAATGCCCGCCTGTATTGGCGCAGCCAACAGGGTTACGGTGACAGGATTACGGTGTCAGGATTACGGTGTCAGTGCATTTATCTAGTATTGCAACGGAATGTCGCCGCCCATATATTTACTAAAAATCTACCTATGGCATTTACATGGCGATATAATAAAATGCACTGTTACCGTAATTATAACTTATTTTTGGAGAATCGTAGGACAACGACGCTAGTTTTGCTGCATCAAGCACGCAGAGATTTGCCACTTTTTCCTACTCCTTGAAAAGTTGTTTCTTTACTTCAGCATTAGCGAACATGAAAATGTCTCGTCCGTACATCATGGGCCTATCTCCGTAGCTGTAAGGCAATAAAGTTAGATAGCCTGCTGGCTTTACAACTCTTAGAATCATTAATCCTTGGGGTGGGCTATTGTCGGTCAGAGCATTATAAACACAAATCTGATACGTATAGATGATTGCTATCCGTTCTATTGCGCAGTCGTATGCAGGAATAGCCGCATAATAGGAGCTGCTTCTTTTGTTTTTCGGATCAAGAGACTTTATATACGCGAGATAGACATCATTTTGACGAACAGACAAGTAGTCTAGATAATTTAGTATAACACCTTGCTCCAAGATCACAGCAACGATCAGCGCGCCAAATAGCCATTTCAACAGAGTCTTTATGAATTGCATTGATGTTTGCCTTTGGTTACGATTACGGTGACGGTGCATTTATCTAGTATTGCAACGGAATGTCGCCGCCCATATATTTACTAAAAATCTACCTATGGCATTTACATGGCGATATAATAAAATGCACTGTCACCGTAATCCTGTCACCGTAATCCCGTTTGAAGCATTGGGATCGATAGTGAAATTAATAGCCATGTCGCAAAGCCTTTCTCAAACCTACTTTGTCCTATGCCATTGGCCCGTCCAGCCGCAGGTTAAACTTAACTTTTTGCCCATCGCAATAAGTTGAAACTTGCAGGCCTCATGGACACTCACATCATCCGCATCAATTGAAACAATACCGCCTGATACTCGCCACGTACCTTCTCCAGAACGTCCATACCCTGAGCCATAGTCAAAAACTGTGGCCAAGCCTTTCTGCTCGAAACAAATGTTCGATCTACTGTCTACAACACCCTTAGTGGCCCTTTTTAGTTCAAAACACTTACCTACCAAGTCATCTCCCTGATTGTCCGCTGAGCGCACTGGAAGAGCAAAAAATTGAACCGAAGAAATTGAGGCAAGTAAGACTAACTTTTGCCAAGGTCGAGCCATTTGTTGTGTGCTACATCTTTGTCTGCTCAGCCAAAATGTCTGGGCAAAAACACTCACCACTCCACCACACCCGTCCCGCCCTCGGGCCTTGGAATTACGGTGCCAGTGCATTTAACCTTCCAACTCGGTTGCCAGCGCATTGATCTCCCCTCCTCACGTCGCCATCCTGATGGGCTCATGGCTATTGTGGCGGATTTCTGGAGTATGGCAAGGTCTAGCAGGTTCAGCGTACGACGTCAAGACTTATTTCCTATTTATGACTAAATGACTATAAATTGAAATTTAACCGTGAACCAAGTGGGGTGTCGCCGCTCAGCGGAAGCTGCTCTTGTGTTCCTGCTTCGTTCGTGCTACTTTTGTTCTCATGGCCAAAGCCTCTATCACTTATGTCTGCCAAGCTTGCGGCTCCTCCACGCATAAGTGGTCTGGGCATTGCGATGCCTGCGACAGCTGGAACACCATTATCGAAGAAAAGTCTGAGGCCCCCTCTTCCGGCGGCAAGGGACAGGTTCTGCCGCGCGGACGTTTGGCCAAGCTTGTCGACCTCAAGGGCGAAAGCCCTGCCCCGCCGCGTGTGACATCTGGCATTGCCGAGCTGGACCGCGTGACCGGCGGCGGCTTTGTGCCCGGTTCTGCCGTGCTCATTGGCGGAGACCCCGGCATCGGCAAATCGACTTTACTGCTGCAAGCACTGGCCGCCTTGGGTGCCAAGGGCGAGCGCGTCATCTATGTGACGGGCGAGGAAGCCATTGCCCAGGTGCGTTTGCGCGCGGCCCGGCTGGGGCTGGCGGAAGCGCCTGTTTTACTCGCGGCGGAAACCAATGTTTCGGATATTCTCGCCACCCTGAATGAGGGCGAGGTGCCTTCGGTGGTGGTGATCGATTCGGTGCAGACCTTGTGGTCTCCCATTGTGGACTCAGCGCCCGGCACGGTTTCGCAGTTGAAAGCGGGCTCGGAAGCCTTGGTGCGTTTTGCCAAATCCAAGGGCGCTTGTGTGTTGCTCGTCGGCCATGTGACCAAGGATGGGCAGATTGCCGGGCCCAAGGTGATCGAGCATTTGGTCGATACGGTGCTTTATTTTGAAGGTGACCGGGGCCACCAGTTCCGCATCTTGCGCGCGGTGAAGAATCGTTTTGGACCGACGGATGAGATCGGCGTTTTTGAAATGTCCGATGGCGGCTTGCAGGAAGTGACCAATCCTTCGCGCCTGTTCATGGGGCAGACGGAACGACCGGCCCCCGGCACGGCGGTGTTTGCGGGGATTGAAGGGACCAGACCTTTGCTGGTGGAAATTCAGGCTTTGGTTTCGCCTTCGTCGCTTGGCACGCCACGGCGGACGGCCGTCGGTTGGGACGGCACAAGGTTGGCGATGATTCTTGCTGTGCTGGAAGCGCGTGCTGGTGTGACACTTTCCAATCATGATGTTTATCTCAATGTGGCCGGGGGTTTGCGGCTCAAAGAACCGGCGGCGGATTTGGCGGTGGCGGCCGCACTTCTGTCCTCACTCTCCGACACGATCATTCCGCATGGTACAGTTTTATTTGGCGAGATTGCCTTATCGGGTGCGATTCGCCCCGTGGGCCAGAGCGAGGCACGGCTGAAAGAGGCGCAGAAGCTCGGTCTTGATCATGCGGTGATTGCTGATCAGGGCGAGAAGGCGGTGAAAAGCAGTTTGGATGTGAAACAGGTTTCCACCGTGGCCGATGTGGTGGCCTGGGTGGCTTCACGGGCCAAGGGGTTGCGAAGAATAGCCTAGAACCTGACCTCGGATTTGAATATAGAGGGTCAACAGCAACAGGGCGGGCCATGTTTCAAATTCTTGACTTCATTCTTTTGGGTATCATGTTGGTTTCAGGGCTTCTGGCTTTGGCGCGCGGTTTTACACGTGAGGTGCTTTCGCTGGTCGCCTGGGGCCTTGCCGCAGCGGCAGGTTGGTTTGCCATAAAGCAAAAGCCGATTATGGATTTGGTCACACCACATGTGGACCCGGCCAAGCCCATTATTGCGCAGATCATTGTGGCGGCCGGTGCTTTTATCGTGGTTCTCATTTTCCTCTCAATGATTGGCGTCAAAATTTCAGACCGCGTGGTGGATTCATCGGCGGGGGCTGTCGATCGTTCGATTGGTTTTCTCTATGGCTTGGCGCGGGGGCTGGTGCTGGTTTCCGTGTGTTATCTGTTCTATGGCTGGTTGCTGCCGGTGGAAAAACAGGAAGATTGGGTGCGCAACGCGGTTTCACTGCCCACCATCCGCTGGGTTTCCTCGACGATGATGAGTTATATGCCGCCTGATATTGCGGAGATGCTGTCGAATTCATCGCTGATCGGCAATGGCGTGGCGACGAGCAAAACCTCGGCCACGCTGGATGATCAGAACAAGGGCTATTCCAATGGCCAGACCCAGGGCTTGGACAATCTTGCGAAGGGTGCACAAAAGCAACCATGACCCTGGCCACTCAAGCTTTTGATTTTGATCTTGATGGCGATACGCTGCGCGAGGAATGCGGCGTGTTTGGAATTTATGGTCATCCTGATGCGGCAGCGCTGACGGCATTGGGCTTGCACGCTTTGCAGCACCGCGGCCAAGAGGCTGCTGGCATTGTGGCCTTTGACGGTGAGCGGTTTCACTCGGAAAAGCGCATGGGTTTGGTGGGCGATCATTTCTCTTCCGAAAAAGTGATCAACCGCTTGAAGGGCACACAGGCCGTGGGCCATGTGCGCTATTCCACTACGGGCGAGACAATTTTGCGCAATGTGCAGCCCTTGTTTGCGGAACTTGCGGCGGGCGGCATTGCCGTTGCGCATAATGGCAACTTGACCAATGGCCTGACGCTGCGGCGCGAGCTCATTGCATCAGGTGCGATATATCAATCCACCTCAGACAGCGAAGCGATTTTGCATCTTGTGGCGCGCTCGAAAAAGCAGCGCTTGATGGAGCGCTATGTCGATGCCTTGCGGCAATTGGAAGGTGCTTATGCTCTGGTGTCTCTCACCAACAAAAAGCTGATTGGAGCGCGCGATCCTTTGGGCATTCGCCCGTTGATTTTGGGCGAACTTCATGGCGCTTATATTCTCTGTTCGGAAACGGTGGCGCTCGACATTATTGGCGCCAAGTTCGTGCGCGAAGTTGAGAATGGCGAAGTGGTGGTGATTTCCGATGAGGGCGTTGAGTCTTTGCGCCCCTTCCCCAAGCAACAGGCGCGGCCTTGCATTTTTGAATATGTCTATTTCTCGCGGCCTGACTCCATTCTGGGCGGACGTTCGGTTTATGAAGTGCGCAAGGCAACGGGCCATCAACTGGCATTGGAAGCGCCAGTGGAGGCCGATGTTGTGGTGCCGATCCCGGACTCTGGCGTTCCAGCAGCTTTGGGTTATGCGCGGCAGTTGGGCTTGCCGTTTGAACTTGGCATTATTCGCAACCACTATGTGGGCCGCACTTTTATTGAGCCCACGCAACATATCCGCTCGCTCGGCGTGAAGCTAAAACACAATGCCAATAAGGCCGCTGTTGCGGGCAAGCGGATTGTTCTGGTGGACGACTCCGTTGTGCGCGGCACGACGTCGGTCAAAATTGTGCAGATGATGCGCGAAGCGGGCGCGCGCGAAGTGCATATGCGAATTGCCAGCCCGCCGATCAAACATCCGGATTTTTATGGGATCGACACGCCGGAGCGGAAATCGTTATTGGCGGCCACCCATACGCTGGAAGAAATGCGGGCTTTTATTGGGGTTGACTCACTTGCCTTTGTTTCGGTGGATGGGATTTACAAGGCTTGTGGGTTTGCTGGTCGTGATGCACATCAGCCGCAGTTTACCGATCATGCATTCACGGGTGACTACCCGACGCCGCTCACTGATCTTGGTGGCGAATATGCCAAGCAATCCCGCGCCATGTTGGCGGAAGCAGGCTAGTCTTGACGGCGTTGCTCTCTGGAAAAATCGCCGTTGTCACCGGCGCATCGCGCGGCCTTGGCCGGGCTGTTGCTTTGGCCTTGGCCAAGCAGGGTTGCCACATCATCGCAACAGCGCGCACACAGGGCGGGCTGGAAGAGCTTGATGATGAGATCAAGGCTTCCGGTTCCACTGCCACTTTGGTGCCGATGAGTATCACCGACTCTGCGGGCATTGACCGCTTGGGTGCAGCCATTTTTGAACGCTGGAAAAAACTTGATATTCTGGTGGGCAATGCGGGCGTGCTCGGCAAACTCACACCTGTGGCGCATCTTGACCAAAGCGTGTGGGATGAGGTGATGGCGGTCAATGTGACGGCCAATTATCGTTTGATCCGCTCGCTTGATCCGCTGTTGCGCATGAGTGACGCGGGCCGTGCGGTGTTTGTGACATCCGGTGTTGCCCATTCAACGCCCGCCTATTGGGGCGGCTATTCGATTTCGAAAGCAGCACTTGAGGCGATGGTAAAAACTTATGCGGCTGAAAACGCCACTGGAAAAATTCGCGCCAATCTCTTCAGCCCCGGCCCGGTGCGCACAAGAATGAGGGCCTCCGCCATGCCCGGCGAAGACCCGATGACATTGCCAACAGCAGAGGAAGTGGCCGCGCAGATTGTGCCGATGTGTGGGGAAGCGTTTGGCGATACGGGTGCGGTGTATAAATTTGCGAAGAACGGATTGTTCAAGCGGGTCTGATTATCGCCGCCCATCCTCAAACGGGTTCTTCGTTCCGCGCAATGCGAACCTGATCGGGATGCCTTCCAGACCTAGCGTCTCGCGCAAACCGTTCATCAGATAGCGCTGATAGCTTTGCGGCAGCTTGTCGAGTTGGTTACCGAACAAGGCGAAGGTGGGCGGCCTGGCGTTGGCTTGGGTGGCGTAACGGATTTTAATGCGCCGGCCGCCGGGCGCTGGCGGTGGGTTGCGTTGAATTGCGCCTTCCAGCCACTTGTTCATTTTCGAAGTGGAAATGCGGATGTTCCATTTTTTCTCGGCTGTTAGAACAGCTTGCATCAACTTATCTGCACCCCTGCCCTGCTTGGCCGAAAGTGTGACAATGGGAAGGCCACGAATATCGGGCAGAATATCTTCCATGATCTCACCCACTTTGCGCAAGGCGGCGTTTTTATCTTCGACCAAATCCCACTTGCTCAAAGCCAGGACAATGGCCCGGCCTTCACGGGCAATGAGATCGCAGAGGGTTAAATCTTGTTTCTCAATCGAGAAGGACGCATCGACCAGAACAACGACGACTTCGGCGAATTTTACGGCACGCAACGCATCGGTCACCGAGAGCTTTTCCAACTTCTCTTTGACTTTGCCTTTGCGGCGGATGCCTGCAGTATCCCATAGTTTGATTTGGCGGCCGCGCCATTCCCAATCATTGGAAATGGCATCACGCGTGATGCCTGCTTCTGGGCCTGTCAACATCCGCTCTTCACCCAGCAGTGAATTCACCAAAGTGGATTTGCCTGCGTTGGGCTGGCCGATGATGGCCAGTTTCAGTGGCTTCTTGGTGAAATCTGGCGCTTCTTCATCGGGGTTGAAAGGTGCTTCAACATCTTCTTCTTCGATGCGGGCATGGGCCTTGCGGTCTGCCAACACCAAGGGCTGCACGATGCCATAGATATGTTCCAAGCCTTCGCCATGTTCGCCGGAAATAGGGAAGGGTTCACCAAAGCCCAGTGAAAACGCTTCAGGAACGGATTGCTGGATCAGTTTGGTTTCAGCTTTGTTGGCGAGAACGGTGACGGGTTTTCCAAGCTTGCGGATTTTTTCGGCAAACATTTTATCAACCGGCGTCACACCAGCGCGCGCGTCAATGACAAAGAACACGTGATCGGCGCGCCTGGCGGCTTCGGCGGCTTGGTCTGACATGCGAGCTTCAAGGCTGCCTTTTTTGGCTTCGTCAAAGCCTGCCGTGTCGAAGACTTGGAATTCAATGTCCGCGATCTGGCCTGTGCCTTCGCGCCTGTCGCGCGTGACACCGGGCTGATCGTCAACCAACGCCAGCTTTTTGCCGATTAGCCGATTGAACAGTGTTGATTTGCCAACATTGGGCCGTCCCAGAATGGCGACGGTGACAGTCATTGGCCTTGCGGCTTTGGTGGGGCCGGAACGGGCGGGGGTGCATCAGGCGCAGCGGGAACCGCTGGCGTTGCTGGCTTCACCACTTTCTTTTTCTTCTTGAGCTTCTTTTTAGCGGTTGCTTTGGCAGCCTTCATGCCCGGCTTGGTGGCCGATGCCACTTTCATGGGCTTTTCAACTTTGATGGGCGATGGCGGCGGCAATGGATCTGGCACCAAGGGTTCAGGGCAGAGATCAACCTTCGGATCACAATCCACCACAGCGGCATTTGCTTTTGGCATGGCCAGCGTTGGCGCGTTGGCTTTCGGCGCGGCCATGGCAGACTGCTGAACGCCGGCGGCGGGCGGCACGCCGGGTGCTGGTGGCTGGCCCATCACCTTGGGATCCTGCGCCACGGTTTGATCTGGCGGCAGGATTGCTTCGCGCTGTCCGGGCAGAACCGTATCATTTTGCTGGCCCGTCACTTTTTTGAGGGTGGTGCAACCTGCCAAGAGGGTCAGGGATAAAGCGGCGATCATCAGTTTTTTCATGGTGGTCTCGTTCATTTATTTTGCGGGCAAATTGGGGGCTAACAATTGGAGCATCATTTGCGCGCGCTGTTTGGCACCGGGTGTAGCACCTGTATCAGCCGTGATGGCGCTGAAATAGCGGTTGGCCATGGCATAGTCTTTGATGCGCCAGGCAGAGAGAGCGAAGACCTCACGGGCTTCATTGTGCCAGAGCGCATCATCCTTATCAAAGCGGCCAAGGCGCGAGAGCAACTCATCAGGCGTTTTTGTATCGGCCAAAAGATAGCCTGCGCGGATACGGGCCAAATCGGCCAAGGCAGGATCGCTCGCTTGGTCGCTGGCATAGAGATCATAAGCGGCGACGGCTTTATCCGTGTCGCCTTTGGTGGCCATGATCGCTGCCTGTTGGAGTTTGGCCAATTGACCATAGCCCGGGTGCGACACGGCGCTCAGGGCCGCGAGTGCATCATCCTGCTTGCCTGCGGCTGCCTTTTTTACTGCATCGAAGAAAATGGCGCTGGCATCTTCGGCCTGCTTTTGCTGCAAATATTGCCAGCCCTGAAAGGCGGCCACCGCAGTGATGAAAAGAACAGCGACCATTGCAATCTGCTTGCCATAACGGTCCCACAGTTTTTTATATTCATCTTGGCGGACTTCATCATCCACCTCACGAAAAATGGCGTCGTTGTTATCGCTCAAACCCAATGCTCCGATTTGTGTGTGGGGTAGTGCAGGCCCGGGGCCAAATCAAGGCAATTCATTGTCTTGTGCCCTGAACTAATCTTTCACGTCATAGGTGTTTTCCGGCGTGGGGAAGCGGCGTTCACGCACATCTTCGGCATAGGCTTTAATCGCACCTTCGATGGCGATAGCCACTTTGCCAAATTCTTTGACAAATTTGGGCACGCGTGGGGAAAGCCCCAGCATATCTTCCATCACTAGAATTTGCCCATCGCAAGCGGCAGATGCGCCGATGCCGATCGTTGGAATATCCACTTGCTTGGTGATCTTGGCGGCCAAGGGTTCAGCCACGGCTTCGAGCACGACGGCAAAAGCCCCAGCATCGGTCACGGCCTTAGCATCGGCTTCAATGGCCGCCCACTGAGCTTTTTCGCGGCCTTGGGTTATGAACCCGCCGAACACATTGATCGATTGTGGTGTCAAACCAATATGCGCCATCACTGGGATGCCGCGTTCAGACAGAAACTTAATGGTTTCGGCCATGCGCAACCCGCCTTCAATTTTGATGGCCCCACATTCGGTTTCCTTGATCACTTTGGCGGCGTTGCGAAAGGCTTGGGCGGGGCTTTCTTCATAAGAGCCAAAGGGCATATCGACCACGACCAGCGCATGCTTGGCACCGCGTGTGACAGCGCGGCCATGCATGATCATCAATTCCAGGGGCACGGGCAAAGTTGTTTCAAACCCATGCATCACCATGCCGAGGGAATCGCCGACCAAGAGGAAATCGACGTATTTATCGGCGATAGCCGCAGTGTGGGCGTGATAGGAGGTGAGCGAGACAATCGGTGCCCCGCCTTTACGGGCCCGTATATCTGGCGCGGTGATGCGCTTTTGCTGTGGGTGCTGTGACATGGCCCTAGTGTAGCTGGTTCAGAGCAAACAGCAAAGCGTGCTTGGTTAACGCATTAAATTCACGCCCAGCACGTAAGGATGGAACAGGGTGACCAAAAGCACTGTGGCCACTGCGCCGGAGGCGACTGCGATCATGTCGGCACGCCATGTGGGTTGATACTCTGGGCGCTTGCCGCGAATCATCGAGGATATGATGTCTGCGAGGGCCACGATGAGCAGCGCCGCATAGAACCAGACCACTGCCGTTTTGCCCACGCTTTGTAAGTGGCCGATGGACCACAAAGCCACGCCGATCGAAAATGGATTTTGCAACCACAGCCTTAAGTGGCTTTTGCCAAAGCCAGCGGCAATCATGATCATGCCCAGAGTGCCAAGCGGCATTGTCAAATGGCGCATCATTGCGGTTGGCGCATACAACATCTCACCAGTGCCGCGGGTAAGCCAATAGCTTGTGCCAAGCAAAATCAGGCCTGCCCAACTCAACAGCGCATAGACCAGCTTGAATATTTTTTCGCCGTAGCGCGCTTTCAATCTGTCACGGATAGCTGGCAGAGCGCTGGAAAATAAATGAGGTATAATGAAAAGTAAGGAACCGAGAAAAAGTGTCAGCATTTGTCAACCATTTGTCAGTTTCATTACCATCAGTATGGCCCTTCAGCTCATGCAGTGCAACTGACGATAGCCGCAAGTTGCTGTAAGCACGCGCACTTTCTTTCTATACAATAATCGGCTTGCATGTTAACTGACTGGTTTGATGGGGCGTACCTATTTTCAAAGACCGGAGGGACACTAAATGAAACCAACACTCATTCTTGTGGGCGCTGATAAGGGAGGCGTTGGCAAGACGACTCTGTCACGCAGCCTTCTCGATTATTTTGCGCGCAAGAATGTGTTGACCCGAGCTTTTGACACGGAAAATCCACGCGGCAGCTTGCGCCGATTTTATCCCAGCATCACCGAGATTATTGATCTGGGCAATGTGGCGCATCAGATGAAAATTCTTGATACGATGGACACAGCGAATGTTCCCGTCACGTTGGTGGATTTCAAGGCTGGTAATCTTTCATATTCGCTGGACCTGTTTGATCGTATCGGTGTTTTGGAAGCGGCGCGCAATGGTGTGTTCAACATTGCGCTCATGCATGTGGTGGGGCCATCGATTGCTTCGCTGGATGAGATTGGCGAGATTGCAAAATATCTGCAAGGCATCAACTATGTTGTGGCGCGCAACACGATCAATGAAACCAATTTCTTTGAGTGGGATGAAGTGACCCACCGCAAATATTTCTCTGCTATTCCAAAAGCCCAGGAAATCAACATCCCCAAGCTCAATGAGATGGCCTATGAGCAGGTGGATTTGGCTGGTGTGACGTTTAAGGATTTCATCGATAATCACGCTCCATCAGGTTCTAACGCCAAATTCTCGTTTGTGCTGCGCGGCTATGTTCGCAAGTGGTGCACCGAGATTGACGCAGAATTCGCCCGCGTTGCGATTTTGCAAGAGATTGTCAACGGGCATCGTGCCTGAGTTTGATCGGGGGCCCCCGTGGCCACAGGTTCAACAATCTACATCACGGCATCGGACCAGAACCGCAACGGTAAAACCTTGCTGGCACGGCTGATCGTTGACTATTTGTTGCTTGATGGCAAAGACCCGTTTGTTCTCGATACCGACACGCCTGACGGGCCCTTGCGGCAGTTTTTTCCGGGGCGGACAAAGCTTGCCGAGTTTGAAAAGATGCAGGGGCGAATGCGGCTGTTCGATACGATCCTTGCCGGACCAGGGCGCGACTATGTGGTTGACTTGCCGCAGCGGCACATGTTGGATTTTTTCAAAGCTGTGGAAGAGTTAGATTTTTTTGCCGAAGCCAAGCGCAATGGATTTCGGATTATGGTTTTCTTTGTGGTGGACCGGATTGTCGCTTCGTTGAAAACGGCCAAGGCGATCTTTGAAGTTCCGGGCATTGATCTTTTTGTTCCCGTGAAAAATGAAAATGTTGGTTCACTTTTGCCACCCGAAGAAGGTGCTTTAGTGCTG
>Ga0209069_10000936_pt1 | contig 14376 bp, 15 predicted proteins | sample Str013_2_FD_187202 | JGI IMG/M metagenome (GOLD analysis project Ga0209069, IMG submission 187202) | Freshwater sediment microbial communities in response to fracking from Pennsylvania, USA - Straight Creek_MetaG_SC_2013 (SPAdes) (version 2) | ecosystem: Environmental > Aquatic > Freshwater >...
GCCCTGTTGGACGCCCCGCGACGCGGTACTACCATGACCCAGAACTCTGACTCAGGCGACGCTGTCGGCGACGCGGGACCTACAACCGACGAAACGCATGATGGCCACGTAAGGTAAAAATCGGCTTAATCGCGCTGCACTTTGCGCTAGGCAAGGTTTGCCGAGCACCTATATCGAAGGAGCCGGTCGGCCGGCACGCGGCGGATATTGAAATGCAGGAGATCGCATCATGCGTTTGGACGACCTTCCGGAGAGCAGCAATATCGAGGACCGTCGCCAGGAAGGCGGCGGCGGATTTGGCGGCATGCCGGGCGGCCGCGGCGGGCTCGGCATCGGCACCGTCGTGGTGCTGGGGTTGGTCGGCTGGGCGCTCGGCATCGATCCGCGGCTTCTCATCGGCGGTGCCGAGCTGGTCTCGGGCGGCGGCAGCCCGATCGAGACGCAAGCGCCCGTTCGCAATCGGCCGACCGGCGTGCCGCAGGACGAGGTGGGCCGCGATGTGGCGAAGATCCTCGGCAGCACCGAAGTCGTGTGGAAGGACGTTTTCGTCAAGGCCGGCAACACCTATCGGGCGCCGACGCTGGTCATGTACAGCGGCGCGACAGCGGCGCGTTGCGGCACGGCGCAGAGCGCCATGGGGCCATTTTATTGCCCGATCGACGAGAAGATCTATCTCGACACCTCGTTCTTCCGCGAGCTGCAGAGCCGGTTCAAAGGATGCGACGTCGGCAGCAGGTCGTGCCTGTTCGCACAGTCCTACGTGATCGCCCATGAGGTCGGTCACCATGTGCAGAAGCTGCTCGGCGTTCTGCCGCGGGTGCAGCAGCAACAGCAGGCGATGGCGAGCAAGGCCGACGCCAACCATTTGCAGGTGGAGGTCGAGCTGCAGGCCGACTGCCTTGCCGGGGTGTGGGCGCAGCATGCGCAAGAGCGATGGAAAGACCTGGAGCCCGGTGATGTCGATGCGGCGTTACGCACCGCGTCGGCGATCGGTGACGACACCCTGCAGCGGCAGGCGCAGGGCCGCGTGGTGCCTGATTCCTTTACCCACGGCACCTCGGCGCAACGTCAGCGCTGGTTCAATTCGGGTTTCAAGGGCGGGACCGTGGGGAGCTGCAATACATTCGCGACAAATCAGCTTTAAGCGCCGCGACGAAAAGCGCCAGAGCGGTTTTGCAGTTGCCGGAAGCAAAGACCGCTCTGGCATTTTTGCGTGGTCGCATTTTCGGACGGAAAACCGGATTCCACCCCCGCCTCCGCGGGGGCGGGCATTTTCCTGAAAATGCTCTAACGTAGGTTGAATGGTAGTGCGCCATGGCCGGGATCGACGACAGCAGGGAATTTCTGCCCTTACGAATTGCGGTGCTGACCGTATCGGATACCCGCGAGCTCGCCGATGACAAGTCGGGCGCGATCCTGTCGGAGCGCATTGCGGCGGCCGGTCACGTGGTCGCCGAGCGCTCAATCGTCCAAGACGATGCTGCCGCCATCCGGGCCCGCGTCAAGGAATGGATCGATGCGCCCGCGGTCGATGTGATCATCACCACCGGCGGCACCGGCTTCACCGGCCGCGACGTGACGCCGGAAGCGGTCGAGCCGCTGTTCGAGAAGCGCATGGAAGCGTTTGCGATGCTCTTCTTGATGGTGAGCTTCCGCAAGATCGGCACCTCGGCGATCCAGACGCGCGCGACCGCCGGAGTGGCGGGCGCGACCTACATATTCTGCCTGCCGGGCTCGCCCGGCGCCTGCAAGGACGCCTGGGACGACATTCTCGTTCACCAGCTCGACTACCGTTATCGTCCCTGCAATTTCGTCGAGATCATGCCGCGGCTGGACGAGCATCTGCGGCGCCCCAAGGCGCAAGGCGCGACCGTCTAATAGGGCCGCGTTCCCGCCATCATGCTCCGGCTGCGCAGCATCACGATGCGGCGGCGGCCGAGGCGCCGGAGGAATTTTCCTTCCGGATCGGCGTCTTCGCCGCGGTGGCCGCCGGAGCGCTCATAGAGCGTCTTCGAGATCAGCAATCCCTGCTGCGGGCGCGGCTGCGCCCCCAACGCCGCGGCGATCAGCCCCAGCCCCTCCATGACGGCGGAACCGAGCGTGTCGGCTTCGCTCATTCGCCGGAATGCGGCTGCCCGCGCGTCCGCCCGCCCGCCCATCTCGGCGTGCTCGATGAAGCGCCGTGTTTCCTCGGTCCAGGTCCAATCCGGCACCGCGCCCGGCCGCAGGAACAGAAGCCACGCCGAGCGCGCGCTTGCGGCCGCTTGCCGCAAGCGATGGCCGAGCGGTGCCGCCATGACGTCGATCCGGCAGCCGGCCGCGTCGGCAATCGCGGCGGTCGCGTCGCTCGAGCCGGCGTCCGCCAGGATGACCTCGCGCACGATTCCCGCAGTCGCCCCCGGCACCAGCGCGGCCAGCGTCGGCACCAAGATGCGCTCCGCGTTTTCCGTGGCGATGACCACGCTCAGCATCGGATCCCCCAGTTCCCCTGCGACAAGTTATCACGGCGGCGCGGGGGGCGAGGCCCATTCGGCTGAAATCCGGAGATGCATGTTCTTGATTTGTTCACAATCCTAGCCTATGTTATCGCCATGTCCCGAACTTCAGCAGCCCTCCGACATCCGACACCACCCGTGCGGCCGCCCGCGGCGCCGGCGGCCGCGCCTGCCGGCCGCATTGGGGAGGCCGCGGTCGCGGCCGATCGGCGAAAGGGCCGCGGCGCCCATTCGAATGCCGCCGGCCGCTACGAGCCGCTCGCCCGCGTCGCCTTCGACGACGGCTGGCAAAGGCTCGACGACCTGCCGGCGTTCAAGACCAGCGTGACCGTGGACGCGAGCCGCACCGTCATAACCCGCAACGACTCGCCCGACATTTCCTTCGACCGCTCCATCAATCCCTATCGCGGCTGCGAGCATGGCTGCGTCTATTGTTTCGCCCGCCCGAGCCATGCCTTTCTGGGGCTCTCGCCCGGGCTTGATTTCGAATCGAAGCTGTTCGTCAAGCCGGAAGCGCCGCGCCTGCTGGAGCGCGAATTGTCGGCTTCCGGTTACCAGCCGCGCACCATCGCGATCGGCACCAATACGGATCCGTATCAGCCGATCGAGCGCGAATATCGGGTGATGCGGGGCATCCTGGAAGTGCTCGAGCGCTGCGGCCATCCGGTCGGCATCGTCACCAAGTCGGCGCTGATCTTGCGCGATCTCGACATTTTGGCACGCATGGCCGAGCGCAATCTGGTCAAGGTCGCATTGTCGGTGACGACGCTCGATCCGAAGCTGGCGCGGCTGATGGAGCCGCGCGCCGCGACGCCGGCGCGGCGCCTCGAAGCGCTGCGGCAATTGGCGGCCGCCGGCGTTCCCACGGCCGTGATGGTCGCGCCGATCATTCCCGCCATCAACGACAGCGAGATTGAACGCATTCTCGATACCTCCGCCGCGCTCGGGGTGAGGGCCGCCGGCTATGTCCTGCTGCGGCTCCCGCTCGAAGTGCGCGATATCTTCCGGGAATGGCTGATGGCGAACTTCCCGGACCGTTATCGTCATGTCTTCAAGCTCATTCGCGACATGCGCGGCGGCAAGGACTACGACGCGACCTTCGGCAAGCGCATGACCGGATCGGGGCCGATCGCCTGGATGATCGGGCGTCGGTTCGAGGCCGCCTGCGAGAAGCTCGGGCTCAATGCCGGCACGAGAAAGCTCACGACCGAGCACTTCTCGCCGCCGCACCGTGCGGCCGAGCAGCTGCGCTTGTTTTGAGGGGACGCAAGATGACAGAGCCGAAGCCGAGCGAGCACAAGCCTCGCCTGACCGCCGTCACGCTCGGCGTGCGCGACTTCCATGCCAGCCTGCGCTTCTACGAAGCGCTCGGATTTGCGCGCAAGCTGCGCTCGACCGGCGACCAGATCGCCTTCCTCGACGCCGGCGGCGTGGTGCTGGCGCTTTATCGCTGGGATGAGCTTGGGCAAGACGCAGCCTTCGAATCCCGACCGGTCGGGGCGGGCTTCCGGGGAACCACCTTGGCGTGGAATTGCGCCTCGCGCGCCGAGGTCGATGCCGCCTTTGTGTGCGCTCTGTCGGCCGGGGCGAGCCTGCTCAAGGCCGCGCAGGAGACCAGTTGGGGCGGCTACTCCGGCTATTTTGCCGATCCTGACGGACATCCCTGGGAAATCGTCCATGTCCCGGGCTTCGCATTTTCGCCCGAAGGCCGATTGCTGCTTCCCGACTGAATGAGTTTTCCTGTCTCCCGGGCCGGCGAACGATTGACTAGCCGGCGCGCGCGCGCACCATCGCGCCATGACACGCGCCGTGAGTCGCAAACCAGAAGTCCGTGCGCTGCGCCTCCCGCTCGGCGAGGAGGTTATCCGTCCGACCTTCCGGCGCGAACGCGCCGCCATGAAACGCGGCGTCTGGCCGGTGGCGGGTTGCGACGAGGCGGGCCGTGGGCCGCTCGCCGGTCCGGTGGTGGCCGCCGCGGTCATTCTCGATCCCAAGCGCGTTCCCCGCGGCTTGGATGATTCCAAGAGGCTCAGTGCGCCGAACCGCGAAAAGCTCTACGCCGCGATCTGCGCCAGCGCTCATGTGGCGGTCGCCTTCGCGCCGCCGGCGCGCATCGACCGGGACAATATTCTGCGCGCCTCCCTGTGGGCGCTCGCGCGCGCGGTGGCGGCGCTGCCGATCCGTCCGCGGCTGGTCCTGGTCGACGGTCGTGACCGCATCGCCACCGATTGCGACTGCGAAGCAGTCGTGCATGGCGACGCCATTGTGGCCTCCATTGCGGCGGCCTCGATCGTCGCCAAGGTGACGCGCGACCGCCTGATGGCGCAGCTCGGCCTCGCGCATCCGGGCTATGGCTTCGAGCGTCACATGGGCTACAGCGTACCCGAACATTGCGCTGCCCTCATACGGCTGGGGCCGACCATCCACCATCGCCGCAGCTTCGCGCCGGTCGCCGCCCGCTATGAGAACCTCGATGCTCATCCACAGGAGAACCCGGCGGGCTTGTTGCCTCCTGATCACAGGGCCTAATCTCCGCGCGACAAGACCACGGACCTCGCCGGGCTGATGCTTTACGTCTCCATCATCGTGGAACTGCTGCGCTCGCGCCCGGCGCTGACGGTGTGGGTGGTGGCCGGCGTCCAGGCCGCGGCCTGGACGCTTGTCCCCGGATGGTTCTACTCCGGGCCGCCCGGGAACCTCCCGGAGGTGCTCGCGGTCGGGCATGAATTTCAGCTCGGCACCTACCTGGGACCTCCGCTCGCCTTCTGGCTGGCCGAGATCGCCTTCCGGATAACCGGTCGCAGCCTGCTTGCGATCTATGCTCTGTCCCAGATTTGCGTGGTCCTGACCTATTGGGCCGTCTTTCGGCTCGGTCGCGCTATCGTCGGCGCTCAGCAAGCCGCCATGGCGGTGCTGCTCATGGTCGGCATCTCGACCTTCACGGTGACGACGCCGGAATTCGGCCCGATCATCCTCACGATGCCGCTGTGGGCCATGACGCTGCTGCACTATTGGATGGTGGTCGAAACAAGACGGCCCGCCTACGCGATCGCGCTCGCCGTCGATGTCGGGCTCGTTCTGCTCACCACCTATGCGGGCGCGGCACTGGTCGGCCTTCTGGTCGTGTTCACCTGCGTGAACGCACGTACGCGCGCCATGCTGCGTTCCTCCGATCTTTGGCCGGCCGGTATCGCCGCCGCCATAATGCTGATCCCGAACGTCTACTGGATGGTGACCACCAATGACGAATTCTTTCCCATGCTCGAGCGGCTGCGCGCTCAAGAATCCGTCGCCGGCAATTTCACCGCATGGCTGCAACAACTGATCTTGTTGCTCGGCGCTCACGCCGGGCTCATCGTCATCATCGGCATCGTAATCGGATTTCCGTGGGCAAAACATGAGCCGGCGCCCGTGATCTCGCGCCGGCCGGTCGAACCGCTCGGCAGGCAATTCATCTACTTCTTCGCGACCATGCCGGCGCTGCTGGCCACGGTCGCGGGCGTGGTGGTCGGATCGCCCGGGCCGGTCGGCGGGATCGCGCCGCTGGTCGTGCTCTCCGGCGTCGCCGTCGTGATCGCGGCCGGCGATGCGATTGCGCTCAGCCATCAGCGGATCGCCATCGCGGCCTGGCTCGGCCTCCTGTTCATCCCGCCGGTCTTGGCCATTGTGGCGCTGCTGACCTTGCCTTGGTTGGGCATCGACCTCGCCATCAATCAGCCGGCTGACGCGATGGCGCGATTCTTCGCCGACAGCTTTGCGCGCCGTGTCGGCAAGGAGCTGCCGATCGTGACCGGCGATGCGCGCACCGCTGCGCTGATCCAGCTTGGCGCGGCGAGCCGTCCGAGCCTGTTTCTCGAGGCGACGCCTGAGCGCTCGCCCTGGGTATCGATCCGCGACATCAGGGCCAAGGGCGCCATCGTGGTCTGGCCGACGACCGATACCGCCGGTACGCCGCCTACGGCCATCAAGGAAGACTTCCCGGACCTCGTGCCCGAGGTTCCGCGCGCGTTCGAGCGCACCGTGCAGGGACGGCTGCCGCTCCTGCGCATCGGCTGGGCGCTGATCCGTCCGCAGCCGCCGGCAGACTTGCCCGGCGCGGACGCGCCTAAATGAGTCGCGGTGTCTGAGATGAGGCGCGTTTAGTTTCGGCGCCGCGCGCAATCCTGCCGTACTGCTATTCTCCGCCTCCTCCACGAAGGAATTCTTCCGTCGCGCGTGCCCGGCTACCCAGGGACACCATCCGGTCCAGCGCCGCACCGAGATCGGGCCAGCTCTTGTCCGGTGCCACCGCCGGTATGCCGTGGCTGATGTCGGTCAAGATTTGAATTTCAGATTCAATACCGCGCGCCTTCAATGCCGGTACGAGCTCTCGGTACAAATCCGCATGCGAAAACTCAACGCAGAAGTTGGTGGCGAGGCCGCCGATGCCAACAAGAATTCTACCGATGCCGTCCGCGTCCAATTGCGCCGCCATGCGTTCGAACAAGGCCGGCGCCGCGGTCTTCGATTTGCCGTCGTTTTCGGTGGCGATTCCGTAGCTGTCGAGATCGGGCCGCATCCCTTTGCGCACCACGTGGAATTGGTTGCCGCGTGCATCATCGCCGCTCAGCACGGGCTGCGCTCCCGGAGCCTGCAACTGGCCGACCACGCTCGCAGGCAGCTCTGCCATGATCGGATCGACGAACGCCGCGCTTTCGGTGCCCTGGACGCAATGGCGCAGCCATAGGGTTTGCTTGAGAGCGCCCTGCCATGCGGCAGGAAGCAATTCCTCCTTGCGGGCGCCTGTTATGTAGCCGCGCGCATCGGTATCGACGTCCATGACCCTGCCGCCTGCTTCGGCCCCGACCACCCGATAAATGCCATTGTGGCCGGGGCGGAGGTACACATTCGAAAAAGGCTGCACATCGGCGTGATTGGCGGCGAAACTGATGTGATCGGCCGGATGAAAATCCTGGCTCAGCACCACGATCGAATTACTCAAATGCCGGATGAGATTGGCCGCCGGTTTGCCCGCCTCCTCGCCGCCCGGCACGTACAGCGAGCCGCCTTCCTGTTCGGTCAGATCGGATCTGGCGAATCCGTTCTGGAGGTCGATAAGGAACACGACGTTTGCGGTTTTGCTCATGGCATGCTCCTCGAACCGCATCAGCCGGGATTGCTTGGACCGAGTTCTTTCGCGAAACGCTTCATCTGCTCCCGGCGTTCGGACGCCATCCTGTTGGTGCGCTGCATGAGTCTGCTTTTCGTCTCCAGGCCCTCCTCGATGCCGACGCCATAAAGTCGCGGACTGATGATTTGCCTGTGTACGGGGTCGAGCATATTCATGGCATGAAAGAAACGCGCACGCGCTTTTGCGAGAATAGCGGGGGCATCCTGCGCCTGGAATTCCGGCAACAGATGCCGGCCCTCCTCCATGACGGGTACGATCGGTCTATAAAAGCCGACGCCCTCCGGAAACGGTTTGATCGAGTTGGAATCGTGACGGGCGACGGAGAGAATTTCACGGTTCAGACGATCGGTTCCGATGTCCATCCCATGCGGAACAATGATGTCGCCGGCGTAGAAGCGTTCGCCGTTTTCACCGTGCTCGAGCAGGCGAACCACGTCGAGAATCCCAGGCAAGGTGGTCTTTTCCGCCGTATTGGAAAATTTCATCAGATCGCGGCCGGCGCTTTGCGCCACCTTCATCACGGCGGAGGTGCCGCTCGTATCCTGCCGTCGTCCGACGTAATTGCCGCCGATGCCGAAGGAATCCAGCGGCGCTTGCTTGACCTGATAAATCTGGTGGATGACCGGAATGCTGAGATTGTCGGAGGCCATGATCGTGGCCTTCGAGAATCCGGCCCCGTCGAGCGCTTCGCGTGCCTTGCGGCTGAGATAGTCTATGTCCCCTGAATCAAGACGAATGCCGCGGAGCTCGATGCCGAGCTCCTCGCAGGCCTGAATTGCGTTCCTGATGCCCTCGAACGTGTCGTAGGTGTCGACCAGGAACACGGCGAGATGAGGCATGTGCCTGGCCCATATGCGAAAAGCCTCCAGCTCATTCTCGTGTACCATGATAAAGGCATGGGCCATGGTTCCGGCTGGTGGAATGCCGTAAACCTGCCATGCATACATGTTCGAGCTGCCGTCCCAGCCGGCCAGGTATGCGGCGCGCGAGCTGCCGAGGCCGCCCCATTCGGGCGTGCGGCGCCCTCCGAACTCGAACAGGCTGGCGTGCTTGGTCGACCGCTGCGCGGCCAGCCAGAATTGCGATGCGATCGTCGCCCATACGGTTTGAGCGGTTATCACGTTGAGCACGGCCGCTTCGAGCCCGTTGACCTGCCAGAGCGGGCCTTTGATCCGCACCAGGGGCTCGTCCGGGAAAGCCAATTCGCCTTCCGGCATGGCATCGATGCTGAGGCGGATCTTCTGATCCTTCAGATAATTGAGGTAGGGCTCGGAGAAGACGCTCTCACCGCTCCCGGGAATTGAGACGGCGGCCAGCGCGGCGGCATCCCGGTCGGTGAATTTCCAATTGTCCAACCACTCGAAGAAAGGGCCCAAGCCCGCAACCACGAAATAGGGCACCTTGAGCGGTTCGCTTTCGGCGCCCCTGAAGCCGTTGTTGACGAGCTGGCGGAAAAAGACCTGCGAGGTGGCCTCACGCCCCATTTCGCCGGCGTCGAAATCCGCCTGCCCCATGGTTAAGGCATACATGTCGACGAAGAGGGCAGGCGTCTTGCTGAACAACGAATCATAAGCCATGAATGCCTCAACTATTCACTAATCGATTCCCGGTCACGACGCAGCGCATGATCAAGTCAAGAAGCACATCTTTTCGCGTTTTCGGGACTTGTGAACCGGGTTTTGCGCAACGTGTTTTACTTTTGCCGGTAGTGTGGTTGCCTGACTGGTCATTTCCGGAGCGCGCCGGTGGGCAAGACGCAATATAACCCAAACTTCGAGATTGATCGCCGCCTGATTGCGGCGGGCGCGTCGAAGACGATTTACGCGCTGGTGATGCCCGAAACCGAGCGCGTCCTCCTTGAAACGATCGCGCCGTCGTTGCGCCAAGGCGCCACGCACTTGGATGAAGCCGTATTCGCCGAATGGCTCGACATCTATCATGATCCGTGGACCAAGAAACAGGATGCCGTTCATATGGAGTTCTTTTCGGCATGGCGCGATTGGGTGAAGCCGGCGGCCGACATCGGTGACGGCTTTGAGTTCTTGTATCCGACCGCCGGTGCCAGCGAGGGACTTATTCATCTCATCACGAGCTACGGCAACCTTGCGCGCAAAGAGAAGTTTGAGCCCGTGATCCATATCTTCGAGGGCGAATACGAAGGCTACCCGGCCTACGCGGAGAGCCAGTTCATCGCGGTGCGCAAACATAGCCGAACCAGATGGGAATCGACGCTCGATCAGATCGGTGCGCGCCATCAGGTCTATATCAGTCAGCCATCGGCCATCGACGGCAATCTTTGGCGGGATTTCGACCGTTTTGTAACCAGGCTTTTTGAGCGACAGCCCGCAGCCGAAGTGATTGCCGACGTGACTTATGTCGGCGCCGTCGCGCGTGACTATCACGTGAGCATCGATTGTCCGAATGTGAAGGCCGCTGTTTTCAGCCTGTCGAAACCGATGGGTGTCTACTATCACCGCATCGGTGGCTTGCTGTCGCGAACCGCCATGCCGAGCCTCTTTGGAAATCAGTGGTTCAAGAATTTATTGTCTCTGCGCTACGGCACCGAGCTCATGCGGCGCTTCGGGGTCCGGGAATTGCCGAAAAAGTACGCACCCCTGCAACTTCGGGCAGCCGCAAAGGCTGCGACCTTGCTCAATTTGCCGGTCGAGCCGTGCGATGTCGTGCTGATGGGCGCCGTCCCGGCGATGGCGCTGCGCGAAGCCGGACCCGCCATGGCGGAGTATGTAATCCGCACGCCCGGCGATTCGGCTATCTCGGCAAGGCTGTGCCTGACGCCCGGCATGTCGGAGCTGATCTGGTCGATCGTGGCGCGCCGGCGTATGACCGCGGCTTCTGTCTCCGGAGGCCCAGGCGCATGAAAAACGTCACGCCACTCATCACCCCGGACGAGATTCACAGATACGTCTACCGGCTGTGGAAAACGGACGAGTTTCGCGCCAATCATGACGGCAAGGGCATGGTCTTTGATCTTGTCGACCGCTTCTCACGTGCGCCGCGCCTGTTTGCCGACATGAGCGACGCCATGTTGGAGACGCCCCATTTCTCTGCCTGGTGGAATGTGATCTCGCGGCGCGAGACCTACGCCAAGCCGGCCATACACGATCTCTATTATCTGCACGAGATCATTCATGCGGCCACGATTGCCCATGTTCCGGAAATTTCCTTCGAGTCATTTCAACAAAAGATGAGTGCAAACGAGCTGGATACCAGCGTGACGACGGAGATCCTGGTCTAATTCGAAATTCCCGACCTCCGAGACAAGGCGTTCGAGCACGATATCTATGCCGACCGTTTTCTGGGTGATAGGTCCTTCCGCCGTTTCTGGAGCGACGACCCCGAAGGGGCGACCGCGTATTTGCGTGAATCCCGCCGTGATGTAATGTTCGGCAAGCGCTCGGAGACGCTGGACCCGATCGAAGCGGCTATTCATCTCTACGCGTCGCAAAATACGCAATGGCAGATGGTGTGGAAAATCCGCTATGGCGAAGTCGAGCAGGCGATGGATGAATTCGAACGGATGGCTCGCGAACGGGATCGCGCCGCCGCCGTCGAGCACCTGTTGGCGCGGCTTGGCGATCCGCGACACACCCGGGGCACCGATATTCCTTTCCGTCTGGAAGCCGAGTCATTCGCTTCGATCTACTGGAACAACAAGGACCACTACCAGGAGATGATCGCATCCTTGGCGCACCGGGGCCGGCGGCCGGTGACGGCTCCAGGTGCCATGCAACCCGGTTGATCGGGCAACGGTTGCCGCCGGGGGCGGATTGTAGCCACAATCGAGCGGCGGGGGGTGACCGCAATGACGCGGCCAGGAGCCCGCGGCGCACACCGAGGGGCAGGGGGGCACATGACCGAGACTACTGAGCAGCGATCAGGCCGGTCGTTTCTCGAACGCAGCTTCGAGCTGACGCGGCACGGCACCAATGTCCGCACCGAGTTTGTCGCCGGCCTGACCACCTTCCTCACGATGGTCTACATCGTGTTCGTCAACCCGGCGATCCTGGGCAATGCCGGCATGGACAAGGGCGCCGTATTCGTCGCCACCTGCCTGGCGGCGGCGGCTTCGACGCTGGTCATGGCGTTCTACGCCAATTACCCGATTGCGCTCGCGCCCGGCATGGGGCTCAACGCCTTCTTCGCCTTCACGGTGGTGCTCACCTACAAATATACCTGGCAGCAGGCGCTCGCCGGCGTGTTCTGCTCGGGCGTGATCTTCCTTTTGATCTCGATCTTCCGCATCCGCGAATATGTCATCAATTCGATCCCGAAAAACCTCAAGCTCGCGATCTCGGCCGGCGTCGGTCTGTTCCTCGGGATCATAGCGCTCGAGGAATCGAAGATCGTGGTGGCCAGCCCGGCCACCCTGGTGACGCTGGGCGACCTCAAGCAATGGCCGGCTCTGCTGTGCCTCCTGGGCTTCGTCCTGATCGCGGCGTTCAATTCCCGTAAGATAATCGGCGGCACGCTGATCGGCATCCTGATCGTGAGCCTCATCGGGATCCCGCTCGGGCTCGCGAGCTTCGGCGGCATCGTGTCGGCGCCGCCCTCGCTCATGCCGACGCTGTTCCAGCTCGACTTCTCCCGCGTGTTCGAAGCCACGTTCCTGATCGTCGTGTTCAGCTTCCTGATCGTCGACGTGTTCGACAATGCCGGCACCCTGATCGGGGTGACGCACCGCACCGGCCTGCTCGATGCCGAAGGCAACCTGCCGCGCATGCGCGAAGCCCTGATCGCCGACAGCTTCGCCGCCATGTTCGGCGCCTTGATCGGTACTTCGACCACCACGAGCTATATCGAGAGCGCGGCCGGCGTGTCGGCGGGCGGCCGCACCGGCCTCACCGCCTTCTTCGTGGCGATGTTCTTTTTGCTGGCTTTGTTCTTCTCGCCGCTCGCCGGAATGATTCCGGCCTATGCGTCGGCGGCGGCGCTGCTCTACGTGGCGTGCGTGATGACGCGGGGACTGGCCGAGATCGATTGGGACGACATCACCGAATCCGCCCCGGCCGTGATCGCGGCGGTGACCATGCCGCTCACCTATTCGATCGCGACCGGCATTGGGCTCGGCTTCATCACCTATGCGCTCGGCAAGATTTTGTCCGGCAGGTTCGCGGACGCCAAGCCCGCCGTGCTGGGGCTGGCCTTGCTGTTCGCGCTCAAGTTCGCGCTGCCGGGCTGACCGCGATGCAGGTTCGTGGTCTTATCCAGCCAGCGCCTTCCTGATCGCCAGGAAATCCCGCCAGGCCAGCCGCTTTTGCAGCGGTTGGCGCAGCAGGTAGGCCGGATGCAGGGTGGCGGTGGCGCGAATTTCGCGGCTGCCGGTCTGAAACGGGAACCAGCGGCCGCGCGTCCGCAAGATTCCCTCCCGGCTGCCGAGCAGCGTCTGCGCCGACGGCCCGCCGAGACAGACCAGCACGTCCGGATCGACCAGCTCGATCTGGCGCAGCGTGAACGGCAGGCAGATCGCCGATTCCTGCGGCGTCGGCGTCCGGTTGCCGGGCGGCCGCCACGGCACGATATTGGCGATATAGGCATTGGCGCGGGTGAGCCCGATCGCCGCCATCATGCGATCGAGCAGCTTGCCGGAGCGGCCCACGAACGGCAGTCCCTCGATGTCCTCATCGCGACCGGGCGCCTCGCCCACGAACATCACGCGTGCCTGCGGATTGCCGTCGGCGAACACAAGCCGCGTGGCGGTCGCCCGCAGCGTGCAGCCGGTAAAGCCGTCCAGGATGGATCGCAGCTCGTCGAGGGTCTTGGCATTTCTTGCCTCCTCCCGGGCCGCCATGACGGCAGTGTCGGGAGCCAGCGGGATCGGCGAGGCCGCGGCGGCAGGGGCCGGCCGGGAGCGGTCCAGGGCAGGGCGATTCTCGGGGTCGACCGTGCGGGGCGCCAAGTCTGCCGGTGGCGGCGATATTTCAGCCGGATCGGCGAAGCGATCGACCGCGGTTTCGCCCAGCACGGCATCGACACCGGCCTCGAGATAGAAGGCCAGCAACTCGCGGGCAGCCTGGTTGCGATCCGGACTCATCGATGATTAGAAGGCATTCGAAACGGCCTTTTCCGCAGCCACACGCCCGAGAAAACCAAAAGAAACCACTTGAAACCATATGCCCCTTCCACCCGTAACTGAAGGGCTCGGCCCAATGAGCCAGGATGGCCTTTTGGCACAGGATCAAAGACACCGCGGCCGCGGTCGCAGGCGACAAATCGCCGGCGCCACCCTCGCCATCGTCACGCTGGCGGCGGTCTATATTTGCTTTCCCCGCCATGCCGACCTCGCCAAATTCGATCCGACCGCGATGGCGCGGCTGGAAACCGCGATGTGGCGCCACTATTACGAGAAGCCATGGCCTACCGCGACGCCCACGGGGCGACTATGAGCGAGGCCGACTGGTCGTTCATCGCCGATCGGCTCGAACTGGCATACGGCTTGCTCAAAAAGGCTCTATCGTCTCCCGTTCATGCGTAGAATGGCGCGGCAAAATTCGAACCTCGGATACCACCCGGATGCCGATGAGCGACCAGACTTCATCCGCGCAGGAATTGCCCGCTCGCGAGGCCATGGAATTCGACGTGGTCGTGGTCGGGGCCGGCCCGGCCGGGCTTGCGGCGGCGATCCGCCTCAAGCAGATCGCCCCGGAGGCGGCCGTCGTCGTGGTGGAGAAGGGGTCCGAGGTCGGGGCCCAT
>Ga0209069_10000937_pt1 | contig 14375 bp, 11 predicted proteins | sample Str013_2_FD_187202 | JGI IMG/M metagenome (GOLD analysis project Ga0209069, IMG submission 187202) | Freshwater sediment microbial communities in response to fracking from Pennsylvania, USA - Straight Creek_MetaG_SC_2013 (SPAdes) (version 2) | ecosystem: Environmental > Aquatic > Freshwater >...
GCATTATATTTGTATACATAAGATTTTAATAACCTTTTCAGCATGTTCCTTTTAAAAACCAGCCTTCCATTTTTGGCAATTGTATGCCTTTTAATGGCTTGTAATCAGCAGGCTAAGACCCAACCGGCACAGACTGCGGGCGATACCAGCACCTTTCACCAGGGCCTGCCAGCGGCCATTTCAAAAGAAAAGCTCCAGCACTATAATAACGCCTGCGATCATTTTTTTGATTCTCTTTTACTCCGCCATGGGGCATTTAACGGGGGCATCCTGGTGGCAAAAGATGGCAATATAGTGTATGAACGCTATGCCGGTTTTGCAAATCCGGCCAGCAGAAAAGATTCGCTTGGCATCAACAGTGCCTTTCACCTGGCTTCCGTTTCCAAAACATTTACGGCCATGGCAATCTTAAAACTCTGGGAGCAAGGAAGACTCTCCATAGAAGATTCACTTGGCAAATACTTTCCCAACTTTCCCTATAAAGACATCACTGTAAAAATGCTGCTCAGTCACCGCAGTGGCTTACCCAATTATGTACATTACCTGGAACTAAACGGCTGGGACAAACGAAAAATGGTGAACAATGTGGATGTGCTTACTTCCTTGTACATGATGAAGCCGCCATTGGAATTTCCGTCGGGCAGGCATTTCAGTTATTGCAATACCAACTATGCGCTGCTGGCTCTTATTATTGAAAAAGTAACCGGGCATTCTTATGCCGATTTCCTGAACCAGACCTTTTTTACACCCCTTCAAATGAGAGACAGCTATGTGTTTTCTTTGAAAGATACGGCAAGGTCAATGCTCTCTTACCAGTTTAATAACCGTCCCTACCGCATGGAATTCCTGGATGCAGTTTACGGCGACAAAAACGTATACAGCACCCCGCGCGACATGCTGAAATGGGACCAGGCCTTGTACAGTGGCGGTTTGTTTAAACAGGCCACACTTGATTCTGCATTTGCCGGCTATAGTTTTGAGAAAGAAGGCAAACGCAATTACGGGCTGGGTTGGCGCATGACTTTTCTCGATAATGGTAAAAAACTATTGTACCACAACGGATGGTGGCATGGCAACAATGCTGCTTTCATACGCCTTACCGACGAAAAAGCAACGATCATTGTGCTGGGCAATAAATTTAACCGCCGCATTTACGCCAGTAAACATGCTGCCGATATATTTGGTAATTACCTGCAAAACGGCAATACCGGAGAGGAAGTGGAAAGTACGGCTACCGGTGGTGGCGAACCAAATACGGCACCAGAAAAAGCAACTCCCAGGAAAGCCAGTACACATCGTGCCGGGCACCACCGCAGGCATAAGTAATTAATAAGACAGGTAGTTTTTGTGAACTGAGAACCTGGTTTCAGATGCTGCTTGTCAATTAAAACAAGCCGTTCGTCAACTTACCAAATCCTTATTGACCATTCCTCTTTACCTTCAGCTTATGCACAAACAATGAAGACCTTTCATTGCGTGTATTAATTTCCAGAACGATGGAGACTAAACAAGGTATTTGGACAAGAAAGGTATTTCTGCAACAGGCGGGCATCTCAGGCCTGGCCCTGGTAATTGGCATCTACAAACCGTCATTCTTAAGAACTCCGGCACCGGCACCTGCATTGGCTGATGGTATTGATGTTTCGGAAACAGAATTGATGTCGTGGATCTCTATTGACAGCTCCGGGCTGGTTACTATTTTTAATCATCGTTCGGAGATGGGACAAGGCACCTGGCAGGCCATTCCGCAGATTATTGCAGAAGAGCTGGAGGTAGACATGAAAGATGTGCAGGTAAAATATGCCGCTGCCCATCCCAAAAAATACGGGCCGCAACCGCAGGAAGGCAGTTTCTCTGTAAGGGGTTGGTGGCAGGAGTTATTGCGCACCGGTGCCACAGCAAGGGAAATGCTGATAGCTGCAGCAGCCAGTCAATGGAATGTTGCCGCAACAGAATGTTATGCAGAAAATGGAAAAGTGTTGCACCGCAAAACAGGAAAAGAGTTGAATTATGGTGCATTGGTAAAAGACGCTGCAAGTCTTACGCCACCAACTAATATCAAATTAAAAGATCGCAAAGATTATAAGATTATCGGAAAGCCATTGCGCCGCCGCGATACGCCTTTAAAGATCAATGGAAGCGCCATTTTTGGTATCGACAAAACGTTGCCGGGTATGCGCTATGCCGTGGTGGAACGCAACCCGCGGATAAGAGGCAAAGTAAAAAGTTTTGACGCAAGCGCAACTTTGGCGGTTCCTGGCGTTACGCATGTATTTAAAGTGCATCGGGCAGTGTGGGGATTGTTGCTGGAAGGCGTAGCAGTAGTGGCCAATACGCGTTGGGCGGCTATGCAGGGCCGTAAGTTGCTGCGAGTTATTTGGGACGATGAACAGTTTGAGCATATGGATACGGCACAGATTGAAACAAGAATGCGGGAAGGTGTTTTTAAACCGGCTCCTTCCAAAGCATTTGATGCTGCACTGCTGGAGGCAAAAAAAACAACGGAAGCATTTTATGAAATGCCTTTTCAATCGCACAGTTGTATGGAACCACTCAACTGTATTGCCGACGTAAAAGAAAACAGCATTGAAATATGGGGGCCTATACAGGAGGCGCAATGGATACAGGCAGACCTTAGTGAGCGTATGGGCATACCCGTTAAAAACGTATCGGTAAACATGACTTTTTTAGGTGGTGGTTTCGGCCGCAAGGCATTTACCGATTACCCGCATGAAGCCGCACTTATTTCAAAAGAAATAAAAGCACCGGTACAGGTAATGTGGACACGCGAAGACGACATGACTGCCGGGCCTTTCCGCCCCGGTGCTGCTTACCGTTGCCGTGGTGGTGTTGATGCCGGTGGAAAAATACATACATTTCAAATTGTTACCGCTTCACAGTTTGGAGAAGGCCAGACAGAAGATGCGGCACCCGGCAGTTTACCAACCAATGGCGGAGGAATCGGTGGGTTGTTAAGCCCCTATTATCAAACCATACCGCATTATAGTTTTGGCAGTGTTACTATTAAATCGCCGATACCCACCATGTGGTGGCGGGCACCGGGTGCAAACATAGATGGGTTTGCCTGCGAAAGTTTTATTGATGAACTGGCGCATTTGGCGGGTGCAGACCCAATGCTGTTCAGGCGGGCGCACATGAATACGCCGCGTTTCCTGGCATTGATTGATAAACTTGCAGAAGTAAGCAACTGGAAAAACCGTGGTAAAAATGCAGGTTGGGGTATTGCCATTACAGAAAGCTTTGGAAGTACGGTTGGCCAGGTAGTTAACGTATCAAAATTGCCAAATGGTAAAATAAAGATTAATAAAGTGTTTGCCGTAATGGATTGTGGCTGGTATGTAAACCCGGATATTATACGTGCACAGGTAGAAGGAAGTATTGTGATGGCACTGGGTGCTGCCGTATTTCATGCCACGCATTTCAAAGATGGAATGACGGTAGAAAAGAATTTTTATAATTACCCCATGCCAAGGATTTTAGATATACCTGACATTGAGGTGCACATTATGGAAAACAACGAGCCGCCCGGTGGCGTGGGAGAACCCGGATTGCCACCTTTTGCACCGGCCCTCTGCAATGCCATCTTTGATCTTACGGGTAAACGGATCAGAAAACTTCCTTTCAGCCTGGATAAGGTTTAATACAACGCAAACCCGAAACTTCGGGATCCATTTCCCAATTCCTCTTTACCTTCAAGCCATGTTAATTCTTTCTGCCAAACAGATACATGAGTGGGATGCCTATACCATTCAGAATAAGCCTATCAGTTCTATAGACTTAATGGAAACGGCAGCTACCCGCTGCCTGCAATGGTTGCAGCAAAACAATCTCCTGCACCAGCCTTTTCATATCTTTTGCGGCAAGGGAAACAATGGTGGAGACGGTTTGGCTATTGCCCGTTTGCTTTCGGGCAAAGGCATCAGGGTATTTGTATGCATTATAGAGCTCGGGCAAAAAGGTACCTACGATTTTCAGGCTAACCTGGTAAGACTGCACCAAACCGATGTATCGATCTATTATATCCAGTCTACTGATCATTTTCCGGCCATTCCAAAAAACCATGTGGTAATAGATGCGCTGTTTGGCACGGGCCTTAACCGCCCGCTGGAAGGTTTGCCGGCAGCGCTGGTAGACCACATCAATTCATTTTCCAATACGGTTGTTGCCATAGATATACCCAGCGGCTTGCTGGCCGACAATAGTTCTGCTGGTTATCCCGTCATCAGGACCACGCATACCCTCAGCTTTGAATGTTTGAAAATGGCTTTTATGATGGCCGAAAACGAAGGCTATACCGGCCAGGTACAGGTATTGGATATTGGTTTACTGGGCAATTATCTTACGGGCATCAGTTATGAGGCGGCATTGGTGGAAGAAGAAATTATAAAAGCGATGTACCGGCCACGGCGCAAATTTGCACACAAAGGAACCTATGGCCATGCCGGTTTGCTATGTGGCAGCTATGGTTTTATGGGCGCGGCAGAACTGGCTGCACAAGCTTGCCTGCGGGCCGGCGCAGGTAAACTTACCTGCCATGTACCCGAATGTGGCTATACCATTATGCAATTGGCCGTGCCCGAAGCCATGTGCAAAACAGAAAGTGGCACGCAATTTTTGGAAGATATTTCAGCCGTGGAGCAGTATGATGCATTGGGCATTGGCCCCGGCATTGGCAGGCACCCTGGTCACGCGCAATGGCTCGACCGTGTTTTTGACACTTTCAATAAACCCATGGTGATTGACGCAGACGCATTGAATACAATAGCAATGCATCCGGAACTATTTGCTAAAATCGCCCCATTTTCTATCCTTACCCCCCACCCCACAGAATTTGACCGTCTCTTTGGAAAATCAGAAAATGATTTTGCCCGGATGCGGCTTGCCCAGCAAAAAGCAAAAGAACTGCAACTGATCATTGTATTAAAAGGACATTATAGCTTTATCGCCATGCCGGGAGGAAACAGCCTTTTCAACAGTACCGGCAACCCCGGAATGGCAACGGGCGGCAGCGGCGATGTGCTAACCGGAATACTTACCGCTTTATTAGCGCAGCAATACCCGCCCGGCCAGGCCGCCCTGCTGGGGGTTTACCTCCATGGCCTCGCCGGCGATTTTGCCGCAGCCGCTCTGTCCGAAGAAGCGATGATTGCCGGCGATATCAGCCAGCAACTGGGCAAAGCGTTTCGCCAATTACAAAAATGAGTTATCTGTTGGCCAGCCTTGGGTTATTTGTACTATATTGTTGACTTTTGCTGCGCAAATGGCTAAACAATGGTTATTATTCAGCAAAGAGACTTTAATTGTTTGCAGTTACTACATTATTTTCCTTAAATTGCTTTTGAATAATAATTCTGGCAAAGTTGGGCGGAAGAATGTTTTTGAACATAAGTGAAAACCCCTATCTTTGAAACCAGGTTACTCCATTAAGCCTTTTCCCTGTTACCATTTATCTATTCTGCCGTACTGGCGTTACCAATTTAATAGACAACATGATCACAAATCTTCCGGGAGAAAAATGGAAAAAAGTAGTATTTGACTTTAAGTTTACAAATGACTACCAGTTAGAGGTTTCCAACCTAGGCCGTTTAAAAGCGCACAATAAGTTTTCTGATGGCGACCTGTTACAGGGCTCAACCATCAATGGCTACCGCATTATACGGTTGAAGTTGTATAAACCTAAAGACAAAAAGACAAAAGAAGTGTTAACGGCAAAGCACCAGCAGATACTGAGTCTGCAGGAGAAAATCAATGAGAAAAAGCGTGCGCTGCTCTCAAAGAAGAAAACAGACCCCGTTGCCAAAAAGCTGAAAGCAGAAATTGCTGATGCCACGGTAAACATAAAAGCGATGAAGGCTGTTTTGCGCAAAGCCCGCCAGCAGGACATCAAAGACAGAACCATGCACTACCACTCGCTGGTTCACCGCCTGGTAGCCGAGTATTTCTGTAGTGCCAAGTCGCCCAAACACACTGTTGTTAGCCATCTTGATTATGATAAGATGAACAACAAAGCCAGCAACCTGAAATGGATGACCGCTCCTGAAAATTACAAGCACCAGCAATCCAGCCCGTTTGTAATTGCAGAAAAACGCGACCGCGTAACCATTTACAAAGATCATCCACGGGGCGCAAAGCTCACGGTTGATAAAGTAAAAGAGCTTAAAAAATTAATCAAAGAAGGAAAGAAAATAAAATCACTGGTTAAGAAATTCAAAATTACAGACACCCAGATTCTCCGCATTAAAAGAGGCGAAAATTGGGCCAGCGTTGAACCAGCGAAATAATCAGCAGCAAAGCTGACCGGTACTCATGCCACCGGATTTACGACAACAGTTTACCGTTAAAATATAAAAATCAGCAGTTATTCAGTTAACTGCTGATTTTTTTTTGCTATATAACCGATATTCATTTGCCAACTTTAAAACTTAGACCTTAAACTTTACACCTTCCCCCTTCCTCAAATAATATTCACTTCTCTTTCCAGTGTTACGCCAAATTTTTCGATTACACTTTGCTGAATGGCGGTGCTCAGGTCATATATCTCACTGCCACTGGCATGGCCATAGTTTACCAGTACCAGCGCCTGTTTTGCATGGCAACCGGCATCGCCTTTGCGATATCCTTTCCATCCGCATTGTTCAATCAGCCAGCCAGCCGCCAGTTTCACCATTCCATTTGGCAAAGGGTAGCCAACTATGGCCGGAAATTTTTCTTTCAGCATGCCAAACGGTTCGGCCGGCAATTCCGGGTTTTTAAAAAAACTACCCGCATTGCCAATAACCGCAGGATCGGGCAATTTGGAAGAACGGATACGTATCACCGCATCGGAGATCGATTTAATGGAAAGTGTTTGTACAGCCGCTTTTTCAAGCGCTTCCGCAATGGCGCCGTAACTGGTATGGAAGATGGGTTGCTTGCGTAGTTTTAAGGTAACAGAAACAATGGCAAACTGATCGCGGTATTTTCTTTTGAAAACACTTTCGCGGTAACCAAACGCACAATCCGGAAGATTGAATTCAACCATCTTTTTATCATGAAGGTGGTATGCTTCCAGCGATTCAAATACATCTTTAATTTCAACGCCGTAAGCACCAATATTCTGCATGGGACTAGCGCCAATATTGCCTGGTATCAATGATAAATTTTCTACGCCACCCCAGTTTTGTGCAATGCAAAACAACACAAAGCGGTGCCAGTTTTCACCCGCCCCTGCTTTTACATACACAAATGAATCGTCTTGCCGGATTGTTTCAATTCCTTTTATTTCGTTTTTCAGAACCCGCCCGGTAAAGTTACCGGTAAACAAAATATTACTGCCGCCGCCCAATATGAGGGTACTTAGTTGGGGTTGATAAGACAGCAGCGCTTCAAGTTCCGCAACATTGGTAAAACTGCCAAAAAACGCAGCATCCGCAGCAATTCCAAACGTATTGAATTCTTTAAGTGATTTATTTTGTTCAATTTGCATACATCTTTCTTCAGCAGGCAAAATACACAAATTATGAGAGCAATTCTTATTGGCGCTACCGGTTTAATTGGAACGGCCCTGCTGGACAAACTTTTACAAGCCCCCCTGTTTACCCATGTAAAATTAATTTCAAGAAGACCCACAGGCATCCGGCACAGCAAACTGGAAGAAGTGTTGGTAGATTTTGAAGACGAAGCATCTTTCCGTCAAGCGGTAACCGGTGCAGAAGTTTTGTTTTGTTGTGTGGGCACCACCCGTAAAAAAGTAAATGGCGATACGGCCGCTTACCGTAAAGTTGATTTTGACATACCGGTAAAAGCGGCAACCTATTGTGCAGAACAGCTGGTTAGTAAATTTATTCTGGTTTCTTCTGTGGGCGCCTATGCGGCCAGCAATAATTTTTACCTTCGGTTAAAGGGTGAAACAGAAACAGCCGTGCTGGGTAAATCCATCCCTATTGTTTATATCATGCGGCCATCCATTCTGCTGGGTAAAAGAAATGAACCAAGACCGGGTGAAATCTTTGGCAAATGGGTGATGCAATTTGCCTCTGTCTTCCTGGCGGGCAGTACATCAAAATACAAAGCCATTTATGCAAATGAGGTAGCTGAGGCCATGCTTGCAGCGGCTGCAAAAACCAGCACCGGAAAATTCATTTGCCATTACCGCGAAATGATGGACCTCATTGGTAAAAAATAGAAGGATGAAGGAATTGATCTGATTCAACAAGTAAAAAAACACCCGCAATGTAAAAATTATGAATGCCGGCTACCACAGCATTGCCGCAATGCCCATTCCGGCAATGCCGCCGGCAATTGAAAAAACAGCATCCATCACCTCATAATGACCCCTGCCGGTAAGCTTTGAGAACAGCTCCCAGCCATAGCTAACCGCTATTACAAGCCCCAATGCCAGCGCACTGGCCCAATAAAAATGATTGGGCATTAACCAGTTGCATACCCCTTGCAGAATACCTCCCATGGCAATCCCAACAAAAAGATGTTTCCATTTATCAGGCGCAATTTTATTCAGCACGGCTGGTTGTTTTCTCCGAAATTAATACATTATCCGCCCCCTGAGCCGGCATAATCTTTTATCGTCTTTTTAATTATATATGCAAAAAAAACAGGCCGGTACCGGTCTCTTCGCTTTTAGAATAAAGCCTATATTGTATCGGATATTTTTAACTTCATCCTTTATTATGCAAACGCGTTCCTGTATTTACCTGCTCCTGCTATCGTTATTTATACTGCCCGCAAAGGCCCAGACTTTTGAGAAACTTATTGGTGAACAGGAATGGCACATCATAGAAACACTTGAGGGCTTTGTTGCCGGAAACAGCGATGAGACCTTTGTATTGTATGAAATTCCAAAACAGGGGTTTGGCATTTTGTTGTTCAACAATAAAGGCCAGGTGAAATGGAAAACCGCGCTAAAAGAAAAGCCGTTTAATATGGCCAGGATTGAAAACAATATTGTAATACTAACGGGCGACAAAACCGGTTATTCTGCCGGCACCAATCATTTTAACGCGGTTTTGCTGAACCCGGAAAACGGAAAGATACTGGCTGAAAAAAACATTCTCTCTGCAGACAACAGCGTATTGGTTGTGCCGGTACTTTACGGTGTAAAAAGCGGAAAATTTGCAAAGATCGGGCTTCGGTACACCAATTCATCACGCGGTATAAAAGTATTGTTCTTTGGCGCCGGTCTTGGTAAAGCGATAACAAATTACAACCAGGTTAGTAAAATGGAAATTGTATCGGTAGATAAGACCCTGGCCATCTCCGCCAAACAGCAATTGTTGCTACCAGCGGACATTTTATACGCCGGCAGTGATATGGACGATGACGGAAACGTTTTGTTTGCCGGTTACCAGGAAGACAGCAAAGAAGTGATTGTTTACCACTTCCCCGAAGGAAAGAACACAGCGGATAAAAAAATACCGGTAAGCGTAAAAGCAAAAAAAACCGAATCTATCAAAGAGATGCAATTGCTGGCAGGCAGGCAACAGGCTTCGGTTTGCTATTTTGCGACCAGTTATAAAAATGAAGACAAGGATTATGTCTATGAGATCAACAGGATCGATTTCCAGTCGGGCAACAAAACAATGGTAAGTGATGTGCTGGACAAAAAATACCGTAAATCGCTGGAAGCCCAACCCTTTAATGCTTTTAAAAATATACGGAAACCAGATGTGGATGACATCAACGATCTGACGCTTACGAACATTATTGAAGCCGGTGATAAACTGATAGTATGTAAGGACATTCAGCGGGTGGAAATGAGCGGACAATCCAACACTGTTATGTATGCAGGCGGCAATGGCATTATCAGCGTTTATGATGCAGGCTTTAAAAAATTATACGAACGTGTTATTCCAAAAAAATACAAAAGCTACCTGCCTTTGGGACTGGGCATTGACCTGCATGCCAAAGATGAATTTGCCTATTTTATTACCAATGACAGTGAAGCAGGCTATATGAAAGCGGAGGTGCTATTTGGAAAAATGGAAATCAGCACCGGTAATATTCTTTTTATTGAACACCTTGCCAAAGATGATATTGGTAAGAATGAACCAGCGGACATGAAAAATGTAATTTGGTACAAAGACAAACTGGCGCTGAGTTATATGAAGCTGAAGAGCATGTTTTCCTGGAACTATACCAGCATCCCCGTTATCTACAAATACTAATCATTATCAGCTACCCGTAAAAGCATCAATAATTTCCATGGTAGCCACAGCACTTTCAGCGGTTGAAGGATTGGGTCCTTCGCCCAAAAAATAGTTAACTACCGCTTCAATCATCGGCTGCTGCACATGGGGCAGATCATCAAATGCAATCAATTGCTCCACCCCATTCCTGCTCATCAAAAAATGATTTGTACTGAAGGTGCTGAAACTTATTTTGCCGGCTGCGCCAATGATCTCCACCCAATCTTTCTCTTCCTTTTCTGCCCCGCTAAAACACCAGGAGCCGTTAAAGACTACCCCATTTTTAAAAACTACTTGCCCCATTACCAAATCAGGCGCGGCGTACAAGCCCGCCTGGTTAATGGCAAAGCCACTTGCTTTGTCATAGTCGCCGAAGAAATATTGAACCAGGTCCAGCTGGTGCGGCGACAGATCGTTAAACAAACCACCGCCAGACAATGCGGGATCTACCCGCCAGAATGCCCCTGATGGGTCCGTCAATGCCGGGTGCGGAGGCTGTATAAGTTGCAGGTTTACCATGCGCACCGCGCCAATGGCCTGTTCATCCAGCAATGCCTTTATTTTTTTAAACCGCGGTTGTGCCTTACGGTAATGCGCCACCGATAATTTGATGCCGCTTTCCAATGAAGCCTGCAGCATACGCTTTGCCGCCTTGCTGTCCATCGACATGGGCTTCTCAACATAAACGGGCTTGCCTGCTTTCAATGCAAGTATCGTATACGCTTCATGGCTTTGCGGCGGCGTTGCAATGTAAATAGCATTTACATCCGGATCATCCATCAACCGTTGTGCGTCATCGTACCATTTGGGAACGCCGTGCCGGCTGGCATAGTCGGCCGCTTTTTCTGCATTGCGCCGCATAACGGCCACCAGGGCAGAATGACCAACCTTATTAAATGCAGGGCCACTTTTTACTTCGGTTACATCGCCGCAACCAATGATACCCCATTGTATTTTTTTCATGAATTTCAATTTTGAATATTTCCGTTTGTTAACAAAAAATCTAATGGGCGAATTTTATCTGATATATAAAAGGCCACAACTTACCGGTTATAAATATATTATCAGTGGCTGCATCAAAGGCAATGCCATTGGTTTCTATAGCGCCGGGATAAGCCGCCAGCGCCTGCTTTTTCAGCACAGAAAGATCAATCCTTGCCAATACTTTACCGCTGCTGGTATCTATTTTGATAATGTAATCAGTTAGCCATTGGTTGGCATAAATAAACCCACTGATAAACTCCAGTTCGTTGATATTAGAAACCGGCCCGTTATTGTCGGTAACGTTCAAAGTTTTTACAGGTGCAAAACTTATGGGATCGCGGTAAACAATATTACTGCTTCCATCGCTCATAATAATACGGGTGCCGTCTGTTGTTAATGCCCATCCTTTTCCTTCGTAATGAAATTCGCCCAATTTTTTAACCGTGCCGGCATCATAGATAAAACCTGTTTTATTGTCGAGCGTAAGCTGGTATATTTTATCATTAAAAAAAACGATGCCTTCTCCAAAATATTTGTCTTTATCAATCTCCGCTTTAGCAGTGATCTTTCCAGTGGCCGTATCCAGCACGCCAAACAATGATCTGCTTTTGGGATAATTTTCGGTATGACCGGTGCTTTCAAACAGCCGGCCGTTGTGTACTACCAGGCCTTCAGTAAAAGACGTAGTATCGTGCGGGTGCCGTGCAACTACGGTATACGCAATATCTGCTGGCGTACTGACAGACGTATCCGGTGCGTCTTTCTTTTGTTCTTTGTTATTGCTGCAGGCGGCAAAAAACAAAGCGGTAATGGCTATATAAAAAATCCTGTTCATTAAAATAAATTAGGCCTAAAAATAAGCTTGTTTGCTGGAAGAAGCTTACACGGCCTGTATAAATAGAAAAGCGCCTTTTGCAAAAGGCGCTCTTACTAACTATCACAGCAAGCTGTTTATTCTATTACAAAACAAGTACTACCTGGCAGTTTATTTTTTCTTGTGCAGGCCAAAATTCTTGGAAAGACCAATGCCCACACTTTGTCCAAAGGTAAAATTGAATGAATTGCTGGCAGACCCGCCGGAAGGTTTTGAACTGGTATAGCCAATACCACCCACGCTGAAGTTCAATCCAAATCCATTTTTTACATTGATAAATACAGCGGGAAATGCACTGATTGCGCCAACCGAAGTATTAACATTGCCCACCTTGCCGCTGCCAAAAGCACCCTGCAATTGACCGTAAATTGCAAATACCGGTGACAAACTTTTGGCATAACGGATAAATGGCCCGATGGCAAAACTGTTTTCTTTGGTAACAATGTTTAAAGCACTCGTATTATTGGCAGACCGGATATCGGTAACAAGGCCAGCGGTCCAGTTATCACTAAACTGGTAGCCAATGGTAGGGTTAAAATCGAAACTACTGGCCTTGCTGTCGCTGGGTGCGGAAGGCGTTTTGCTGCTGCTGTAATTAATACTGCCGCCTACCAAGATTGATCCTGTTTGTGCATTTACGGCCTGGAACATACCTGCAAATACAAATGCAACAAATAACAACTTTTTCATCTTTTTAATTTAAAGAGTTAACGATTAAATGAATAACCATTAAGGCTTTATTTGATGAAGTTTCGTTGCATACCAACTGGCATTTATATAATTGTAATTTGTTTTTCCATCAAAGCCAGTCGCTGGCACATTCTCTTGTTAAAAAATGAATTGATGCCAATAAAAATAATTTTACCTGTTTAAGAAATTTGCTGTTAAAAATCTATACACAAATAAACCAACTACAAAAATAAAATGGTGAAACCGGTACGTATTACTACAAATTCTGCAGCAATGCTATCTCTTCAAACTCGTCTTTTAGTTTATAACTTAATTTTTCAAAGACAGAAAAATATTTCATATACACCTGGTGGTCTTTTTTATTGGGGTGATAATTGGTTTGCAGGGAAACTGTTTTGGCTGCATCTTCCAGGTTGCGGTAAACACCCATTTCGGTCTGGCTGAGCAGCAAGGCACCCGTGCCAATACTATCATAACTGTTGTTTACACTCACCGGCTTGCCAAACATATCGGCAATAATTTGCGCCCACAAGGGATAAGAGGCAAAACTACCGTTAATGGACAGGGTACTGAATGAACGGTGCTCTTCCAGAATTTTGCCGATGCTGTATATCTCGTATAAAATACCTTCCAGGGTGGCGCGGATAAAATGCTTTTGCTCGTGCTTGATATTGATACCAAAATAAGCGCCCCTGGCATTGGCATTCCACAAAGGTGCCCGCTCGCCCAGCAGGTAGGGCAGAAACAATAGCCCGTCCGATCCGGCAGGTGCCAGCAATGCATCTTTCATCAGCGTGTGTATGCTGTCGTCTATACCATACGCTTCATTAAAAATTCCAAACTGTTTGGCAAACCATTCAAATATCACGCCGCCGTTATTGGTGGGTCCGCCAGACACATAATAGCCATCGGTCAGTAGATAATTAAAGAACCGTTGTTTGCTGTCTCGTATCATTTTATTGCCGGCTACCCTTACCGCACCACTTTGCTCAATGGTAATAGTGGCCTTGCCTTCGCCCCAAACTCCGGCGCCCAGTGTGGCCATGCAACCATCGCTGGCACCGATAATGATTTTTGTTTTAGCGGGCAAACCCAGTGAAACCTGGTATTCCCTGCGCAGTTTCAGTGAAGAATAAAATACCGGCACCGGAGTTGGCAGGCGCTCTGCATTGATTCCCGCATAGGCAAGGGCGTTATTGTCCCAATGCAGCTTATGAATATTGAACAAACCTGTAGCCGAGGCAAGGCTGTAGTCAATCACGCATTCACCCGTTAACTGCTGAATGATGTAGTTTTTAATGGCAATAAATTTATCCGTTTTGCTGAATCGTTCCTTGTCGTGCCTTTTTATCCAGGCTATTTTAATCAGGGGCGACATGGGATGGATGGGCGTTCCGGTGGCATCATAAATGGTTTTGGCCATGGGCAACTTTTTAAGATCGTCGGCTTCTTTTTTACCCCGGTTATCGGCCCAGGTAATGGCATTGCCCAGGGGCACGCCGTTTTTATCTACCGGCAATACGCTGTGCATGGCCGCACTGAAACAAATGGCGGTGACCCGGTATTTTTTGGCATTTATTTTTTCGGTGAGAAAATTTTTTAGTACATACAACACCGTTATAAAC
>Ga0209069_10000938_pt1 | contig 14369 bp, 16 predicted proteins | sample Str013_2_FD_187202 | JGI IMG/M metagenome (GOLD analysis project Ga0209069, IMG submission 187202) | Freshwater sediment microbial communities in response to fracking from Pennsylvania, USA - Straight Creek_MetaG_SC_2013 (SPAdes) (version 2) | ecosystem: Environmental > Aquatic > Freshwater >...
TGACTATCTTGCCTCGACGCAGGGTCGCGACGGGTTCTGGGACGAGAAGCGCTTCACTGCAACGGTCAGGATGGGGCATCAGGCCAAGAACGTTGCGGCCTTCATTGCAGATGCCGGCAATGTTGTCCAAAGACCCGTTGGGATTAGCTTCGGGCATGATGCGTCCGTCGGGCGTGGAGTAGCGTAGTATGACGCGGTTTTGGCGCTTGAGAGTATCGAGCGTGGCCGCGTCACAATAGTAGTTGCCTTCCATGTGGCCGATGGGGATACGCAGGACGTCGCCCGGCTTGCAGGCGTTGGTGAAAGACGTATCGGCATTTTCCACGCGGAGATCGACAAACTTGCAGATGTATTTGAGTCCGGCGTTGCGCATGAGCGCGCCGGGAAGTAGTCCGGCTTCGCACAAGATCTGGAAGCCGTTGCAGATGCCGATGACCAGGCCTCCGTTGGCGGCGAACTTGCCCACTTCCTGCATGATGGGAGCAAAGCGCGCGATGGCGCCGGTGCGCATGTAGTCGCCGTAGGCAAATCCGCCAGGGACGATGATGGCATCAGAGTTTTCCAGGTTGTGCGATTCGTGCCAGAGGAAGGCGGCTTGCTGTCCGGTGGCGGTGATGGCTGCGTGGTAGCTATCTTGATCGCAATTGGAACCGGGGAAGATGATGACGCCGAATCTCATAGATATATTTTAACCACAGAGGACACAGAGGAACACAGAAGAATTTTCTCTACAGTGACGCCTCCGCGTATCATAACTGGCATGCCTTTGAGCGATCAGGAACTGAAACAGAAACTTCAAGACCTGCAGGACCGTGATAAGGAACAACGTAGAGTCATTGAGACTTTTGGTGTTGATTTGGGAAAGAGGCGAAAAGTGGACCTTAACTTCTGGGCGCCAGATGAAAGCAGGGCCTGCGCTTTCGGAGAAGCGTTTGTCCGCAATGAAGGCGGTGCTCCGGTGATCTCGGGTCCAGCGAGTGAAACAGAGGAAGACCAGAGGTGGCATGTCCGATGTGTTCTCGATGCGTCCGTGGACTTTATGACCGAAAGGGAGAACGTTGCCACTTTTCTACTTTTCGCTGACAAATACGAGTGTGAGTACGATGGTTGGGGGACGGCGATTGTGGAAGCAGCGACGCGGATGCCTGAAGCCGACGGCAATAAAGAATAGGCAATTGCATGGCGGTAGGCGCATCTAACAACCCTATGGAATGGCTATCCCACGCAAAGACCACCAGTTCCGCGCTGAAGAACTGGTTCGTCGCGCAGTGTGATGACTCACTGGCGGTGGCCGCGATGTGGCTCGTCGGGCTTCTGATTATTGGGATACCGTGGGCGCCGCTGTGGGCGCTGCTGGCCGGGGCATTGCAGTTCATCCCAAATTTTGGCGGAGCGATTGCGATGATTCCGCCGGCGATCATCGGCGCACTGAGCGTGGATCACATGAAGTTCTTCTACGTTCTGATCTTGTATTCGGTGGTCACTATCGCGGACGGATTCCTGCTGCAACCGTACTTCATGAAGCGCCGGGCGCGGGTGCCGTTCTGGGCGTCATTGCTGGCGCCGCTGGTGCTGGCTCTGGCGATTCCGTTCTGGTGGGCAGTGTTGCTGGCCCCGCCGATCTTGGCGGTGGTGTATGCATTCAGGAAAAAGGAGACGGCAAGCGGAGCGGTGTCAGACTCGTCTTCTTGATTGTTTCTTCAACCACCAGCGGGGAGGTTTGGGGGCGGATGCGGCGGTAAGAGCGTGATAGGCGAGAATGAAGCCGAAGAACATCATTACGCCGGCAAAAGCCCTCGTGACCAAATCCGTCATCCATAGGCCCCAAACTCGGCCCTCGACCACATACCCGGCAAGACTGAAAACTCCACTGCACAGGAACGTGGCGGCCAGCAGGAAGACACCGGCGCGCTGTACCAGGTTCAACTTAACTTTGTCAGCGATGATATGGCGGTAGAAACGGACTTCGTTCAGCATGGTGTCAGGAAAGACGATGTTTCTTTGGCGGTTAACAATGTCCCGTTCCCAATCGCGCACTTTCATGGCAAAATCATAGCTGGGACCCGTGGTATAATCCACTTTGTTTTCATGCGTTTTCTTGTGTCCGGCCGGTTCCTCCGCGGCCGAGAAAAAATCCTGGATTCTTGAGGTTACAACCATGTCTGGCCACTCAAAATGGGCCACAATTAAGCACAAAAAGGGCGCGCTGGACGCCAAGCGCGGCAAGATATTTACCCGTCTCATCAAAGAAATCACCATGGCCGCCAAGGGCGGCGGAGGTGACGTGGAAGGCAATCCGCGCCTGCGTACGGCCGTTGCGGCGGCCAAGGCCGAGAATATGCCGGCCGACAACATCAAACGCGCCATCCAGCGCGGTACGGGCGAACTGGAAGGCGTGAACTACGAAGAAATCACGTTTGAAGGCTACGGGCCCGGCGGCGTTGCTTTGTTGGTGGAAGTGACCACGGACAACCGCAACCGCACGGTGAGCGAAATCCGCCACGCGTTTACCAAGGGCGGCGGGAACATGGGCGAAGCCGGCTCGGTGGCATGGATGTTCAGCAAGAAAGGGTCGATCATCATCCCCAAGGCCAAAGCCAAGGAAGATGACCTGATGAACATCGTCCTGGAGCAGGGCGGGGACGACCTGCATGACGATGGCGACAACTGGGAAATTACCACCCCGCCGAACACCTATGACGTAGTGCTGGAAGCAGTAAAGAAGTCGGGCACTGAAGTGGTGCACTCGGAAGTAGGAATGATCCCGTCGACGTATGTGAAGCTGGAAGGCTCCGCTGCGAATCAGATGATCCGCCTGCTGGAAACCCTGGAAGACACCGACGACGTGCAGAACGTGTATTCGAATTTTGACGTCGATCAGGACCAGTTGGAAGAAGTGGCTGGATAGCGTCTCGGATATTGATCGACAGTTTTTGCAAAACCATGGGCGGCCTGCGGGCCGCCTTTTGGTTTTGGAGGGGATCAGGAAAAGACCTTCCATCCGTCCGCAGTCAGGCGGAACATTGTATTGGAAACCAGATAGCCGCCGGTTTCATGGATCTTTGTGACGGAAGCGCGCATATCTTCAATGCCTGCCTTGGAGTTGCTTCCCGTAAAGAGAAGCACATCACGGCTGGGGATGGTTGCCACAATATCTCCGTCCACGCACTCCTTTAATTCTTCCCAAATGTCGTCAAGCAGGATAAGGCTTGCGACGTAGTCTCCGCCAGCGGTGAGCAGGTATGTAGGGCCGTCACCGTGCCTTTCGATGGGCGGTAGAATGCGTCGCAGGTTCTCAATGGCTAGTGGCTTAAGTGCCGCGGCGTCGAGTTTCAGTTCCAACACGGTAGTTTTCGGCAGAGTCTTCATCGCGTCCGCCGAATCGATGGCGTAGATAATCCATAAATCACCGACGAAATGTTCGTTGGCAAAAGAAACTTCTGCCCCTGGTTTTCGGGATGCGTTCAAGTACACTTCATCCCTGACCAACGGGACAATTGAGTCGACGGATGGAAGAGTACCTGCTGGATCGTTTTTTGCAGTGAAGATACGCGCAAGACGCTCAACAGTTTCGACGCGCAACTCTGGTTCATCGCGGCATTGTGCCCAGGCGTTTGAAAGAAAGACAGTATTTGTTTCGGCGCCAAGCGGCGTGATGCGAAACGAATCGATAGATTCACCTGGTTCTATGGGCGCATCCGGAGCAGCCTCTTGAAAGGCACTTACGCAGAGACGGCAGAACTCGTCCCGGCTCAAGTGCGTTTTGCTGATGTCTTTTCGCCAGTCGACCACTGGCAGGTTGGCTGCTGGCTGATTTTCAGGCTGACCGGACTTCTGCGGAAAGATTTTCTGTAACCACTTGGCGGCCATAGCTGCTAAATTTAATCAGAATTTTTACCAATTGGAAACTCATGAGACTCACTCTTATAGTTTTGTTCTTGTGTAGCGTCGCCTCAGCGCAATCCTCCAAACCGCTCGACGGTCAGCCGTGGGACTTTGGCGTTTGGGCCAGCGGCGGGTTCAGTGTCCCGGGTGGGACCAAGGACACGCAGGTGGTCGACGCCGGTGTTCGCGTTGGCAAGGTGCTGACCAGCGATACGGGTGGCGGGTTTGTCCGTGGGAATTTTGAGTGGTCAGCGGATTTAATGCCTGTTTACTACGTCGTCCAGCCGACTCCGGCCAAGAACGCCTACGGCGCGGCGTTTAACCCAGTGAATCTCAAGTGGAATTTCACGCACGCGGACCGCACGGTACCATTTCTGGAACTCGGCGGCGGGGTATTGTTCAGTAACCAAGTGGTTCCCAACAACACGTCGCGGGTGAACTTTGTTACACACGGGGCGTTCGGTCTTCAGTTCTTTAACAACCAGCGGCGCGCTTTTACGGCGAGCATTCGGTATGAGCACATATCGAATGCCGGGTTGACCGTGCCCAACCCGGGGATCAACACCGTACAGTTTCTGCTAGGGATGAATTGGTTTAAGTGAGTTAAAGCAGCCGGTTAGAGCGATGCCCCATTCAAATCGTGACACCAATCACTCGGAAAAACTAAAAGCTCAGATCCAAGTCAGCTCCATTCCAGCACTTAGGACGGCTTTGCAGGTATTCCTGACTCCTCTTCTCTTGCTCCCAATTGCATCGCTCCTGAATCGAGTTTTTAGAGGCACCTGGAGAATCGATTGGAAAATGACACTTACTCTGGCGGGAATATTTTCAGTCATCTGGTTTGTCGTTGTATGGGTGTCAACTGTCTCCGAATTACGGGCTGACGATCGACGGGACGTTAGCCGACAACAAGTTTTTGGAGCGATCACGTCTATCAAGGTAATTTATGGCGGGACTGTCATGCTAGGTGTGGCTTTGGTTCTGGGCTTGCTCAACGAGGGAGACCCTGTGCGGATGCAGACGATCCCGACCCTCCTCTTTGTGTTGGTGTGGTACGCGTGGCCCCGGGCCATTCGCTTTACCGCCGACGCCATAGTACAGAGGGACCATTTTGGCAGAGTGAAGAAGCTCGCGTACAAAGACATCGATGGTGCGGAGTTCAGTCCTTCGGATGGATCAACGGTAGTCGTTGGTCCCAGCGCCGTGATCAAGCATAGCCGGGTTCATTCCGACTCAGGGTTCTTTCAGGCGCTTCTGGAAGAAAGAACGGGACGAGAATTCTTCGATCTTTAGCTGGCATTTTGGTTCCCTGATTGTCCCGTAGCTGCAGCAGAGCAGATCCTTCGCGCTCGGGCGCTCAGGATGACACGTCTTGAGAGAGTTGCGTTATGACCCAATCCCCGTAACTCTTTGCGCGCGTTGCGCTCCATCCTTTATTCTCATCAGTTATGTCCACACTCGTGCAATGTGTTCCGAATTTCTGTGAAGGCCGCGATAAAGCGGTGGTTGACGCCATTGTTGACGCCATGAAGGTCCCGGGCGTCTACCTGCTGGACCGCGAAATGGACTCTGACCACAACCGCTGCGTGATCACGCTCGTCGGTGATCGCGAAGCCATTGCCGAGGCGGCGATTCGCGGTGTAGGCAAGGCGGCGGAGTTGATCGATCTGACCAAACATCAGGGAGCGCATCCGCGGATGGGCGCGGCCGACGTGGTTCCGTTCATCCCCATTGAAGGCGTGACGATTGAAGATTGTGTGGCCATTGCCCGCAAAGTGGGCGAGGAGATTTGGAAGCGCTACAAGATTCCGGTGTATTTCTACGAAGCGGCGGCGACAAACCCGGACCGGCAGAACCTGGAGAATATACGTCGCGGACAGTTTGAAGGGCTGCGCGAGGACGTGAAGGTGAATCCGGCGCGCAAGCCGGACTTTGGCAATGCCGAGCTGCATGCCACGGCCGGAGCTACGGTGGTCGGCGCGCGCAAAGCACTTATTGCGTACAACGTGTTTCTAAACACCACAAACGTGGAGATCGCCAAGAAGATTGCCAAGGCGATACGGTTTTCGTCCGGCGGGCTGCGCTATGTGAAGGGCGTGGGGTTTGAGGTTCGCGGGCTGGCGCAAGTGTCCATGAACCTGACGGACTTTGAGCAGACTCCGGTCGCGCGTGTGTTTGAATTCGTGAAGAGAGAAGCCGCGCGCTATGGCGTGATGCCACTCAGCAGTGAGATCGTTGGCCTGATCCCGAAGAAAGCTTTGGAGCAGGCTGCGGAATGGTTTTTGCAGGTGGAGAATTTTGATTCGTCGCTGATCCTGGAGAACCGGCTGGCAGGTGTGATGAGCGGCAAGATGTCCGTGGGAGGATTGCGCGCCGGAGTGGAGCCGTTCATCGAACAACTGGCCGCGCCTACGGCGACTCCAGGTGGCGGCAGCGCGGCGGCAGCGGTCGGGGCTATGGGCGCGGCGCTCGGAACAATGGTTGCCGGAATGTCTCGCGGAAAGAAAGCCTATTTGCAATATGAAGCAGAACTGAGCGCGGCGCTGGCACGACTGGCACAACTTCGTGAAGAACTGAAAGCCGCGATTGACGCCGACGCCGAAAGCTACAACCAGGTGATGGCCGCCTACAAAGCCGCCAAGACCGCACCGGACGGAGATGCGCTGATTGAAGCGGCGCTCAAGGGTGCAACTACTGTTCCGTACGAAACGGCACACAAAGCGCGCGAAGTGGCGGACATCGTGGAAAAGCTGAAGCCGATTACCAATCCCAACATGGCGTCTGACTTGGTAGTGGCGGCGGGGATGGCCCGGGCGGCAATCCAGGGGGCGGTTTCCAACGTGGAAATCAACCTGGCATCGATCAAAGACGCAACATTCATCCAGGAGATGCGTTCTAAGGTAGGCCGGCTCTAGAGGTCAATACCTTAAAGTAAATGCATATTGCATCCTGAAGGGCCCAAGTAAGCATCTGAATCCATAAGAAAACGGATTAGAATAGAAGGACCATGAAACGCATAAGTTTGATTGCTGTAGCCCTGTTCGCTGTTGTCATTCTGCTGAGCGGATCGCCAGTGCAAGCCGCGTCGCTGGCCACAGCCGCCCGTTCGGTTATCCCTAAGGATGTCCAGCAGATCATTAACGTGGACTACCGGCGGCTGAAAAACTCAGAAACCGCCATGGAGATGAAGTCCAAGCTGGTGCCGGCCAACATGAAGCAGTTTGAAGACGCGCTGAAAGACATTGGCGTGACGCCGGAAAAAGACATGGACACGATCACGCTGGCCTCGTTCCGCACCAAGGACCACGGCATACAGATTATCGGCATTGCGCAAGGCACGTTCCCGCGCAAGAAGATCGCCCTGAAATTGACCAAGCAGAACGTGAAAGCCAACAAGGTGAACACGTCGTTTGTGTATCCCATGGCCGGTGGCATGAGCATGGTGTTTCTGGACGACTGGACCATGTTGTTTGGCGAAAGCTCCGCGGTAAAAGCCGCGCTGGACGCGCGCGACGGCAACACCCGCAGCCTGAACGCCAACAGCGAAATCACGGACATGATTGTGGCCGTGGAGCAGGGAACCGTATGGAGCGTCCTGGACCAGGAAGGCACGCAGACCATGATGAAGTCCGCGCTGGGCGAAGCCTCTGATCTGGCCGAGTATGACACGTTGAAGAAACGCCTGGTCGGTTCGCGCTACACGGTGGATTTTGACCACGGCATTGACTTCAACCTGAACGTTGTGACTTCAGATAACGTAACGGCGGCGTCGCTTTCGTCCGTGCTGAAAGCCGGACTCATGTTCAAGAAGAACGGCGCCAACCCCACGGAAAAGTCGGCGATTGATGATACCAAGGTGGATTCCGACGGCGGCAAGTTGATTGTTCACTTCAAGGCCGACGATAAGAGCTTCCAGTCACTGCTGGATTCTCCCATGTTCGCGGCAGTCACGCACTAAGTTTTTTGGCAGAGCCAAACGGGACCAGAAAAGAGCGGGGACAATCCCCGCTCTTTTCGTTTAATATGACTTTCGCACATCGCGGGCGGAGGCTTTTTTCTTAAGTGCCACATCGTTATCTCACAATTGTGCCCAGTCCCAGCCCAGACGTGGAGCTGACCCGCTATAACGAGACCCAGTTCCCGGAATTCCAGGAGCTTTTTCAGCCGTTGTGCCATGCCGAATCTTCGCCGCTCAGCCATTTTCACCGGAATCAGGAAGAAGCCAACGTCTCCCTGGTACTGGAAAACCACTCGTCCAAGGCGATAACGGTTTTGAGTTATTGCTGGCACGTTACAGACAAGAATGGTCAAGTGCGCCGGCAGATTGGCTCGGAAGACAGCTACATGGCGGAAGGGGACCGTCCGGTGGCCGCGGCGGGTTCCAGGCATCTGCTAAGTCCCGCTTCCGGGCGAACCGAGGCGGCGCTGCTGGAACACGTCCGCCAGGGTGGCGGTACCGTTGCAATGAAGGTGGGCACGGCAAATTTGTCAGTAGCGGAAGACGCAGAACTGAAATTTGAAATTCAACTGATCGTATTCGAAGATGGCGAGCTACTGGGAGAGGACCCGGAACACTATGCGGCGCGCGTGCAGTGCCGCAAGCCGGCCGCGGAGTTTGTGGCGGCGCAGATCCGCGCGGCGGATTTAGAAGGACGCGACGTTACGCCGGTGCTGTCCGCCCTGGCCAAAATGCCTTTCCTGCGCGACGACTTTATTGCCTATTGGACGCGGCATTTTGCACTGCATTACCTGAGCACGCCGCACGCATCGAATGAATCCAAGTATTGCCACATTGAAGGCCGCCAGGCCATCCCCAAATTTTTCCGCAACAAGGGCTAAAGAATCGAGTCCCTGCGGCGCACGGCCACGGGCCCCGTTTAAGGTCAATTCGCAACTTTTCCAACGGGCCGGCATCACATACAATCGGACACCTTATGGCTGACTTTGGCATCTTCTCCGGCAACGAACGCAAACAAAAAGAGCAGGAAATGCGGTCGGCAGGACGCTTGCCCCAGGGGCAATCACTCACGTTGAAGTGGCCGGTACTGCATTACGGCTCGGTGCCGCGTTTTGATCCGGCACGCTGGGACTTCCGCATATGGGGACAAGTGGAAACGCCCGTCAAACTCAGCTGGGACGAATTCAGCAAGCTGCCGCGCTTCCATAGCAAGAGCGATTTCCATTGCGTCACGCGCTGGAGCCGTTTTGACAACGAATGGGACGGCGTGGCGTTCAGAGAAGTGATGAAACTGGCCAAGGTGAAGCCCGCGGCGAAGTTTGTTCTGGTGCATGCGGAGCAGGGATACACGGCGAACGTCCCATTGGCGGACTTGGACCGTGACAACGTTCTGTTCGCCACACATCATGACGGCGAGCCGCTGCCGGCCGATCACGGATTTCCGCTGCGACTCATTGTGCCGCATCTTTATGCCTGGAAGTCAGTGAAGTGGGTCCGTGGAATTGAGTTTCTTGATCATGACACCGCCGGCTTCTGGGAGCAAAACGGATACCACATGTACGGCGATCCGTTTAAGGAGCAGCGGTTTGATACGGATTGAACTGAGCAAATAGCAATTAGCAGTTAGCAACTAGCTCAGCTAAAGCAGATCCCAAACAGCTGGTAACAAAGTGGATTTCCTTTATTGGCTTCAACTGGACCAATTGCTAGCTGCTAGCTGCTCCTCAGTGCTTCACAATCGGGCTATAGCCGTCAGCGGAGAGGCGGCTGCGCATGGACTCCGCGTCCTTGGGATCAGTGAATGGTCCCACCTGGACGTGGAACAGCGCATCACCGGCGATATTCGAGATGTAGACCGGATATTGTTTCTTCTGCAAGGCCTTCATCAGGATCTCCGCGTCTTCCTGCTTGGAAACCGCCGCCACCTGGACCATGTATGTGCCGTTGGTGTTTGCAGCAGGGACGGTGGCTGCCGGAACGGGCGTGGCCGCCTGAGAGTTTGAAGGTGTCTGCGAAGCAATAGGCGTGCTGGTGACCGTGGCCTGAGTGGAGTCGCCATTCTTGTTGACGGCGGAAGGCTTGCCCGCGGGACTGCCGCCGGTAGGCGCGGCGCCAACGATGTCCGTTTTGCCGCCGGTGGCGCTGCTGTGGCCCAATGAATAGCCCAGGGTAAAGAACAGGCCGCAGAGAATTGCCAACCCAAAGAAGATGCCCAGCAGTTTGCCGGTGCTGAGAGTGATTTCCGTGTCCTGTACCTGATCGTTTTCCGGTTCGCCCATGGGTTCTCCCGCGTGAACTAAAACAAGTCTACCTGATTCGCGATTTTACTTTTTGCGGTTACTTTCTGCCCACGGCGTCCAGGGCCTTGGTGATGGAAGAGAGGATATCCACCGGCAAGGGGAAGACGATGGTGGTGTTCTTTTCCACGCCGATTTCGGTGAGCGTTTGCAGGTAGCGCAACTGGATCGCAATGGGCTCACTGGAAAGAATGTGGGCCGCTTCCTGAAGGCGCTGCGACGCAGCGAATTCACCTTCCGCGTGGATGATCTTGGCGCGTTTTTCGCGCTCAGCTTCGGCCTGTTTGGCCATGGCGCGCAGCATGGAGTCAGGGAGATCGACTTGTTTTACTTCCACGTTGGAAACTTTCACGCCAAAGGGAGCGGTGTGCTGGTCAAGAATGCTTTGGATGCGGGCATTCAGCTTGTCGCGATGAGCAAGCAGTTCGTCGAGTTCCACTTCACCCAGAACGGAGCGCAGGGTGGTCTGGGCAAACTGTTGCGTCTGCCAGTAATAATTCTGGACTTCGTTCACGGCCTGCGGAGCGTTCATCACGCGCCAATAGATCACGGCGTTGACCTTGAGGGTGACGTTGTCGCGGGTGATGATGTCCTGCGGCGGAACTTCCAGGGCCTGCTGGCGCAGGTCCACGCGGACGATTTTGTCGACAGGAGCAAAGACCAGGATCACGCCCGGCCCTTTGGCCTCTTTTTGCAGGTGGCCCAGGCGGTAGATCACGCCGCGCTCGTACTCACGCAAGATCTTGATGGAATTCAAGATGTAGAGAAAAAGGATTACGAATCCAGCGACAACAAATAGAGTAACGGGGTTCACGCGGCCTCCCAGCAAAGACAAAATATCCTGCGCCCGGATTCTAATGGCACCGGGCCGCCACGGCTACTAAAGAAAAATATCACGCATGCGGTCCCGGCGGAGAAGCTTCTGGCGCGGGGTCAACATGCAGAACCAGGTTCTGCACCTGGCGCACGATCACGTGCGCTCCGGCATGCAGGTTGGTGGGGGCCACGGCGTCCCATATTTCGCCGCGCAAAAAGACCTTGCCTGCCGGAGTGAGGGGAGAATTAGCGACAGCGAGTTCGCCAATCAAGCCTTGTTCACCCATGATGGCTTTGCCACGTCGAGCTTGCATCGCAATGGTCAGCAGAAATGCGGAAATGAGTCCGAGCGGAATACTTACGGCCAGGGCCGCAGTCCAACTGACGCGCATCTGCGGGATGGGACCATCAACAAGAAGAAGGGCACCAAGAACCATTACGGCGATGCCGCCGGTAGTGAGCACGCCATGCGTCTGGAACTTGGCTTCAGCGATGAATAGCGCGAACGCGGACAAGATGAGGACCAGTCCGATATAGCGGAACGGCAGAAGGTTGAGCGCATAGACGGCAAGCAGGATGGCGATGAAACCGACCACGCCGGGAACCACGGCGCCGGGATGATTGAACTCAAAGAAAACCGCCAGCAATCCAACCATGAACAGGAAGAAAATGAGGTTCGGATCCATCAGAATGGTAAGGATGCGTTGTTTGAGCGTCATCTCATAAAGACGGATCGGTTGCCCGGTGAGATGAAGCACAACTTTTCTGCCGTCAAAACGGGTGATGGTTTTGCCGTCGAGCTGTTGGAAGAGGTCAGCTTCGTCCTTGGCGATGTAGTCGATGAGGTGTTGGGCAAGGGCCTCATCCGCGCTGAAAGATTTGGACTGCCTGATAGCGGTTTCCGCCACTTCTTGATTCCGTCCACGTTTGGTTATGAAGGAGCGCATTAAAGCGGCAGCGTCATTTTCTATCTTATCCTTCAAGACGGGATCCATCGTGGCGCCGCTTCCGAGAACGGGATGGGCCGATCCCGTGTTCGTACCCGGCGACATGGCGGCGACGTCCGAAGCCTCGAGGATGAAGAAGCCCGCTGAAGCAGCACGGCTCCCAGGCGGAGTCACGAAGATGATGACAGGCACGGGAGAAGCGAGCATCTTCTGTGTGATCTCGTTCATCGAGGTCATCAGGCCGCCGGGGGTATTGATCTCTATGAGCAGGGCTTCGGCATGAATGCGCTGGGCCTCTTGGATGGCGCGATCCACATACTCGACGACAATAGGATGGATGGTGTCATCAATCACGATCTTGAGAATGTCCGCGGAGGCAGCACGCGAGAGCAGGCTGAAAGCCAGGAGAGCAGCGATGTTTACTAGTGGACGCACACGCATAAAATTCTTACCTCAAGACGTTACAACCTGAAAATGGCGCAATCGTTACCCGCGGAGTCAGTTGGAACGAGACGGCGCCGCCAATGTGGGAAGAGTGCCGACGGAATACGATGGAAGACAAGAATCTTCAAAGTGATAAGTAGATTATAGGCAGCTATCAGCAGTGGAGCAACCGAGGCGCTTAGAGGTTTATAGTCCAGCGATGCGGCCCCTTGGTGCTGATCTTTTCGGCATTCTCTTATATGATGGTGAGTCGGTTGGGCCGGTATTGCTGGTAAAAGGCGCCGGTAAAAGCCCCGCGATTTGAGGAGACAACGAGTTGAAGAACTTCTTTTTGATTTGCGTTGCGACGGTGCTGGTGCTGGGATTAACGGGTTGTCCGTTTGGACATCTGGTCGGCAATAAAGACGATGCCAGCTCTACACAGGAATTTAAGGCTGGTGCAACCGCCGCGCCTGGCAACGGGATGGCAGCTCAGGATGCCGCGGGATCGACGGATGCGACGGCCACTGGTGGCTCAAATCTGCCTGCCAGCACTCCATACAAACACGGCGGAGCCAGCGCGCAGCAGAACGTAAACGCGACGCCGTTTATGACGGCCACGCAGCCCGCTGGCAAGAATCCCGCGCAACCTTCTGATCTCATCAGCCGCGCGGACGGGACCATGATGGGCCCCAACGATCAACTGGCGGCAGGGACTGGTCCGGAAGGCATGGGGATGAATTCGGCCGTACCTAAAAAAGCGCCGGCGCCAGCGAAGGCCGCAGCGAAGCCAGCGGAGAAAAAGTAAGTTAGAGGAGAAGTCGGAGTAGATTCCTCATCGCGTGCTCCATTTCTTAGTAGAGCTTTCCTTAGCAAAGCTTGGGCAGGTGCATCGAACGCCTGCTAGAATGAAGTTCCTGGCACATTCGAGCGGGAGTAATTCAGTGGTAGAATGCCAGCTTCCCAAGCTGGACGTCGCCGGTTCGATCCCGGTCTCCCGCTCCAAGCTTCAAAATAGCTTTCCACTGGCTCAAGTTTTTTCATAAACTCAGCTCGCCATAAGTCGCCATAAATCTGTCGCCATAAATCTTAGGAGACCAGCAAACTCTCGCCGTGCTTTCCCGGCAGTCTCCCTTGCCTTTTGCCTCCGCCTAAATCGGGCGAAATCTAATGCGTTGAGGTAAGAGAACTCTTATCAAGGAATGAGCGTTCCTTGCCGATAGTTCTTCCGATTAACCCGTGCATGATCCGGTAATCAAAAGTTTGCATATTCCCGCCTGCGAAATGGGGCATGATCGAATGAATCAGGAAAAAACAAATATTTCCACCGCAAACCGAGAGATAATTGCTCCACCAGTTACAAACCAAGCAAACTTTGCGGCTTTGAAGGACCCAGAGTTTGATGCGCGCTCACTGTGGGACCGCGTGAACGGCGATATGGAGTTGTTGCGCGACCTGCTGGAGATTCTGAAGACGCAAGCGCCAGAGTTGCTGTGGGAAATGAAAACAGCATTGGAGCGCAACGCGGCAGAAGACCTGCGGCGCGTGAGCCACAAAATGAAAGGGTCAGCACTGCAGTTTTCCGCCCCGGAAGCGGCAGCGCTGGCTGGAACCCTGGAAGACATGGGGAAACGGGAAACTCTTGAAGGAGCTCAAGAGGTCCTGCTGAAGTTGGAAAGTCAAATTCGCGCGTTGATCAACAAATTGACGCTGAGAGTGAACGGCGCTACATCGCCGTAACAGGAAAGCCATGCCGGTAGCAGCATGTACGGGACTCGCATGAGAGAAAAAAGCCAGCCTTTGTCCGCCGAACGTCAATCGACGGACCATCTTGACGTCTTGCTGGTGGAAGACAATCCTGTAGACGCGCGGCTTACCAAACAGTACCTGGCCGGGGTGGGGCCGGAGCATCTCCACTTCCAACACGTCACTTGTCTGCGTGACGCGCTCGCCGCTTTATCGCAATCCTCATTTGACGTGATTCTTCTGGACCTGGACGTGGGTGACAGTTCCGGCTATGAGACTTTTGCGCGCATTCAACAG
>Ga0209069_10000940_pt1 | contig 14366 bp, 12 predicted proteins | sample Str013_2_FD_187202 | JGI IMG/M metagenome (GOLD analysis project Ga0209069, IMG submission 187202) | Freshwater sediment microbial communities in response to fracking from Pennsylvania, USA - Straight Creek_MetaG_SC_2013 (SPAdes) (version 2) | ecosystem: Environmental > Aquatic > Freshwater >...
GCCCTTCTTCCCCCTTTCAACCGACAAGCCGCTGACGCCCGAGCGCGTGGCCGGCCAGCTTTCAATCCTGGCAAAACTCCACGCCCGCTATTGGGCCAGCCCGGACCTTGACTCGATGGACACATGGCTCAGCAGCCTGCTGTCCGGACCGCAGTTCGAATTCTTCGAAAGGATCACGGTCCCGGGCATCACTTATCTGGCGAACGACAGCCCTTACCGCACCGATCTTGTCGCCCGGACCGGTTGGACGCCGCAGCAGTTGTGGGATGGCGTCAAGGTGGCCCATGCCTGGCATGACAAGGTCTTCCCGGCCACACTCCTGCATGGCGATACCGGTGCACACAATACCTACCACCTGCCGGACGGCACCTTCGGGTTCCTCGATTGGCAGATCTCGGCGCGTGGCAACTGGGCGCATGATGTGCACTACAATATCATTGAATCGCTCTCGATCGCGGACCGACGGGAGCATGAACGGGCACTGGTCCAGCACTACCTTTCGGAACTGGAACGCAACGGAGTGACCGATGCTCCCGACATCGAGACCGCAATGGAAGGTTATGGGAGAGCCATCATCTGGGGCTTTACGATTGGCTGGCTGCTCTGTCCCGAGCGAAATTACGACATGAGGATCATTTCGACCAACCTCGAACGGCTCTACGCGGCGATGTGCGACAATGACACATTGCGGTTGGTCGAAGAGGCAGGGCGGCAGCTCTGACAAGATTGCAATCGGGGGAAGTATCATGGCGAAAGACAAAAAAGTGGCAGTGGTGACCGGGGCCGGCCAAGGCCTGGGACAGGCCACTGCGCTGGCGCTCGCCAACGCAGGGATGGACATCGCGCTGGTCGGCCGGACACGATCGAAGCTTGAAGATACCGCAGCCATGCTCAGCTGCGCATACGAGATCGTGACCGCAGACCTGTCGGACGGGCGGCAAGTGGCCGGTGCCTTCGCGCAGATCATGGACGCAATGGGCCGCGTCGACGTGCTGATCAACAATGCGGCAATCTATTCGCCGTTCCGGCTCGACACCGCCAGCGACAAGCAAATCGAAAGCATGATCGCCAATTCCTTGACCGGCCCCGTGTTCTGCCTGAGGGAGGCGATCAACTGCATCCGCGCCGGTGGACGCGGCGGGGATATCGTCAATGTGACGTCACAGTCGGTGCAGATGCCGCAGCCCTATATGGTGCTGTATTCCGCAGCAAAAGCGGCGCTGGAGACGATGTCGCGCGGGCTGCGCAACGAGCTTCGCGGCGAACCATTCCGCATAACCAATTTTTCGGTCGGAGTGATCCGCAGCGACGAGGCCAGCCATATCTGGACTTCGCCGGAATTCATGGAGGAAGTGACTGGCGCTTTCGTAAAAAGTGGAGTCGCGCCCTTCTTCACGATGCCTGGTGCCACGCCGGCCAGCCTTGCGAAAGCGATTGTTCACGCAGTCACCGCGCCGGCAGACATCCACCTCGAACAGATCGACGCACGCGGATCATACTTGCCGGATTGACGCGACGCGGGGGCCGAGAAGGCATGATGCCAAAGGCAACGAAATTGATCCGCTCTTGAATACGAAGCCATGACGTCAAACGGTTTGCATGTTAGTCGATTTGATCTATACAGATAACTCTTCTCCATCGGGATCCTGATGCTGAAGGCCAAAAAGTTGAGGAGGATGCCATGCTGGAAGCAACTGTGCTCGAAGGGTCAGTTCCGCCGCATGTTCCATCGTCTCTGGTGTGGGACGACGACATCGCGCGTTTCACGATGGAGATGGACGATCCCTACGTCGCGGGGGCTCGCCTCCATGAGGGGCCTGAGATTGTCTGGACGACCGCTGGTTACCGGGGGGAGCCGGGCGGGGCCTGGTTGGTGGTCGGCTTTGATGCGATGAAGGAGGCCTTCACTGACCACGAACGTTTCTCCAGCGTAGGCAGCGCAAGCACGCAGAAGATGCTCGATGTGAGCTGGCGCCAGGTTCCGATCGAATTCGATCTGCCCGAGCAACGACACTACCGCAAGTTTCTGGCACCGTTGCTGCTTCCCGCTGCGATCAATCGAATGTCCAATGTCGTCGAAGAGACGTGCAGCGAGCTCATCGACACATTAGCGGCGCGCGACTCCTGCGAGTTCATTGCGGATTTCGCCCAATTGTTTCCCTCCTATATCTTTGTGGCTCTGATGGGGCTGCCGAAAGACGAAGTCGGGCAATTCCTGACATGGGAGCGCGAAGCCCTCTGGAGCGATGATCTTACGACGCGCCGGAGGGGGGCGAAGGCGATATGCGTCTATCTCGAGGCCGAGATCGACAAGCGCCGGGCAGACCCGCAGGATGACCTGATCTCCCATATCGTTGCTGCTGAGATCGACGGGCGACCAATCACGCCCGACGAAATCATCGGTTATTGCTACTCATTGTTTCTCGGCGGGCTGGACACGGTCATGAGCGTCATGGGCTTTTCCATGTGGCATCTGGCGACGAACCTGCCGTTGCAGCAACGGCTTCGGGAAAATCCTGATCTGATCCCCAAGGTAGTGGACGAATTCCTGCGCGCCCATGGCGTGGTCATCATGCGGCGGAGGGTTCGTGAGGATTGCGAATTCCGCGGCGTGACGATGAAGGCCGGGGAATTAGTGATGCTGGCAACGCCACTCGCTGGCCGCGACCCCCGGCATTTCGACGATCCGCACCTTATCGACCCTGATCGGCGCGACAAGACTGGCCTGACCTTCGGCTCCGGAGTGCATACTTGCGTCGGCATGCATCTTGGCCGCCGCGAGTTGCGCGTCGCCTTCACCCAGTTACTCGACCGCTTCAGCGAGATCCGCCTGGCTGACCCTGAAGGCGTGCAATACCGGACCGGCATTACCTGGGGCGTAGACAAATTGCCGCTTGCGCTCGTGCCTGCGCAATAAATGGCCAACCGAGTTCAAGAAATTTGACGATGGAATTTATCGCAAAGGGAGTGGGGAAATGAAACTCAAGACATGTATGCTGGCTTCTGCCTGGGCCATTTCAATTGCTCAGATGAGTACTGCGGCAATGGCGCAGAGCACTGGCGAAAATGCGGCAAGCAATGAAATCATCGTCACTGCGCAGAAGCGCTCAGAAGCACTTGAGGACGTGCCGATCTCGATAACGGCGCTCAGTGAGGATCGGCTCGATCAGGCCAACATAACGAATTTCACGGATCTAGGCGCTCTTGCTCCGGGGATGGTCATATCGGCCACGGGGCCATTCTTCCTGCCGTCAATTCGCGGCGTGACCAGCCAGGGTATCGGGAGCGGCAATGAGAACAACATCGCCACCTATATCGATGGCGTCTACCAGCCGAACCAGATCGGGCTGAATTTCGACCTGGCCTCCGTGAAGAACATTGAAATCCTGAAAGGCCCACAAGGCACGCTGTTCGGGCGCAACGCGACGGGCGGCGCTATTTTGGTAACAACCCGCGACCCTGGAAAGGAATTCGAAGGCAAGCTCAAATTTAGCTATGGACGCTTCAATGACCGCCGCTTGCAGGGCTATCTATCGGTGCCGCTCGGCGAAAATATCGGATTCAATGTTGCCGGCCTTTACCAGAAGGGCGACGGATACATGAAGGATATCAGCGGATTTGATTCTGCGCCCCGCGAAGAAATCAATATCCGCACGAAGCTGAAATTTACGTCAGCGGGAGGGTTCTCGGCCACACTTGGCCTGAATTATACGAACCTCGATCAAAACAGCAGCACTTGGCAGTATATCGATTTTCCGGGTGCGCAGCTCGTTGCCACAACGCGACTGGGGGGCATCAATGCCGGGTTGACCACGATCCCGTACAAAACATCGTATAGCTTCCATCCCACGACCACATCCGAATCGATCAATCCAACTCTCACGCTCGATTTCAAACTCGGCGCAATCAATGTGAAGACGATTTCCTCGTATCAGGACATCAAGCAATTCACGCTGATCGATATCGATGGATCGCCGCTTCCGATTGCTCGTCAGGATACCGTGCACAGGGACAAGGTTCATTCGGAAGAAGTGAACATATCGTCCAAAATAGGAGACAGGGTCGATTGGGTCGCCGGGCTTTTCTATTTCCGGAACTGGTACTTTACGGGGCCGAACCAGATCAATCTTGGAGCACCCACTGAATCTCTTCTGAAATCTGAGGCCTTCGCGGCTTTTGCTGACGCGACTGTGCGCCTTACCGATTCCCTCTTTCTGGTCGGTGGCATGCGCTACAGCTGGGAAAAGAAAACGGTCACTTTGGCTCACCCTTTCGGGACGTCAGCAGTGCCTGTCACAGATTCGTGGAACAGCTTCACGCCTCGCGTCATTCTGCGATACCAGCTGGCAGACCGTACGAATATCTATGCGTCTTACAGCAAGGGCTTCAAGAGCGGAACCATCGACCAGACAGGGCTTTTAATCCAGCCGGAAAAGATCGATGCGTTCGAATTGGGCTTCAAGACGGCGACCAGAACACTGCGATTTGATGCGTCCACCTTTTATTACAACTATAGCAATTTGCAGGACAGCCAGACAGTCCAGGGTGGTGGCGGACTTCTGACTTCACAGGGCAACGTGGCCGCAGCCAAGATTTATGGCGCAGAAGCGCAGATCGATTTTACTCCGGTCGAGAATCTCAATCTGTTTGGCGGAGTGTCCTGGTTGCATGCGCGGTATAAGTCCTACCCGCAAGCGTCGGCCATTGTTGCTGTTGCCATTCCGAATACGCCGTTCTTCACTTGGACGACTGCTCCACAGGACTTGAAGGGCAAGGAAATGCCCCGATCGCCCGGATTGTCGCTGACTGGCGGATTCAATTACACCGTCAATGGCGGCGGCATTGGCAAATTCGATCTTGCGGGCAGCGTGTCCTACACGTCGGCACAGAACCCCAACCGCAGCACGCTTAATCCGGCGACAGGAGCTTACATGTACCGGATAGGTGCCTATGCCTTGGCCAACGCCAGCGTCACATGGCATTCGGCCAATGACAGGTTCGAGGCGTCTGTATTCGGACGCAACATTTTCGATCAGCAATATTACACTGTGTTTGATGCGTTCTCTACCTTTGGAAACTACCGGCAATTTGGCGAGCCGGCGACCTACGGGGTCTCAGTCGGAGTCAACTTCTGATCGCCAGGGATTGACAGGTTGAACTGGAATGTGGGGTTGGCGGAGCCAGGTAATTCTGGTTCTGCCAATTGCCGCCATCGGCTGTTGACACTGTTCAAGAATCCATCGACCGTGCCATCGCTATCCGACCAGATGGAAATCCAGCCTCAAGATGCAACCAACGTCACCCCGACAAGCTCCTGAAATCGAAATGATCAAGCGCCAGATAGCGCGTGTCATGGGAATGACTTTGAATGGGGTGAAACTGTCCCCGCAGTTTGAAGGAAAATCCGGGTTTATCTTCGACGAGGTCGAGCAGAGGCTTGCGGTTGGCGATTATTCTTTCGGTTCGGAAATTTCAAACATCGAACTGGTCAAGGAATTTGGAGCCAGCCGAGCCCCCGTCACAATGGCACTCAATCTATTGCAGGCAGCTGGCTATCTTACCATCAAACCACAAGTTGGCGTCCGGGTATCGTCACCGACAGACGAAGAAATTATCTTTTATTTTCAGATTCATGCCAAAGAGGAATCGGTGCAGGCATCTCTTGCGGCACAGCGTTCTACGCCTGAAATGGTTGCCATACTTGTCCTGATACTCGACAAGTTAGAGAATGTGCGTGATGGCACTCACAGTCTTCGTGATCAGTTGGCACTGGGAGGCTTGTTCCATAGTCAGATCAGGTTGATGGCCGGGATGCAGTGGTTTTCGCGCCAGACTGCTTCTGCATGGCGTATGTCGAATTTCTTGATTGCTAATCGATCAAGCAAGATTCGTAGCGCACAAAGGCCCGATGAGAACAAATTGCGAGGAGAGATCATTGCCTCGATACGAGAAAATCTTCCTGCTCGGGCGGCCGAATTGATGGAGGAATTTGTCACCTGCAGATGTGCTCTGGATAGATCAGGAATCCATTCACACAATTGATGGGTAGCGGCATGACGACATGCTGAAATCAGCGGTTAGTAGGTTTCGAAACAAGTGATGGCATCATGGATCAGGCTGACGAGTTGAGCCTGGCTGTGGACATGGACCTTTGAGAACACGGTATAAAGGTGCGTCCGTACTGTAGTGCGAGCGACCTTCTGCTCTTCAGCAATCTCTTCTATCGAAAGTCCTCTGGCAATGGACAGCCCGATCCGGGCCTCTGCGAGAGTGAGATTCAGCATCACACTGAGCCAGTCGGCATTGACTCGATGAATTGCCTGCCCCTCGCGGATCACGACAACAACGGCTGGAGAAATGGTGTCTCCAGAATCCATATCTGATCTGACAACTGAGGCATTTATGCTGAATAATGTTTCAACTCCCTTGGCATCATCCTTTTTAATTCTAAACTTCTGAGAGGATGTTTTTATATCCTCAGGATTAGAAAAAGTGCTGCGAGCGAGCTCGACCAAGGCTTTCGTTATCTTCGTGTCTGAAAATTGGAGCTGTCTTGTTTGAGAGAACATCCAAGGCTGTTCTTGCAGCAATTGGCGCGCGGCCTGATTGTAGGACAGTATGGTGCCATTCCTGTCCAATAGCACCATCGACACGCCGGTCTGGTCAAATGCCTGTCCAACGGCATCTCGTTCACTTGCGGCTCGCGCAATCTCCCCACCAAGCCGAAAGCTCCTTTCGAGATGAGGCTGCAATTCCCTCAGCAATTGCGTCGTGGTGTGGTCAAACATGGGATGAGGCGAATGCCTGACAAGACGCAGGCGCCCAAAAATGCCGGACTCAGGTTTCAGGTCAAGCGCAAGAATGTCCACGACGCCGTGGCGCTTGAGATAGTTCATGAAATAAGGCTTCGAGAGAATATCGCTTTCTGAGGCCATCTCTCTCAACCAATGAACGCGGCCAAGTGGTATGTTGAGAAACGGCGAGCTATCCGAATACTCGTCCTGAAATTGCCGGTAGACCTCTTCTGCTCCGCCGCTCCTGATGATTCGTCCTATATGTCCATCGCTGGGCCATTTGAGAACGAGTGCGGCAACTGATCCGGTCTCCTTAGACAAACGGTCAAGGAACGAACTCCAACAGTCCTTCTCAAGAGGACCTTCATATATCGAGTCGATCAGATCGTTCACGCAATGGATCCTGTATCCTGGCCTGCTGCCGGCTTGGCGCGGGCGACGGCTAGCGGCCGCGTTCGTCTCGCCCATCCCTATGCTCCTTTGGATGAGCATAGGGATGGTAGGTGTAATTCTCGTGGCGCGGACGAAACGTAACCTCGCCCAGAGCCTTTTCATGAGCGTGGCAGAGCTCGATCAACCTGTCCTCGGCTTCATAATCGAACACATCCTTGCGGCGCTGTTCGTATTCTCCGCCGTATGCCAGCGGATTGTCGCGATACCACTGCACGGTGCGCGTAATGGCTTCCACCAGCGGTACAAGGTCCCGATAGCCCAGATCGTTGCGGATCAGGCTGGTATCGGCGAGGTAGTGATAGGGCTGATACTGAATGAGCGCGCCCTGGGCCGATGCGATGTCGGGTATTGAAACGATCTCCATTTCCACACCCAGGGCCCTGGCGCCGATTTCGATCAACTGCCGTTGATCTACCTGCTGGTCATCCGCGCAATTATAGGCCTTGCCAGCTGCGACATCGCGCTTGTCTACAGCCAGCATCAGCGCATGCGCCGCATTTTCGGAATAATGATGCGACAACAGGCTCATGCCGCCATGCATGACAACGACGGTTTTGCGCCCGTCGAGCACACGGCGGACCAGCGACCATTCGCGCGGCGCGATCTGGCGCGGGCCGTAGACGTAAGGGTAGCGAAACAGCGTCGCGTCCGGGTGGTGGTCGAACAGTACCCGTTCCGCCGCAACAATCTTTGCTCCGAACTGGTGGTCACCCGTTTCTGACAGCGGTGCATTTTCCGGGACTGGCGACAGCATGCCCTTAGGAAAGTTGTCGGTGGCTTCGACAAAACCCCGATAGGCAGCGCATCCGCCCACTGCGATGAAATGGCCGGTCCTGCCAGCCAGAAGCCTGGCAGTGACCTTGAGACGGCCATAGGTCGCGATAACCACATCGAAGGTCCGGTTTCCGATTGCTGCTTCCATGGGTTCGGTAAAATGCGGATCGCCGACAATGCGCTCGACATCCTCCGGAAAAGGATAGCTGTGCACGCCGCGGTTGAGCACGCTTACTCGATATCCCCGCCGGCGCATCCCTTCGACGATATGCGGTCCGGTGGGCCCGGAGCCGCCGATAACAAGTGCCGTTGCCGCCAAGATCAAACAACTCCCTGTTCGCGCCCTGCCACGATCTGGCCTGGCGGTACGCTCAGGCGGCCTGCTGCGTGACTGCTGGATGCGGCAATCGGAACAGTCGCGCGCCATTGAGGCCGACTATATCCGCCATTTCCGCCTCACTGATGTCGATGCCCTCGAACAAATGCCCGACGACTTCTCGCGAATGCGGAAAAGTGCCTTCGTGGTGGGGGTAGTCCGACCCCCATATGAGCCCTTGGTGACCGGTAACCTCTCGAGACATGATGCAGGCCCGGTCATATTGAAACGAGGCGTAGATCTGGCGCCGGATGATCTCGCTGGGCTTCACCGACAGTTTTGGCTTGACGAAAAGCGCATGACCATCGGCCACTTCGTCCATGCGTTCGGCAAGACCAGCAAGCCAGCTAGCACCGGATTCCACCACCATGATTTTGGCACCGGGGAACCGGTCAAGCGTTCCGCCCGCCACCAGATACATGACGCTGTGGATCGCATCGCGCATCTGGTCGGTATAATTAATGATCGCCCCTCCGGGACCTTGCTCCGGCCGCAGATCCGGGCGACCAGTTGCGGTGTGCAGGGTCAGCACCATGTCCAGGCGTTGCGCAGCATCGAATACCTTGTCCCAGGCAGCATCATTGTAGAATGGCACGCCATCCGGAATCTGGCTGGGCAGCATTGCCGCCGTGAAGCCCTTGGCCGCGAGCCGCTCCATTTCCGCCACGGTATTATCGAAATTCCGCACAGGGAGCAGGCCGCAACGCACGAAACGATCAAGGTGGCCACCAAGGAACTGGTCGTTCCAGTCGTTATAGATCTGGGCTGAAGCCAGTTCCGTATCCTGGTCCTCCAGCAAATAGCTCAGCAGCCCTGTCGTGGGGAAAACGATCTCCGCGTCTATGCCCTCCATTGCCATGTCTTCGATGCGGGCCTCGAGATCGACAGCTCCCTTCGCATTGGGGCGCCCCAGGTTGGCCCGGTCATTGTCATCCTGTGTCGTTTCCCGATGAATTGGGAAACGATGAACCAGCTTTGCACCAGCAAACGTCAGGATATAGTCACCGTCCCGCTGGGTATGGATGCCGAACTTTCGCAATGATGCTGGCAAACCATCCGTGAACAGTTCCTTTGGTTCCCTCAGGTGGCCGTCGCCACTGAATACGAATCGTTGCATGATATTTCCCGTCCTATTTTCTAAGCTCGAACCCGGCGGCAATGCGGTCCCAGGTGTCCGCACTTACGCCGCGCTCTCGCAACATGAATTTTTGCACCTTGTTGGTGGGCGTGTAAGGCAGGCTTCCCACGAATTCTATGTAACGCGGCACGAAGTAATATGGTGCGTTATCGTTTACGAACCTGGCAAGCTCATCAGCGGACAGGCTGTGGCCTTCATGCAGAATGACATGGGCAGCAAGTTCGCTCTCGGTCTCAAGTTCTTGGGACTTTATCCCGAACACAGCGACTTCGCTTATGGCAGGATGGGCGCGGATGGCCTGTTCCACTTCCATAGTTGATATATTTCGTCCGGCATAGCGAACTGCATCTTTTTTGCGGTCGATGAAGAAGTAGTCGCCGTCAGCGTCCTTTCGTCCCAGGTCCCCCATGCGATACCAGCCATCGGCGGTGAATGCGTCGGCTGTCGCCTCCGGATTTTCGAAATAGCCCTCGAACATGATGTGCGGCGCCTTCGGCCGCAGCGTGAATTCACCAACTTCGCCGACAGGAACTTCGTTGCCGTCGTCATCGGTCAGGCGAAGTTCAACGTCAGGAGCCACTTTGCCCAGCGCGCCGGGCTTTGGGCCAGGTTTGTTGGTTGGTTCGCGACTGATCACATTGCCGATCTCGCTCTGCCCGAAGCCCTGAGCTATGCTTTCGATCCCGAAGCGTTCGCAAAACGGTTCTATGATGGCATCCGGCATCGGAGTCATGCCGGCCGACCGGATGGGATTGTCCATGTCGTCAGGTCGTTCGGGCTGTTTCCAGAGGTACATGTGCATCGCACCCAGCGAAAATGTCTGCGTGGCGTTGTAATATCGCGTGCGCTCCCAGAAATTGGTGACGGAGAAAACCGGGTCAGTGGCGCAACCTATCCCCTCGAAAAGAGTGCGGAATATCGTCATGATCCAGGAGGCAGTATTGTAGAGCGGCAGCACATTATAGGCCACATCGCCTGGAATGGTTCCATATCTTACTGACGTTCGCTCCGCTGACTTAATCCAGACGTTATGGCTTTGCATCACGCCCTTGGATTTGCCGGTCGTGCCCGACGTCCAGAGCACGGCATTCAGGTCTCCATAATCGATAAAGGACATGTCATGCGGGGCGTCTGAAAAGGATTGGAGGAAGTCAAAGCTCTTCGCCCCCGGCGGAACCGGATTGGAGCCGATGTCGAGCAGGACGAGGTGCTTATGGGGGACTTCGTGCAACACTTCGGCCAGGCGGGTAAGCATGCGCGTATCCGAAACGATGACTTTGGGCTTGCTGTCGGCCAGGGTCGATTTCAGCCATTCGCCTTTGTATTCGGTGTTGATCGGAATCCACACCGCGCCCAGTCTGGTGACAGCGAGTGTCAGGAAAATAATCTCGATTGCACTGCCGGCGAAGAATGCGACGCGGTCGCCTCTTCCCACGCCCAGATCGGCGAGGCCGCGAGCGACGCGATTGACCATCTGGTCGGTCTCGGCAAATGTGACCCGGCGATCATCATTCAGCAGGTAGACATTGTCACCCACCGCTTCGGCCTGCATTTGCAGAATGCGGCCAAGATTGCGGTTACTTGTATCGGTCAAGTCCAGGTGGTTCATACTTCGTCCCGTCCTGTCGTATCTGTTTTGGTGAAAAGCGGAGCAATGATACCGGTCGCGGTTGCCTGGTAGCCAAGGTCTGCGAAGCGCACCTCTACCGGCATTCCGGCGTACAGTTCTGCAGGTTCGCAATCGATCAGGCGCGTCACAAACCTTGTTACGCGATCCTCGGCGATCACAATGATCGCAGAAATGTAGGGCGTGAGCGGCGCGAGTGGCCGATGGAGAGCCCGGCGAACAATCGCCCAAGAGAACAGCGAACCTCGCCCGCTCAATTTGCACCAGTCAATGTCGAGGCTATGACACTGCGCGCATTCGCCCTTCGGATACCAGTCGAACGCACCGCAACTGATACAACGCGGAAGCCGGAACTCGCCTTGCGACGCAGCACGCCACAGCGGCGCGATTGGGCCATGTTCAAGATCGGGAAGGGGAAGGGGGCTGGCTTCTGGCATCATCCCCTCCGCATGATGAGCGTGCCGGCATCAACGCCCGAGTATCCGCCGTAAACCGCGACTTCCGCATTCCTGACCTGGTTGGCAGCCTCACCGCGCAGCTGGCGGACAAGCTCAACCACATGATTGATCCCAAGCAGGTAAGAATGACTCAGCATTCCGCCATGGGTATTGAACGGCAAGCCGCCATTGGATCTGCCCCGATCAAATGCCAGACGATCGCCTTCGACAAATTGACCTGCGTCACCTTTGGGGCAAAAGCCCAGATCCTCGATCGCCATCAAGGCAACAATCGTGAACGGATCGTAGACTGCGAGAACGTCAACATCCGCAGGGGAGAGTCCGGCCATGGCAAATGCGCCGGGCGCGCTGAAGCGATGGGGTGTTGACGCAAATTCCGGCTCCATCGCGAAATGCATGCCTTCGATGGCCCCGCCATATCCGACCCCTTCGACGATGACCGGGGGCTTTGGAAAGTCTCCGGCCCGCTCGGCCGAGGTCATGATGTATGCCCCTGCGCCATCCGAAATGAGGCAGCAATCCTCGATTCTCAGGGGATCGATGAACGGCTCGCGGGCGGAGTATTGCTCCAGTGTGAGGACCTTTTCCCGCATGACTGCGCCTGGGTGGCCGTTCGCGTGCCGGCGCGAATTGACGGCAATGGCTCCCAGCTGTTCCGGCCTGGTGCCGTAAAGTTCGAAATGGCGGCGGGCAACATGCGCGAAGTAAACCGGCTGCGGGATGAAGCCGAACACGACTTCCGCGTTTGCCTTCATTTCTTCGGCAAGGTGAGCCGTGGCCGGGCCTCCAGCGTCAGCGGCCTGCTGACTTGCCCAATTGATGGCGAAAACATTGAGAATGACGCTGGCTTGTCCGGTAGCGATGGCAGCGTAGGCTTCATGTGGCGCAGTCGCAGCCCAGGAAAATGCTCCGCCCTTGCCGGATGTCCAGATTTCGTGGTCTAGTCCGTAGTGGGCACGGAAGCGATCGGCGGTCAACTGGCCTGCGGTGCTTCCCGTAACCATCAAGCCATCGACTTGTTCGGGCTTGAGCCCTGCGTCCCGCAGGGCGGCATCAATCGCCTGGAAGGCCATATCGTCAGGCGATCTGCCAGAGGCGGCACTGTGCGCGGCTTCGCCAATGCCCACGATCGCTACTTTGCCCCTGATATCCTCGAGGCGGGCGGGACCAGGATCTGCCTTGAACGCCATTCTATCGTCCCGCCAAGATCATCGCCATGAAAAGCCTCCGTCCACAGGGAGTTCGGTTCCAGTGGTGAAGCCTGAATCTTCGGTCGAGAAGAACAGCGCGGCCCGGGCGACATCCTCGGGCACGCCGAGCCGCTTCAACGCCACCCGATCTTCTGCCAGCGCCGAATGTTCTGGGCTTTCCCAGATGTACCGGGTCATTTCGGTCTTGATCACGCCGGGGCAGATGGTGTTGGCGCGGATGCTGGGTCCAAGGTCGAAAGCCAGGCACTTAGTGAACATGGCAAGGCCCGCCTTGCTGGCGCCATAGGCTGCCATCCCGGCCATGGGCGTCTGGCCACCGACCGAGGCCACATTGACGATTGTAGCGCGCGGTGCCGCCCGCAGCAGGGGCAGTGCGGCGCGGACCACATTGTATGGCCCGGTGAGATTGACCGCGATAACCCGGTCCCAGCTTTCGGGATCGAGATCGTCGAACTGCTTGCCAATGAGGATGCCGGCAGCGTTTACGACCCCGTCGATACCGCCCAATGCTTTGCCTGCCCTGGCCACCACGGCATCCACGGACGACCGTTCTGAGACATCGCAGGCAAAGGCATTGGCGCCAAGCTCGCTCGCCATTGACCGAACGCCGTCCTCGTTCCGGTCCAACATTGCAATCGCCGCCCCCTCAAGGGCAAACAGCTTTGCAATCGCCAAACCCATTCCGCTCGCCGCGCCGGTTACCAGTATTCGCCGGCCATCAACTTTTCCCGCCATCATTATCACTCCTGCATCAGGTCGCCGCGATTGTGTCAGCTTCGCTGCCGCGCGCTTCATTGTTGACGCGGGGAGTCGAAAATTTGAACCCGGTGTAGCCCTCGCTGATGATCTTGTCGCAGCGATCAACATAGCGGTCGAGCCCGCCGACATACATCATGAACACGCGCGGCTTGCCCAGAATATTGGCTCCCATGTACCAGCTGTTGGCCTTGGTATAGAGCGTGGTTTCGGCTAGGTCGGCCACCTCCTGCGCCCAGGCGACCTGCGCCGCCTTGTCTGCATCGACGCGGGTGAAACCGTTCTTTTCCATGTAAGTGATGCAATCGACGATCAAGTCGACATGATGCTCGATCGAGCGGAGCATGTTGGCCAGAACCGACGGGCTGGATGGGCCGTTCACCGTAAACAGGTTGGGGAAACCGGATGCCAGCAGGCCCAGATAGCTTTGCGGGCCATCGTTCCACGCTTCCTTCAGGGTGAGCCCGCCGATGCCGGTGATGCCAAGCGCAAATATCGGTCCGGTGACCGCATCGAAGCCGGTGGCGAACACGATCAGATCGAAAGGATATTCCTTGGCCGTCGTCTGGATACCGGCCTTGATAATCCGCTCGATCGGCTCTTCACGGATATCGACCAGTTCGACGTTGTCGCGGTTGTAGGTCTCAAAATAGCCCGTATCGAGGCAGAGCCGCTTGGTACCGAACGGGTTGTGCTTCGGTGCGGTGCAAATCCTTTCGCGGATCAACGGTCTCATACAGGCGGGTCAACAGTGTGGGGTCCTCGGCGGCGCGCTCCAG
>Ga0209069_10000941_pt1 | contig 14360 bp, 14 predicted proteins | sample Str013_2_FD_187202 | JGI IMG/M metagenome (GOLD analysis project Ga0209069, IMG submission 187202) | Freshwater sediment microbial communities in response to fracking from Pennsylvania, USA - Straight Creek_MetaG_SC_2013 (SPAdes) (version 2) | ecosystem: Environmental > Aquatic > Freshwater >...
ATGTAGTACAGTCCCCTTACCATCGGATACCGCCTCGTGGCAATATTATACTGGAATGGTTTGGTATAAACAATTGGCTGGCAACCAGTACATTCAACGGATGCAATCCTTACCTTTTTAAGAAAGGTCATTTGTGTAGAATCTTCCTTATTTCCAATCCAACTAACACCTATTAGTCCAATACCATCTGTATTATTACTGATATAATCAATTACCCCCTGGCTGCTGGTAGCAGCTACCACATTCTTACCCAGTGGCTCACCTTTTGCAAGGCTATCCACTACAAAACGAACCGTACTGGTGGCGGACAGGCCGTCCAGCACCATTTTGTATTTATACCCGCTTGTTCCTTTTGCTATCGATCGGATATCTGCCATATCGAACAGCGTATCTTTTGAGGCAATGTTATTAATAACTGCAATAGCGTCGTAGGCAACTTTCCCCTGCACAGGTACATAGGAAAGTTTTTTCTTCATGGTTTGTTCTTCTTCATCGCTAAGTTTCCTGGTAACGATAACCAGTCTTATACTGTCTACATTCAGATCCTTGATGCACTCCGCTTCGGGTTTATAATGTGCTATAATTCTTGCTTTGGGATGGGAAGCTTCAAATACTTTGATTTGAGAATCGATAACAGGTTTAAACGATTCGTCCACGCTTATATGAATAACCCCACTGGTAGTGGTTTCCATATTTGGATCTGTAGTTTGGCAGCCGAATAAAGTGGCAGCAGCCCCTATAAGCAAAAACCATTTTGAAGTGGCCGACGAGATAAATGGATGAATACTCATTCTGAAAAATAGTTTTTCTTATACCCGCGGTAAATCCTGAACCCTCCATATAAAGCACAAAGGCCGGCAAAAAAGTAACGAAAAAAAGAATCTATGGTAAAATTAAAACCGAACTTGGATGCAAAGGCAAAGAAAACACCAAAGCCTAATATAACCACGCCCATTCCATAATCCATAATGGAACGCATTAAAATATAATTTTTCGTTTTTCTATCTTTTGCTGAATCGTTCATTTAATACAACTTTAATGGATGGACAGGTGTCGGGCAAGTTAAGGAAATTTAGTTTTCTGTTGTCTCAAATATTATAGGAATCGTAAAGTAAACCGCTACGGTTTTGCCCTGTACCGAACCGGGCTTCCATCTGGGCATTTTGGCCACTACCCGCAGGATTTCTTTTATAAAACGCTGGTCGGCCTGCGCAAGAAATTCTACGTCTCCCAGGCTTCCATCCCTGTTTACTACAAATTTTACAGGTATTTTTATGCGCTGACCTGCGTCCATGGCCTCTTCCGGCACCTGCAGGTTCTTACCGAGAAAGCGCAGTAAGGCTGCAGTGCCTCCGGGAAATTCGGGCAATACTTCCGGGTTTTCTATAACCTTGTTGTCCGGTTCCGGCGCCGGTTTTGTTTCAATTACAGCTGCGGGATTTTGCTGTGCTGATGCATTGTCTGTGTTGGATGGTGTACCAGCATTGGTTTTATCGCTGATAACATTATTTATTAAATTATCAACCGTAGCAATGGTGTCCTTTGCCTGATCATCCGGAACAATTAGCGGAACCATATTCCTGATGGTTGCCAGCTGTGGAGTTGGTTTAACCAGAGGAGGTGCTGGTGTTTCAGGAATACGAACAGTTGTTAAAATTATCCCGGAATCAACATTCTTTGTTGAAACGATACTTACCATCTTTGCTGTAAAATATTTAGAAAGAATATTGAAAGAAATAAAGAGTAGTACAATACCCAGCGTGAAAAGCAGGGCCCGGTACAACCGGCCATTGTATTCCTTTCGCAACTGGTAGGCCCCATATTGCTTGTTACGGTTTTCAAAAATGATATCGAGTAAATCGCTTTGTAAAATTGTTTCTGCCTTCATGGTTATACAGTTTTTGATGTAAAAGAATTTGTCATCAAAAACCCAGCGCTGTGTTTGTAATGAGATGCCTGGAATAAACAAATCCACAAATAAGACGAATATATTGACTAAATTATATGGTTAAAATTTCATAGCTGCCTGGAGGTGGATGATTGAATTATTCTTTTTTTAGCACTTGAATATTAAACCTCCGGTTCACTCTTTTACATAAGTAATACAGGATGTACCAAGGATGGAGCTTCTTAAAGCTATCTTTGGTTGATGCATAATTCTCTCTAAGAAGTAATTGACCTGTCTGCATAACAACCCCGGTTCCCACACTGTCGAAACCCTTACTCCTAAACACTTACCTTTGCGCCAATTATATACTCATGAAAATTCTGATGGTCTGTCTTGGAAATATTTGCAGGAGCCCGATGGCAGAAGGAATCTTAGAACAGAAGGCCGCCAGAGCGGGTTTGCCCTGGCAAATTGACAGTGCGGGAACCAACGGCTTGCATATTGGAGAAGCGCCCCATCCATTATCGCAAAAAGTAGCCCTGCAACATGGTATTGATATTGGCCGTCAGCGTTCGAGAAAATTCAGGGCGGAGGACATTGAACAATTTGACAAACTCTATGCCATGGCGGAAGATGTGGTATATGAAATGAAGCGCATTGCAGGAAAAAGGTTTGATGCCACTAAAGTGGAACTGCTTATGAATGAAGTGTATCCAGGCAGCAATGAAGACGTACCGGATCCCTGGTCAGGGCCTGAATCAGAATACCATGAAGTATTCGCCATGATTGAAGAAGCATGCGATAAAATAATTGACAAAGCGATTGTCATCCGATAACCAATACCAATCTTAATTTTTTAACTGAATGGCTAAAGTAACAGCATCATTACCCCAGGGCACACGTGATTTTGGACCGGAAGTAGTGCGCAAGCGCAATTATATATTTAATACCATCCGTTCCGTTTTTGAGTTGTATGGTTTCCAGCCTTTGGAAACACCTGCCATGGAAAACCTGGATACATTGATGGGCAAATATGGTGAAGAAGGAGATAAACTTATATTCAAAATACTCAATAACGGGATTAACGATCCAAAAAACATAGAAAAGTCTAAAACCGCCTTTGCAAATATTTTGGAAGGCAGGAATGATAAAAATCTTACCGAGCGTGCATTGCGATACGATCTTACTATTCCATTCGCACGATATGTTGCGATGAATCATGGCCAATTATCGATGCCTTATAAACGATACCAGTTGCAACCGGTTTGGCGTGCCGACAGACCACAAAAAGGCCGCTACCGGGAATTTTACCAGTGTGATGCCGATGTGGTGGGCAGTAATTCCTTATTGAACGAAGTTGAATTGTCTATTATCTATGCTACTGTTTTTGAAAAGCTGGGACTCGATGTGGTGATTAAAATTAATAACCGGAAATTACTGAGTGCACTGGCAGAAATTTGTGGCGGCGCAGACAGGATGACCGATATTACTATTGCCATTGATAAACTGGATAAGATTGGTTTGGAAAAAGTAAAGGAAGAACTGGTACAAAGCCGTTTATCTGCGGCTCAAATAAATATCATTGAACAATACCTGGCCATCAGCGGAAACAATACTGAAAAATTACAGCAAATTAAATCACTGATTGCCGGAACTGAAACGGGTAATCAAGGAATAGAAGAATTGGAGTGGATATTGAGTTATCCCGGCAACAGTGCAGCAGCAAAACTGGAAATTGATTTTACACTTGCAAGAGGATTGAATTATTATACCGGAACCATTTTCGAAGTTAAGGCAAAGGGTGTTGAAATGGGCAGCATTGGTGGTGGCGGCCGGTATGATGACCTTACCGGAACCTTTGGCGTTCCAAATATTCCAGGAGTTGGTATTTCCTTTGGTGTTGACAGGATTTATGATGTACTGGAAGAATTGGCATTATTCCCCGCGGCAGTGCAGACAGGTACACAGGTATTGTTTTTTAACCTGGGTGTTGATGAAAGCAATATGGCTTTTACGCTGATGCAGCAATTACGCGCCAATGGTATACGCGCCGAATTGTTTCATGAGGAAACAAAGTTCGACAAGCAATTCAAATATGCCGAAAAGAAAAACATACCTTATGTTGTCATTATCGGCAACAAGGAACTGGCAGATAATTCCTGTACGGTAAAGAATATAAGAAGCGGTGAACAAAAAAACATACCACAACAATCTATCAGTCAATTTAACTTCAGCCAAGGATAACTGATACATTCATTATAAGAAAAGGAATGGCTGTTGTTTTTTTATTACAAAAAAACTGATCAAAGATTAGTCATTTATTAAAAGACTTTCTGTGTGCGGAAGAACCTGTTATCGATCAGGTCGCGTAAGAAAAGGGGAAAAATTAATTGTATTGTACAATCCGGCAAAGCCTGAACAGGATTTTTCCATTGAATTACCCAAGGAGAAATTCATGTAAACAAAAGTTTTGTGTGGTGGCATCCTGGTAATCCAGGTAGGCACAGTACTCCTCCTGAACCAACTGGATATTATCCACCTGCTCAAAAAATAAAATACTTTTAATTATCTATAGAATTTCCTTTCTGCGCAATAATATCCCCGATGGCTTATTCGTGCTCATTTTGTAAGCGGAATACACAATAGCTGATGATTGAAGTGTTGATTTAAATGGAACAAATTGGCTTACAATATGGGTGCCTGATGTTGCAGTATCTTTTGTACCATCCAGGACATAACCACCTGCTTCAATATGTACGCCAATTACTTTCTTGTCCGCATTCCTTCTAAATACTGCATAGCCATTAAAACTGACAATTGAAAAAGAATCGGGTTTCAATAATTCAAGGGAGGAAGTGCCTGCAGAAGAGTTCATCATAAGCTGCCCGCTTTCGATTAATACTTCTACTTCGGGGACAACACTTCCGTCAGGAAATTTGTATTTACCTAAATATTGTTTTTGTACGGCAGTATCCTGTGCATTGGTAGCAATAGCAACAGTCATGATTAAGGCTAATAGTAAGGTGATCTTTTTCATACGCTAGAATGGTTTAGGGAAAGTTAAAGAATTGGTGGGAACAAAAAAAATACAGTTGGGCTTACTCGAATACCTGCTTCCAGTGGTGTTCCATATGCGCCACATAATCGGCAATAAGCCATCCAAGCGTTTTCATTTCACCGTTATCGTATTGCGGTTGTACGGGGTAATTAAGTTTCTCAACAGGAATATTCCCCACTACAAATACAATCTGTCTGTTTAATGACTGCCACAACTGCAATACATGGTTTAGCGGGAGCTGCTGGTAATTGTTTTCAGTTACCAGTTCATTCTGCTTATAAGATTGAATGACATAGGGCTGTGCTGTGTGCTGGATATCCGTAAACCGTTTCAGGTTATTGATCGCCGAATCAACCAGGTGACCCAGTATTTCCTTTTTACTCCATTTCCCTTCACCAGGCCTTTCCAGTAAATCCTTTTCATTTTGTTGAAGGTACCTTCCGGGAATGATGTCAATATACAGTTCCAGTTGTTTTAGCGATGCCTGTAAATTTTCAGGTCCTTTAAAATATCCTGCTTCCTGCCGCATACAATAAAGATAATTTAGATTTCATTTATAATCCTTCATAAATAACGGCTGCTCCCTGTCCCACGCCTACGCACATGGTAGCCAATCCATATTTGGAGGAGCGCCTTTTCATTTCATGAAGCAGCGTAGTGGATATCCGAACACCGCTGCAACCCAGAGGATGGCCAATAGCAATAGAGCCGCCGTTTACATTTACTTTCTGTATATCGAGGCCCAAATCATGAATACAGGCGATGGATTGGGAGGCAAATGCCTCATTCAATTCAATAAGGTCCAAATCATTTACGGTTAGGCCCGCCCGCTTTAACGCTTTTTGCGTAGCAGGTACGGGTCCAATACCCATAATGGAAGGATCTACGCCGGCTACTGCCATGGAGACGATTCTGCCTGTTGGCAACAGCTTATATTTTTTTACCGCTTCTTCACTGGCCAGCAGCATAGCGGCAGCGCCATCATTGATGCCGCTGGAATTGCCGGCGGTTACAGTTCCATCTTTTTCAAAAGCCGGCTTAAGTGCTGACAGTTTTTCCATCGATGTTTTTCGGGGGTGCTCATCTTTATCAAAAAATATTTTCTCCTCCTTCCCCCCGAATATTTCTACACCCGTTATTTCTTCCTGCCATTTACCAGTTTCCAGTGCAGTAAAATATTTCTCCTGTGTATTAAGCGAAAACCCGTCCTGTTCCTGCCTGCTAATCTTCCATTGCTTGGCAACATTTTCTGCCGTTTCACCCATACTATACGGGTGGTACATGGCTGCTAATCTTTTATTGGTCATTCTCCAGCCAATAGTGGTATCATACATTTCCGCATTGCGGTTCCATGAACTGCCCTGTTTGGGTAAAACAAATGGCGCCCTTGTCATGCTCTCCACACCTGCAGCGATATACAATTCACCTTCGCCGCACATGATCGCCCTTGCTGCATCCATAATTGCCTGGAGCCCGCTTGCACACAAACGATTTACTGTATTACCTGCAACCGAAACAGGAAGCCCGGCCAGGAGCGCCGCCATCCTTGCTACGTTTCGGTTGTCCTCGCCTGCCTGGTTTGCATCACCTGCAATTACATCTTCAATGGCGCTTATATCAATGGAAGGATTGCGTAATAGTATCGATTTGATAACATGTGCCAGTAAATCATCCGGGCGAATAGTGCTAAGTGTGCCTCCATACTTTCCGATGGGTGTTCGAATGGTATCAATTATATAGACTGGCTTCATTGAAAAAATCTTTTGTACAAGGTTATCATTATCCCGGGCAAATATAAATGAATCATTTGGGTCAATGATGGCTGCCTGTTATGGCTGGTCGATGAGAAATTAAATGAAACATGAGGTTGATAAAGCAACATCTATAATAGGTTTGAATATAGCTGATTATTGACAAGTATCAAGGCTGTACCGGTTAATGTTTGGCTTCATGACAATGAGTACAGGCGGCCATTTGCATTCGAATAGCATATAAATTTAATCCCTCCTCAATGGGCGCAGAAATGTACCTTTGCCGCTATGAAAGCAGGGAGTAAAGGGAACATTCGCCACCTGAGTCTGGAAGAACTTGGGAACTATTTTGAACATCTTGGCGAAAAGAAATTCAGGACCAAACAGGTATACGAATGGCTTTGGCAAAAGCATGCACATAGTTTTGATGCAATGACAAACCTCAGTAAAGAACTGAGGACCAAACTGTCCGAGCATTTTACGCTTCCGGCATTAACCATTGATACGACCCAGTATTCGGGAGATGGAACGGTTAAGAACCGTTTTAAGACAGCAGACGGCCACCTGGTGGAAGGAGTGCTGATTCCAACAGATGAACGCAAAACAGCCTGTGTTTCCTCCCAAATTGGCTGTTCACTGAGCTGTAAATTTTGCGCCACCGGTTACATGGAACGCAAACGCAACCTGGATTTTGATGAAATCTATGACGAAGTAGTGCTGTTGAACCAGCAATGCGAGCAGACATATGATAAAAAAATAAGCAATATCGTCTTTATGGGTATGGGTGAGCCTTTGCTCAACTATAAAAACGTATTAAGGGCCGTTGAAAAAATCACTTCCCCGGATGGGCTGGCCATGAGTGCAAGACGTATTACCGTTTCCACTGCAGGTGTATCCAAAATGATTCACCAGTTGGGAGATGATAAAGTAAGATTTAAACTGGCGCTTTCCTTACATGCAGCCAATGATAAGAAACGGCATGAAATAATGCCCATCAACGATACCAATGATATCAAATCGCTGATTGAGGCATTGAATTATTTCTACCAGCAAACAGGCAATGAAATCACGCTGGAATATATCTTATTCAAGGATTTCAACGATTCACTGAGAGATGCTGATGAGCTGATAAAAATTTACCGCCAGGTACCGGCCGATCTTGTAAACATTATAGAATACAACCCAATTGATAAGGCTTCCTTTAAAAAACCTGATGAAGTAGTTGTGGAGAAATTCATGAACCATCTTTCAAAGGCACGTGTAAATGCACGATTACGTATAAGCCGTGGTAAGGATATTGATGCTGCATGTGGTCAACTGGCGAATAAGAACTAACAGGATTTGAAATTTATTTTTTTACTGTTGTAAAACAGCAATGATATACCATGAGCAAGAACGCACAGTTCCAGAAATTTATCAACAAGAAGAGTAACGCCGCTATCAAAGAAGGCTTTAAGCAGGAAAAGAAAGCTGCTAAGAAAGAAAGGGCCGCTGCCATTGAAAAACGCTATGAGGAAAAAAGAAGAATGCGAAGTGAAGGCCCGGTCTTTAATAATAAACCCGCCACACCTGCTAAACCAACAACTTCTAACAGGCCCACAACGGCTAAACCCCATCAGGCTCCCATTGTAAAACCTGGCATTATTGGAGGCAAACCTTCACCGGTAATTCAAACAGCGCCAGCCGAACTGATGCCTTTGAATAAGTATGTAGCGCATAGTGGTGTTTGTTCCCGTAGGGATGCAGCGGAGTTAATCAAACAGGGAGAAGTAATGGTAAATGGAACAATGATTACAGAACCCGGCACCAAGGTGTCACCCAGGGATACCATTACTGTAAGGGGCAAAAAGATAACACCTTCCAAAAACCTGGTCTATATTTTATTAAATAAACCAAAAGATTATATCACCACGCTGGATGACCCGGAAGGAAGAAAAACAGTACTTGATTTAATTAAAAGAGCTACCACGGAGAGAATTTACCCGGTAGGAAGACTGGACAGGAATACTTCCGGTGTACTTATTCTTACCAATGATGGTGATCTTGCCCAAACCCTTTCTCACCCCAAACATTTGATAAAAAAGATTTACGAAGTACGACTGGACAAGCCGGTTACCAAGGCTGATTTCGATAAGCTATTATTAGGTATCACATTAGAAGATGGTTTTATTGCGCCCGATTCTTTGGGCTATGTTGACCCGCGTGATAAATCTATCATCGGAATTGAAATACACAGCGGCCGCAACAGGATTGTACGCCGCATTTTTGAATCCCTGGGTTATGATGTGCGACAACTGGACCGGGTAATGTATGCGGGACTTACAAAGAAAAATGTGCAGCGCGGTAAATGGCGCTTCCTGACAGAAAAGGAAGTCCGCATTTTGAAGCATTTCAATCCGCAGACGAAAAAGGAAAAAGCTGCTCCCAAATCAAATTTCAAAAAGAAATCACCCAAGCCATAACCCATGTTAGCCGACGGACAATCTACTGGCGGACACAGCAGCCAGTATAAAAATATTCATGACCTGATATTATTTGAAAATGAGAATTGGGTGGTGCTTAATAAACCATCCGGGATGCTGTCCATTCCTGATCGCACACAATCGCAGCCATCATTAAAAGACAAACTGCTTGAAAAATACGGGACCATATTCACCGTCCACCGACTCGATAAGGACACCAGCGGCGTAATTGTATTTGCAAAAAATGAAACTACCCATAAACATTTGTCGCTTCAGTTTGAAGAAAGAAGTACTACAAAAATATATACAGGACTGGTAATGGGTAAACTACCGGAAACAAAAGGATTAATTGAAGAATCCATTGCTGAACATTTTTCCCAGCAGGGCATGATGATGACCAGCGCCAAAGGGAAACCTTCTATCACTGAATATGAAATAATAGAGCAATTCAGGGCATTTGCATGGATGCAGTTTCATATTCTTACCGGACGTACGCACCAAATACGTGTGCACATGAAACATATCGGTCATCCCCTTGCCTGTGACCCTTTATACGGGGATGGCAAACCACTATTGCTATCTTCCTTCAAGAAAAAATTCAATCTCTCAAAATCGGAGGAAGAAGAAAGACCCTTGCTAAACCGGCTTGCCTTACATGCATCCATCCTGAAATTTTCTGATACGAATGGAATAGAATATTCGTATGAAGCACCATTACCAAAGGATTTGAAGGCGCTGTTGCAGCAACTCCGCAAATGGAATCAATAAAAAATTATATACAATAGAAGGATAATTTCCCCGTTTTATAGAAACTTAAAACCCTTTTTGCTATGAAAAAATTAACTGTACTCCTGGTGCTTTCCAGCTTCCTTTTTGTTTCCTGCAGTAAAAGCAAAGATTCAGCCGCACCGGGCAAAACATTTGAAGCCACTGTAGATGGCAAGGCTTACGTCTTCAACATAATTTCAGCTACTTTATTAAGATCAGCGGCCGACAATGAAAAGCGCCTGGATATTGCCGGTATTTCTACCGATAGTTCCAAAAGACTGATAATTACATTGGGTGAAGAAACGTCGGTAGGTAATGGGGTTTCGGTAAAATCTTATGTATTGAACCCATTCCCGCCAGATGACCCAAATACTCCCAATGTAGATGAAAGCCTGACAACGCAGGGTTTTAGCACCTACAGTACCTCCTTGGGCAATAACAACTGGTTCACTGATGTGTACGATGAAAACGGATCTTTCCAGGTTACAGGTTGTGATGCCACTAACAATGTTATTTCAGGCACTTTTCAAACAACACTAACGGGTATGAACATCGGAAGTGCCACTGTTAAGGTAACTGCCGGTAAAATCAATAATGTTAAGTATACGGTACTTAATTAAATATTTGTTTCATTTAATATCTGACCTGGTTTTTGGAACCCATATGGGTACCCGAAACCAGGTTATTCATTTTTATATACAATACCGTCCTTCATTACAAATTTCACGCGGCCCATGGCCTGTATATCTGCAATCGGATCTCCATCTACGGCAACAATATCTGCGATTTTATCTTTCTCAATGCTGCCACTTATATTTTGTATACCTAAAAGCGTTGCCGCGTTGATCGTAGCGCATCGAATGGATTCCATCGGTTTCATACCATATTCTACCATATACTCAAACTCCAGGTAATTCTTGCCATGTTTGAATACACCGGCATCGGTGCCAAATGCAATTTTCACACCTGCCTTATATGCTTTCATAAAACTTGTTTTTACCAAGGGCCCTACAGCCAATGCCTTGGTAACAATCACCGGGGGATAGTAACCGGGAATCTTTGCCGAGTCAATTACTGAGCGGCCAGCTGTTAGTGTTGGAACGTACCATGTACCATATTGTAAAAAGAGCGATACACATTCATCATCCATCATGCTCCCATGTTCTATAGAAGTAACGCCCGCACGGATGGCTCTTTTCATTCCTTCTGCACCATGAGCATGTGCAGCTACGGTAAAGCCATAATCTTTGGCAGTGGAAACAATTGCTTTGATTTCTTCCTCCGTAAATTGCGCACCGCTGCCATCTTTTGCCACACTCAATACACCGCCTGTAGCAGTAATTTTAATTAAATCAGATCCGTCTTTATATCGTTGCCTTACAGCTTTGCGACATTCATCCGGACCATTTACTACCCCTGCTTCAGGGCCGGGATCACCCATTAAATCCTTGCGATAGCTATTTGTGGGATCTGCATGACCCCCGGTTGTAGCAATGGCTTTTCCTGCAGTATAAACATGCGGCCCTTTTATTGTACCATTATTAATGGCGTTGCGCAATGAAATATTTACCCCGCTGCCGCCCAGATCTCTAACTGTGGTGAATCCAGCCATCAGGGTGCGTTCAGCATAGACCGTAGATTTAAACGCATAATCCGCAGGATTAAGGCGGAAACCATCAGAATAGTTCGTCTTACTGGTTTCATCTTCCAGGTGCACATGCATATCCATTAAACCAGGCATGACTGTTTTCTTTGAAAGATCGATTAGTTTATCGCCTGCTTCTGGTTTTACAAAACCTTCCTTTATATCGGTAATCTTATTCCCTTCCACAATAATGGAATAATTCGAAAGCACTTTATTGTTTACAACATCAATCAGCTTACCGCAGTGAAGTATGGTTTTTTGAGCCATTAAGTTTGTAGCCAGAATGAGCAACAATGCTCCCAGTAATTTTCGCATAGCAGTTGTTTTTTGAAAATTAAGGAATCGGCACCTCTTTAAAAAAGAAAAAGAGCCATCTGGCTCTTTTTGTAAAATATATTCCGGGTTTTTGTTATTCTATGTTGGGTTGTGGCGTATAGCGCAGGTAAGGTTTTACCACTTTCACGCCTTTGGGGAATTTCTTTATGGCATCTTCAGTAGAAACTGCGGGAACCACAATTACATCCTCTCCCTGTTTCCAGTCGGCAGGTGTGGCCACGCTGTAACCAGCGGTTAATTGCAAGGAATCAACCACGCGCAATACTTCCACAAAGTTTCTCCCTGTTGAAGCAGGATAGGTTATCATCAGTTTTACTTTCTTATCCGGTCCGATTACAAATAAGGAACGAACCGTGAAAGTCTCGGATGCATTGGGGTGAATCATATCATATAAGGTAGCAACATTTTTATCATCATCCGCGATGATGGGGAAACCAACAGATACATGCTGTGTTTCATTGATGTCTTTAATCCAGCCAAGATGTTTATCCAGCGGATCAACACTTACTGCAAGCACTTTCACATTGCGTTTGGCGAATTCGTCCTGCAACAAGGCGGTTTTGCCCAGCTCGGTGGTACAAACAGGTGTATAATCTGCGGGGTGTGAAAACAAAATTCCCCAGCCATTGCCAAGGTATTCGTAAAAATCAATGTCGCCTGCAGTTGTTTTTGCTTTAAAGTTGGGAGCGATGTCTCCTAATCGTAAACTCATATGAACAAATTTAAAAGTTGATTAATCGGATGTCAAATATATTACTTCCCTACCATTTAGATAGACTAAAATTTATTTTCCGGTTGCTTTTGTCAGGAACCCTTTGCCAAACCTGTTTTTCACGTCATCAATTGCCTTGTACAAACCAGCTTTCTTTTGCGTATCCGCAAAGAGGTTGGTCTGAACGGCTTCATTGGTCAATTCGCTGAGCCTAATGCCTAACAGCCTGACGGGCTGCCCTTTACGGTATAGTTTGTGAAAAAGGTCTTTTGCGACAGGAATCAATTCGTCGTCATAAAAAGTATAGGGTATAGTGGTTTGCCGGGAGGTGGTTTCAAAATCGGGGTAACGGATTTTTACAGAAACACAACCCGCCATTTTATTCTCCTGGCGCAATTCAAATGCAATCTTTTCAGTCATGCGTACCAGTTCCGTCATCAGGAAGTTGGTATCTGTTTTATTTTCCTCAAAAGTATTCTCCGTGCTTACTGATTTTGTTTCATGGTATTCGGTTACTTCACTGCTGTGCCTGCCATGCGCTTTGTGCCATAAATCCAAACCATAATTGCCCAGGTATCTTTCCAGCATGTCCGGTTTGGCTTCGCGTAACTCCCTGATGGTTTCTATTCCAACCTGCAACAGTGACCTGAAAGTTTGATCGCCTACACCGGGAATTTTATTCACTTTCATGGGATCGAGAAATTCAGTTTCCTTTCCAAAGGGTACCCATATATAACCATTGGGCTTGGCTTCATTGGTCGCCATTTTCGCTACCATTTTATTGGAAGCAAGTCCAAATGAAATGGGGAGTTTTGTCTTTTCAATAATTTTTTCCCGAAGCGCTTTTGTCCAATCGAAGGCATTAAAATACTTATCCATTCCCGTTAGGTCAAGATAAAATTCATCAATAGATGCCTTTTCAAAAACCGGGGCTTCAGCGGCTACTATTTCAGTAACCCAACGGCTAAAACGGCTGTATTCGCCACGACTTCCACCTACTACTACTGCCGCCGGGCATAACCTGAGTGCCGTTTTCATTGGCATAGCTGAATGAATACCGTATTTCCTTGCTTCGTAACTGCAGGCCGCCACCACACCCCTTTCGCGCCCGCCTACTATAACGGGTTTCCCTTTCAGGGAAGGATCATTTATTACCTCCACACTTACAAAAAAAGAGTCGAGGTCAAAATGAGCGATGATGCGTTGTGAATCATTTGACATACAGGACGACTAAGTTACAAAGGTTCACTGGGAAAAGATTGTCATAAAATTGTTCGTTTTTTAAGCGGTTTTCCGACAATCATTCCTGTTCAAATCCATTAATTTTAAGCATGCAAATGGAATGGTTAAAAACAGGTATCGGCCCGCTAAAGGACCTTATTGCTTTTCTTCAGAAAAAATCCTCCACCAATGATGTTCATAAAAAGCAGGTTATCCGGGAGCTTCAAAACAACCTGAATGTATTTAAGAATGGCTTCCTCAACAGCGCTTCCTACGATGTAATAATTGACTTACTGAGCAATGAAGCCATCAAACAGGCTATCACTGCCAATTTCAGTTTTAAAAAACTAAAACCAGGTACCATTGAGCCTTATCATATTTATGACGAAAGGAACAGAAGGTATTCCGGCTGGACAGCGGAAAAGCTGGTAGATAAAATTGATGAAAAGATAGAAGAGCTGAAAACCATTAAAAAGATGAATGGTGGTTCGGTGGAAAAAGTAAAGAACAATATATCCC